>Ga0265797_10001197_pt1 | contig 46215 bp, 36 predicted proteins | sample P2T30metagenome_FD_192433 | JGI IMG/M metagenome (GOLD analysis project Ga0265797, IMG submission 192433) | Plant litter microbial communities from East Loma Ridge, Irvine, California - P2 T30 | ecosystem: Environmental > Terrestrial > Plant litter > Unclassified | place: USA: California...
TCGTCGTTCTGAGCCGAGATGGCTGCCACATTGGCGACCTGCTGGCCCTCGACGTCGCGAGCGTTCTCGCGCAGTCGGCGAGTCACTGCGGCGACCGAGACCTCGATGCCGCGCTTGATCTCGCTGGGGGCCGCACCGGCTGCCACGTTGCGCAGGCCCTCTTTGACCAGAGCCTGGGCAAGAACGGTTGCGGTGGTGGTGCCGTCGCCTGCGACGTCGTTGGTCTTGGTGGCTACTTCCTTGGCCAGCTGCACGCCAAGGTTCTCGTAGGGATCTTCGACCTCCACCTCACGGGCGATGGTGACGCCGTCGTTGGTGATGGTGGGCGCGCCCCAGGACTTGTCCAGGACGACATTGCGACCCTTGGGGCCGAGTGTGACCTTGACCGTGTCTGCAAGCTTATCGATGCCGGCTTCCAGAGCGCGGCGTGCAGCATCACTGAATTCAAGCTGCTTTGCCATTGTTTAGTGCTCCTTTGAGAGTGTGAGAATCAGATCGTGATGAGGTTCGTGAAGAGCCTTCAGCAATCCGTTCTTACTTCTCGATGATGGCGAGGACGTCGCGAGCGTTGAGCACGAGGTACTCCTCGCCGCTGACCTTGACCTCGGTGCCGCCGAACTTGGAGTAGATGACGACGTCGCCCTCGGAGACGTCGACGGGGATGCGCTTGCCCTTTTCGTCAAAGCGACCGGCGCCGACTGCGACGACCTTGCCCTCCTGGGGCTTTTCCTTGGCGGTGTCCGGGATGACCAGGCCGGAAGCAGTGGTCTGCTCTGCTTCCAGGGGGCGGACAACGATGCGATCTTCGAGAGGCTTAATGGAGACTGACACGTCAGTACTCTCCTTTGCGTGGGGTGGATTCGGTTTATCGACACAGGCTCTTTTCGAGCGTCCCGGTGCGTCCGGGGTGCTCGACGAGCCGAAATCTTCTCGCACGCCCTAGGAGTGGCCAACCGTCGTCGCGGTGCCGGATGGTGCCCCGTCAGGCTGATATCCGCGGGTTGACGACCCGCAGAGTAGCTGGCACCCGAGGGTATCGAGTGCTAACTGAAACTTTATAGACGGGCTTAGCACTCGGTCAAGCAGAGTGCTAAGCCTTCGGCTGCGGGCGGACTCGGTTGGGACGTAGACTTGAGCCCGAGCCACCCGCTTTCACCCCGAGAGGTACCACCGTGACTGAAACCCATCAGGAGACGCGCTCGGCCGGCGGCGCGGAGCATGATCCCTTCGGCTTCGTCGGACTGACCTACGACGACGTCCTCTTGCTCCCCGGCGCCACCGATGTCATCCCGTCTGAGGCTGACACCGCGACCCGGTTCTCGCGCAACATCATCTTGCAGTCTCCGGTGGCCTCGGCCGCGATGGACACTGTCACCGAGGCGCCGATGGCCATCGCCATGGCACGCCAGGGTGGTATCGGCATCCTGCACCGGAACCTCTCCATCGAGGATCAGGCCCGGCAGGTGGATAAGGTCAAGCGCTCGGAATCGGGCATGATCAGCGATCCGGTGACGATCACCCCGGACGCGACGATCCAGGATCTGGACGAGCTCTGCGCCCATTACCGCGTCTCAGGTCTTCCAGTGGTCGACGGCGACTCCAAGCTGCTCGGCATCATCACGAACCGAGACACCCGCTTCATCCCGCGTGAGCAGTACCTGACCACCAAGGTCTACGAGAAGATGACCCCGCAGCCGCTGATCACAGCGCGGGTGGGCATCCCGAACGAAGAGGTGCTGCGGATCTTCTCCGAGCACCGCGTGGAGAAGCTTCCGCTGGTCGATGACAACGGCGTGCTGCAGGGCCTGATCACGATCAAGGACTTTGACAAGGCCGACCGCTATCCCCAGGCCACCAAGGACGAGGAAGGTCGGCTGCGCGTGGGCGCCGCCGTGGGCTTCTTCGGTGAAGGCTTCGAACGCGCAATGACGCTCATCGATGCCGGGGTCGACGCACTGGTGGTGGACACCGCCAATGGTCATACCCGCGGAGTGCTGGACATGATCGCTCGGCTCAAGGCTGAACCAGCAGCTGCAGGCGTGGACGTCATCGGTGGCCAGGCCGCCACCCGTGAAGGGGCGCAGGCGATCATCGATGCCGGAGCCGACGCGGTGAAGGTCGGCGTCGGACCCGGTTCGATCTGCACCACGCGCATTGTGGCCGGTGTGGGCGTTCCCCAGGTCACCGCGATCTATGAGGCCTCGAAGGCAGCTATTCCTGCCGGTGTTCCAGTGATCGCCGACGGCGGCCTGCAGCACTCCGGTGATATCGGCAAGGCACTGGTGGCCGGGGCGGACTCGGTCATGCTGGGCTCGCTGCTGGCAGGCTCCGCTGAATCTCCGGGAGATCTGGTCTTCTATAACGGCAAGCAGTTCAAGGCCTACCGCGGTATGGGTTCCATGGGCGCCATGCAGACCCGAGGGAAGAACACCTCCTTCTCCAAGGACCGCTACTTCCAGGCCGATGTTCCCAGCGACGAAAAGCTCATCCCCGAGGGCATCGAGGGCCAGGTGCCCTACCGCGGCCCACTCGAGGTGGTGTTCCACCAGCTCACCGGTGGCCTGCGCCAGACCATGTTCTACGTGGGTGCGCATACTGTTGAGGAGCTCAAGTACAAGGGCAAGTTCGTCCGCATCACCTCGGCCGGACTCAAAGAATCACACCCGCACGACATCATGATGACGGTGGAAGCGCCGAACTACCGGCGCTAGTAAAGGAGCTGTTTTGAGCAACGAGATTCCCATTGGCCTGGCCAAAAATGGCCGTCGGGCCTGGGCATTGGACGATGTCGCCATCGTTCCGAACCGCCGGACTCGCAGCCCCGCGGACGTGAGTCTGGACTGGCGCATCGACGCGTACTCCTTCTCCATGCCCGTGATCGGTGCCCCCATGGATTCGGTCATGTCCCCGGCTACCGCCATCGAGCTGGGCAGGCAGGGTGGACTGGGCGTGCTTAATCTCGAGGGTCTCTGGACCCGGTATGAGAACCCCGAGCCGGTCCTCGCGGAGATCGCGGCGCTCGGTGCCGATGAGGTCTCGGCCGAGAACACCCGACGTCTGCAGCAGCTGTACTCCGAGCCGATCAAGGCGGAACTGATCACCGCCCGGCTTGCAGAGATCCGAGAGGCAGGCGTCGTCGTCTCCGGCTCACTGACTCCGCAGCGGACGCAGGAGTTCTACCAGACCGTGGTCGAAGCCGGTGTAGACATGTTCGTCATCCGGGGCACCACAGTCTCTGCCGAGCATGTGGCGCAGAACGGTGAGCCGCTGAACCTCAAGGAGTTCATCTACGAACTCGACGTCCCAGTGATCGTCGGCGGAGCGGCCGGATACACCCCGGCGCTGCACCTGATGCGCACCGGCGCTGCCGGAGTGCTGGTCGGGTTCGGCGGCGGTGCGGCGACGACTACGCGCCGTGCCATGGGGATTCGCGTGCCGATGGCGACTGCGATCAGCGATATCGCTGCGGCCCGCCGTGACTACCTGGATGAATCTGGTGGCCGCTACGTCCACGTGATCGCCGACGGTGGGATGGGCTCCTCCGGGGACCTGGTCAAGGCCCTGGCCATGGGCGCCGACGCGGTCATGCTCGGCACCACCTTGGCCCGAGCCGAAGAGGCACCGGGTAAGGGCTGGCACTGGGGACTCGAAGCTGTGCACCCAGACTTCCCCCGCGGACACCGCACCCGGGTAGGAACTGTGGCGCCGCTGCAGGAGCTGCTCTGGGGGCCCGCGCACCACACCGATGGTTCATCGAACCTGATGGGCGGTCTTCGTCACGCCATGGCCTCCACCGGATATGTTGACCTGAAGTCCTTCCAGCGCGTGGACGCGATCGTCTCGCCGATGGGCCAGCAGACCCGCTAGTCCGCGCCCGTCGCCCGAGCTCTGGTGGCGATTTTTCCCGCTTGAATCACGGAACGCCGTTTGTCGAGAAGCTGGTGAATATCCCGGAGGCTGTTCCTCCAGGACCTTTCACCGGCGACCAACAAACGGCGTTCTGCGTGGTTAGTCAATCAGCTCAGCAGCTGCCAGTTTCCTCCCAGGGACCGTACTGATCGCCCGGCTCCTGATTGCGGGTGTACCACTTAGCGGTGTAGCTGAGTCCTTCGTGCACGATGGTCTCTCCGCCGTCGAACTGTGAGCTCGGTGCCCACTGCGGCAAAGTGGTGTCGGCACATTCCGTCGGTGCACCGACCTCGGACCATGCACTCCACGGGGATGAACCAGGCACCTGGTTCTGCGTGTACCAGAGCGCGGTGTAGACGCTGCCCTCATAGCTCACGGTGTCTCCGTTGGTGTAGACCGCCGATGATTCCCAATTCTCGTAGGCAGGGGACTCGTCGTCTCCGCCATCACCGTTTCCACCGTCATCATCGCCGTCATCATCACCGTCTCCAGGCCCTTCGGACTCGGGGATCACCAGGTCGGCGACGATGGGATCGTGATCCGAGGAGCGCCACTGATCGGGGGCGTAGAGCAGGGTGCCCACGGAGTTATAGCGGCTGTATTCCAGCGCGAGTGGCTCCACCGCGTTGATGTTCCAGATCTGAGTCTGAGCCACATCGCCGGCGGCTGCTTCGGTGGCGAAGAGGTGGTCCAGGGACCCCACGGCGCCGTCGAACATGTAGCTGTACCCACCGGTCTCTGCCGAAAGGTTGGTGTACCCGGCCTCCGCGATGACCTGGATCGGGTCCTCCAGCTCATAGGAGTTGAAGTCGCCCATCAGGAAGAGCTTCTCGGTCTCAGCGTCTGTCTGAAGCGCATCGGCGAAGGCCACCAGCGCCTCGGCCTGGCGGACACGGTCTCCGTTGAAGGATCCCTGCCCGTTCGTGTCGGCATTGTCACCGGTGCCGCTGCCGCCCTTGGACTTGAAGTGGTTCACGACGGCGATGAAATTATCCTCGCCCTGCGTCGGGTCGCCGGATTCGTCCACGGCGGTGAACTCCTGTGCCAGTGGTTCGCGGGCATTGGAGAAGATCGCGTCGAGGTCCAGCCCGGCAAAGGCTTCCTGATCGAGGTCATCGATTCCGTCTTCGAAGAGGATGCGCGAATCACCCTCGGGGGCGACCCGATCGGTGCGGTAGATGAATCCGTTGCGGATGACATCTTCTTCGGCAGGAACTTCCTCCGGAGATTCGACGTAGTCCCACGTGCCGGCACTGTTCTGCGCGCCGTTGAGCGCCTCGACCAAGGCCGCCAGAGCGCGGTCACGATCGCCGTCCTCGAAGAAGTACCGGGTGTTCTCGATCTCCTGGAGCGCGACCACGTCGGCATCGAGCCCGTTGATGGCAGCCACGATCTTGTCTTCCTGGCGCTGGAAGCTCTCTTGGTTGTATGCGCCACGTGCATCGCAGTAATCGTTGGTCGTGGGATTGCCGTCGATATCGGTGTAGTAGTCACACCCTGCCTCATCTTCACCGAGCGAGATGAAGTAGTTCAGGACGTTGAAGCCGGCGATGCGGATATCGCCTTCCCGCTCGGCGGGGGTCTCATTGCCTTCACGGGTGTTCTCGAATTCGGCCGGCTGGAACTGCTCTGACGTCTCCGGGGTGAGCTTGGACAGCGGCTGCAGCCGCCATTCCTCGAAGCGGTAGTCCATGATCACATCGGTCTGCCAGATGACCTCCGCACCCACCCGGATCGGATCCTCCAGGGTGAGATAGGGGAGTGGCTTATCGCGGTCCTCGCTCCAGGCCTGCCAGGAAGTTGAAGCGGCGTCGTCGAGATAGATCACGCGCTCGTCGTTCTGCGCTGCCAGGGCCTCAGCCTCTGGGCCTGGGCGGAAGGCCGAGGTGGGGTTCACCAGCGGCTCATCGCCCAACACGATGCCGATCTCGCCGTACTGATTCAACGTGTAGTGATCGGTGACGGTATAGGTGCCCTGAGGATCGATGAGCATGCCGAGAAGTGATTCACGCCCCTGCGTATTCTCCGGCACCTCGAGGGAGGCGGGTTTGACTGCTTCGAACGGCTCATCCTCGATCAGACTGAACTCATGATGCGGGGTCTGCGTGGACTCCGGGTAGAGGCTGATCTGCGGGGCGTCGTAGTAGACCTCGGCGTCGCCGGTGAGCTCCACGTAATCGCCGACCTGAACACGCTCCTCGGCCACTGACCAGGGAGAGTAGACGAAGATCGCGTCGGAGGTGTCATGGCTGCTCAGATCCAGGTCCCCACCTGAACCTGCCGTCTGGAGATAGAAGCCGTTGAAGCTGGCTTCAGCGGGGTAGACAGCGGTGACGACGCCGCGGGTGGTCACCGGGAACTCGGTGTCGTCCTCGCCGAGGGCCGCATTGATCTCATCGATCTCGAGCTCCTCGGGTTCCGCAGGATCCGATGGCTCTGGATCGGTAGGCTCCGGATCCGTGGGTTCCGGATCTGTGGGCTCAGGATCAGAAGGGTCTGTGGGTCCGGGCTCGCTGGGGTCCGTGGGTTCTGGCTCTGAAGGCTCTGGCTCCGAGGGCTCAGGTTCTGCCGGCTCACCCACGGTCTCGCCTGCGGCGTTCGTCGGTGAGGGCTCGCCACGGCTGAAGTCTGCTGAGTTGTCGTCTGTGTCGAGGCCATCTGCCCGGCTGATCGACTGCGTGTTTGTCCCTGCCGGGGCAGGTGATGATTCAAAGGTGTTGGTGGTTCCGAATCCCAGCAGATCGGCGACGTTCTCCTGTTCGACCACGGATTCCAGCGGCAGGCCGTCCAGAGTCTCAGCTGTGGTGGCGAGGATGAATGTCCCACCGGCGGCGGCGCCTATCGCCGCGCCGGTCTCTGCATCGGCGGCAGGCAGGGTGGCTCCGTCACCGCTATTGCCGCCACCCTGAATCAGGTAGTGACCGCCGGGCTGAATCTCTCCGCTGAGTTCCACTGTGCTGGTGGGTGCGCCGCTGGAGGAGCGGGCGCGGTACTGCAGCGACCACTCCGTGAGGTTCACTGCCTGTTCGCAGGTGTTCAAGAGTTCGATGAAGCGGTGGGAGAGTGCAGCTGACCCGCTGCCTCCGTTGGGGAAGGCTTCGTTGATGACCACACAGTCAGCGCCGACCGGTGATTCAGGGGCAGGATCAGTCGGGGTGGCGAAGGCCGGGGCGGGCGCCAGGAGAGCGGTACTGAGACCGAGGGCAGCGAGACCGCGGAACAGTCGTCGTCGTCCTGGTGGGGAGGTTTGGGTGGAAGAACTCAGCAAGTCGGAATCCTCATCGGTTCAAGGTGATCTGCGTTCGCGTTCACCATGGTGGTCACTTGAGTGCGAATGATCGAGCCGAGCAGCAGCGGAGTGAGCTCAACCACAGCTCGGCCCAGGTTGAATCCAAGCAGTCCCATGTGAACTCCGTGCTACAGGCAGGCAAATCCCCAAGACATCTCTGATCAGGTATGACACCTGAGTGCTTCTTCGCGCACTCCTATCGTGCGATCAACTGCGCGGGATCAACACAGCACTTAAATCTCAGTGGTATACCCCCTGGGGTATTATCGGAGTAAATGCCGACCCTGAGGAGATCCAGATGTGCCGAGCCGTGACGTGTAAGACCTGTGGGAAGACAACCTGGGCTGGATGTGGCCAGCACGTGGATCAAGTGATGCGCGGTGTGAGCGCGAGTCAGAGGTGTCCGGGGCATGAGCCCGCGGCGCGCGGGGGATTCTTCGCCCGGCTCTTCGGTCGCTGATTCCGGATACAAAGAAGCCCGCCTGCTTGATCTCTCAAGCTGGCGGGCTTCGTTTGGCGGAGGATGGGGGATTTGAACCCCCGAGGGCGTGAACCCAACACGCGTTCCAAGCGTGCGCCATAGGCCGCTAGGCGAATCCTCCTGGCTGCTTCCCGCTGGCCTGCCTGATCGGCGCGGCCCTCGAGAGCAGACTTCATACTAGCGGAGATGCATCGCAGAATGCACATCGAGTCCCCGTAGGATGGATCACCGTCGCGAAGCAGGGTTCCCACACCAGCTGCCGAGCGATGCCGTACTGAACACTGCAGATGACTCACGCCCGAGCAGGAGGAAGCCATGGAGGCCGGACGATACGCGCCCAGTCCCTCGGGTGAACTTCACCTGGGCAACCTGCGCACAGCGATGCTGGCGTGGCTCTTCGCGCGCTCCACGGGGCGTTCATTCCTGCTGCGCTTCGAAGATCTCGACGCCGCGCGCACAGTTGAGGGAGCAGAGCTGCAGCAGTTCCAGGATCTTGCGGCCGTGGGCCTCGACTTCGATGACCAAGACGGCATGGAATCGATCCGCCAGTCCGACCGCATGAGTCTGTACTCCGCGGCGATCGATTATCTGAGTGATTCGGGCCTGACCTATGAGTGCTTCTGTTCCCGGCGAGAGATCCGCGAGGCCACCGGCGCCCCGCATGTCACGTCCGGGCTATATCCGGGCACCTGTCGAGATCTCAGTGATGAGGAGCGTGCGCGTCGTCGTGCCGAGCGACCTGCCGCGCTGCGCCTGCGCGTCGCGCGCACCGCTGGCGGGGCGGCGCCGAGCTTCTCCGTGCGCGACGTGCTGCTCGGTGAGATCACCGCGGTGGTCGACGACTTTGTCATTCAACGCAACGACGGCGCTGCCGCCTACAACCTCGCAGTGGTCGTGGATGATCATCTGACCGGGGTGGATCAGGTGGTCCGTGGTGATGATCTCGAATCATCCACACCGAGCCAGGCATATCTGCGCGGCCTGCTCTACGGTGCCGAGGCCGCCGATGAGGTCCAATACGCCCACGTGCCGCTGGTGCTCAATACGGAAGGTCAGCGTCTCGCCAAACGGGATGGCGCCGTCACACTGACCGATCTTCATAAGCAGGGGACAAGCGGGCAGGCCGTGCGAGATCTTTTGTTGACCTCGCTAGGCCTGCCCACCGGAGAGCTCGCCAGGGTGCTGGAATCCTTCGATCCGTTGGCCCTGCCCCGCGAACCCTGGGTGTTCAAGCCGGAGACGTTCTAAACTCCGGTCCGCTGCGCTTTAGAGCCCTGCGCTCTAGACCGCGCCCTCAAGATCAGGGACGCAGCAAGATCTTTCCCTTGCGCCCCTCTGCGAAGTTCGCACGTGCGGCCTCGCGGACCTCCTCGAAGGGGTATGTGGCTTCTGCGGTCAGGGTGATCGAGCCGTCCTTCACGCGGGTCAAGAGCTCGGTGAAGAGCTCGCCGCGGCGCTGTGGTTCCAGGGAGCCCATCACGCGGCTGCCCCAGAAACCCTTGACGGTGACGTTCTTGAAGATGATGGCTCCGGAGTTCAGCTCCATCCTGCTTCCTGCCATGGCTCCGAAGACCACGAGGGTGCCGTCCTCGCCCAGCTGGGAGAGCACGTGGTTGGCTGCTTCATTGCCCACCGAATCGATGCCGGCGATGATCTTCGCGCCACTGGTGATCTCGGCCACGCGATCTTCCCAGCCTGGAGTCTCAGTGGAGACGATCCGGGAGATGCCCTGGGAAGCCAGTTCCTCCACACCGGCATCGCGGCGGACCAGTCCGACCACGTTGATCCCGCGGGAGGGGGCCAGCTGAGCCAGGAGGCGGCCCACGGCGCCATTGGCGGCGTTCTGGATGATCCAATCACCCTCGTTGAGGTCCAGCCAGTCCAGAAGGGCAAGGGTGGAGAACGGCATGGCCACGAGCTGAGCAGCCACTTCATCCGGTGCGCTCTCATCCACGGGGATCAGACCCGCGGCAGGCGTGACGAAGTACTCCGCCCACACGCCGAACGTGCCACCCGTGGCGACTCTCTGACCCACGGTGAGGTTCTCGACACCTTCACCCAGTGCATCGATGACACCCACGGCCTCGGTGCCAGCCTGGGCTGGGAGCTCCGGCTTGAAGCCATAGGAGCCGCGGATGGTCCACAGGTCGTGGTTGTGGACCGGGGAGAGCAGGGTGCGGATTCGGACTTCACCGTTGCCGGGCTCGGGAGTCGGCAGCTCCGTTACATCGAGGACGTCCCATGGTTCGCCGAAAGTTTCCTGGGTGACTGCACGCATTGTGAACTACTTTCCGTCGGAGGTTTACCCGGGATGGAACAGGCGTCGTCCTCGGGCTATTCCACTCGTCGATGCCCTTCACTCACGGCTTAGACACAGTGTGATCGGTCCCACGTAGACTTGCCGCACCGTAGACCATTGGCCGCCCAGCTGATCCACCCGCATCGCTGGCGCCGTCCAAGACCAGAAGGCGAGACCCATGCCCGAAGACACTCAAGATCAACTCACGCAGAACTACACCATCGGTGATTATCTGCTTGACCGGCTGGCCGAACTCGGTCTCACCGAGCTGTTCGGCGTCCCCGGAGACTTCAACCTTCACTTCCTCGATCACGTGGTGGCCCACAGCAAGATCCGCTGGGTGGGTTCCGCGAATGAGCTCAACGCCGGATACAGCGCTGACGGCTATGCCCGCATCCGCGGCATCGGCGCTTTCCTGACCACCTACGGCGTGGGGGAACTCTCTGCCATCAACGCCGTTGCCGGTTCCTTCGCCGAATCAGTGCCCGTGGTCCAGATCGTCGGAGCCCCGCCCAAGGAGACTCAGGCCTCGGGTCGCAAGATCCACCATTCCCTCGGCGATGGCGATTTCAAGCACTTCCTGCGCATGGCCGAGGAAGTCACCTGCGCCCACGCTGACCTGGACGCACCCACTGCCACATGGGAGATCGATCGGGTCCTGCGCGACGTCGTCTTCCGTCGCCGACCTGGTTACATCATGCTCGCCGCAGATGTGGCTGAGGTCGCCGCCTACCCACCTGCCGAGCCGTTGACCACAGACCTGCCGGTCACCACCCCTCGCGCCGTCGCCGCCTTCGAAACCGCCGTGCGTGAATTCCTGCCCGGACGCAAGACCGCCGTGCTGGCCGATCTGCTGGTACACCGGCTCGGGGCCACTGAGGAGCTTGCCTCATTCCTGGAAGATTCAAAGCTACCCTTCGCCACGCTGGCCTGGGGCAAGACGCTCGTGGATGAATCCGATCCCAACTTCGTGGGCATCTATGCCGGCGCCGCCTCCCAGGACCGGGTCCGCGATGTCATCGAGGGTGCCGATGCCCTGATCACCCTGGGCGTGGAGTACACGGATAACACCACCGCTGGTTTCTCCATGAATCTGGATCCAGCTCGGCTGATCGATGTCTCCCGCTTCGGGGCGCGAGTAGGCGATGAGGTCTTCACCCCCATCTCGCTGCAGGACGCCATGGCGGTGCTGCACCGAGTCACCTCAGAGCTCGACGACGTCGAGCCCATGCCCGCCGCCGCAGCTCCAGCGCCGCAGACGCCGCGTGAACCCGCAGCCGGGCCGCTGTCCCAGGATGGTCTCTGGAGCGTGCTGGCCTCACAGCTGGAGTCAGCGAATATCGTCGCCGCAGATCAGGGGACGAGCTACTTCGGCATGGCCTCCCACCGGTTCCCGGCGAAATCGACCTTCATCGGTCAGCCCATGTGGGGATCTATCGGCTACACCTTGCCCGCGATCATCGGGGCAGGGCTTGCGGATCCAAGCCGGCGTCCCGTGCTGCTCATCGGAGATGGCTCAGCCCAGCTCACCATCCAGGAGATGGGAGTGATGATCCGGGAGAAGCTGCCGGTAGTGGTAGTGCTGGTCAATAACGACGGCTACACCGTGGAACGGGCGATTCACGGTCCCAATGAGGTCTATAACGACATCGCTCCCTGGCGTTGGGAGCTGGTGCCCCGGCTCTTCGGTGCCGAGGAGGAGGACTATCTGTACCGCCGCGTCACCACCGAGGCGGAACTGCTCGAAGCCTGCCAGGCGACTATGAGCAATCGGGACAAGCTGGTCTTCATCGAGGCCATCACCGATCGCGACGATATCCCGCAGCTGCTCGAAGATGTGGCGAATGCGCTGAAGCGGTGACGCTGAGGTGACCTCAGCGTTCCTCCGCGGAGGTGCCCATTGGCCTTCGGAGGAAACACCGAGATAGGATAGTTCCCGGCCCCACGTGTGGTGTCATCCTGCTGAACTCCCCCAGGACCGGAAGGTAGCAAGGGTAAGCGGGCTCTGGCAGGTACACGTGGGGCTCTTAATGTCTCCGGCCGATTGTTCCCGCCGTTGAGCTTGAATCTTGCCTGGGCTCGGTTTCCGCCTGGGCACAGAGAATCAGCCTGTGGGTGGATGAATCAGAGGAACCTGAGTTCTAGTCTCGGTTCATGACATCTGCGCAGATCACTTCATCAGAATCCCGTGTCCCGGCCTGGGTCGAGAAGCCCTGGGTGCAGGGAACAGCTGCCGGGCTCCTCACGCTGGTGCCCGTGCGGAAATATCCTGGGTGGCTTCGCGAAGCGATCATGTGGGTGCCCGCTGTGGGCGTGACCACAGTGTTGGTCACGCCTCGAATCTGGGAAGCGATGGCCGAAGCCGGCCGCAACGCCGCCGAAGAACAGGCTACGGAACAGGGGCCCGGTGTTGAAGAACAGGAAGCAGCGGAGCAAGAGGCAGCGGAGCAAGAACAGATGAATGACCCGGACTCTGCCCGGGAAGACATCACCACCCCCGATGAACCCGAGGACTTGAAACCGCTCCCGACTGCCCCGCGCGTCGCAGCCCGCTGGGGGATCGGATTGGCGATGGGGGCCGCGATGTATGGCTATATGCGTCTTGCCCTCTGGGCGGATTCAGCCTTGGAGGACAAGCTGCGCGACATGGGCGTCTCGCGTCCTCGAATCGTCCTCGCTGTGCTTGGCGGAGCGGCCAGCGGTGGCCTTGCCTGGGTCCAGGAACGTCACGCTCACACGACTGGCCACCTCCGATCCCCGGCGCCGGATTCACCGGCAAGCTCCTAGAATCGAGGTCATGGATAAAGGGAGCGCCAGCACACGGACACACAGGATTCTTGTGTGGCTCGGAACTTTCGCGCTGATCGGCGTGATCACGGGGACAAGCTGGCTGCTCATCAATGGGACGCTGCCGCTGAATGTCTTTGGTCGCGGGGCGATTCCTGCCGGGGATCAATGTCCTGCAGGGACCCAGCAGCCGGTTGTCCCGGAGCGGGTGCAGATCTCAGTCTTCAACACGACCAACGAGCCGGGTCTGGCCAGTGAGGTGGCCGAGGAGCTCGGCGATCGCCGCTTCCGCGTGGCCGAGGTGGACAACGACTACTTCGCCGATACAGGCTTCGCCGGCATTATCAGGGTGGGAGACCGCGGCCTGCGCCAGGCGTACACCCTCCAACAACACATCCCGGGCACCATGGTGGACTTCGATGACCGTGATGACTTCTCCGTTGACCTTATTCTTGGGTCCGAGTTTCAGGAAGAAGGCATGGAAGAGGCCGGCGACGTCGACATGGTCCCCGGCCTCCTGCACTGCTCGGCGGAGTGATCAACCCCGCCGTCGTGAGTTCTTTGGGAACTACTGCGCGTTCTTCCAGCGGCGGGCAGCGATGAAGCTGCGGACACCCAGAACCATGTAGACCACCAGCACGATCGCGGTGACCAGGGCCGAGATCACGGCACCTGGGTTGTCTGATTCCCCTGCAAAGAGTTCATCAAGGCTCATCAGCGGCATGATCATGCCCAGCGCGCCGAGCAGGGCGACCACCAGGGCGATGTGGACGCCGAGCTTGCGGTTCTTCATGGCGATGCCTCCGCTGATCAGCAGCAGCACACCCACCACTGAAGGGATCAGTGCGGTCATGCTCGCGAATTCGGTCGCCACGTAGCCCACGATGCCGACGACGACCAGCAGCCCACCGACGATCATGGTCAGTCGCGGCATCGGGCTGGTGGGCGCGGCCGTCGTCCGCTGCGTGGAGGCGGGGGAGTGCGTGGGGGTCAGGGGGTTCGTCATAGTGCTCCTCATCGGTGATGTACGGCGTGGATCCTGCATCGTGCTTCTTCTACACAGTGTAGAAGATCTGCCTCGGTCGAATCTTCCGGGGTTTCTTCGAATGCGCAAAGAAACGCAAATCTTTGACGAGAAAACTCTGGTGCGGGGGTTTCGCAGGGGATGAACTGGGGTTGTCCCCGAAAAACGGTCCACGATTCAAAGGAGATTCAGATGACCGACACACTTACCTCACAGGCCGAGACCTCGCAGACCTCGCAGTCTTCGCAGACCTCGCAGCCCGAAGGCACGCTCAGCCCCGAGACCAAAGAGGTCTTCCAGCAGAAGGTCGACGCGCTGCAGCAGGACTGGGACACCAACCCTCGCTGGGAGCAGACCACCCGCGACTATTCCGCAGCGGAGGTCATCAAGCTGCAGGGCAACGTGCAGGAAGAGCACACGCTGGCCAAGCGCGGCTCGGAGAAGCTGTGGAGCCAGCTCACCGCGGAGCACGCCGAAGGCAAGTACACGAACTCTCTGGGTGCACTGACCGGCAATATGGCAGTCCAACAGGTCAAGGCAGGCCTGCGTGCCATCTACCTCTCCGGCTGGCAGGTTGCTGGTGACGCCAACCTCTCGGGTCACACCTATCCCGATCAGTCGCTCTACCCGGCCAACTCGGTGCCTTCCGTGGTGCGCCGGATCAACAACGCGCTGCTGCGCGCGGATCAGATCGACTACCTCGAGGGCACCCGCACCGTGGAGGACTATATGGTCCCGATCATCGCCGATGCCGAGGCCGGATTCGGTGGGCCTTTGAACGCCTACGAGCTCATGAAGTCCATGATCGCCTCCGGCGCTGCCGGTGTGCACTGGGAGGATCAGCTGGCCTCGGAGAAGAAGTGTGGACACCTCGGCGGCAAGGTGCTGATCCCCACCGGTCAGCATGTGCGCACGCTGCAGTCGGCCCGGCTCGCAGCCGATGTGCACAACACGCCGAGCGTGGTCATCGCGCGCACCGATGCCGAGGCTGCCACCCTGATCACCTCCGACGTCGACGAGCGCGATCAGCCCTTCATCACCGGAGAGCGCACCGCAGAAGGGTTCTATAAGGTGCGCAACGGTATCGAGCCCTGCATCGCGCGGGCCAAGGCCTATGCGCCCTATGCAGATCTGATCTGGATGGAGACCGGAACCCCGGACCTGGAGTACGCCAAGCAGTTCGCCGAGGCGGTCAAGGCCGAGTACCCGGACCAGATGCTGGCCTACAACTGCTCGCCCTCGTTCAACTGGAAGAAGCATCTCGACGACGAGACCATTGCGAAGTTCCAGCGTGAGCTCGGTGCCATGGGCTTCACCTTCCAGTTCATCACCCTGGCTGGATTCCACGCCCTGAACTACTCGATGTTCGAGCTGGCTCGCGGATATAAGGACAACCAGATGAAGGCCTATGTCGAGCTCCAGGAGAAGGAGTTCGCCGCAGAAGCCGAGGGCTACACCGCCACGAAGCACCAGCGTGAGGTCGGCACCGGATACTTCGATGCCATCTCCACCACTTTGAACCCCGAGTCCTCCACGGTGGCCTATAAGGGATCCACCGAAGCAGGACAATTCCACTGATTTACCGGCATTGACAAAGGAGTCAGCCATGAATGCACAGACCACGACTGCCATCGGAACTCAAGAGCTCACGAATCCGGCCAATGCCATCACGATCAACGGCATCACGCTCACGGCAGCCCGGGCGCCCCGGCAGAACGAAGTGTTCACTGCCGACGCGCTGACCTTCCTGAGCACGCTGCACCGTGAGTTCGGCCAGCGGATCGCGGAGCTGGAGGCAGGGGAGCTGCAGCCACAGCGCAATTTCGTTCCGAGTCCCTTGGGGCAGAAGGAGCGGGCGCAGGAGGCTGAAGCCTCGTGGAAGGCACTGGTGGATACGTACCTGGAGAACTCAGACTGTGCCTTCGCGACTCCACGAAGGCTGACCCGGTCTGAGGACCGGATCTTCAGTCAGGGCCAGCCGCTCTCAGCGGGACTGGTGGATTTCGCCCTCCATATCCAGCGGTGTGCGCGCCGACTGGTCTCACAGAAGCGAGCCCCCTTCATCTCACTGCTGGGCCTTGAGAGTGAGGAAGAGCTGGAGATCTGGCAGGAGATGTTCACCCGCGCGGAGGAGCTGATCGGCCTGCCAGCCAGCACGATCCGGGCGATCACCTTCAGCGCAGCAAAGGACGACGGCGGCGGCGCCATCCTCGTAGAGAAGCGCGCTCGCTAGGCGAGAGCCAGTTCATGGCATGACGCCGCTCCAGCGGCTCCCCGCTCGCAGATTCAGAACTGCGCCGACGCAAGATGTCGGCAGAGCTCTGATGCTGAGGGCGGGGAGTTGCGCCCGCATTGAAAGGGAATCGTGTGCCACATCACTCTGTAGACTTTCGCTCATGAGCAACGCTGTGCCGCAGCGGACGCCGATGTCCGCGAAGAGATCAGCCACGTCTGTGGCTGATCCCGGCCAGCTGCGCCAGATAGAACGTGCCGGTGCCGCCGCAGCCGATGACGGTTTTGATCTGATCGCTCTGGGTCGCCGGGTTCGTCACCTGCGCAAACAGGCCGGGATGACGCTGGATTCGCTCGCGGATGCGCTCGGTACCGCGCCCAGTCAGCTCTCGCTGCTGGAGAACGGCAGGCGCGAACCCAAGCTCTCCCAGCTGCAGCAGCTGGCGAAGACTTTCGGCGTCAGTCTGGATGACCTCTTTGGCGCAGAGCCTCCCTCGAAGCGTGCGGCGTTGGAGATCGAGTTGGAGAAGGCTCAGCGCGGGCCGCTCTACGCGGCCCTGAATCTGCCTACGGTGCGGATCGGCAGCCGCCTGCCCATAGATGTCCTGGAGTCGCTGGTGGCTCTCCAAGGTGAGCTGCGCCGTCGTCTGGAGGAACAGGCTGCGACGCCTGAGGAGGCCCGACGGGCGAACACAGAGCTGCGCGAGGAGATGCGCGCGAAGAACAACTACTACCCAGAGATCGAAGCGGCGTCGCAGGAGCTGCTCGACGCCGTGGACCACCGTGATGGGCCGCTGTCCCACCATGTGGTCGCAGATATCGCCGCTCACCTCGGCTTCTCGCTGCGCTTCGTACCGAACCTGCCGGAGTCCACGCGTTCGGTCACCGATCAGAAGAACCGGATCATCTACCTGACGCAGGGCAGCTCGCGGGACTGGGATGCGCGTTCGGTGCTGCTTCAGGCGCTGGGGCATCAGGTGCTGGGCCATACCGAACCGGGAGACTATTCCGAGTTTCTCCGCCAGCGGGTCTACACAAACTACTTCGCGGCGAGCCTGCTCATGCCACAGGCCGCCACCGTGCGTTTCCTGAAGGAAGCCAAGGCACGGAAGGATCTCGCCATCGAGGATCTGCGTGACGCCTTCGCGGTCTCCTATGAGTCAGCGGCTCACCGATTCACCAACCTCGCCACGGAGCACCTGGGCATCACGTGTCATTTCCAGAAGGTTCACGAGTCGGGGATCCTGCACAAGGCCTATGAGAATGATGGCGTGAACTTCCCCGCGGATCATTCCGGCGCCATCGAGGGGCAGACCATCTGCCGTCAGTGGACCTCTCGGCAGGTCTTCGAAGTCGATGACAAGTTCCGGTCCTTCCATCAGTACACCGACACGACTGTGGGGACATTCTGGTGCACGGCGCGGACCGAGGCTCATTCCTCCGGTGTGTACTCACTCTCCATCGGCGTGCCCTTCGAGCATGTGAAATGGTTCCGTGGCTCCGACACCAGTTCCCGGTCATCCTCCCGCTGCCCCGATGATCCCACTTGCTGCAGGCAACCGCCGCCGGAGCTTGCCGCACGGTGGGAAGGCCAGGCCTGGCCGGCAGCTCGAGCGAATACCCACCTTCTGGCAGCGATGCCGCAGGGGGCCTTCCCCGGAGTGGACACCACCGAGGTGTATGAATTCCTGGAACGCCACGCACGGCACGAGTGAACCGAGAACGGCAACGGAGATCTAGAATTTACCTGAGATTGTTGAACAATCGCAGGAACTGGGGCATCCTTGACTCAGCTCACAGTGAGACGTGGGCGACATCGTCCCGAGGAGGTTCACGTGCCACATATCGACCTGAACAGCGACGTCGGGGAGTCCTTCGGGAATTGGACCCTTGGCGATGACTCCGCCATTCTCCGGACGGTCTCCAGCGCCAATATCGCGTGTGGATTCCACGCCGGTGACCCGCTCACCATCAGGGCAACTGCCACCGAGGCTGTGCGCAATGACGTGGTCATCGGCGCCCATATCGGCTATCGAGACCTAGCAGGATTCGGGCGTCGGCACCTCGAGTGCTCACCCGATGAGCTCGCCGCAGACGTGCTCTACCAGCTGGGCGCACTCGAAGGGATCGCCGGCGCAGTCGGCTCGCAGATCCGCTACGTCAAGCCCCACGGCGCGCTCTACCACTCGATGATCTCCCATACTGGGCACGCCCATGCGGTGATCGACACGATTGCCGAATATAAGGAGAGCACCGGACGGGATCTACCAGTTCTGTTGCTCCCAGGTTCCATCGCGCTGGACTACGCCGCGGAAGCCGGGCTGCGCGGGGTCTCTGAGGCCTTTGCCGACCGTAACTACAACCCCGACGGAACTCTGGTCTCTCGCCGTGAACCCGATGCCGTGCTGCATGACAATGACCAGGTCGTCGAGAACATGCTGCGCCTGGCCGAGGAATCGGTGCTGATCGCCCGTGACGGCACCCGGATCGAGACACAGGCTGAATCGATCTGCACCCACGGAGACACCACCGGAGCGGTGGCCATGGCACAGGCGGTGCGCAGCTCCCTGGAGAACGCCGGCGTGGAGATCCGTAGCTTCGTATGATCCACACCATCCGCGAGGCGGGGCCCCGCGCGCTCCTGCTGGAACTTGAGACACTTGACGAGGTGCTTGCCTGCCACCAGCAGCTGGCCTCTTCACCCCTGCCGGGACAGGTTGACGCTGTGGCCGCAGCACGCACCATCCTGCTGCGCTTCACCTCCCGACCAGCGCTGCGTGCGGCCCGCGAGGCGCTCTCACTGCTGGAGATCGGCGAGTTCTCAGCCCAGGATGCCCGGATTGTGGAGCTCGAGGTGATCTACGACGGCGAAGACCTCGAGGAGCTGGCCACGCACCTGGGCATGAGTGCCGAGGCACTCGTGAACTGGCACAGCGGACAGGACTGGACAGGTGCCTTCGGCGGATTTGCCCCTGGATTCACCTACTGTGTGCCGAGTCGCCAAGGATCCCACAGCACAGGGGACGCCGTGGATGTCCCACGACGCAGCAGCCCGCGGACAGCAGTTCCCGCGGGCGCGGTCGCCCTAGCAGGAGAATTCTCGGCGGTCTATCCGCGGATCTCTCCCGGTGGGTGGCAGTTGATCGGGCATACGCCCGCCCAGCTATGGGACCTCTCCCGCGAGGAACACGGAGAATCACCGGCGCTCGTGAGTCCGGGAGATTCCGTGCGGTATAAACCTGTCACAGCCCACACCGGGACCTCGTCCGCCACGGCCGAAGCTCCGCCACCGAGACAGACAGCGGATCCGCGCGCAGGAACACCTGCTTTGAGCGTAGTTGAACCGGGACTGCAGACGCTGATCCAGGACCTAGGCCGGATCGGGCACAGCGACCTCGGCGTCTCCCGAGCAGGCGTTGCTGATGAGGCAGCCGCCCGCCAGGGGAACCGTCTGGTGGGCAACGGGCCGCAGGCCGCCGTCCTTGAGGTGCTCCATGGCGGCCTGGTCCTGCGCGCGGAAACGACAGTGGTCCTCGCCGTGACGGGAGCCCAGGTCCCGCTGCGGATCTCCTCGGCGTCGGCCGACACGGTGCCTGCCGGTACTGAGCCCACCGACACTGAGCCCGCCGATACTGAGCCCACCGACTCGCCGCCCACAGATTCCTCACTCGAGTCCAGTTCTCGTCCGGCACCTCTCTGTGCCCCCTTCGCGCTGCTTGCGGGGGACACCCTGAGCCTTGGTGCCCCTGAGGTCGGACTGCGCGCCGTTGTTGCGGTGCGCGGAGGAATCGCCGCGCAGGAGGTGCTCGGCAGCGTCTCAGCCGACACCATGTCAGGTCTCGGGCCTGCACCACTGGCTGCCGATGACAGTCTGTTCACCGCCGGTCCCGCTCAGCATGCAGTGGGTGAGCCTGAGGCAGTTCATACCAGCGCCACTCTGGATGACGCTGATCCAGCCGAAGTCAGTGGCACCGCTTCCAGGCCCCCCAGCCCACAGCTGCGGTTCACCTATGGGCCGCGACATGACTGGTTCAGCCCGGAAGAAGCACTTCGCCTGCGGACCCAGTCATGGACGGTCACCCAAGCGTCTAACCGCATCGGGATCCGGCTCGACGTCGGCCGCTCTTCTGAAAGTCACGATCCTGCTCCGCTTCAGCGACTCAAGCAGGGTGAGCTCCCCAGTGAGGGAGTGGTCCGCGGGTCCCTGCAGATGCCGCCCTCTGGGAGCCCTGTCCTATTTCTGAATGACCATCCGGTCACCGGAGGTTACCCAGTGATCGGGGTGGTCATCGACGAGGACCTCTCCATCGCTGCCCAGTTGGTTCCCGGCGAGGATATCCGCCTGGTCGCTGTGGATCCGGACACGCTAGAACCACTCCCACTGCCGACCCCAGACGCCTGAGAGAAGAACCGCACCCATGAAGCGCATCCTCATCGCCAACCGCGGCGAAATTGCTGTCCGCATCATCCGAAGTGCCCGAGAGGCTGGGTACAGCGCCGTGGCCGTCTACGCCGACCAGGACGCCGACTCCCTCCACGTTCAGCTCGCCGACGAGGCTGTGGCACTGGTGGGGACCACCTCCGCCCAGACATACCTGGATCAGCGCAAGCTTCTCGACGCCGCACAGCGGGTCGACGCCGACGCCATCCATCCGGGCTACGGATTCCTCTCCGAGAATGCCGACTTCGCCCAGGCCGTCCTCGATGCCGGGCTCACCTGGATCGGGCCGCGTCCCGAGACCATCGAGTCACTGGGCAATAAGGTCACGGCGCGCGCGCTGGCCGTCAAGGTCGGCGCCCCGCTGGTGCCTGGCACCGACGGGCCAGTGGCGTCGGCAGATGAGATTCGCGCCTTCGTCTCGGAACACGGGCTGCCTATCGCGATCAAGGCGGCCCACGGCGGCGGTGGCCGTGGCATGCGGATCGTCCGGGAAGAGACGCAGATCGATGAGGCCTTCGCCTCCGCGGTCCGCGAGGCGGAATCAGCCTTTGGCCGGGGCGAATGCTTCGTCGAACGCTTCCTGGACCGGCCCCGACACGTGGAGGCACAGGTCCTCGCGGATACACAGGGCAACGTCGTCGTCGTCGGCACTCGTGACTGCTCGCTGCAGCGGCGCAACCAGAAGCTGGTGGAAGAGGCTCCGGCGCCGTTCCTCAGCGATGACCAGCGTGCAGATATCCATCGCTCAGCGCGCGCGATCTGCGCCGAGGCCGGATACATCGGTGCGGGCACGGTGGAGTATCTGCTCAGCCCCGCTCAGGGCGATCAGCCGGGTCTGCTGAGCTTCTTGGAGGTCAATACGCGCCTCCAGGTGGAACACCCGGTCACCGAGGAGACCTCCGGTGTGGACCTGGTGGCCGAACAGTTCCGCATCGCCGAGGGACAGCCGCTGAGTATCACCTCCGACCCGCAGCCCACCGGGCACTCCGTGGAGTTCCGGCTCAATGCCGAAGAGCCATCTCAGGGTTTCCTTCCGACACCAGGTCCGGTGCAGGTGTTCGCACCGCCCACGGGGCCAGGTATTCGGGTGGACACCGGCGTCCGCAGTGGTGATGAGGTCTCAGGAGCCTTTGACTCCATGCTGGCGAAGCTGATCGTGACCGGGCCAGACCGGGACACTGCGCTGCGGCGTGCACGCATGGCGCTTGCCGAGATGCGCATTGAAGGACTTCCCACGGTGCTCCCATTCCACCGTCAGGTCCTGGAGGCCGAGGACTTCCTCGCCGCTGAGGGTGAAGCAGGCTTCCGCGTGCACACCCGTTGGATCGAGACTGAATTTGAGGCCGCATACGGCGAGGGCATGCGCGAGTCCGAGCACATGGCATCGGCTCTGCGTCATCGGGAACAGGGCATGCGCCGGACCACAGTGGAGGTCGACGGCCGCCCGGTCACGCTAGGGATCCCGGGCGCGCTCTTGAAGCTGCTCGGCAACGCCTCCGGTGGCGCCGCTGCCGAGGACACTGCCGGCACCACCGCTGAGAACGCGCCGGGAAGCGTGGTGTCCTCACTCGCGGGAAGCCTTGTCAGCTGGGCGGCTGAGGATGGAGCTGAGGTCAAGGTTGGTGACGCACTCGCCGTGGTGGAAGCCATGAAGATGGAATCCACTGTGACCGCCTCACAGGAGGGAACATTCTCCCGTGCGGACCTTGCCCCGGGTGCTGCTCTGAAGGCAGGACAGGTGCTGGGGCGTGTGGAGTGAACTAGATTAGACTCATGACCGATGTGATGTGGGACTCTCTGGCCGCCACCGGATTGAGCGAACACGCCCATGTGCCAGAGCGGGTTGCTGAGCTTCTGCGCGGGGCCATTGCTGCGGGCGCCATACGCCCCGGGACCAAGCTCCCCGAGGTCCAGCTCACCCGCCAGCTCGATATCTCCCGGCACACTTTGCGCAGTGGGTTCCAGATCCTTGCGGCAGAGGGGCTCGTGGAGAAGCATCCGAATCGTGGCGTGTTCGTGCACCAACCCTCGGCTGCGGACATCGCGGAGATCTATCGCGTCCGACAGGTCCTTGAAGTGGGCGCCGTGCGCACCGCGGAGTTCCCGCCGGATGAGCTTGAGCAGCTGCACCGGATCGTCTCAGTGGCTGAGGACGCGCGGGAGCGCGGAGACATCCCGGGGATGGCTCAGGCGAACCAGGTCTTTCACCGCACCATAGCCGCCCAGGTCCGCAGCGCCATGATCGATGCGTTGATGGAACAGGTGCTGGCCCGGATGCGATTGGCATTCCACGCGAAATCCGAGCAGCCGAGTTTCCACCACGCCTATATCCAGCGCAATAAGGAGCTCGCGACGCTGCTCAGCCAGGGGGATCGTCAAGCGGCAGAGGATTTCCTGGTGGAGTACCTGGCCGCGGCGGAGGCCGAGCTACTCGAACATATGGAGTCCTAGGGTCACGCCTGGGAACATGACGCCCGGCTGCCGTTGGGATTTCGGCTAGCGCCGTTCCACTCGCCGGTAGGGATCCGGTTGTGGCTTCTGATACGCGAACTCTCCGCCCTGGCGACCTCCATAGGGACGCCCGTGGTCGGCGTATTCCTCGCGAAGGAAGACGAGTTTCCAGGAACCGAGATCGACCCGTGAACCTGTGCGCAGCTTCACACCTGCACCGGGTTCCGAGCTCTGGCTGCCGCCCATGTAGCCGTGGCGAACAATCACGTACTCATCGAACTCGTCGTGGATGATCTCCGCGTGAACAGGTTCCAGGCCCGCAAGCTGCAGGTCGGATGAGTCGGCGCTGCCGATCACCGTGGAGTCATTGACCAGGTTGAATTCCAACGGGCCCCCGACGGGACCCTGATCGGATTGGATCATGATCAACCGGGGACGACCCGAACCTCGGGCCGCGTGGGTCGTGGTGATCCGACGCCGGATCTTGCGATTGAACGTGGGCGCCGGTGGCCAGGGCGTGACCGGAGGGATGAGTGAGGTCGGCTTATCTGCCTCGCTGCCACTGGTGCTGGCGAAACGCGGCAGCGCCTTCAAAGATCCCAGGCGCATGTACTTGGAGCGGGTGAGCAGCCGACTCATCATGGTCGTCTTCACCGCGCCAAGACTCACGATCTCGCCCTGCGGACCGATGACGGACAGGCTCAGATCCCTCGCCGCCAGTTCTGTTGCGAACGCATCCGCAGAGCGGGTGATGGACCGTGGCATACCGTCGAAGAGAGCAGAATCCTCGGTCCGGACCTCAATATGGCGCCCATTGGCTGTGATGGTGGCATTGATGGGCGGGGATTCAGAGCCGTCTGCTTCTACCTGGGCGACACTGAAACTCAGGTCGATATCTAGGTGCATGATGCCGCCCTGCTCAGCTGCAGTCACACATCAGGAGCTCGCTTGATCGCTGGTGGTGACACGAAGGGTGCCGTTGAACTTCCACACCGCGCGAGGGGCGTCTGGGCCGATATCGCGGGGGACCTCCACGGTCATATCCTCCAGCGTGTAGTTCACTGCTGCCCCACGGCCGGTGAGATAAGACCACATCTCCTGGCCCAGATCTGCCCAGTCGCCGATCTGATGGGGCTGGTTGCCTCCGGGGTTCACATTCTCCGAGGGAGTGGACTGCGTCATTGGTGCGTCTCCTGACCAGTTTCGGCGCCGCGACTTGCGATGCGCGGGATGTGTGAGCTTGCGCTCAATCGTCATCTTCCCCTGGTCAGGGGCATTTGGGAAGGGTTAACGTGCCGCCCATCACAGCTGAACCCAGCTGAACACAGCTGAACCCAGCCGAGCTCAGCCGAGTGGGCGCTTGATGCCGACGTAGACGGTGTTCGAAGAAGTCCGGGCCGTGAGGTGGTTGGGAAACTCCACGAGATGAGCCGCGCAATCGTCGAACACCGACTCCAAGATCGAGAAGAAGTCTTCATCCACCGGATCGTCGGACCAGAGCGTGAACACGCCATGGTCCTTCAGATGGTGTGAGAGGGCGTCCAAACCCTCGGCGGTGTAGAGGTCGGCATGGCTTGGGTCCAGCGTGTGACGTGGTGAGTGGTCGACGTCGAGCAGGATGACGTCATAGCTCAAGGCGTCTGGCTCCGGTGCTTGCCGCACCACGGCGAAGAAGTCGTCGTGACGCAGAGTGGTCCGGGGATCCTCCACCAGCTGCGCCGAGACTGGCAGCAGCTTGCGCTCGTGCCAACCGATCACAGCGGGGAGGGCGTCGATGACATGAAGTCGCTGCACCCGGTCATCGGCGAGCGCCGTGGCTGCGGTGTAGCCGAGGCCCAGTCCGCCCACCAGGACATCAAGCCGCTCACCGGTGGCTGCGGCGAGGCCGATCCTCGACATCTCTTCCTCGGCCACGGTGAAGAGGCTCGACATCAGGAACTCCTCTTCGAGTTTCACCTCGTAGATGGTCGTGCCAGTGCCGGGTTCGGTCCGCCGTCGCAGGATCAGCTCACCCATCCGCGTCTGCTGGAAGTCGAGCTCCTCGAACCGTGCGCTCATGCTGCTGCCTCTCGTTGATTGCGCATTCATCCTACGCAGGGCCACGCTGGGTTCAGGAGTCTTCGGTGGCGAACTGAGTCCGGTAGAGCTCGGCGTAACGGCCATCGGCTGCGAGCAGCTCCGTGTGGGTGCCGCGTTCCACGATCTGACCGGCCTCCACCACAAGAATCGCGTCAGCAGCACGCACCGTGGAGAGCCGGTGTGCGATCACCAGCGCGGTCCGACCGACCAGAGCTTCGGTCAGCGCGGCCTGGACGGCCGCCTCTGAGGTGGAGTCCAGCGCCGCGGTGGCCTCATCGAGGATGACCACCTGCGGCTGGGCCAATAACAGCCGTGCAAGGGTCATGCGCTGGCGTTCACCGCCGGAGAGTCGATAGCCGCGCTCTCCGACCACTGTCTCAAGCCCATCCGGCATGGAGTGCACCACCGATTCCAACCGAGCACGCCGGATGGCGTCCCAGATCTCCTCATCGGTGGCGTCGGGAGCAGGCAGCGTCAGGTTGGCGCGAATGGTGTCGTGGAACAGGTGCCCGTCCTGGGTGACGACTCCAAGGGAGGCGCGCAGTGAGGCGAAAGTGGTGTCGCGCAGGTCGACCCCGGCGAGTCTGACGGCACCGGAGTCCACGTCGTAGAGCCGCGCCAGCAGAGCGGCGATGGTGGACTTGCCGGCGCCAGAGGATCCCACGATCGCCACTGTCTGGCCTGGCTCAACCCGGAGGTTGATGCCATGGAGAACCTCCTCGCCGCCACGCTGGTCCAACGTGGAGACCTCCTCCAGCGAAGCCAGTGACACCTTCTCTGCTGAGGGGTACGCGAAGGTGACGTTGTCGAACTCCACCGAGGCGGGACCGTCGGGGAGAAGGACGGCGTCAGGCTTCTCGGTGATCAGAGGTTTGAGATCGAGCACCTCGAAGACCCGCTCGAAGCTCACCAGCGCACTCATGACTTCCACGCGCGCGCTGGCAAGGGCGGTCAACGGAGCGTAGAGACGGGTGAGCAGCAGAGCCAGGGAGACGACGGCGCCCGCATCCAGCTGCCCGATGATCGCGTAGAACCCACCGAGTCCGTAGACCAGGGCAAGGGCGAGGGCGGAGACAAGAGTGAGTGCCGTGACGAAGGTGGACTGCAGCATCGCGGTCTTCACGCCTATGTCCTGGACTCTGCGCGCTCTCTTCTCGAACTCGGCTGACTCCTCATCGGGACGGCCGAAGAGCTTGATCAGCGTGGCGCCGGGGGCCGAGAAGCGTTCGGTCATCTGCGTTCCCATGGCGGCGTTGTGGTTAGCTGCCTCCCGCTGCAGCACCGCTAACCGGCCACCCATGCGCCGAGCGGGCAGCACGAAGACCGGAAGCAGGATGAGGGCCAGAAGGGTGACCTGCCAGGAGAGGGAAAGCATCGCGATGAAGGTGAGGATGACCATCACCAGGTTCCCCACCACCCCGGAAAGCGTGCCGCTGAAGGCGCGCTGGGCACCGATCACGTCGTTGTTGAGTCGGCTCACGAGTGCACCGGTGCGGGTGCGGGTGAAGAAGGCGATGGGCAGCTTCTGCACGTGATTGAACACTGCGGTCCGCAGGTCGAGGATCAGACCTTCGCCGATCTGGGAGGAGAGCCAACGGCTGAGAATATTGAATCCCGCGTCAGCCACAGCGATGATGGCGATCAGGACCGCCAGACGGACGACGACTTCCACCTGCGCGGAACTGGTGATGGCGTTGACGACCTGACCGGCAAGCAGGGGAGTGGCCACTGCGAGTGCGGCGGTGACCACCGAGAGGATCAGGAACCAGATCAGCTTGATGCGATGCGGGTAGGCGAAGCCGCCGATGCGTTTCAGCGTGACCTTATTGAAGGGTCGCTTATCGTTCTTCGCGTAGACCATGCTGTAAAGCGATCCATACGCCGCGCGTTCCATGCTCATCTTCTTGACCCCATCACTTCTGATACTCCGCTGAACGCATCTGCACGCCGAGCGCACCCACCACAACCTCAAGGTGGTGCTGCCCATTCCAAGCTCGCCGTGCCCTAGGCGCAGCGCCGAGGGCACAGTACAGTCTGTCGCATGAATGCTGCGGCTATCGTGTTGTTCCCGGTGGTCGGAATCGCGCTTGGGCAGGCGATCAACCGACTCGTGGCCCAGGACATATGACGACCATGTAAAACCTTGCGCGATTGTTCCACAATTCCTTGCCTGGATTGTTGAACAACAGTACTGTGAGCTGTGATCTACGGAACAGACCTGCGTCACACTGCACCGCTTCGCGTGCCGCAGGTGTTCCGCCCTACTGATATAACGGAGGGCTCCTGTGGCCGACGCCCCAACCCCCAACGAACCACCCTCAGATGCACCGCATGCAGATTCACCGCAGCGCACCGATTATGAGACTGACGGTCCAGCGTCGAATGGTCCGGTGCTGGTCCGCACACGTCGCACCGCCCTGTTGGGTGCCATGTTCCTTATGGCCACCAGCGCCGTCGGTCCAGGTTTCATCACGCAGACCGCGACGTTCACCTATCAGCTGGGTGCAGCCTTCGGCTTCGCCATCCTGATCTCGGTGCTCGTCGATATCGCTGTCCAGCTCAACGTCTGGCGAGTCCTCGGCGTCTCTGGTCTCTACGCTCAGACCCTGGGCAACCGCATCCTGCCTGGTCTCGGCTGGGCGCTCGCAGCACTGATCTTCTTCGGTGGGATCGTCTTCAACATCGGCAATATCGCCGGTGCCGGACTGGGCATCAACGCCATGACCGGCATGGACGCGCGCATCGGTGGCGGACTCTCCGTGATCCTCGCGCTGTTGATCTTCCTCTCCAAGAAGGCCGGTGTCGCCCTTGACCGGATCGTCGTCGCCTGCGGTGCGGTGCTGATCCTGCTGATGATCTTCATGGCCGTGACCACCGCCCCGCCGCTGGGTGAGGCGCTGCGCCAGACCTTCGTGCCGGATCAGGTCGAGTTCCTGGTCATCACCACGCTGATCGGCGGCACCGTCGGTGGCTACATCACCTACGCGGGTGCCCACCGGCTGATCGCCTCGGGAAACACGGGAGTGGAGAACGTCAAGGCCATCTCGCAGACTTCGGTGCTCGGGATCGTCGTGGCTACCCTGATCCGCTTCCTGCTCTTCCTCGCCATCCTCGGAGTGGTCTCCACCGGCGCGGTCCTGGCAGAGGACAACGTCGCGGCTGATGCCTTCTCCGTGGCACTGGGAGAGATCGGTCTGCGTGTCTTCGGAGCGGTCTTCTGGGTTGCTGCGATCACCTCGATCCTCGGCTGTACGTACACCACGGTCTCCTTCCTGACCACGAAGAACACCAAGGACCGCACCAAGAACCTTTACTTCCTGGGCTTCCTGGTGATCACCACCGTCGTGTTCCTTCTGCTGGGTCAGGCGCCTCAGACCCTGCTGATCATGGCCGGCGCCTTCAACGGCACCGTGCTTCCGCTGGGCTTCGCAGTGATCCTCTATGCCGCGTGGCGACGCCGGGACCTGCTTCAGGGATATAAGTACCCCAAGTGGCTGCTGATCCTCGGCGTACTCGTGTGGCTGTTGACCATCTACATGGGCTACAGCTCGCTGGGCGGTCTGGCCAGCCTCTGGACCGAAGGATGATCCAACGCTCTGACCAGGAGCAGCTTTCCCCTGCCGCAGCCCGCGCACAGTTCCGTGCCGGGCTGCGGCGTCCCACCAGCGGTTTCAGCCCCGGATACGCACAGGCGAACCTGCTCGCGCTGCCCCGTGAGCTGGCCTTCGACATGCTCCTTTTCGCCCAGCGCAACCCGAAGTCCTGCCCGGTCCTTGGTGTCTTCGAACCGGGTCAGTATCAAGATGCCGGTGCCGGGCGAGCACTGCTTGCAGAGGGCGATATTCGCACCGACATCCCCGCCTATCGGGTCTACCGTGAGGGTGAGCTCGTCGCAGAACCGGATGACGCGAGTGAGCACTGGCGTGAGGATCTGGTGGCGTTTCTGATCGGCTGCAGCTTCACCTTTGAGGCGCCGCTGTTCCAGGCCGGCATTCCGATCGCTCATATCGAGCAGGGCGTGAATGTGCCGATGTACAAGACCTCAGTCCGCTGTGAACCGGCGGGCCGGCTCACCGGGCCCATGGTGGTCTCCATGCGGCCGATGCCGGCTGACAAGATTGCCGAGGCAGTGCGCATCACCTCGCGCTATCCAGGTGTCCATGGAGCGCCGGTGCATATCGGCAGCCCCGCAGAGCTGGGCATCGCAGACCTCGGAAACCCTGACTTCGGGGATCCGGTGGAGATCCCGGCCGGGTGGACCCCGGTCTTCTGGGCCTGCGGCGTCACCCCGCAGGCGGCTGTCATGGAGTCACGGCCGGAGCTGGCGATCAGCCATGCCCCCGGACACATGCTCATCACGGATCTGCCGGACGCGGTCCTTCAGGTGCCCTGAGGCTCAGACCGCAGCGGCGCCGTCGTCGGTTCCCGCGCCCGCCCCTGGGGTTCGGCGCGCCACGCCCTGGTGCACATCATGGCGGCCATGGACCAGCCAGTAGAGCACCAGCGACACCACGACGACGCCGGCGCAGGCCGCGTACATGAAGCGGTAGTCCGCGAAGCTCACCAATGGCCCCAGCAGCAGCGGGGAGAAGCCGAACCCGGCGTCGAGCATGATGAAGAAGGTCGAGATCCCGATGCTGGTGCGGTGCGCCGGCAGATCTGAGGCGATGATCGCTTGGAGCACCGGCAGCAGTGAGCCGAAGCCGAATCCCGCGAGCACCCCGGCTGCGAGCAGGACTCCCTGATTGGGCGCCCAGGCCAGCAGGACCATGGCGATGATGTAGAAGATCACGGCGGGATAGACCGCCCAGTTGTCCCCATAGCGGTCCTGGATCCTGCCCATGAAGAGCCGGGAGACCAGCACCGCGCCCGCGTAGATGACGAAGAACAGCGACGCCGCATCCACCATATTGAGACTGCGCGCATAACCGTTGAGGAAGGTCATCACGGAGGCAAAGCCAATGCCGAGCAGCATGGCCACCAGTGAGATCTTGAAGGCTCGCGGTTCGATGATGTCCCGAGGCCGCAGCGTGAGCTTCTCGCGCAGTGTGGTGCGCCACGGATTGTCCTCAGGCAGCCGCAGGAAGAGCGAGAACACCAGCCCGATCACCGAGACCAGGGTGACCGCCAGGAACATCGCCCAGAAGTCATAGCGCTGGGTCAGCTGGATCGCTGCAAGCGGGCCGATGGCAGGCGGCAGCGAGTTCGCGAGCAGGTAGTACCCGGCGCCCTCGCCGCGTCGGGAGGCCGGGATCATGGCGAAGACCCCCGCGTTCAGCGCTGTCTGGCCGAAGCCGAAGGAGATCCCGTGGACCGCGCGCAACGCGATGAGCATCGCGTAGCTGTCCACCCAGAGATATGCCAGGCCCGCGAGCACGTAGACGATCAGGCAGACAAGGACTGTTCGGCGTCGTCCGAGGAAGTTCACGTATTTCCCGGCGAAGATGCGGGCGCCGAGGGCGCCGACCACGAAGGCCGAGGCGGCGAATCCAGCCGCGGTCTCACCGGCGGCGAACTCCTCGGCGGCGTAGACCGCCAACCCGGTGATCAGGATGAAGAAGACGGTGGCCAGCAGGAGGTTGATGACGATCGCCAGCAGGAAGTCCTTGGTGAAAAGGGGGTCCTTCGGTGTCTTGGGAATGTTCTTGGCGGCCATCACAGCCCGATTGTTTCATGGTTCGCAGAGGAAACGACCGAATATGCGGGTGCTGCCGTCATGGTGGAGCTCACAGCACGCAGGCTCCCGTATGGGAACCTGGTGTGATGATCCAGAACGTGCGGGAAGTGGGGCAGCGGGGCCTGCTTATCGAGGTCGGCGCGGAGCGTGACCGACCCAGCCTCTCAGCCCACCTTCATGAACACCCCCTGGCTGGCCAGGTGGAGGTCATCCCAGGCATCAGAACAGTGCTGGTAGATTTCCGCCGCCGCAGAGATGCCCAGGCCGCTGTCAAACAGGCGAAGAAGCTCAAAGTACGACGACGCAAGACCGCCGAGCTTCGTGCCGATGCCGCTGAGGCGGCAACGCCTCAGATTCGAGAGGTTCCGAGATCCTATGCTCAAAGTCCTGTTCTGGATGACCGAGAGGCAGTCGTCGAGGTGCTTCGTGCCGTCCAGGACGGGGGAGTGCTCATCCAGGACACCGGACGCTACGGCTTCGGCGCCCAGGGTGTCGGCAGATCAGGCACTGTTGACCGCGCGGCGGGACTGCAGGCCAACAGGTTGGTCGGCAACGATGACTCTGCGGCGGTCTTCGAGGTCCGTGGTGAGTTCAGCGTGCGGATCTGTCAGACCTCCATCCTGGCGGTGACAGGCGCCGAAGTTGCCCTAGAGGTCATCACCGAGGAACCGGTGCCCATCTCACGGGGGTCAGGAGAGATGGCCAGAACATCCTCGCGTTCCCGGGTCGCCCCCATGCGCGCCCCGTTCTGGGTGTTCCCAGGCGAAGTCTTACATCTGGGCTCTCCGAGTCATGGGGTGTACAGCTATATGGGCGTCTCTGGTGGACTCGATGCGCCCCTGCACCTCGGGAGCGCCTCCACGGACACCTCTGCCGGGATCGGTCCTGAACCGGTCCGCCCCGGTCAGCGCTTCGCTCTGCTCGGTGCCGCCTCACGATTCGTCGGGATCGCCTCGGTGGCACCCACGCCGCTGCCCCCGGTGGATGGAGCTACTGTGCTGCGTTATGTCCCTGGTCCCCGGGCCGAGCACTTCGGCACCAGACGTGCGAGTTCTGCCGGGCTGCTGAGGCTGGAAGGGCAACCTTGGGAGGTCTTGGCGGATGCCAGTCGCCTCGGACTCACGCTGGAAGGTGACGACCCTGTGCGACGCACCCAGGAGGATGAGCTCCCCGCAGAGCCGGTGATGCGCGGGGCGATCTGCATCCCCGCCTCGGGTCACCCACACATCGCCTTGGCCGAACACCCTGTGACCAGCAGCGACCCGACGCTCGGGGTCGTCGTGCGGGAGGATCTGGCGCTCGCCGCCCAGCTGAGGAGCGGCGCGGAAGTCCGTTTCCAGGCGGTAGATCCCGAAACGCTGGGCGCAATCCGCACTCGATGAGATAATGGCCGACGTCGCGCGCTGTCCGCATCTGGCAGCGCGCCTGTCTACTTCATCTTTCACCGAGGAGTCCACTATCGCTGCCGAGTCTTCCCCTTCTTCGACCAGCCCCGACAGCCCCACGAGCGGTGCGACCGCTGAGGGCATGCTGCATGAGAACCCTTCCGAGCCCGAGACCCGCCGCACCTCGGTGCCGGGGAACCTCGTGCGTGGTGCGCTGATCGGTGCTGTGGAAACTGTCCCCGGTGTCTCCGGCGGCACCGTGGCGCTGGTCGTCGGGATCTACCGGCAGCTGATCGACTCTGCCTCCCATGTGGTCTCGGCGGGAAAGACTCTGATCACCGGTCCTGATCGCCGTGCCGGATTCATCCACCACCTCAGGCTCGTGGAGTGGAAGATGATCATCCCGGTCATGATCGGAATGGTCATCACGGTGTTCACCGTGGCTGGACCGATGTCAGCCGCGGTGGAGACCTATCCGGTCCTGACCCGCGGCGCCTTCTTCGGCATGGTGCTGGCCTCGATCGCTGTCCCGCTCCGGATGGCGCTGCAGGACCGTGAAGGCCCGATCCGGCTCCGGCATATCCTCGCAGGAGTCCTGGCCGCAGCGGTCGTCTTCTGGCTCGTCTCGCTTCCACCCACCGCGGTGGAACCCTCCTGGTACGTCATCCTGCCTGCGGCGGCGATCGCGGTCTCCGCCCTGCTGCTGCCTGGGCTCTCTGGCTCGTTCCTGCTGCTGACCTTCGGCCTCTACGAGCCCACCCTGCGCGCAGCCTCGGAATTCGATCTTGCGTACCTCAGCGTGTTCGCCCTGGGTCTCGCGCTCGGACTGATCCTGATCGTCAAGGGTCTCAAGTGGCTTCTGGACAACCATCACCGCGTCACCATGGTGGTGCTCACCGGCGTGATGGTCGGCGCGCTGCGCACGCTCTGGCCCTGGCAGGATGAGGGTCGCGGGCTTCAGGGTCCAGGGGAGGACCTCGGACTGGTGCTGGCGCTGGGAGCCGCGGGCTTCGTCGTCGTGCTGATCCTGGTCCTGCTGGACTACCGGATGTCTCAGCGCCAGGCGCGCTGATCATGGCGGGTGCCTCGGCAACGAGCCGGCGACCGCGCGTGCTGCTGCTGGTCTCGGCGCTGCTGCACCTGCTTCCGGGCCTCAGCTATCTGCTGCTGAGCCTCTTCGTCCTCACGCCCGGACAGTTTCAGCTCCTGGCGGGAACGGGATCACTGGCTGCGGGGCTCTGCACGCTCTACGCGGTCCGGGTGGCGTCATTGCGCACTGCTCTCAGTGTGCTCCTCGTGGGACTGGCGCTGCTCTCACCGGCGCTCTACCTCGGCGGTGAGGCGGTGGTCCGTGCCTTCCCGCAGGACAGCATCGGTCCTGGACTCATCCCACTGATGGGTCTGATGCTTCACCTGGCGGCCGTGGCTCCTTTGGTGACCCTGGGGCTCATCTACGCCGAACGGCGCCTGCCTGCTACTGAGTGACTCGTCGGTAGACCTTTCGTGCGGCTTTGAAGAGCGCCGAGCGGGTGGAGCGAGGTTTGACGTTGGCACGCCGTGCAGCCGCCTTATGTGCTGCACAGAGGTATTCGTTGACTGCGGCGTCGCCCCCCTGTTCCAGCAGTTGTTCCTGAGCTTTGGCTAGGCGGTACCCGCCTAGAGCGCCGCGGTTATGGAGGAAGTAGGCGTAGCGCTGGTATTCCGCAAGATCGATCCGTGGGTGTGCGGCCAGCGCGGCTGCGTCGGCGGACTGCAGCAGGGTGCTCCAGTTCTGCGGCTGTTCGACCGACTCCCCACGGAGAGTCTTCTCCGCATCGGCGAATAACTGATCGAACTGTGCGATCATCTCGGAGCTGTAGGTGATGGTCTTCCTGACCTCTGCCCCTGAGGAGAAGGTGAACTCTCCGAAGTACGGTCCGTCCTCGGTGTCGTAGAGGTCGACCCGGACGAACGGTGCATCGGTCATCTTGGAGAGTTCGATGGCCCAGCGGGAGAGCATGACCGCAGAGCGAGGCACCACGGGACCCGCTGATTGAAGATCCTTCGGTTTGAAGGTGTAATCGCGGCCCTCGATGAAGGGCTTCAGATCGCCGTTGAGCTTCACCATCCTCGGGGGCGAGGAGTTTCTGTCGATCTGCGCCACCATGCCGATCTGACCCTGAAACATGTAGAACTTATAGTCGAAGGGCACCGCTCCGGGCTGGGCACCACGGAGGAACTCCTCGACTATCCAGGCAGGCTTCTTGCGGGTGAACCGCGCGGCAACCGCGTCCTGCTTCTCGCGAATCCCCGTGAGGGTCCACTCACGCAGAGACATATGGTCGAAGTATCGGTCCTCACCGATGCGTTCGAGGAGCATGACCCCCTTGGCCGACCAGCCATGAGCGAACTTCAGCGCGATACGTTCCCCAAGGACCTCCGCGGTGATCTGCTCCGTGGAGGTGAGAACGGAGTGCTGCTTCGGCAGGCCGATGTGCTGACCACCGAGAGTCATGTTCTCCAGCAGGCTGTGGACGTAGGTCTTATTCGAGAGGTCACGGCGTTGCTGCGTCCCGCGCCTGCGGTATTCAGCCGTCACGAATCGCAGAAATGGTGACTCAGTACGAGGTTTTTCGAGTTTCATATATCTCTTCCAGTTCGCGACACATCGTCATGAGTCAGACACGGGGCTCAACGTCAGGATGTCAGGTTTCGATGGTACTGGGCACGGCCTGATGTTCAGGGCGTACTTCTCAGGAGCCCTCGGGTTTGGTCCAAATATGAAGCAGGTATCCATAAGACAGCTCCGTCCGTCCGGGGTGGCGGGCCAACCAGTCTGCTGCCACCTCAGCGGGGAATTCCAAGTGAATGACCTGCTCCAGGTCGCCCCGATCCTTGAACTTCCACCCGCTCATCACCGGTACGGTGTGCGCTCCGCGTTGTTCCCACCACGTGGACGGGTAGCTGTCACGTCCCTGCGCAGCGGCAGGTGCACTCGCGCGCAGCAGAGTCGCAAACTCGCCATGCACATGGTCGTTATCGATCACGACGAGTCTTCCGCCGGGGCGCAGCACCCGGGCGACCTCCTGGAACCCGGCATCGGGACTGAAGCTCTCTGAGGGAAAGAAGTAGGCAAACCGTGCGTGGACGACGTCGACGCTCGAGTCGGCCAGGGGAAGGTGTTCTGCCGACCCGTGCAACACCGTGGCGTCCCCGGCGCGGGCGCGGGCGGTCTCCAGGAGAGCAGTGTCCGGTTCGACTCCCACAGTTGTGGCGGCTGCTGCGTATCGGGGCAACCAGAACCCTGTGCCACAACCGAGGTCCAGCAGCACCTTGCCCTCCCAGTCCGCGGCGCTGCGGAGTTGATCCCAGAGGATTCCCTCGGGATCGATCGCCAGGTTCTCCACCTCGTAGAGCGCAGGGTCCCCGCCCTGATTGGGCGCAGGGACGAAATCACCGAGAGTCATGGGGCTCCGTTCTCTTGAGGCTCGGCACAGCGGGGCAATGTCTTTCAAGCCCACAGTGTCTTTCAAAATCAAAGTGTCTTTCAAACTCACAGTGTCTTTCTTCGCAAGCCACTCATGGTGTCTCCAGTAGACCAGCTCCTTCTGTTGTAAGCGGGTTGTTTGCGGTGGTGCCGCAGTTGCGCGTCGTGGGGTTGATCCACCGTTTGGATTCCGTTAGGGAGGTCGTCAAAACCCGCTGAGCAGGAGTTAGATCGGGAGTCGCGCCTTGATGGCGTCGGAGATATCCGGTCCGGATACCCCCGTCCGCGAGGAATGTGTAAATGGAGACTCACCTTGATTGACCTGATCTACCTCCTTGGAATCGTGGCGCTCTTCGTCACGCTGGGGATGACCACCCAGGCGGTGGCGAAGCTGTGATCGTTTTTGAGATCGTCGCGATCATCCTTGGTCTCGGCATGCTGGGCCTGCTGCTGGCTTCTATCGTGAAACCTGAGGTGTTCTGATGAGCCCCGCGTGGAATGACCTCGCCCAGGTCGGGGTCAGTCTGCTGATCATCGGGGTCGTCTTGGCGCTGGTCTACCGCCCGCTTGGCGACTACATGGCCCGGGTATACACCTCGGAGAAAGATCTGCGGGCGGAACGGCTGCTCTACCGGATAGCAGGAGTGGATCCAGCCAAAGAACAGACGTGGAAGAAGTACGCGGGATCCGTGCTGGTGTTCTCGCTGCTCGGCGTGCTCTTCCTCTATGGACTCCAGCGGCTGCAGTTCCTGTTGCCATATTCCCTCGGACTCCCAGCCGTGGACGCCCCGGTCGCGTTCAACACTGCGATCTCCTTCGTCACCAATACGAACTGGCAGGCCTACTCCCCGGAGCAGACCCTCGGATTCACAGTGCAGTTCGCAGGGCTTGTGGTCCAGAACTTCGTGTCAGCTGCCACCGGCATGGCAGTAGCCATCACTCTGGTGCGCGGACTGGCCTATCGCAGAAACGGCACCATCGGAAACTTCTGGGTGGACCTCACCCGGAGCGTCTCCCGGATCCTTCTGCCGCTCTCGGTTCTCGCGGCAGTGATCCTCATGGCCGGAGGGGTGATCCAGACACTGACCGGTTTCACTGATGTCACGACCCTCAGCGGTGCGGCGCAGCAGATTCCGGGCGGACCGGTCGCCTCACAGGAGGCCATCAAAGAACTGGGCACCAATGGCGGTGGCTTCTACAACGCCAATGCTGCACACCCCTTCGAGAACCCCACCCCATGGACGAGCCTGTTCCAGGTCTTCCTGCTGCTGCTCATTCCCTTCAGCCTCCCGCGGACCTTCGGCAAGATCGTCGGGGATCACCGGCAGGGCTACGCGGTCCTGACGGTGATGGGTGTCCTCTTCCTGGCCTCCACCGCCGCGATGGCAATCTTCGAATCCATGGGAGCAGGCGCGGGACCGGTGGCAGCCGGTGGCGCCATGGAGGGCAAAGAACAGCGCTTCGGGATTGCGCAGTCGGTGATCTACGCGGCAGGCACCACTGCCACATCGACTGGTTCGGTCAACTCGATGCATGATTCCTACACCGCGCTCGGCGGCATGATGCCGTTGCTGAACATGCTCCTGGGGGAAGTCGCTCCCGGTGGTGTGGGCGCCGGGCTCTACGGAATGCTCGTCATCGCCATTCTGACCGTCTTCGTGGCGGGACTGCTGGTGGGCCGCACACCGGAGTACCTGGGGAAGAAGATCCGCTCCAAGGAGATCGGCTTCGTCAGCCTCTACATCATGGTGATGCCGACCCTGGTGCTCACCGGAGTCGCCCTGAGTTTCGGCATTCCGGCGCTGCGCCGGGAGATCGAAGAGTATTCGCTGAACAACACCGGACCACATGGACTCACCGAGGTGCTCTACGCCTTCGCCTCCGGAGCCAATAACAACGGTTCGGCCTTCGCAGGACTCAGCGCAGATACCGTCTGGCTCACCGGCGCGATCGGAACGGTCATGCTGCTGGGTCGGTTTCTTCCCATCATCTTCGTGCTCGCACTTGCCGGATCCCTCGCAGCCCAGGACAAGACCCCGGAGACCGCGGGAACCCTGCCGACACACCGTCCGCTTTTCATCACCATGACCGCCGGCGTGGCACTGCTCGTCACGGCCCTGGTCTTCTTCCCGGCCCTGGCGCTGGGACCGCTCGCAGAAGGACTTTGATCGCTATGACTACAACTCTCGCTGATGCCCCGACCTCGGAAGCTCGGCTCTCCCACTCACGACCTGCCCAGTCCGCCACGTTGACCTGGAGTCGGATTCGGGCCTCGCTGCCTTCCGCGCTGCGGAAACTCGACCCACGGACCCTGCTGAGAAACCCCGTCATCCTCATGGTGTGGCTTGGCGCCGTGTTCACCACCGCGCTTGCCATCGCGGAGCCCTTCCTCGGGTCTGCGGAGAACGCCGGGGGCGATTCCGTCCCTCCCGGGTTCACCTGGTTGATCACCTTCTTCCTGTGGGCCACCCTGCTGTTCGCGAACCTGGCAGAGGCTGTGGCTGAAGGCAGGGGCAAAGCCCAGGCGGATTCACTGCGTGCCACGCGCAGCTCCACCACAGCCCAGCGCGTGAAGAACTACGAGTCGAGCAAAGACCCCGAAGCCCAGCACAGCCAGACCGAGGAGGTCGCCTCACCTGAGCTGAGAGTCGGCGACGTCGTCCTCGTCACTGCAGGTCAGCTGATTCCCGGTGATGGGGACATCATCGCCGGAATCGCCACGGTGGATGAGTCAGCCATCACGGGTGAATCCGCGCCGGTCATCCGTGAATCTGGCGGTGACAGAAGCGCCGTCACGGGCGGAACGCGCGTGCTTTCGGATCGGATCGTCGTGAAGATCACCGCGGCGGCCGGGGAATCTTTCGTGGACCGAATGATCGCCCTGGTGGAGGGCTCGAACCGGCAGCGCACCCCGAATGAGATCGCACTCAACATCCTGCTGGCCTCGCTGTCCTTCGTGTTCGTCGTGGTGGCACTCACGCTGAACCCCATCGCCTCCTATCCCGCGGAACCGGTCTCGCTCGCAGTGCTGATCGCGCTGCTCATCTGCCTGATCCCGACGACGATCAGCGCGCTGCTCTCAGCCATCGGCATCGCCGGGATGGATCGTCTGGTGCAGCACAATGTGCTCGCGAAATCGGGTCGAGCAGTAGAAGCCGCGGGAGACGTGAGCACTCTGCTGCTGGACAAGACCGGAACCATCACCGAGGGAAACCGGCAGGCGAGCGAGGTCATCCCGATGCCTGGTGTCGCCAAGGATGAGCTGCTGCGAGCCGCTGCCTGGGCCTCGGTTGCGGATGTGACCCCTGAGGGTGCATCCATCGTTGCGCTGGCACGCAAGCGGGAACTCGACGTGCCCACCGAGCTTGGTGAATCGGTGCCCTTCACGGCACAGACTCGGATGTCCGGCGTCGATCTCTCCGACGGCACGCGGATCCGCAAGGGCGCTGGTTCGGCGGTGATGAGCTGGGTCGAACGTGAGGACGCGGCCTTGGCCACGCTGCAGCGTCAGCAGTTGATGGAACGAACCCAGGAGATCTCCAGGGCGGGCGGCACACCACTGGTGGTCGCGCTGAGCAGCCCGGCTCAGGGTCACCGCAAGGCGGCCACTCGGATCCTCGGAGTGGTCTATCTCAAGGACATCATCAAACCTGGGCTGCAGGAGCGGTTCGAGCAGCTGCGGCAGATGGGCATCCGCACCGTGATGATCACGGGCGACAACCCGCTCACGGCAGCCGCGATCGCCCGCGAGGCAGGGGTGGATGACTACCTCGCCGAAGCGACCCCGGAGGACAAGCTTGCGCTGATCCGCGAAGAACAGGCCAAGGGTCAGCTGGTGGCCATGACCGGGGACGGCACCAATGACGCGCCTGCACTGGCCCAGGCAGATGTGGGTGTGGCTATGAACACGGGCACCTCCGCGGCGAAGGACGCCGGGAACATGGTGGATCTCGATTCTGATCCGACCAAACTGATCGACATCGTGCGCATCGGCAAACAGCTGCTGATCACCCGTGGGGCGCTGACCACGTTCTCCATAGCCAATGACATCGCGAAGTACTTCGCCATCATCCCCGCGATGTTCATGACGGCGTTCCCGAACCTCGGCGTGCTCAATGTCATGGGACTGCACTCACCCTCCTCGGCGGTGCTCTCCGCAGTGATCTTCAACGCTCTGGTGATTCTGGTGCTCGTGCCCCTGGCATTGCGGGGAGTGGCGTACCGGCCGGCCTCAGCAAGCGTGGTGCTGCGCCGGAATCTGCTGATCTATGGCGTGGGAGGTGTGATCACCCCGTTCCTCGGCATCTGGGTGATCGACCTCCTTGTGCGTCTGCTTCCCGGCTTCTGAGCGCTCATGCAACAACAGACACGAAAGATTGAACTCCTATGAACTCAGCACTACGCCACGGCACACTCTCGATCTGGGTGGCCGCCCGCATGCTCGTGATCTTCACCCTGATCCTGGGGCTGGGCTACACCTTCGCCCTGACGGCCGTAGGTCAGACGATCTTCCCGGACCGCGCTGACGGGTCGCTGCTGCACAATCAAGACAACGAGATCGTGGGTTCACGACTGATCGGGCAGGGATTTCTCGACGCCGACGGCGCTCCGCTCGCCCAGTATTTCCAGTCCCGACCCTCAGCGGGGGACTACGACGGCGCTGGTTCGGGCGGCAGCAACTTCGGCCCGGAGAACGAAGAGTTCATCAGCACGCTCCAGGCGCGGAAGACCGAACTCAGCGCCTTCGAGGGCGTCCCGGTCGCAGAGCTTCCGGCCGATGCCCTGACCGCGTCCAGCTCCGGTCTGGACCCGCACATCAGCTCCGCATATGCCCTGCTCCAGGCAGAGCGGATCGCTGAGCAGCGAGGCGTATCCTTAGCCGAAGTGACGTCCCTGGTGGATGAACACACCACGGCACCAGATCTTGGGTTCCTCGGGAATGAGCGGGTCAACGTCCTTGAGCTGAACACCGCGCTGGACGCCTTGACCAGCACGGATCAGGAGAACTAATGAGTGTTCGGGGGCGGCATCGGGTGCTGCTCGGCGCCGCGCCCGGCGTCGGCAAGACCTACGCAATGCTGGAGGAGGGCCATCGCCTGGTGGCCGAAGGGGTCGACGTCGTCGGTGGTGTCATCGAGACCCATCAGCGCGCCGCGACGCTGGCCATGTTGGGCGGGCTCGAGGTGGTGGCATCCCGAACCGTGAGCCACCGTGGAGTCCTGCTCGAAGAGATGGACCTCGAGGCGCTGTTCGCCCGTGCCCCTCAGCTGGTGCTGGTGGACGAACTGGCGCATACCAACGCCCCAGGGTCCGCGCATGAGAAGCGCTGGCAGGATGTCCAGGAGATCCTCGACGCGGGGATCGACGTCATCTCCACGGTGAACGTCCAGCACATCGAATCGCTCAACGACGTCATCGAAAGCATCACCGGTGTCCAGCAGAAGGAAACCGTCCCAGACAGCTTCCTGCGACTGGCCGCCCAGGTCGAGGTGATCGACCTCGCTCCGGAGGCGCTGCGGGACCGGCTCTCCGCGGGCTGTGTCTACCCCGCAGATCGAGTCAACGCCGCACTCTCGAACTACTTCCGCCTTGGCAATCTCACGGCACTGCGAGAGATCGCGCTGCTCTGGCTCGCCGATGAGGTGGATTCCACGCTGAAGAAGTACCGGGCCGAGCACGGCATCGACGGACGCTGGGAGACCCGGGAACGGGTGGTCGTGGCGCTGCCGGGAGGACCCGAGGGCGAGACCCTGCTGCGCCGAGGTGCGCGTATTGCTGCGCGGTCCTCCGGCGGAGAGCTTCTTGCCGTGCACGTCATCAATCACGATGGGCTGTGCGCCGCGGACCCGCTGGATCTGGCGAGTCAGACCGCCCTGGTGGAGAAACTCGGTGGCAGCTTCCACCAGGTGGTCGGCGAGGACATCCCCGTCGCGCTGGTCGATTTCGCCCGCGCAGCGAATGCCACCCAATTGGTGCTCGGAGTCAGCAGGCGGGGTCGGCTGAGCTCGGTGCTGACCGGACGCGGGATCGGATCCACGGTGATCGGCGAGAGCGGGGACATCGACGTCCACATCGTCACCCACTCTGCGGCCCACTCCGGACTGCGTCTCCCGCGGACCGCAGGGGCGTTGACGCTGAAACGTCAGGTCTACGGATTTCTGCTGGCCATCCTGGCCTGGCCGCTGTTGAGCTGGGCCTTGATCAGCACTCGGACGCCGGACTCGGTCACCTCAGATGTGCTCCTGTATCAACTGCTGGTGATCGCGGTGGCCCTGCTCGGTGGCCTGTGGCCGGCGCTCTTCGTCGCCGCTGCCTCGGGTCTGACCATCGATCTGTTCTTCATCGTCCCCTTCCGGACCATCAGCGTGGAGGATCCCCACCACGTGCTGGCCCTGATCCTCTATGTGGCCACTGCGCTGATGGTCAGCGTGGTGGTGGATCGGGCAGCGCGCCAGACTCGCGCCGCAAGACGCCTTGGCGCGGAATCTCAGCTGCTCGCCACGGTGGCCGGCAGCGTGCTCAGAGGTCGGGAGGCCGTGGAGGCCCTGCTTGAGCGCACACGGGAGTCCTTCGGACTTGAGGCTGTGCGCCTGAGCACCCTGGATGGTGCGACCGTGCACACAGAAGGCCAGATCACCCGAGGGGAGTGCTCCACCCGAATCCCAGTCGGCGAGCGCGCCACCCTGGAGCTCTTCGGTCCGGCGCTGGCGGCCTCGGAACGGCGACTTCTGGCGGTGTTGGCCGCGCAGCTGAACGCCGCCCTTGAGCATGGGGACCTGTTGGAGACCGCCAACGAGCTTGCTCCGCTGACCGCCACAGATAAGGTGCGCAGCGCCTTGCTCTCTGCGTTGAGCCATGATCTCCGACGTCCTCTCGCTGCGGCCACGGTCTCGGTGGGCGGACTGCGCACCGCCGGGGAGAAGCTCAGCCCGGCAGACCAGGCGGAGCTCCTGGCCACCGCGGACGAGAGCCTGACCAAGCTCGGTCAGCTCATCGATGACCTGCTCGACACCAGTCGCCTCCAGGCTGGTGTTCTTGCCGCCATGGTGGTGCCCACCCATCCGGGTGACGTCATCCTGCCGGCGCTCGATGAGCTCCAGCTGGGACCCGCCGAGGTGGATCTCGACATCGATGAGGCGTGCGAGCAGGCCATGGCCGATCCGGTGCTGCTGCAGCGCGTGCTGGTGAACCTGCTCAGCAATGCCACCAGGTTCGCACCCACCGGAACGAGGATCAGGATCAGTGCAAGCAGCTTCGCCCAGTCGGTGCACATCCGGGTGGCAGATCAGGGCAAAGGCATCCCTGTCCAACGCCAGGAGGACGTCTTCGTCCCATTCCAACGTCAGGGCGATACCGACAACACGGCCGGACTGGGGCTCGGGCTCGCGCTCTCCCGTGGATTCGTGGAAGGAATGGGAGGGACATTGACCCCGGAGGACACTCCAGGTGGGGGACTGACCATGCTGGTGGACCTGCCGACCGTGGAATCAGCCCCTGACATCATCGCTGAATCAGCCCCTGACACCACCGCTGACACAGCCCGGAGCGCTGCCGGATGAGAATTCTGATTGCCGATGATGATCCGCAGATCCTTCGAGCGCTGCGCATCACGCTGACCTCCCAGGGTCACACCATCATCCCGGCCTCCGACGGCGCCGAGGCCATCACCGCTGCGGTCACCGGTCATCCAGACCTCTACCTCATCGATCTCGGGATGCCCCGCCTGGACGGGCTGCAGGTGATCGAAGGGGTCAGGGGCTGGTCTTCAGCTCCCATCCTGGTGATCTCGGGCCGCTCAGACTCAGCGGAGAAGGTCAAAGCCCTCGACGCCGGCGCCGATGACTATGTCACCAAACCGTTCTCCATCGAAGAGCTCATGGCCAGAATCCGTGCCCTGACCCGGCGCGCCGCCCCGCATGAGGATGAGCCGGTCATCCGGTTCGCCGAGGTGACTGTGGACCTCGCGGCACACAGCGTGACCAAAGGCCAGGCGCCGTCGATCGAGTATGTGCATCTGACCCCCACGGAATGGAAGTTCCTGGAGCTTCTGGTGCGCAATCCCGGCAGGTTGGTGACCCGGGAAACCTTGCTCAAGAAGATCTGGAACAGCGAACATGTCAGCGACTCAGGTTATCTGCGGCTGTATATGTCTCAGCTGCGCAAGAAGCTCGAGGTCGACCCGAAGCATCCCCGACACCTGATGACCATCGCCGGTATGGGGTACCAGCTGGAGCTCTGATTCTTGCAGTGTCAGTTTCCGCTGCATCAGATTTCTGCGGTGTCGGGAGTGAGCGACCGACAGAGGGGATCCATGCATGGTGATCTCGCTGCAGCGTGATTGCGTCATTGCCGGGGGTGGGCCCGCCGGGATGGTGTTGGGCTATCTGCTGGCTCGGGCCGGGCTGAGCGTGACCGTCCTGGAGAAGCATTCCGATTTCCTCCGTGATTTCCGCGGGGACACTATCCACCCGTCCACGCTCACGTTGCTGGGGGAACTGGGCCTGCGGGAGCGGTTCCTTCAGCTGCCGGTCACCCGACTCAGCACCCTGGACGCTGTCCTCGAGGGCGTGCGCATGACGCTGGTCGATTTCGGTGTGCTTCCAGGGCCGGATGATTTCCTGGTCCTCGCCCCGCAATGGGACTTCCTGAACTTCCTGTCCCGGGAGGCGAGTGAGCTGCCCGGTTTCGAGCTGCGCATGGACACCGCCGCCACGGGACTGCTGAAGCAGAATGCAGAAGACGACGACGGCGCCGTCCTGGGTCTGCGCGCTGACTCACCCCTTGGTGAGCTTCAGATCCACGCAACGCTGACCGTGGCTGCCGATGGTCGCGACTCCGTGCTGCGCGAGTCGGCGGGAATGGAGCCTGAGGAATCCGGGGTGCCCATCGATGTGCTCTGGTTCAGCCTTCCGAAACCCAGCAATCCGCCGCCGCCCACGCTGGGCTACGTCTCTGCAGCGGGAATGGTGCTGACACTTGATCGCGGTGCGACCTATCAATCCGGGCTGGTCATCGGCAAGGGTGAATTCAAAGACCTGCGAGAACTGGGACTTGCTGCTGTCCGAGCACGGCTGGCCCATGCAGCTCCAGTCCTGAATGAAGTGGTGGAGACACTCACCGACTGGTATCAGCTGAAGCTTCTCTCTGTGCAGATCAACAGGCTCCCGTGCTGGCACCGGAAAGGCTTCATCGCCATAGGCGACGCCGCGCATGCCATGTCCCCGATGTTTGGCGTGGGCGTCAACTATGCCATCCAAGACGCTGTAGCGCTCGCGAACGCGATCACGGCCGACCTCCATAAAGGACGGGCACCAGCCATGAGACTTGCCGCGGTCCAAGCGCGCCGCGAAAGACCGGTGAAGGTCATGCAGTGGATCCAGGGGCGTGGGCACCGGGTGATCACCCGTTCCACCCAGGGCCGCCGTGTCATCCCGGGTGGGGTCATCACAGTCATCGGCTTCGCGTCACCGCTGCTGCGCCGCGTCACGGCGCGTGTGATCGGTCTTGGCCTGCTGCCAGAACATGTCCGGACTGATCCTGCCGGGATGGATGTCGGCGCTCCTGGCTGAGCGCATCGCGAAACGTGTCTGAAAACACCGCTATGGCACAATGAGAGAAATTGAATCAATGCCATGTCCCCTGTGTGGGAGAGTCCGGCCAGCGTCTAGATCAGCGCAATCACAGCTGATATCGGCGCAGGGTCGGCGCCGAAGGAGCAATATCCTCCCCGGGAACCTCTCAGGCACTCAGTACCGTGCAGGGGTGGCAACTCTGGAAAGCAGCACCTCAGGTCCATTTATCTGAGAGTGCTCACCCAAGGTGCAAGCCGGATCTGACCCGTCGAAGGACGGGGGAGAGTCGGTGAATCTCTCAGGTCCATTACAGAGCGGGGGAGGAACCCTCGCTATTTCCATGCCTGGAAGGTTCCTCTATGACCGTCACATCTGCAGTCCACAGCACCACACTTGCTCCCGACGCCACCGAGTTCTCGGCCCGGCACATCGGCCCCACCACCGAGACCGCCGCCACTATGCTCGGCGTCCTGGGGTATGACTCGCTGACCGATCTGGTCGATGCCGCGGTCCCCGAAGCGATCCGGCAGCCCGGACCGTTGAACCTGCCGGAAGCACTCACCGAGGCCGAGACGCTGGCGGCCCTGCGTGGATATGCGGAGAAGAACAAGACTCGCGCCCAGATGATCGGACAGGGTTTCTACGACACCCACACCCCTCAGGTGATCCTGCGCAACGTCTTGCAGAACCCCGCCTGGTACACCGCCTATACCCCCTACCAGCCCGAGATCTCACAGGGCCGGCTTGAGGCGCTGCTGAACTTCCAGACCATGGTCGCTGACCTCACCGGTCTGGACATCGCCAATGCCTCGCTGCTGGATGAAGCCTCCGCGGTGGCCGAGGCCATTCTGCTCATGCGCCGCGGCAATAAGAAGCGCGCCACCGCCAAGATTGTGCTTGATTCCGATATCTTTCCGCAGACCCTCGCGGTCGTGGCCGGTCGCGCCGACGCGCTGGGCATCGAGATCGAGATTGCAGATATCGCCGCCGACGGATTGCCCGAGGGTGAGATCTGCGGACTGGTGCTGCAGCAGCCAGCCAACTCCGGCGCCGTCGTCGATCACCGTGAGGTCATCGCCGAAGCCAAGGAACGCGGTGCGATGGTCACCATTGCCGCTGACCT
>Ga0265797_10001198_pt1 | contig 46202 bp, 45 predicted proteins | sample P2T30metagenome_FD_192433 | JGI IMG/M metagenome (GOLD analysis project Ga0265797, IMG submission 192433) | Plant litter microbial communities from East Loma Ridge, Irvine, California - P2 T30 | ecosystem: Environmental > Terrestrial > Plant litter > Unclassified | place: USA: California...
CTTGCTGAGAGACTAGATCAAGTGGACGCTTCAATGATCATGATGCTCTTTAGTCACGGCGATTCTGTGCTCTTTTCCTGTAAAGGTGAGATCGGCTTCAGCCAGCCAAGCCTGACCTGACGTGGCCAACCGCATAGGTACTGTAATGAGCCAGTAGTGCTACATCTGCTACAGTATCGATATGTCAACATGTCGCATCTCGGCAGATGCCTCCAGAGTTTTGATATAAGGAAGACTCCGAAGAATGGCACGCCATGTGAAGGTGGCGCGATTCCTAGACGATCTCCAGGATAGCCTCAGGGAGACACTAGGGCCAGACATGGTAAGGTTCAGTCGCTTCAGTGGTATGGGAGCTTGACAGTCTTAGTGATCATGCGGCCTCGAGGTTTCGCTCGAGGATCACACTTGGTGTGCAAAAGGAAAAGAGCATGGGCCCGCCGCCTCAAGCACGCTACAGCTACAGTAGCGGTACTGTAATTCTGGAGGCCACCGACGGCTCGCTGCACATCAGACGAGCCTTGGTTCCTGTTTCCTTGTGAAAGACCAATCAAACGGCGTGAGCACTCTGTTCAGGCATTCCAACTTGTCCCTAGATGTCTCACCTCGAGTCCAGATTTATTGACCAAGTCCAGCCAACACTCTCGCGATACAGAGACGTGAGCAGATACATACCTACCTACCTCACACACATCACCAGACTCTTCCTGATGTTGCTCTTGCACCGGGTAAATTGGATAAAAGGGGCGTGGCGGTCCTTTGTGTGCCCACATCATCATCATCGTCTCGTCTCGCAACGGACCGCACGTGCGCGACTGGGGTGCGAAATGCGCCACCACCGGATCGAAAGCAAATTCCTTTAGACCGAGCGTTGAAACGGCATCTGCCAGACCGATGCTGTCGTTCAAGTGCGTGATGTGCTGCCGAAGCGTGTCTCCTTAGCTCTATCCGAGAACCCACTCGCAGAGCCTCGATCTGGTAGTTCAAGACTACCTATAGATCTGGTGCGATGTCCGTGTCCGAGCAATATTGGCGGTTCCCGTGACCAGAGATCTGCAACGGAACATGTGGAGGAAGCAAGCCCTGAAGTCGGCACTTTGCTCAACTGGAGGCTCTTCCCTCGTGCTCACCGCAATAACTCGTTTATATTAAGGTATTCACATGCAATAACAACGACTCGCCAGCACCGCGGTAGCAGGCGCCTTAAGGATTCTTTTCAATAATCGATCCTCACCGACCATGGCTTACCTTGTACGTTATACTGACGTTTGCTTCCTTGACATGACCGCGAACGAACGCTAGTTCCTTGTTCTCCAGATCCAATGTACAGGGGGTGTCTGTCTAAGAACAGGGATGTTGTGATGAAAAACAATATTCGGGACACAGCCGTCTTGGTGCCTCAAGTGCTTGCAGTGTGCAGGTGCAGCAACGATATGCGTCTACCCTCCGAGCCGCATGTCAGTAGTCGAAATACAAGATCTGACATGCAGGACTGCTGCCCCGTCCCAAGAGACCATCTGTGCGGCAACAGCAGTAACATGACCGACGCCTCCAGGAGTCCAGAAACAAATATATTAGCAAGCAATTTGCCACCATTGCCAGCAATCCCGACCATACTCCTCTACCCTCCCCATCATCATCTACCTCGCAGAACGAGACGTTACTCTTTGATACCGCAAGCGGTCTAGTCAGCACTCAGCACGCCAATTCTTGCCTTCCAGACCACAGGCCATGCAATTTGCATCCTCTCAGGGCGATCACGCAGGTATGCCTTCTCTTGGGCCAGCGACTACTACTGGACGAGCCGCATACAAGCCTTTAAACATCCAATCGAGTCATAGTCACGAGGCAGCTCGAATCTTCAAAAAGCGAAAACGCGCAAACACATGGTCGAATCATCGTATGTTTCAAGGCCGCGCCTGGTCGGCCGGACGCGCACTGCGCAGGTCCTTGCAATCCCCACCCCGAAAAACGCATGCATGCTGTAGCACAGAAACCGCTGCCTATTGTGCATACCGCTAGTTGCCCCGGCCAGGCACGTCAGGGTCTCTGCATGGGATATGGCATGGTCTGCATGGATCATGGGCCTGGCTGGCACAGCATACACTAACGTGCTGTGCCATTGCTATCCTCGCGAGCCTCCTTCACGCGGCGGCGCGATACTTACTCCAAACGACCATAGATCTGTTCGATGGGATCGTCCGGATCGACCGAGCAAGTCCTGTTTCACCTTTGTGAGTTTGATGATGATGATGGGACGAAGGATTCGTAGATGGCACGGATCTCTCCTCCAAATCGCATCATCTCCATCGTAGCGCTCGTATTGCAATCCCGGTCACATTTCAACATGAACTCCCATGCGTTGCTTTGTCGTCACGACTCGTTGCTCGAAAGGAGCGGTATGTCACAACGACAAGGCGACCCACATCCGTAGCTCTCGCTACCAAGCACCTCCACAAGGTCCCAGTCCTTCTCCTTCTTTCCCCTCATTTTCCCCATGTCTTCGCTTCCTCAAGCCCACATATCACCAAGTATATAGAGAGAGTCCGGAGGCAAGTAGTACCCGAATGCACGCACGCACATGCATACAGCTGTGCAGCAGGCGCATGGTGCATGTAGCACACGCGGCTCTCGTCACCCAAGCCCCAACCCAGCAAGAGACCCGACAGCGTGGCTCGAAACCCCATGATTTGATGAGAAGGCGCCCAAGGGGCCTCGCTCGCTTGCGGACAGAAAATCAAGGCAGTCAAATCAACCAGTCAAGATCCAAGATGAACAGACCCTGTCGTACAGTTACGACCACAGTAATTATCATTATTTGCTTGCCTCTCTCCTTGCATACTGTATCACATGTGTATGTTATCAATCGAGTCATGCGGCACGTGTGTGTGGGTACACAACTAAACGCAAGTAATCTAAATTATTCAGTAGGTGAATTGACTAGTGGTTGTTATTCCGCGGACGTAACAACTCCTTTCCTTCCAACCAACTACTGTCGCTATGTTACACGAATACGGAAAGTGGATGAGATTCGTTTCGGCTTTTCGTTACCTTACGGCGCTCGGGTTTCCTTGATGTGTGGAAATTATGGAGTACAGTACGAGGTGTAGAACATGGCTGGGAACTTGGTGGAAATGTGGTTGACATCTTCGATGACGGGAGTATGTCTGTGTGTATGCTCAAGCTGGCCTTTGGCCGACGTTGACGGCTCGAGAGTTATTGACGGTAACTAGCTGGTCTGTGGAGAAGGTTGAAAATTGTTATGTGGCTGTAGCCAGTGAGGTAGGTATATGTATACTTGCAAAACGAAAGTTGCTTTGCTGTAAACAGTGTACAAAAGATTAGCACAGCTTCAACTACACGCATGCCCACGCAGACCTCTGCGGTATTCAAATCTCACTCGCGGTGTTCAATTGGTACTCGCGGTGTGTAGTTCCAGTATCCCAACATCCAACCGTTAACATTCAAAAGAAGCTGCGAGGCCTTAACTGACCGACCTCACTTGGTCTCAATCTCTCTCATCCAAAATCTTCCCGCCAAAACTCTGCGGCAACGAATCGTGAAGCATGCAAGCCACACTCTTGACCTTGTACCTATTTGAAAGAGAAAAGAACGATCAGTAAACCAGCCGAGAGAAGAAAGGAAATCAGACCATCACTCACCTGAGAATAGTGCCCCTGCTCGCCAGCCTCTTAGCATCAATCGAAAGCAACTCCCTGCCACAAACCACGCAACACAACCACTCTGCGCGGTCTTCAGTCTTCAAACCATCTGCGAGAGCTTCTCTCCAGCACTTGAAGCAGAGGCGATGCAGTTGTTCACGGTCGACGCAGCAGAGCGGGTTTCGGGCTAGGGCTCTTCGGATGCTTTTGCATCTACCGCAGGCTTCTTCTTTTTCCTCTTCCTCTCCTTTCTTTTCTTCAATAGCGTCTTCTTCGACATCCTCGACTTCTCTCCAGACTTTGCGTTTCGGCTTCGTGGTAGCCGTTGCTGCTGCTGCTGCTGCCGTCTTCGTAACTTGTCCAGCTTCCACATCAAGACCAGAATCGCGTCCAGCTACCTCCTCCTCTCTTATCCTACCATGCCCGGCGTCTCCTGCACTCCCCACCTCTCCCATTCTGTCCCACCATCCCAACCGCCTGGTAGGCATACCGGGAACCTCGCTCGCCTCCGCGATCCGCCCAAGATTAACACTCCGCGACCTGACTCTGCGCAACGGGCGACGCGGAGTCTTCTGTTTCGGCGTCGTAGGCGTCGTGGCGCCGCCATCATCATTCCCATCATGCAAGTCCCACCTATCGCCCGTAGAAGGCAAATGCAGAGGCCCGCTAATACTGCGGCTTTCAAGTGCGAATTGCTGCTGTTCTTTCACGCTTGGCGAGCCGTAGGTGGGCAAGCTGAAGTTGCGAGCGGAGTTTTGCTGTGTCGAAGACGAGGCTGAAGGGTGGGTGATATTGCGGTGGAGGGGTGTTGATGGCGGTGGCGGTGGAGGCGTGGGAGCAGTGTCAGGGGCGTTTTGGCCCGTGGGAGTGGAAGGGCGGGCGTTGGTGAAGACCTCGCCATCGGTCCTGAGCTCGGTTTCGAATTCATTGATGTGCAAGGAGTTGAGGTATGACTGGCGGAGGTTGCTGATTGTTTCATGGATTATGCGACTGAACTCTTGCCCTGGCCCTGGTCCTGAGGCGGCAGGGTGCGATAGAGGTCTGTCGATGGCGTTCACATTCAGCAATCGCGGAGTCGGAGCGCGAAGTGAGGTGGCGTTCTCGTTATCGCTGTGGTTAATCCTGCTATCATTCACAGACCGCGAGCGCCCAATACCCTGCGCCTGCGAACTTGAGGCCGTCGGATTCGTCCTCAAGGTAATCTCCTCCCCTGGCAAGATGAGTCTGCTCCTCTCACCTGAAAACACCCTGCGCCCGTTTTGGTTCGCAAGATCAGTAGGAACACCAAAGGTCCCACCACCGCTACCTATTCTGTCATTAACGATACCTACAAATCCACCTTCCGGCATTCGCCTCACGTAGTTTCCAATCTCTGGGTCCCAGATCTCCATGACGCGCAGTGGCGATCGCGTCGGCAGAACGATTCCGCTGGGCGAGCGGAGTGGGTTGCGGACTGGGAGGATCGGGGGTGGGGAGTGGAAAAGGTCCTGGCGGCGAGGACGTGGTGGTGGTGTTTTCTTCTTCTGGACTTCGGGCTGGGCATTGGCGGTGGCGTGCTCTTGATCTGGTAGGAGGGTGGGTCTCTTTCTGGGTTGCGAGAGGGTGTAGCGAGGGCTGAAAGCGTTGTGCTCCATGGTCATGGATTGGTGTGTTGTCGTTGCTTGCGTCGCGAAATGGGCGAGTTCAAGTGCTATGTATGGCGGGATGGGCGGGAGGTGGTGTTTGCGGAGTGGCGGCAGAGGGATTGCAGGTGCTTGGGGCAGTGAGAGGTGGCATGTGATTGTCAAACAAACGGAACTTTTATTTTCTTAATGTGAGATGTGGAATGTTTTGGCGTGTGAAAGAGAGTGAGGTGTGATGTGACTTCACTGCTTATGAGAGTGGCTTTCTACATACCACCCCATTCGATGCAAAAGGCTCGAACACCTTTACCCTCCTCTTCTTTGGCCTCGTTGACCTCCTGGCCACCAATGAGGTAGCCCTTCTTTACTCCGGTACCTAAACGTCCTCCACCCACAATGTCCAGTAGGTCGAATTCCTCTTCCCAGTCCATACCACTACATAGGAAGTGACTGTGGAAGCGAAGAGGATCGCCAGGATACGCGGTGTATTGGCATCCGAATCGCAGACCAGGTGACATGAAGTACGACTTTTCATGCAAGTGCTTGAACAGTGGATACGAGGTTGGTACATCCGGAAGTGGAAGAGCTTGTTGAGGAGGTGGCGGGATGGGGTTGAGCGGTGGGATGGACGTTGTGGGTGTGACTGCCCAAGGCGTGGGCTCCGACGAAGATGCCACTGGGGTCGCAGAAGCGGTCTTGGGAGGTGCAGAAGGAGGGCCTGCGCTCACAGGTGGAGTGAAGAGACTTTCGACTTCTTCAGCTGGAGTGGCAGCACCACTGTGAGGGACCGGCGTCCGGCTACCAGCCCGCTTGCCCTTCTTGCCGCCTCGTTTGCCATTTGATACGAGCATATCCTCTGGGATATCGTTCCAGTCACTGCTACCAAACTTCTTCTCAAGGGCGCCCTTCTTCCTCTCTTCCATCTTCCTCTCAGCTTCTTTGGCCGCGGTGGAACCCTGCTTCCTCAACGCGTTCTGGAACGCCCGTCTTTCTTCGGGCGCCAGACCATTTCCAAGCATGTTGTCTTTGTGCGCCTTGACATCTTCAACAAGGTAGGCGACACCCTTCTCAACGAGCAAGCGAGCCTCTTCGGGCATCAACTCCAGAGGAATGCCGGAGAAGACGTTTTGCTGCGGGGCTTGTGGAAGGCCACCAATCAGCACGCCTGTGATGTTGTGCTTGGCACGCGCATGCGACACCGTGTCCACATCGTAGAGGATGTACTTGTGGGCGACGGTGAAGATGGGGAACGGCTCGACGACAGTGGAAGCCATGGCTTATTGTGCAGATTGTTTCTGTTCTTCGTGCAATAGTTAGCAAATGAAGCTGGCTGAAAAGATATGCTTGCGATTTGTGTATGAGCAGGCAACGAGTTGCGTGAATCATAAGCTCTTAACATTCGTATTCGTCAAGTGCCACTTGCGTACAAGTGACTTCAGGGGATTGACAGATTAAATGGTTTAATAATCATCTTGGTGAGGAAGTGTGGTTTTGCAGGGGAGCATGCTTACCGAGTGGAATATCAATGCCACTTCATGAGCGAAGCAGCAGGCGTGTTGTTGTTCAGCTCATGATGGTGGACGTGAGGAAGCGCAAATCAAAGAGAGGGATGCCAGGCGTTGCAGAAATCTAATTTTGTAGGTGTGATGGTACGTGCGTTGACTTGTGGAATCGGCCTGAGCCGCCTCCTATCATTGGCTGGCAGACCTCACTTGAACATGTATACACTGTGTTCGTTCGTGTCCCAGTGTTGATAGTGTCTCAGGTTCCAATTTCAACGGATCTCGACACAGAAGTCACCGGTACTGGGAAAGACAAACAGCAGGCGGCATCTCGTACGCCTTCTTCGCACGGAGCTGCACCGAACATGGACCTCATCAGCCACGGGCTCGCCATTGCGCAAGATCCCAGACAGACAATATGGATTAGCCCTCTTTTAGTTCTGGGAGACGCAGCTCTGAGCGCGCTGATTGTTCACAAAATCCCTTGTGAGTCTTGGGAAAAACACATTCTAAACCCCTCCGCGGAAGATTTTCGAGACGATGTAGGTGCAGTATCTAACCAATCCACAAAAGACACAGAAATCGACTGGCGCGCCTACATGCAGCAAATCGCCATTTACCTCTCCGGCGAGCGCGACTACACCAAACTCGTAGGCGGTACAGGACCCCTGGTCTATCCAGCCGCACACGTCTACCTCTACCGCCTGCTGCACGACATCACATCCGAGGGCATCGACATCCGCCTGGCGCAGTACCTCTTCATCGGCTTATACCTCGCGACTCTGGCATTAGTCCTAGCGTGTTACCGCAGTGCTGGAGCGCCGCCATGGGTGCTGCCGATGTTGGTGCTGAGCAAGCGGCTGCATTCGATTTTCATGCTGAGGCTATTCAATGATGGGTTTGCGGTTTTCTTTCTTTTCGCGGCGATCGCTTGCTATCAGAGGAAGTGGTGGACGGTGGGGAGTTTGGCTTTTAGTTTGGGATTGGGGGTTAAGATGAGTATTCTGTTGGCTCTGCCGGCTGTGGGCGTTGTGCTTTGGTTGGGCGCCGGCAGGGATCGAGCGGTCGGGCAGGCATTGTTGATGGGACAGGTGCAGGTGAGTTTTGTTTCCTCTTCTACCACGACGAATGGAAGGTGCGAATGAGACTGATCATGTTATTTCTGGCAGGTTGTACTTGGCTATGAGTTTCTCGGCTCGCACGCACGCAGCTACCTCAGCAGGGCATTCGAGTTCAGCCGGCAATTTATGTTCAAGTGGACGGTGAACTGGCGCTTTGTCGGCGAATCTACCTTCTTGTCGAAGCCATTCTCGCTTGCTCTGCTGGGCGCTCATGTCGTGCTGCTCCTCGCGTTCTTGCACTCTCGTTGGCTCAGACCGGCTGGCATCGATCTCAGCGGTGTCAAGAGTATGCTCCTCTCGCCGCCTTCCCAACAGATTCAGCAGACGATCTCTCGCAGAGTCACGCCCGACTTCGTCTTGACGACTATGCTGTCGGCGATGATGATCGGTTGCCTGTGTGCGAGGAGCTTGCACTACCAGTTCTATGCGTATATTGCTTGGTCGACGCCATTCTTGCTCTGGCGATCTGGGCTACATCCTGTCGCCGTGTGTGCAATCTGGGCGGCGCAGGAAATGGCTTGGAATGTCTATCCCAGTACAGACGCCAGTTCGCTCGTTGTGGTTGGATGTTTGGCTGCAGCTGTCGCATCAGGGTGGCGCGCCTCTGGAAAGATGGCTTATGGTTCGAAGAGCGCGGGTGAGAGTAGCCACAGCCGTGTCGAATAGTCGAAATGTCGTAAAGAAGCGAATCTAGTCCTCCTCAGAATCACTGGGAGGCATCTTTGGTCCCTCGTCATCCGAATCCGCATCGTCACCGTAACCAGCTTTCTTCGCCGGGAACTCTTTCGGCCACCAAGGCATCTTTCTCCACGCACGTTCATCGCCAACATAAGTAACAATCTCGCCTCCGAGCTTGTTGTCTCTGTTAGCCATAGCTGAACTGTCGACAAGCACAAAGCCCCCCCGCTTCATCCACACCGTAGACCTGAACTTTGAAGGTAACTCGGCAAGCATAGGAGATCCATCTGCGAGGACCAGATGATACAGATTGTTGCCGGCACCTTGCTTGACGCAGGCGATCTGCTGGCCTGGAGTGAGGGTGTCCGGTGGCGTGAGGGTCTCCTCGACAGCGGCGTCGATGTTGCGCCTAGGCTTCGGCATGATTGCGTTCTTTCTTTCCTCGAGAGCGATGGGTGTTGTGACTTGCAGCTTAAGCGCTGAACGGCTAGTAGCTTGCTCGCTTGCCTGTGGTGGCTGCAGGTGTTGACGGAAATATGACGATGGGATGTGTCGATCTCACCGCTCGTTGAGGTTTGTGGGCTGAAAATGGCTCGTCGTACCCGGTGCTGCACGTTGTATAGGAAAGGCAGGAGGTCACAAGGATTGCGCGATATGGAAGCGTAGTGCAGGCTAGTGTGAGGGTATTATCTTGGTGTCTCGAATGTCGACATGCCCCTCCTCGGTCGTGTGGCGGTAAAAAAAGCCAGTCGGGGTGGAGACGCGAGTCAGAAATGGGCAAAAGTGATTGGCAGTCTCCAGGTTTCTGTGGTTTCTCGGTCTAGCCAAAGGCATGACATCCCTCCCCACGCGCACGCGAGATGATCGTTGATCGTGCAGGGAGCTTGATTGCTGATAGGCGAGGCCAGAGCGATTCTATCTATCAATCTCATTCACCATTCTGTGATTGTACCCGGCATTCATACGCGTACCTCATGTGACACGGTACAGACTCCGATTTCGGAAATAATACCCCAATAATTGAATCAACTATCGAGCCCTAGATGCCAAACGTTTGAGAGTAGGCGCAATTCACAAGACAAGTCCGTGCATTTGGATTTCCATGTGTCGCATACTAAGGAAAGCTTCGCCCGCGTGTACCACCTTTTCGTACTCTTCACGTGCTGCTGCTGCTGCTACTTGCTGCTCCTTGCCAGATAAGACGTCGGAGCGTTGCGAATGGAGTTGGTTGCCGGACGGTGAGTGGCGGTCAGTATTGACAGTATTGAAGCGAAAGCCTTCTACCAGCAGCCTCTGTTCTGCGCGTCCACAACTACACTTTCGGCTCAATGCTCGCCTTTTGGAAAAAAGCAGGGAGAGGCCAGGGACATGATGGCGACCGCGAAGCATACGCATACTCACCCTTTCCCCAGTCGCCTGAGCTTGCACGCGGTCGTGCGGTCGGAAGAACCGTAGGCGAGACCGACTCAGCAGACGAGAGGGAGCTACGCTTTCAGGATATCCAGGAAAGGGGAGCCACATCATACTTCGACAATGTGCGCTATCGGGACAACGACGACGACGAGGAAGAGCAGAATCAAGACGAGGGCGATGACGATGATGTGGGCGAGAACGACGAAGACGAGGATAACGACGACGAGGATGCCGTCGAGACGCCGCTGCTGCCCATCTTCTCGGCGGCGCATCTCGACCGTCTACCGATGTACAATATCACCCATGCTATTCGCCTGCTGATCGTGGCGCGCGCCGAGACAACTCTCTCCTGGGAACAGCTACGAAGCCCTCAGGTCAGCCAATTTCTGGTGAAGCCAATCGAGTCGCAGATTCGCACCAACCACTTCAACCGTGCGACCCTTTGCGCACTCATTGCGAACGGCTTGCAATTCCAAAAGGAAGGGCAGATGAACCCGGGTAACGTCGGTGTGTCCCGCACACGGGCTTTACTGAGCGAGCTGCTGGCCATGCGTCTGCTCAAAGAGTTCACTGTGCGCGAGCTCATTGATGCCTTGTCTTACGACTTCGACCCGTTGCAGGGCATGTCGCCGCCCACCACTGGAAGAGGTACACCGGGCTATGCCACACCTGCTCACCTAGATGATCTTCAACATCAACGAACCCGCGGAAAAGGTGCGAGGGTCAGTACGATTGAAGTTGCGATAAGATCGCAAGCCAAGCGCTTTCTGGCCCATCCTCTTGTTGTCCAACACCTCGAAGCCATCTGGGCGGGCACAATCGTCTTCCACTCCGAAGCTGACAACTTGCACCGCAAACCGCGGCGCCAACGCCAAAGGAAGGCCCTCAACGGAGGCTACGGCACTGTCGAAGAGCACTCTCCTAGTGCCCTACCAGCCGACGCGGTCCTCTCGCGCAAGGCGCATGAAACTCGAACGAGTAAGAAGCCCGAGATCTCTGCCCCTTCGAGACGATCAGCAACCTTGTACGATCCGCATGATTCTTCTCTTTTCAAGCTCAGTCGTCTTCGTGTTCCGAGATATCGCCAATTGTTCTCGACAATTTCCTTCGCAGTCATGCTGTGCCTCTATGTTGCTGTTCTCTACGACCGAAGTGTAACAATTACTCCCTTAGAGATGGTCTTCTGGTTCTGGTCGATCGGCTACATGCTGGACGAAGTTATTGGCTTCACTGAACAGGGCTTCGGATTATACATTCTCAGTTTTTGGAACGCTTTCGACCTTGGCATCCTGCTGTTGTTTGGCGTCTATTACGTTCTTCGGTTGTACGGAATTGTCCTCGCTGATCAGGGCAAGCACCGCATCGCGAGTATGGCATACGATGCGTTGGGATCTACCGCCATTTTGCTCTTTCCTCGCTTATTCAGCGTGCTCGACCACTACCGCTACTTCTCGCAACTTCTCATTGCCTTCCGCCTGATGGCACAGGATCTTGTTGCGGTCCTGATTCTAATCTTAATTTCTTGCTCTGGATTCTTCGTCGCTTTCAGTCTTTCATTCGCCGACGAAAATACAGACGCGAAAGGTGTGGCATATGCTCTGTTTCAGATCCTTATGGGCTTCACACCGGCCGCCTGGGACAGATGGTCCGATTACAACATACTCGGCAAGACGATCATGGGCGCTTTCCTGATCATCTGTCACTTCTTGATTGTCACAATCTTGATCACCGTCTTGACAAACAGCTTCATGGCCATTGTGCGCAACGCCGAAGAAGAGCACCAGTTTCTGTTCGCCATCAACACCATCAGCATGGTCAAGTCGGATGCACTGTTCAGCTACATTGCACCGTCAAATGTAATCGGATGGGTGCTGAGCCCGTTGCGGTATGTTCTACCCTTCCGGCAATATGTCAAATTCAACCGGACGATCATCAAGATTAGTCACTTTCCGGTGCTGTTCATCATCTTCACTTACGAGCGAGTGCTTCTGTCGAACATGTCGTACGGGCCCACAGATTTGATCCAAAGACCTGTTCGTAGCCAGCGCAAGCCTGTGGCGTTCTCTTTGAGCAAGGCACAGGACCTGTTCAGCCCCGGCAGGAGATTGAGAGAGCCGTCGGTGATTAGCTTCCACAAAGATCGCGCTTTAGATGAGGTCTTCAGGAAGCCTTACCGGGGCAGCACGGTGCGCACGACCGCAGCAGGCATGGATCCTGAAAGGCGTAACAGTGCTACTGTGGTCGACCGATGGATGCAGAACGCAGATGAACAGGGAGGAGCTAGTCCCCCTGTGGAACAGCCGAGGAGTATCGTCGAGAGATTGGAAAATAGGAAAGCGCCTTTCAAGCGTTCCAATACCGGCGGTTTACGGCCTAGCATGCTAAGCAGGGACTTCTCTACTGCGACGAGAAGCGTAACGAGTGACCCCGACCGTCTTTCCGTCAAGTTTCAGAAGAGACCCAAGAGGATCGACGAGGAGGACGAGACGACTGCCGATGAGCGTCCGGAGATCCAACCTCAAGAGACGGACGCCGACGGAGACGACGAAGAGCCAGAAGAGGAGTCCGACAACGTGACCCCTCTCGGAGAGAGCGTGTCAGTGAGAGATCTCAAGAACAGAGAATTCCATGACGATGACAGTGGCAGCGAGTACTTCCAGACACCTGCTCCTATCCGCGGCGCTTTCACGCCGATGTCCACCGCTGCTCAGGCCCGCCTGCGAGACTACTCTCCAGACATCTTGCAAACAGGAGGCACTCCCTTCCAAGCTAGACCACTCGTCAAACAACGCCCTAGTCACCAACGGAACGCATCAAGCGGCACCATGCTCTTTGCTCCCCAAGACCTCACATCCGACACAAACATCTCCCGCCCAGCCACGAGGCCGAGTCGCAGCGGCCAGACCTCTCACAAGCATAACAGCAGCGCCGGAGCAGGTACAGCAACACCCAATCTCCTCAAAAACCTCAACCTCAACAACAATCGCGATCTGCCGTCCGGCGCCCGGACTCCCAAGCCTAAACCAACGCGCGCGCTCGCCCGCCCAAGCATGGCTCCCCGCCAAAACACTGCGCCAGACACCTTCAACAGCCTGGCCTTCCTCGACGCCAAGAACCGCCACTCACACCGCGAGCCCTCTTTCAACGCCCGCGCCCTTGACCTCGCCAGCGAAATCGGCGACAACAAATTCGTCAACGCGTCCAACAACGGCCCCGGTGGCGGAGGCGGCGGCGCCGACGACTACGCCGGTCTGTCAGCCTCCTTCACCTCAGCCTTCCAGCGCGAGCGCGACTTCTTCGAGGAGCGCCGCCGCCGCGAAGATGCGGAAGAGAAGAGGAAGCGCAGTGAAGACGAGGAGGAGAAGGGCATGGTCAACCGCATCATGCTGGCTAGGATGAATACCCTCGAAGAAGGCTTCAGGGAGGTGCTGAAGGAAATCAAGACGATTTCTTCTTCGGCAGCTGCTAGTGCTGTTGGCGTTGCGGCTGTTGCTGCTGCTTCTAGGAGTAGGCAGGGAAGCGAAGGCGAGATTCCTGTGGGAGTTAAGGCTAGGGCTAAGGCTGAGAGGGGGCTGGGACTTGCTGGCGATGGGAAGAGGAGTCCGAGGAAGGTTGTGAGAAAGGGTGGAAAAGGGAAGGAGGCTGAGAGGGATGGTAAGGAGAGGCCTGGGAGTGGCTTGAAGGAGGAGGAAGGGGTTGATGATCATAACGATACGGCGGCGTTGAGCCCTGTGTCAGTCGTTGGGCCTGGCCACGAGGTTATTCCGATTCGTGAGGCTGTTGCGGTTGGAAGCGATGAGCCTCCTGTTACGCCGCCGGAGCAGGTGGAGTGAGCGTGGAAAGCAGTGGCGGAGGAGGGTAATATCCCCAGTATTTGTTTATGTTTTGTATGGCGTGGCATTGCGTTGCGTTGCATTGTACTATGGATTTTACGAATCGAGGCATTTTCTGACATGGTTTGTGTTTTTAGGCATTGTTCGACAGCGGCTTGGGTTCATTTTCTACACTCTTGAATACACATGGCATCGTGTCCTTCACACTAGATTGTGCAATGTGCATCGTGAGGATGTAGCTGTGATGGAAGATGGGAAATACTCCCGAGACCATCTGCGGAGACGTACCTACTTCCTGTGGGGACCAAAAAGACCAAGGCCTCAATTATAGATACCCGAAGAGACACGCTCACTGACGTAGCACCTTTACGCTCAACTCACATGCTCACATCGGCTCTAAACTCAACTCGCCGTCTGATTCGACTTGGACGCGGACGCCACCACGCCGCAGCCGCACTTTGTGTCACCACCACCACCACCACAAAATGCCGCCAATTGAAGGCACCAGGCTGAGGGCCCATCATCCCGAATACAGCTCGAATTAGCATCTGCTATCCAATGATACTCAAGCTCCATGTAGAGATGCAGCTTCTGCTGCAGAGCGCTCTCGCCCTCGAGCTTGGGCCGCTCGATACGGCAACTGTCGTTTTGAGGCAGCAGGCTGAGGCCTCGCGCTCAGCCTCAGCCTGATGCGCGATGGTATATGTAGGGCGCTGACGCTTGTCCTCGCTCCTGAGTCAGATTGCTCTTCCACTTGCTAAGCATGGAATCCTCAGCTTCCTCGATACCTTTACACAACATGACGAGATCCAGGACTTCCTCCACTAGCCGCCGCCTAGGGGGTCCATTCGAAGACAGGAATCCCGACAACCACATGGATCAGCGAAGCTTTGCGACCGACACATCACGGACTCCTCGAGACCATGGTGATCAGAGCGAGCTGTCTCGGTCGGGACGGTGGGAAGACGAGCATCTGGATCCCGGCGCTGTGCACCATTCACATTTGTCCGAGCATCACGACGACGAGCGTACAGACACCTCTGTTGTGGACCAACTCCTGCCCTCCGGATCGACTTTGCACCATGGCGACCAAATCGAGCTGGAAACGCCGAAAGATCAAGGCTTGAGCGCCTCGCAATCGGACAATGTTGTTCCTGCCCCTGCTCCGTGCAGGGAGATCAGTGCCCTTTCAACTATTGGACAGGCGGCGCTTGACCTGTGTATAACGGCGACTTCTGTCTATTTCATCGCGTTTGCCGTCATGGCCTTCTTGTGCAGGTGGGCCGACCCAGAGTACTCGTACGTCGCTCAGAACCTATTACGAGCGGCGCGTTTTGTATGTATCTCTGTCCATGTTACTATACTGACGAAGCTGACTGACGAGATCAAGGGTCCCACAATCTGGCCTATCGTGTTCTCAGCGATCGTCGGTCGATTTTTAACCGCGCTCACAGCCTGGCGACTGGAGCATGGCATGGAAGTCGGAGCTGTCGAGTACATCACAGGGAGCCGGACTGTTTTCGGTGTCCTCAGCACCCCCTTTCGCCTAGGGCTTTTGCATAGATTCTGGCCGATTCTTCTAGTTCTATGGTCACTTTCGCCTCTTGGTGGACAAGCAAGCTTGCGTGTGGTGTCTCTCGACAGAGCAAGTTCGAATCAGACCGTACAAGTTTCTTACTTGGATAGTCTCACACCCCGGGACGGTTTTACGTCGCTAAATTATGGAAGAAGAACCGATCAAGCTTTTCTCGCCGCCCTTCTGGCTCCTCGATCCATCAAGACAAATTACCAGGATCTTTTCGGAAACTCGAAAATCCCTTTACTGGAAGACTTCGCTACTCCAGCACGAGATGGAAGCGATGATGGCTGGTATTCCTTGGAGCCCGAGAAGACTTCCGAGTACAGTTCTTTGATTGGACTTTCCATGGCGGGAATTCCGCCAGGCAATAGGATTTTCGTCAACATTGAAACTTCCTACCTATACTCTGACTGCTCTTTGACTCGACAATACAACCTTTCCGCCCGCTTCCCGTGGTATCGAGACCATGTAGGTAGTTGTGTAAACGGTAGAGTGGCCATGGATTTTGATGCCAATTTTGATCACAACATGCAGAATCGCCCGACGACGCCCCGGGAAATATTATTTGGATTGTATGATGCTTATCCCGTTGGGGGCACGACGGCACGCTGCAAGGCTACGACTACTTATGTGGAGCTGAACACTACTTGCAGCGGCCGACAGGCCCAGGACTGTGTGCCTCATGCCGTACGACGATCAAGACTGCCGCATAATCGCACGACAACTACTTGGCTCGACGGCGAATTATCTTCGGCCTTGGAATTCTTCTGTGAGAGTTTCGTCAACGCTACTACTCTAGGTGTCGAGAGGTTTGATCCAGACAGCGTGCTTGTGCGCTATCTTGCAGATCCCGGTGATGTGTTCCCAGTCATCCCAGCTCATAATCCACTGGAGACCGTTGCCGTCCTTGCGAACCTCACAGATGCTGAGTTTTCTCGGCGTTTTACCCAGCTGCTGAATACCTACATCATAGCTTCCATCGCTCCTCTTTCGATTACCAGCAACCTCACCAGATTCCGACTACCTGCCATGCGTGGAAGTGGGTACGGCGAGCCTGTCAACACTACCGCTATCGCGGAGACATCGCAAAGTACACTTCGGTGCGACTTCAAGTGGCTCGCTGTCCTCATAACAAGCTCACTTGTCATGCTCGCTGCGGGCATTGCGACCGCCATTCTCAACCTCAAGCGCCGCGCACCCGAGGTTCTGGACAGCTTCACCAGCATGCTGAGAGACAACCTGTATGTGCATGAAGAGACCGGGCCTTCGACGGAAGATGCTTCGGACAAAGTCCGTCGTTTGCGGAAGATGAGGGTTATCCTAGGAGATGTACGCCCAATGGAATCGGCAGGGTACGTTGCTTTGACCACGAGAACTGATGGAGACGGTGTCCAGCCGTTGAGGTCTGAAAGGGTCTATTATTGAGGTCGATGTTTTCAGGTCGCGTTGAGCGTGTTGGAAGTGTTCGTTCGTTCTGGCCTTTGTGAGCTGAGTGATTCATTTGTTTGCGATCCAGAACCATCATGTGACAGCCGAGAGAACAGGCATGCATTCCACCGAAACCACGACATGTGCTCTAGATATGCGTATCCAGCCAGCAGCACGATCCTCAAACCCTCACACTCCCAAATCAAGCTTTCCAAACCTGCCAGCATCGACCGGACCCACCATGTGTTGTAGATCTCCAGATCTTCAGCCCTCAACGGCGATGACGTCGATATTGCACGTTTTGCTTCAACCTCCGCAACGATTTGAGTTACATGTACAAGACGGACAGCGTGCCAAACGGCCAAGAAGAACTGTGGAAAGACTATCATGTTTGAGACCAGAGATCAAGAACTCAACGGCGCCGCGGGGCTTGCTATAGATCTAAACACTATTGATCCGGTGGGTCGGAAGTCGGACCGCTGAGAGACTTGACTGACGCACCTTGCACGCCGCCGCGGACGTCTGACGATGTGGATGATAAGAAGGGAACTTGGTCCTGTGCAATGACTTACCATACTCTTTGTACTTGTTGTATATACTCGATCTAATACCACTTTAATTCTTTCGCTATACCACGGATCTCCCTAGGAAACAATAACATTACTCGAAGATACACCAGAAGTCCAAACCCATTGCCAACAAACCAGAATCTTCACATCAAACTCCACAGATCACAAACCACCACCTCTCAAAAGGGGGGGAAAAAGGGAAAAAACAACAAATAAAAAAAACAATGCCACCAATCCGCATCCACCTAATCCGCCACGGCCAAGGCCTCCACCAACTCCCCCCCACCGACAAGAACCAATACCTCCCGGACCCAGCCTTGACAGAAGAAGGAATCGCAGCCTGCAAGACCTTCCGCCAAACCTACCCAGCCTCAGCCCTGAACCCAGACATAATTTGCGCCTCGCCGCTGCGCCGCACAATCCAAACGGCGAAATACTGTTTCGCGGACCGCTTTGATTCGGACGGAAATGGTGGTGAGGGCGGAATGAGGGAGCGGATTCTTCTGATCCCCTATGCGCAGGAGGCGACGGACTTGCCGTCGGATACGGGGAGTGAGCGGGCGGTTTTGGAGGGGGAGTTTGGGGGGCTTGTGGATTGTGGGTTGTTGGTTGGGGAGGATGGCGAGGATGGCGAGGAGGAGGGTGGGTGGAGGTCTAGTTCGGGGGTGTATGCTCCTACGCATGAGGCTCTGAGGGCTAGGGCGAAGGGGATGAGGGCGTGGTTGGCGGGGAGGTCGGAGGGGGAGGTTGTTGTTGTTGGGCATGGGCAGTTTTGGCATTGGCTTACGGGGGAGGTGGATGAGGAGGGGAGGCAGACTAGTGAGTGCTGATGTTTTTATTTTTTATTTTTTTTTGGCGGTGGTTTTTTCTTCCGTGACTGTGCCTCGAGGATCGACTGCTGACGAATTGTTCTTTTTTTTAGCACCGTTTTGGGGAAATGCTGAGTTGCGGAGCTACACTTTGGAAATTGCCGCCGGGGAGGATGGAGAGGTGAGTCTGGTCGAGGAGAAGGAGTCGCTTGAAAGGCGAGGGTTGCCTAATTAAGTATTATGGGATATCTAGAAGTGGGGTCTGGTGGAGGGAGATAGCTAGGTTATGCAATTCTACCGACCTTTGCCATGTGATCTTGAAGTTCTCAGGATTGGCGTTTGTGAGAGTTGCGGGAGGTGTCCACGTATGGCTGGCCGCCGACTGAGTGATGGATGTACGATCTTCTCTGATGATCAGGAGATCTTTGCTGTCGAGGGATACCCATCAGGGTCCAGGCGAGTGGTGGTCGACCCGATCGAGTAACTCTTTCAATCACCCGGTTTGAGTAGAGGAGAAAGACGACGTCGAGACTCCCTCAAAGCCACCCTCTCTGCCTGGTGCTAGGTCTCTCTGCACTACTGCGAGTCCGCTCATTGCTTAAGGGCCAGCCTTGCCCAGCTCTCTGGTAGTCCATTGCGGATCCAGAAAAGGGACAGCCGCCACTGTCACCGGAACTATACGAGAACCCGTCCATAGATTCCTTCCTGCGGCCGAGACTGGTCTTGCCACTGCTGGCGTGGGAGCCGGCGTCCGACCTTTTGCGGCTTCTAAATTGGGTAAACAGGCTTTCCGTGTCCGGGACGAGGTGGCTCGTTGCATGATGATAGGGATGGGCGTTGGATGGTACTGGTGACGCCGTTGCTGGTCTAGGCCGAGTAGACGTCTGTGTTTGCGGTGGAGAGAGAGGATTGGCTCCAAGATTGTCCTCGTTTATGTGCCAGCGTGAGAGTAGATCGTTCTGAATCCAGATGAGTTTGCCCAGAGCCCGGACGATTGAGATACGGAGGCGAAGTTCGACGGTGGTGTTGGTTAAGATGGCTTCGGTGAAGGCGTCCTGGATGTAGCCCATGCATATGCCGAGGAACATGTAGTCGACGTGAAGAGGATTACGACGTCCTGAACCAACGTGCATCTCGCCCACTTTGTCGAGGTACTCCCAGAACTCCATCTTGGAGGGATCTTGGTTCAATCTAGTGAGGTACCATCGCAGGAAGATCTTGCGGTTCTGAATTGCAGGACTCCCGTCTTGAGGCCAAACAGGAGGGTCCTCGTCGTCACGGCTGTCTCGGGTGGAGAAGACACGGGCCGTGACATCGTACTGAAGCAGCTTTTTGTAGACGGAGTTGACGATGTCAGGAATCACCATGCGCACGAGGTCCTGGCCCCGTTCGAGAGCAGCGAGATCATCTGAGTGGTTGTAAGTAAGTAATGGATGGACATGACACGTTTCTGGACAGTATAGGAGTCTTACCCGGGCCGAACTCGATGAAAGACTTCAGATATGATACGCGAGCAGCAAGATCTGTGTAGAGGGCGTTGCGGTCGACATGCTTTATTCCGCGAGGCAGATAGGCCATGGCTGGGAGTCTTGGCCGTGGAATAGTGGTGGAATATTAATGGAAGGGACGTATACCGCTGGGAATGGACGAAAGCGAAGGGGCGCATTGTCGCATATGAGAAGTGTTTTCGCTTATCCTATTCCCGGATGCTTCTCTGACAGCATTGCGGGCCATATTGAATTAATCTGACACGGCGGACTCGAAGATCAGAACGTGCGCTGTCAAGTTTTACGAGGGGCGGCGAGGCCCGAAGGCAGCAGGACTAGGGTTCGGAAGTGACAGGTGACTAGGGTCTGAAGTGAAGGATGATGGCGTATCATCTTTTATATTTTCGGTCAGGGGGGGTCGTTGATTACATACACACTCCTTTCCAGTAGGAAGAGTAGGAACAACAACCCTTGAACGCGCTAGGCACGTGTCGGCATTGCAGAGCTCGGCTCCGGCCGCCAAAGACAGTAGGAAAGTGGGGCCACCGTTTGCAAAAGCCTAGCCGCTCTGTCCCTCTGAAACTCCTTCACTCGCCATGAGCACTCATGTAACCAAGTCATACATATCAGGTCATATCCTCAGCCAACTATATTGAGAGCATCACTCGACCTACTCGAACCGTTCAAAGGTGCCAGCTGTATATGTACTCGACACGAGGCTGCGGGATGTGCCGCGGACGGACGTCACATCCAGGAAGATATGCATGCATCCCTGTTCCGACTCCGGCGCTCCGAGGAATGCAACGAGTAAAATCTCCTGGCATCATGGTAACTACAGCCTTGCTCGATTGTTAACATTATCGTTGTAGCTGAACAGCATCTTCACGCTTTCGGACAGATCAAGTACCGAGGATGCACTAATCATGCGGCTGCCCTTGGATCCAAGAATCCAAGGAACAAAGCAATTCTCACACACCACCGAGGCATACAGCCTGAACTTCTATACACAGACAACACGGAGAGACAATAAACCGTACAGTCTAGATCCAGTTACGGCACCACCCGCATACCAACCTCACCATGTGTGTGTCTTCGGGGACTTATCCCGAGACTCTCAAATGCAAACGGAGCCCTTTTCTTGCGTCGAGATCAATGGTAAGTAAGTTACTCTTCCTGGCACCGTAGCAACGACCAGAAACCTGGGCGGCGGTAAAGCTGCTTGAATGTTGGTAACACTCTGATCTGCCCATCCTCCAAGCCTCTACCAATCTCTGGGCCTCTCAGCTCAAGTCTGACTTTTGTCGATCCATAAAGCCCCCTCAACGTAACCTTGCTATAGCCCTGGTATAGCATTAGCTGCATCACGCAACCGCACAGCCGCCACATTGCGCAATATACCTTGCACACACTGCACTATTACTCCTTACTCAGGCACGGTGCCGTACATTCGGTACAGCCAGGACATGCCCGCTCTGCTCCTGGCAGAGAAGCGCAGAACAAACATCAACCATGTCGCCGACCGACTAATGAACCTTATATCACGCGCTGTATCCGACTTGGAAGACACCAGCAGTATGGCCACAGCTCATTTTCCTCGTACGAATATCACGACGCAAAAGGCCAGCACGGGATTATGGAACAGCCACTCTGTCGATGCGGCAGGCATACTGGCCTCGCAACAACGGCGACAAATCCAGATTTTGTGCGCTGCCATGGCATGTGTCAGTATATCCGCCGCCATGTGCGCCATATACTGGTTCTGTATGATGCGACGGAACTACAGACGCGATCTGGTGTTGATGTTGATTCTGGGCGGCTTCTACAAAAGCTTATGGTACCTGATCCATGGCTCAGTGAACTTTGCACGAAGCCAAGTCACCAGCGACGAGTCTTTTTGCCAGGTGAGCGGGTTCATGCTGCAGATGGGACTCCAGGCATGTGGTAGGTGTAAATCGTTTATACAGCCGACGTGTCTTGAGTGCTGACCGTTCAATAGATATCGCCATTCTTTTCATCAGTATGCACATGGCGCTGCAGATCTTCCCTCCAAAGAATTCTTTCCTTGGACATGACGGTCTGTACAAAGTACGCCACTGGGTACTCGCCATCTGGATATTATTGCCGTGCTTCACGGCGGCTCTGGCTTTTGCAAATCCGTACGGAGCATATCAGGCGCAAGGTGCATTCTGCTGGCTGCCCATCAGGCCCTTCTGGTATCGCCTGGCATTATCCTGGATCCCAAGATATCTGATATGGCTATATATCATGTGGGTCGCCATTCGGATCTATGGCCATGTGGGTTACGAGTTCAGAGTGTTTGGCCAAGAACAAGACCGTTCGTCAAGCAATGATCTTTCAGCTGCCAGTTCGGTTGAAAGAGGCGCCATAAAACGGGCCATAAGAGAACAACGCTCGCATGTCATGTCCAACGAAAAGGTCGATGTTCAATCCAATCCTGCTGAAGACTGGAGTATACCAAAGCCAATACCGTCAAGATTGTCTCCGAACGATTCCGACCAGATTTCACCGGCCAACGCAGGCCGCAGAGCATCTCTACCAGCCTGGCACTCGCCTTTTGGAGGCCCACCGTCTCCCACTCCACCGACCGCAGACATCTACGCTCACCCAATATCCCGCAGCAATCCTACCTCCCGCCGTGGCAGCCATCAAATCGCCCCTGGTGTCGTAGCAGAAGACTTCATGGCACCACCGGGCTTCGACTTCACGAATCCTCGCACCTCCGTCTCGACCATGAACTCCAACCACGCCTCAACAACAAATACAGTACCGGATTACATCCTCCCACCCATAGCCGAATCCCGCGGCGGCGGCAACAACAACAACAACAACAGCGTCTCCGCCCACAGCAGCGTGCACACCTCCCTCGGCGACCGCGCCCAGCGCCAACGCCGTCGCGCCATCCAGCGCCAACTCCGCATCCTTTTTATCTACCCCGTAGTCTACATGCTCATGTGGCTCATCCCTTTCATAAGCCACTGCATGTCCTACTCAGACCGCTTCGCCCAACATCCCATCTTCGCCATCTCCCTTCTCTCCTCTTTCTGCCAGTGCTTCATGGGCTTCGCCGACGTCGCCGTCTTCTGCTGGCGCGAGCGCCCCTGGCGCCACATCCCAGGCAGCGACGGCTCCTTCACGGGCAGCTTCATGTTCTGGCGCAACCGCCGCGCCGATGCTTCAGATGCCGCCGACTGGTCGCGGCGCGAGAGTAAAGCCCCGCGCCACTTGCCCGGTTCAGGCCCTGCTGGCTCCTCCTCAGGCAACGCCAATAACAACAACACCACCACCGGCAGCGAGACCCCCACCCTCTCCTCCTCGCAAGCGGGTCTCCTCGCCTCGCTTCGCCGCTGGTCGACTTCGCGCAAGAACTCGACTCTCAGCGTGACGGCGCCCAGTACTGTGACGGCGCGCGCGCCGGGCCAGAAACGCATTTACGCCGGCGGCCGGCAGACGAAAGAGGCGGAGTTGGCTCATGAACGGCTGAAATTGGAGAGGGAGGATTACGAGAGGCGCGCGCGGGCGAGTTTGGTTGTGGATGGCGTTGGCGTGGGCGCGGTGAGTCCTGCGCGGACGCCGGCGGGGAGGAAGGAGTGGTTTGATTTGAATGTTAGTGAGGATTCGTTGGAGCTTGGTGGTGTTGGTCGTGCTGGAGGTGATGGCGCTGCTGGGAGTGGGAGTGGTGGGCGAAGCTAACGACGTTGTTTTCCGTGGTCATGGCATTTTCTGAGATACATAGAGAGAGAGAGGCATTTCTTGCATGCATGGACTACTTTAGCGTTACTTGACATTTACGACCATTTCTAATTTTCCTTTTGCTCATCAATTCATCATCCATCGAGTAATCATATTCACAAAGATAGCCGAAAGCGCTGTCTCGCTTTCCGTTGAAGAGAAGACTCAAGAAAAATACACACAGAATTCCGAATGCTCGTGACGTGCTCACTTCCTCAATCCTCACAGGAAGTCACCATCTCCAAATCCTCCAAACGGATTAGGCGGCCTGCCACCCATCCCAGCACCGCGGGGATGTCCGCCACCGCCGCGACCTCCAAACCCAGGTCCCATAGGATCGAATCGTGCGCCAGGCGGCACTTGCGGATCGTAACCACCGCCGCCACGAGGGCCTTGTCCAGCAAACATTGGATCGTCGAAAGTCGGGTGCATGCCTCCGCCGCCCATCCCGCCGCCATAACCGGGCCCTACGCCGCCATGGAAAGGATCGTTGGGCCCGAGGCCTTGAGGGTAGAGGTCTCGGTCGCCAATTCGAGGGAAGCCGGCTCCGGGCACGCCGCCGCCGCGGGCTGGGCGTTGGGTTTCGAATTCGTCTTCGAAGCCCGGCATGGGTTCGGGCATGGGCCGGCGTGGGTGGGCGAGAGGGTCGGCTAGTGGGTAGGGTCTGGCTGGGTCTGGGTTGCGGTCGTCGCGGAGGGGGTCTCTTTGTCGTCGGTCGGCGTTGGGGTTGGGGTTGTTGTTGGCCGCGGGACGGGTGTCTGAGGATTGCGAGTCTGTGGTCTCTTCGTAGCCGTCTTTTTGGAGACTGGGGGCGAGTTTTTGGATGATGCCGACGCGCAGTAGGCTTCCTAGGTCCGAGAGGCGGCCGATGCTGATGAAGACGTCTTGGATGCTCCGCTCGACGTCGGCGGCGGTCGCGCCTTCTTTCTTTGGTGTTGCCGGCAGGTTTCCGTCCGAGACGAATTCGTCCGCTTTGAGCTCGAAGCTGGCTGTCTTGTCGTCGCCCAGACCCATGCCCATGATGACTGTCTTACTGCCCATTCTGTTCGCCTTGAGGAGGTATTCCATGCTCGACTGTGAGTGCTTGTAGCGGAAGGAGTAGGAGCCGGCGTTCGTGTTCCACTCTGCAGGCAGCTCTTGCGGCTCGTCGCGGTCTGAGGGTGTTTCGAGCTTGTGGTCTTCGCCCAGGCCGACCATGCGGAAGCCGACTGCCAGCATCGAGGCGTGTGAGGCGAGCGCGATGGCTTCGTGGGCGGTCTTTATCTGTGGGTCCGAGCCTTTGGGCAAGCTGCCACGGATAATGTAGCTGAGGGAGGCGGCAGATAGGACGTTGCCTCGAGGTCCGGCCGAGGATTGAGCCATGGTTTGCTGTGGGTTGTGTGTTGTGGTCTGTATATGTTGGTGGGTGTTGTGTTCTTGAATTGAGTGAGGTGGGGGTATGTCTTCAGGTTGACATGAGGTTGAGGTCAAAGCTGTCGGTGGTGCAGATGAGGGGCAAGTGGGCAATTCAAAAGAGCTAGAACTTGCGATCACTTTCACTTCCACAACGTTATTCAGGCAGCACCGATGACGCGCTTCAAATCAAATCGGACTTGAATCTGCTTCGGCAGCTGTTGCCGACGATCCGATCGAATCCCGATCTGACCTGCCCAGGCGACCACCACACACTTTCACTTACAATCACGTGCATGTGGGCGGCATGAGTCGTATCAGCCATTCTGTTCAATTCAACGACTAATCTATGACCACGCTCAGCATGCCAGCTGCTGAAGGTTACTTCGACCTCGGCGCCTTCAGCCGCAGCATCACCACTAACAGTCCAGAGGCTCAGGTATGGTTCAATCGCGGCCTCGTCTGGACGTATGGTTTCAACCATGAGGAAGCCGTGAAATGCTTCGAGCGTGCCATCGCTGCCGATGAGACGTGTGCGATGGCATATTGGGGGATTGCCTATGCTATTGGCCCCAATTACAATAAGCCATGGGAAATGTTCGACGCCGATGAACTTCAGACTGTCGTTGCAAGAGCTCATGATGCTGCTCTCAGCGCTCGGAAGCATGCTGCTAACAACTCGTCTGCCGAAGAGGACGCTCTCATCAACGCAGTGATTTTCAGATGTCCCACGTCGCACGTTCAGGATCTCGAGACCCGCTCGGCATGGAACGAGCAATACGCGGACGCAATGGGTAAAGTGTACAGCCAGTTTCCATCAGACCCAGATATAGCTGCTCTCTACGCCGACGCCCTCATGAACTTGACTCCATGGGATCTCTGGGACATTAGCACGGGCGAGCCTAATCCCAAGGCTAGGACCCTCGAAGCCAAAAGCGTGTTGGAAGATGCGATCCAATCAAGAACGGACAGAACCGACCACCCAGGCTTATTGCACCTCTATATTCACCTCATGGAGATGTCAGGACGCCCAGAACTAGCACTACCCATGGCGGAAAAACTCAGGAACCTCGTGCCGGACGCTGGACACTTGAACCACATGCCTTCGCACATCGACGTGCTATGCGGCAACTACACCGATGCGATCGCCGCCAACTCATCCGCCATCTCAGCAGACGACAAGTTCTTCGCGAGAAACCCAGACACGCGCTTCTACACCCTCTACCGAGCCCACGACCTGCACTTCAAAGCCTACGCCGCCATGTTCGCCGGCCAAAAAGGCCCCGCCCTGTCCGCCGCCACACAACTAGAAACCGTCATCCCACACGAACTCCTCCAAATCCGCAGCCCACCCATGGCAGACTGGCTCGAGGGTTTCCTCTCCGTCAAAATCCACGTCCTAGTGCGCTTCGGCCTCTGGCACGAGATCCTCGCCCTGCCCCTCCCCTCCGACCAAAACCTCTACAGCACAACCACAGCCACGCTGCACTACGCCAAAGCCCTCTCGCACGCCAACACCGGCGCCACAGCCCAAGCGCTCGAATCCTCCGCCCTCTTCGCGTATTCCCTCGCCCGCGTACCCGCCTCGAGGACGCTGTTCAACAACAAATGCCGCGACATCCTCGCCGTTGCGGACGCCATGCTCTGCGCCGAGTACGATTTTAGAACCGGTTTCGTGCCCGAAAGCTTTGCAGGCTTCGAGACCGCGATTGCGCTCTGTGATTCGTTGCCATACGATGAGCCTTGGGGTTGGATGCAGCCGCCCAGACACGCTTACGGCGCGCTTTTGCTCGAGCGGGCTGATCGTTGGCTGGCGAATTCGGGTGGGCGAGGGGAGGTCGACGGGGAAGTGGCGAGGCTGGTGAGATTGGCGGCGGAGTTGTACGAGACCGATCTGGGGCTCAATGGGAAACTGCCGAGGGTGCAGCGGCATCCGAACAATGTCTGGGCGCTGCGGGGGTATGTCGAGTGTTTGGACCGGAGCGGTGAGCTTGAGGCTGAGATTGGAAGTGAGAGGAGTGGCGAGGTGAGGGAAATGCTGCGGAGGGCGGAGGAGGTGGCTGATGTCGAGGTGAAAGCGTCTTGCGCGTGTCGCGTTGGGGTAGAGACCGTGACCAGTGTCATTAACTGATACTATCTGAACGTTTATATACCTGCATACACATAATACCCTTCATGTCTTCGTTCTCCTAACAATTGCTGCCTTAATCTGATCAAGATCTGAACCTCCGAGACCTTTAATCAACACCCCTCGCCTTCATGAAATCCACGAAATCGAAGAAACTCTTCTTATACCTCCTCTCCTGCGTCGTGCGATTGACAGTCTGGATTCCAAAGTGCTGCTTGTAATCGCCAAACTCCCAATTGTCAGCGAAAGACCAAGCGTAAGCCCCGACGACCTCGACTCCGTCCTCCCAGATAGCCTTCAGGACTTCCGACATGAAAGACAAGTAGTATTGGGAACGAGGGGAGTCGAAGAGCTGGTCCGAGAGGTTTTCCTTGTCGTCCTCGCCGTAGACTGGGAAGCCGAACTCGGTGATTGCGACGGGCGTGCGGTAGACGTTGTGCAGGAAGTTGAGGTACAGGCGCAGGTAGGTCGGGGTGATGTAGACGTATGACTGCGAGCGGTAGCCGATGTTCCAGCCGTAGACGTCGGTGGTGGTTTGGTTGACGCAGTAAGGGCGGTAGGTGGAGGTCGCGTTGTCGGCGCAGGCGAGGATGCTGTCCTTTGAATCTGCAACGGGCGGGGCGATGACGGTGGCGGTGTATGGATCTATGCCGAGGAACGAGGCGGTGCCGTTGATGTATTCGAGGTCTTCCTGCGACAAAGGAACGTAGTCTTTGATTGTCATCTTGTAGGATTCGGGATAGTCTTGGCCGAGGAAGATGGGATTGCAGAAGGGACCGAGTTGGAAGGTGTTGAAGTGGTCTGCGGCGTAGACGTCTGCTTCGCTGTCTGGGTTGCGCGGGACGCCGAAGTTGTTGTTGAATTTCAGCGCGATCTTGCCGGTGCCTTTGAGCTCTTCTTTGTAAAAGTGGTAGACTTGAGCGTGGGATTTGATGACGTTGTAGATCGATTGGCCGTTCTTGGAGTACAGGAGGGGCTCGTTGTAGGTGTACCAGACGGGCACGCGGTCGGCGTAGTGAGTCATGACGATTTTGGCGTAGTTTACGAAAGCGTCCGGGAATGTGCTGTTCTGATATCCGCCGTTGGTGTATCCGATCTCGGGACGGTCTTGGGCGGTCGTCAGGTTGGAACCGAAGAACTGCAGCGGGGTGTCGAAGTGAAGCAGAGTGACTTCAGGGACCATGCCTTTGTCAAGAATGAAGTTGATCACATCATTATAATGATCAATGCCTTTTTGGTTGACTGGCGTACCCGGAAGGGCGAATGGCAGGATCCTGGTCCACGCGATGCTAAAGGAGAAGTGCTTGACGCCCATCGCGGCGACTCTCTCAATGTCTTGTTGATAGTTGTAGTAATGCTCGTTGGTGACGTAGTCTTTGGGTCGGCCATCTTGCACCAAAATGTCCATCAACGATGGTGATTTACCTTCTTCCGCTGTCGCTCCTTCAATCTGACTGGATGAGGAAGCGACACCGAATTCGAAACCAGGCGGGAAGTTGTAGCAATCGGTCGGGCCAAAGTAGTCACTCGGAGGCAGAACCAATTCCGAGGACGGGACAGGGGTGGCTAAGACAGTGGTACTATACAAAGCACTGGCCGCGTCCTGGGTGAAGTTGGGCGGGTTGGCGTGCTCCCAGAGAGCCGTCCAAGCAGCATTGCCGTATGGATTATCAGAGTCAGTCGCAGAGACGTTGGCTTTGGGGTCCCATTTCCCCCATGTGGTGTATGATTGCGAAGGTATCAGAGTGACCAAGCTTTCCGGGGGAGGAGCGTGGGTTGTCGTGGTCGTCGGCGATGGTCGAGATGTGGCATACCGGACGGTTGAGGTCATGGTATAGGCGAAAGGTGTGTAGGTGTATTGAGGCTCGACAGAGGAGCTACAATCCGAGCATTGCGGTCGCGGCGTCGAGCCATTGGCTTCGAGGTAGACTTGCTGTGCATTGGCAGGAGAGTCGATGGAGAGCAACAGGCTGAGCAGTGAAGCCTTCATGGCTCCCGAACTCAATTGGATCATTGTGCTGGAAAGGTTGAGTCGTCAAAGCTGCTCCCACATGTCAACAACGATACTTGGCTACATGTAAGCTTTTATATCTTGTGACTTTCTGCTGATGATCACTTGGCCTCCATCATGGCGTTGCATCAGGCCATGTACCCCGCTAATGTCTGAGCTACCCCGAAGTTCGCTATACCAATGGCCGAAGTGGGAAAGTATAATAGAGTCATGTCCAAGTGGGGCATGACGACTGCCATATCCGAGGTGTTCTGTATGAGCTCGGACTACTTGGTCGGTAGGTGAGAAATATTGATACAGTTCGAGGACCATGTGAAGTCGGCAGAGGCCATCGGCTAACTGACTATCCACCTTCGCATTAGCCGACTCGGCTTGTAGACTGACTTCGGCATTTGCCGTAGAAAGCGGTGATGGACAAAGTTATGCCGCACCGTCTGTTCATCATCCGGTGGCTGAGTTGATCCGATGTGGATGGTTTGGGCAGAAAGCTAATAGTATTCCAGTCAGGCTCAATGTCCGCGTGTCGTATTCACACCTCATCCCTACAACTCCATAAACCCCGGAATCCTCTTCAGCAGCTCGCCAGTCTCATTGTCGCTAACAACATACTCGAAAGCGCCCTTGGAACCATTCGGGCTAGTCGAATCGCCGTCCCTCCACCCATATACATTCGTCCAGCTCCAGCCCTCTCCTTTCGCGGGCATAAACTCCCACGTCAGATGACATGCGGCGGCGGAATCACTCAAGGTTTCCACGCGGTAATCTTGGAGCTTCATCTTCCAGCCAAGTCCTGTCTTTTGGAACGTCTGCAGGTATTTGGTGACGCTTGTTTGCCAGAAGTTGGGGTCGTCGTCACCGGCTGTGATTGTATGGCCACTGTTGAAGCAGACGATCTTGGGCGAGTAGTGGCCAACCAGGGCGGTTGCTATTACTTCTGCTGAAAGCCCATCTCGGTGAGTGAGATCGATTGCTTCGCCGTACGAACGTGAGAAGGCTTCGGCGGCTTCTTTGGCGTCGGTGGTGGACATGGCGGGTGTGGAGTTTTTGTGGCCTGGGGGATCTGTATATTCAAGTGGCAAAAGGAGGTTCACTACGGCTGTAAGTGGTGAAAGCATGAAAGGAGGCCATGATGAAGATGATGTGTATCAGATACTCGATGCTAGTCACGTCAATAACACGCCATTTCGGTTGAGCATGCTTCCGTAGACCGTTGCAAGACGTAACGGATCTTGTTTTGGACCGTACTAGACGAACAGAGGAGTGATGTGCAGGCATAAGGTATTGACTAGAAGGCGCTGCTGTCCTCGCCCTCCTTGAGGATCAGTGGGGTTTCCCAAAGCAGTGCATGTGGTATATCTCAGGTGTTTGTAATGATGTAAACATGTATGTGTTAGGTGGAAGACGTTTACATCCAAGGATCCGGCGTTGTCTGTTGAGATTTGGCGGCTGGCTTGTGCGAGGTCACTGGCGTCATGGACGGCGACATTTGGACTCCATCGCGCCACAAGGCTGCTTCTTACATCAACATACCTACTGTACACAACTACAGGTAATAACAACATGCAGTCTCACCAACATCGCGCTGTATAGCGCAACATAACAAACACCGTTCCGCCTCCGAACTCTAACCCGTAATGGGTGTGACCGGCCTCTGGTCCATCGTGCAGCCATGCGCGCGCCCAACGAAGCTCGAGACACTCAACCGCAAGCGCCTGGCCGTCGACGCCTCCATCTGGATCTACCAATTCCTCAAAGCCGTCCGAGATAAGGAGGGAAACGCCCTGCGCAACAGTCACGTGGTAGGCTTCTTCCGCCGAATTTGCAAGCTCCTCTTCTACGGCATCAAGCCCGTCTTTGTCTTTGACGGCGGCGCCCCGGCGCTGAAGCGGAATGTCATTCGCGCGCGTAAGCAGAGGCGAGAGGGTAGGCGGGATGATGCAGCGAGGACGGCGGGCAAGTTGCTTGCGGTCCAGATGCAGAGGCGCGCAGAGGAGGAGGAGCAGAAGAGGAAGGATCAGAGAGATCGGCCGCCTGGTGTCGAGGAAGAAGAGGTCTTGCGCGACGAGGATATGGTGTACGTGGATGAGCTGCAGATGACGCAGCAGGAAAGACAGCAGAATCGTAAGTTCAGGAAGACGGATCAATACCATCTGCCTGACCTGGACGTCTCGATGAACGAGATGGGCGGAGAGAACGACCCCAGAATCATGAGTGTAGAGGAACTGCAGGCCTATGCGCGACAGTTTGAAACCGGCGAGGATATCAACGTATATGACTTCTCCAAGATTGACTACGACTCGCCTTTCTTCTCGTCTCTGCCAGCCTCCGATCGATACAACATTCTCAACGCAGCGCGTTTGCGAAGTCGCTTGCGAATGGGCCACTCTAAGGAACAGCTCGACACCATGTTCCCGGACCGGATGGAATTCTCCAAGTTTCAAATAGAGCGCGTCACCGAAAGGAATGAGCTGACGCAGCGTCTGATGAACATCAACGGCGGAGATGACATGTCGTTCGGCATCAACGGCGTTGGGAGAGTGTCCGGCGAGAAAGGCAGAGAATATGTTCTAGTAAAGAACGACGGTGTCGAAGGCGGCTGGGCTTTGGGTGTTGTCAGCAATGAAGGAACTTCGGCGAACGAAGCTATCGACATTGACAAGCCTGAGCCTGTCGTCAAAGACGAGTCGGAAGAGGAAGAGGAAGAGTTCGAGGATGTTGCTATCGAAGGTCTGAACCGTCTTCCCAAACAAGCGAGGAGAGATGAAAGACCCAGTGACGCCACTACGAAACAGCGCCAAGCATTTTACAGGTCACGACGACAAGGAACTCAGCGCAAGCCTAAGCAGCCTGTACGAGAAGATTCGAACTCCCTGTTCATTGCAGACCATCCCACCGAGCAGGATGAAGACATGGAGGATCAAGACTTGTTCGGCGATGGCAGCCAAGTAGACGAAGACGAGGAGCTGAATCGTGCCATCGCCATGTCCATGCAGAAAGACGACGGCGACGAACCAGAGCAAGATCAAGTCCCCTCAGCGGACGAAGATGACATGCTGGAGGTCTTCCACCAATCGGCAGTCGAAGAAGCCAAACCTGTGCCCAAAGGTAGTGGCAGATCGATTGCGAACATCGTGAACAGACGTGCTTTTGAAACTGCACCAGAGTCGCATGAAGTCACCTCCTTTGGTGTACCAGCGCCCAAAAGCGACGATGACAAGAGCGAGAGTGAAGACGAGGCTATGGATTTCCAAGCAGCGCTTGCAGAGAGCAGACGAGGTAAACGGAAGACGACGCCTCCAGGCCCGAAATTCAACAACGTGCAGCCAAAGGCACAGCCCAAACCTGCGGCGCAAGAAAAGCCAGAGCCAACTTCAGTAGCGAAGAACCATGGTTTCAGTGGTCCTCTGCCTTTCGAGAAGCTAGATCTCGGAAGCAGTTTGCTGGGCAAGAAGAAGATGGAGGAGCGGAAGGAAGAGACGGCTGGAGGGTTCGAGAACCCGGATTTGGCCGAGAAGAAGAAAAAGAAGGCCGAGCCGCTTCCGCCTTGGTTCAGTGGAGATGTTGAAGCAGATATGAAGAAGCAAAAGGAGATTGAGAATGAAGATCGCAGGAGGGCGAGAGATTTTAGCAAGCAGTTCAGGTTTGACGACCGCAGAGGGGATACTTTGGCTCATGATTCTAACGGGGTCATTGATCTTGACGCTGAAGATGAGCAGACGCCGGCAAACAATCAAGTAATCGACCTCGACGCTGACGAGGAGAAGCTCGACGAGGAGCAATTCGTACAGGTAGATGAAGACAGAATCGAGGCTGGAGGCCAAACGCCCGCAGAAGCTGCCACGCAGAACCTAGGCGATCTTGCGGACGAGATACGCGCTCGACCTCCGACGCCTGGTGAGCCGGATCACAAACACCCGACTCCTCCTAATCCCACTGCCAAAGCGCCCTTCTTGGAAGCAGACAGCGATGGCGAAAGCGACTCTTTTGTTCCACGCCCTGAACAGGATGCTGAAGACAGAGTTGAATCAACGCCGGCCCACGTTGATCTTAGAGCAGCTGCTAAGACAGACAATGTCGCGGGAGAAAGCGATTTCGTGGCACCCAATTCCGACAAAGATGTGGAAGTGGCGGCTGAGCCAGAAGTGGTTCCATCGGGTGGGGATAACGCGTCTGGTAATTCAGACGAGGAGATTGCTTGGAGTGACAGCGAGGACGAAGCTTCCAAGGCCGCGAACAAGCTGAAAGAAAAGTCCGCTGAGCCTGCAGGCGGTGTAATTCGACAAGCAACCCGCTCACCCTCTGCGGACTTCGAAGACGTGGACATGACTGCACCCCCCAAACCATTGCCTGCCACGGAAGGACCCATCTTCGACCCAAACACCGACGACGTTGACATCTCCGGTATCGCCCAACAAGAAGACATCCCAACCGAAGGCCTTCCAATAGACGATGACTACGATGACTTCTCCGACCCGGAAGACATGGAAATCATGCGCGCCCTAGCACAAGAAGCCGAAGAGCACGCGCGCTTCGCCAGCTCCCTCAACAACAAGCCTACAGCGCAGAACATCGCCGACTATGAAACCGAACTGAAGCAGCTGCGCAACCAGCAGAAGAAAGACCGCCGCGACGCAGACGAAGTCACGCAAATCATGATCACCGAATGCCAGCAACTACTACGCCTCTTCGGCCTGCCGTACGTCACAGCTCCCATGGAAGCCGAAGCGCAGTGCGCCGAGTTAGTGCAGCTGGGCCTAGTCGACGGCATCGTCACCGACGACAGCGATTGCTTCCTCTTCGGCGGCACGCGCATCTACAAGAACTTCTTCAACCAAGCCAAATTCGTCGAATGCTACCTCGCCACGGACTTTGAGAAAGAATTCGACCTGACGCGGCAGAAGATGATCGACGTCGCCCACCTGCTAGGCTCCGATTACACCGAAGGCCTCCCCGGTGTCGGGCCCGTGACCGCGCTCGAAATCCTCAGCGAGTTTCCCGGCCTGCACGACTTCAAAACCTGGTGGGATGGCGTTCAGGCGCAGACCATCTCGAAGGAAGACGACAAATCTAACCCCTTCCGCCGCAAGTTCCGCCGCACAAACGCTACCAAACTCTTCCTCCCGTCTTCCTTCCCCGATTCCCGCGTCAACGACGCTTACACGGCGCCTGAAGTCGACTCCGACCGCCAGGATTTCCAATGGGGCGTCCCGGACCTCGACGCTTTGCGGAGGTTTCTGATGGCTACTATCGGATGGTCAGAGGAGCGGACGGACGAGGTTCTGGTCCCTGTGATCCGCGATATGAACCGCAGGATGGATGAGGGCACTCAGGCGAATATTACGAGGTTCTTTGATGGTGGTGTTGGTGTTGGGGCTGCGGCCAAGGGGCCTGGGGGCGAGGCTTTTGCGCCGAGGAAGAGGTTGGCTGGGGCGAGTAAGAGGATGGGTGGGGCTTTGCAGAGGATGGCGGATCGGGCGGAGAGGAAGAGGGGCGGTGATGGCGGTATTGAGGAGGTTGATGGGGAGGAGGCTGAAGCGAGTGACGCAGTTGTTGCTGAGGATGAAGCTGACATTGGCGCTGTGAAGTCAAAAGCGAAGGGCAGGAAGAGGAAGCAGCCCGCGGCTGAAGTTGATGAGGATGCATATGAAAATGGTGACGAAGACGGAAGTGAATTTGAAGCTCCCAAGAGGAAGACGCGAAAAGGCAGAGGAGGTGCCAAGTCTGCCAGAGGAAAAGGAAAATGAAGGAAGCCTATCAATGTAGCAGTGATTCATGACTCGAATTATCTAAGCTCAAGCTGCAACCGCTCAAATTGGGTACGACCCGATTTGTTCGGGATGGCCAAACTTGCCTCTTTAAACTTATACAGCAGAGGGTTGTCACCTGTCGAGAGGATGTCACTCAAATTCCTCTTCATCTCCATCTCCACCTTCACCTTCATTTTCATCTTCTTGCGCTTGCTCCTCTTCTTCGTCTTCATCAAAGTCCCAAGAAGCCCAATAGTCGTCAGCCATGCGGCACCAATACTCGAAGTCAGTCCAATCGTCCAGTTTTTCCGCCAGCTCTTGTGTCGAGTCTTCGGGCTTCCCTCCCAGCTTCAACCATTTCTGGTCGCCCACGATCCCAGCATGCCATCGCTGCAGTAGAGAGTACCGCTCCCGAATGTCGTCCATAAGCATCTTCGGGGAATCGGACCGGTTGTCAGGGTCGTGCCAATTGTCGCAATGACATTGACCATGACCAGGGCACAATGGCTTGGCTTCCCAGAGTTTGAATCTCCCGTAACCTCGCGCAGCATCGTAACCGCCCCAAAAAATACCGGAGAACTTTCCATGCATCTGCTGATAGCGATCTCGCCTGTAACCACCGTCCCCAAGGGGACTGTCATGTTCGTGCATACTGATAACGCAAGACTCGGGACCAATGAGCTCCGCGCGCGCAAAAGTCGTGCCTGCTTCATTCCGGTCGACCACTGCACTGACTGGATTCTCGTCAGTGGCTCCGTAGGTCCCTGGCTCTATTGGGGCGTATTTTCGAGGTCCGTGAATACGTTCGACGAATTGCACCTCGAACACATCAGTGGAGTCTGATGAGACTCCCGGTTGGCAGCACGTCAAGTTTCTAGCTTCCGTCGACATTTCAGTAGCACCAAGCGCAGCAAGACAGAATTGGCTGACGTGATCTTCAATCCGCGATGACCGAAGCACGTATTTGATCTCAGTGTAAGCTTCTCCCATTTTGTCCAACATCTGCGCCAAGTCGTATAACTTTGAGACATGCCAGAAGTAGAAACAGCATTGGTGAAGGTATTGCTCATCCCAGAGCTTCCTGGCTTCGCTGTTGAGTTCCTTGCGAGTGAGAAGCAGATTGGTGAGAGGACGGAAGTCATTGACTTGGTGCTTCTGCAAAAGCGTCTCGTCATTGCGGTACATCATGGAGTTTTGACGGCGGACGGTGAGGTCGAGGAAAAGTTGGTCGAGGATCATGAGGCGCAGTTCCGGTGGGAGTCTCATGATTGGAAAGGTGGAGGTCGAGTCAGATGGCAGTGGCGGGTTCTGAGATGGACCCGAGTGCTGGGGCACGGGAGCGATAGCAGGATCTGTTGGCGACTGCATGCCGGGTTCGGTGTTTAGCGGCCAAATTGGCACGGTGTCAATGGCGAGAGGTGAGATTTGCGGTTCGTTGGGTGCGTGCGAGCTCTTCGCTAGATGCTCGTGGAGCGGGCTGCTCAGTTCGGACGGATCGCTCATGCTGGGCTCTTCTGTGCTGAGAGAAGGCGAAGAAAGCTCTGTACCTAGTAAGACCGAGCTCAGTGGAGACGTGAGAGCTGTGGCAGTACTTACAATTGACGTTGCGGGCGTGCTTGAAGACACAAGTACCAATGCGCGTGTTTGCTGAGCCGTGGGTTGTGATGGCCCTTGGAAGCGTTGCTTGTTGAGATGGCGTAGATGAAAGGGATTGGAAAGGAGAGGAAAGGGAAGGAAGGATGAAGACAGAAATTGAGAAGAACCACAAGGCAGCAATCGCGTCTCAACAGCGCCTTCTTCATAATCGCTCACGCGGCTTCACCCGTCTTTGACCTCACCTGGAAGCCGCTCCTTGTGTGATGTGACCAATTGGGAACCATTGAGGCATTGAACCATTGAAGCACTCTCTTACAGTGTTTTTCTATCGCATCGCAAAAGCCAGGTCCTCGAATAATGTCATCAGCATTGAGCGTGTATTTGTTTGTACAATCAATCTCCCTTATTCCACCAACCTTGATAGCGCGACTAAGAAGAACCCTGCAGCTCCTGGCCCATACCACCGAGCGTAACCATCTTCGTGACCATGTACTCATCGATACCATATCTGCTACCTTCACGGCCGAAACCGGACTGCTTGACGCCACCGAATGGCGCCGCAGGGTCTGAAATGAGACCAGTGTTGACACCGACCATGCCAACCTCGAGCGCCTCAGCAACTCTGTAGCAGCGCTGGATGTCCTTGGAGAAGAAGTAGCCAGCGAGACCAACCTCGGTGTCGTTGGCTTGCGCAATGACCTCGGCTTCCGTCTCGAAGGGGAAGAGACCGGCGACAGGGCCGAAGGTCTCATCATGTGCGATGGCCATGTTGGGTGTCATGTCACGGATGACTGTAGGCTGGAAGAAGTTCTCGCCTAGCTCAGGAACCTTGTTGCCGCCAGTCAGGACCTTGCCGCCCTGCTTGACAGCATCTTCGACGTGCGACGCAACCTTGTCGACGGCGCGGTCGTGGATGAGAGGACCGTGTGTGATGCCCTCCTCGTAGCCAGAGCCGAGCTTGAAGGAGTTGACCTTCTCGGTGAAGGCCTGTGCGAACTTGTCGTAGATGCCACGCTGGACGTAGATCCTGTTGGCGCAGACGCAAGTCTGGCCTGATGAGCGGAACTTAGACATGATGGCGCCTGCTACAGCAGAGTCCAGGTCTGCGTCGTCAAAGACGATGAAAGGCGCGTTGCCGCCAAGCTCGAACGAGAGCTTTTTGAGAGTATCGGCCGACTGCTTCATGAGAAGCTTGCCGACACCAGTGGAGCCAGTGAAAGAGACTTTGCGGACGACATCAGACTCAGTGATTGCTGAACCGACCTCGGGTGTGTTCTTGAGAGCGGTGACAATGTTGACAACGCCAGCAGGGATACCCGCTCGGTGTGCAAGCTCGGCCAATGCGGCAGCTGTGAAAGGCGTCTCACCAGGAGACTTTGCCACGACTGTGCAGCCTGCTGCGAGCGCAGGACCAATCTTGCGGGTGATCATGGCGGCAGGGAAGTTCCAACTATAATCTCGTTAGCTCCAGCCACGCTCAGTGCTCACATCCAAGCCAAACTCACGGTGTGATCAATCCAGCGACGCCGACAGGCTCCTTGACAGTGAATACCCTGTTCCCAGGCACAGTCGCAGGAATAGTATCACCATAAACCCTCGGTGCCTCCTCGCTGAACCACTCAAAGAAGTTGGCCGCATAAGTGACCTCGCCCTTCGCATCCGCCAAAGGCTTTCCATTCTCCCATGTAATCAACCTAGCCAAATCCTCGCTGTTGTCAATCATCAACTGGTACCACTTCCTCAACATCTTAGCGCGCTCGCGGCCCGTTGTCTTCCTAAACGACACCAGCGCCTTCTCGGCCGCCTGGATCGCCGCTGTGACGTCCTCCTTGTTCATCTCGGGCATGGTGCCGATGACCTTGTGTGTGGCCGGGTCAGTGACCTCGAAGGTCTTTCCGGACTTTGCGTTGACCCATTTTCCGTTGATGTAGGCTTGCGACTTGAGGAGGGACTTGTCGTTGAGAGGCGGGACTGAGTGTTTCATGCTGGCGTATGTTCGTGTGGGCAGGACGCGGAGACGGGTTGTGTGTTGGATGTAAGAGCGGACGGCGGGTTTGGAGGTGGCGGCGCGGAATAGAGGTTGCATTGCTACTGTGGTGTTGGAGCTACCTTTATGGTAAGCTGAGTAAGGTATGATGATGTGCTTGATCCGGAGTTCCGAGGCAGTGAGAGAGGGGAAAACAGGTCAGCACAGGTCAGGTCAGGAGACGCAGAGGGAAGAGAGGATGGTCAAGTCAAGTCATCCGCCGGGGATGAGTGGTCTTTTTGGTGCTTCCGGTGTTTCCATCTGGTCAGAGCAAGGTAACCCACTTTGGTAACTGTTGCCCAGCTCTGACGGTGATGTCGCTAGGTGCTATATCTGTGGGGTAAAACCATTGGCCGAGGACTCACGAGACATAGCGGTATGCTGGTGTTTTGTTCTATGCCGACCAATGCCAGCTTCTCACTTGTTAATAGAGACGCGAATCTATCAAACTCGTGTCATCGCAACTGTAAATCGCCATTTATAAGGCATGTACAGGCGGTGCCGTGTAGATATGTTCCCACATAAAGTTGCCGCTAGCAGCTCCAGGATTGTGCCGTATTGGGAATGTCCATGCGATGCTATCTTGAAGCTTTAGAGAGTGAGTTGTTTGCTGGTGTAGTCACCGTCTTCTTCCCTTTAAACATTATTTGCTCGACGATGTTCCTTTCGTGCACACTCATACGTCCTCCTTATCTGTCCTATCGAACCAAATCGTCCCGGTATCTGGGTCGAGCGCAATCGCCATCCTCACAGCCTGCCCCGCAACACTCTGTCCACCACTCCCAGCAGCAAACACAAACTCGGCCGCGAGATACTCGTCTGGGCTTGCGCGTAGGGAACGAATGTGAGCAACCATGCTCGATCGCGTGATCACAGTACCGCTCTCATCGGTCTCTTCCCAAGTCCGCACGTGCTCGAACGTTAGAGTGCACTGGTAGCCCCGATCCAAAGCGTCGATGAACAGACTCCCATCTCGGATCTCAACTTTGAATACCCCGTAGCCAATATCGCTATAAGTCCCGATCAAAGTCTCCAGAGGCGGAGCTGGTTTCTCGGGTCGTTCGCCTGACGAAAGCTCTGTGCGCACCTCTTGTAGCTGATCTTCTGGGTTACCAGCATCGCCTCCTGCGGCCACTTTCGCGGCTTGTAGGGCGGCCCAATTCGGTCTTTCGGCTCCAGGTACGTCAAGAGCGGCATCGATCAACTCGCGAGCCAGGATCCAGCACACCTGTTCAATCCCATCTGCGTTGCCGAGTATAACCGCACCAAACCCGTGAGCAGGAAGGAAGAAATGCGACGAACCGAAACCGTCAATCAGCCCTTCGTGGATCACGACTTGGTGGCCGCGGTAGTGGTAAGTTTCCCAGCCGAGGCAGTATAGCTGATGTGAGCAGAACGGATCTGGTCCGTCATCTGCAGGCTCGATGAGGATTCTCGGCTGTGTGAGAGCCTTGAAGGAAGATTCCGAGATGGGTTCGCGGCGGTGCAGCATCGCTTGCACCCATTTGATGTAGTCTGCGGAGGAAGTGACGATCGATCCGGCACCTTTTGCTTCGGGGCAGTATGGAATGGCAAAGGCGTTATAGTCACCACTCGCTTTGTCGAATTGATGGCCGAGGGCCATGCGATCTGTCCAAGCTTGGGCGAATGGGGCATGGAGGAATGTGGAAGTCATTCCTAGTGGTTTGAAGATCTTTTCCTTCAAGACATTCTCAAATGGCTGGCCGGTCTTGACTTCTACCAAGTGGGCGGCCACGGTGAACATCATGTTGTTGTACAGCATGTACTTCTGCTTCTCCGGATGTGCCATGGGCAAACCGCGCATCTTTCTGGTGATGTCCCGGGGCGTGCTGGGGTGCTTATGGTTCTCGCTATATCCCAGGTAGGATAGGTCGTGTCTGCGTATGAGGTGAGTATTTCGTGAGTAACCGATTCGCCGCCTATTGAATCTAGATAACTTACAGCCCCATGCCAGTCCTATGGCTCAGCACATCCACGATCGTTATTCTCTTGTTCAATTCCGGAGTCGGCATGACAAAGTCCTCCAGTAAGAGATCATGAAGTGGAGTGTTCCATTGGACTTCGGGATAGGTTTCGTCATCTTCCACCAAAAGCGCCACGGCGGCCGCTGTCAGCGATTTGGAGCTGGAGGCAATATCGTACAGAGTGTCTGGAGTGCATTCTGCCGCATTGAGAACATTCGCCACGCCCAATCCGATGGATGATACGCTGTTATTTTCAGAGACCGAGATGCTGAGTCCTGGGAGTTTATATTCTGCCATCAGCGATTGCGCATGTTGGCGGAAAGCGGCGGATTGAAGGAGGTCCATTATTGCGGTGTGAGTCCCAATATAGACCGGAAGCTCGAGTGATTGGCTTTGAGATTTTTTTGTAATGTTTTGAAGAGTGCATGCATCTTCACTTATAGGAGCGATTGAGGCCAGGTCTCAGAGCAGGCGACGGTGCAGTTCGCGTCCTGCATGATGCATTTTGACTCATTTGCGTTCATGCGCTTAACTAGGTTAGAACCTACCTGCATGGAAACTCACAAATGGCATGCGTTACCATAGAGTTCTTTGTGGGTGAATATGTTCTGGAGGTGACGAGAGCTGTTAGACTGTTGCATGCCAAAGTGCGAGTGCATTCTGAGTGGTCAAAAACACGAGCCGTCTTCGATGACGCCCTAAGTTTGGCAAGATCCTCCCGACCGATGAGACGTATTTTCCATTGCAACGACTTTTCGGCGGTCCAAAAAGTGAGGAGACACGTCTGTAGCCTCGCACGGTAGCTTTCAGGCAAGCCAAACGTCATCTCATTGCGTGCAGCATTGATGGAGTTACGTGTATGTGACATGCGAGATATCGACTTCAGTCACTATCGTTAAATTTTGGCAAGTTCTTAGCGCCGGAGGCTCGGGTGGCTAGGGCCGGCCAATCAGAGCCCTGTAAATTGTTGGTAAATTCACTTTGCTCGACGGAGCACAGTGGTAGCCGATTTGTTTCGACCTCCACGAGCGTGCCCTTTGAGATCGTCTTAGCCGTTCGTATCTTGTACCAAGATGTTGGTTACAGCATGATTAGGGTGACTTTCGGTCGAGAGCCCTGAAACAGCGCTCATGACACAGATAATGCCGCAGGTATGGTAGTCTTGGTTCGAGCTCCAAAGGTTAAACGATGAGTTGACGATACACTAGAAGGTGCACGCCTCATTGTGTTTTCTCAGACTGTCTACCAGATCATCAACCTGAAGTGCGTAGCAATTGTTGTGCCTCGCACCTCGGCATCGATCTCGTATTGACAGGTTAGAGAATGCGAGCGTGTTTCAAATTAACAAATACCGAGCCGTGTGCCGTTCACAAGTGGGTCCGTGAAGACTCGTCATCACGTGAGCGATGATGAGTAAGAGAAGAGAGCACCATAACAACCCGTATCTGGACTAGATCTGCTACATACTCGCCTACCTGCCACTACTACTTACGCGGCTTTTGCGCCGCCCACTGTGGTAATATCGTTGGTATGCTAGAAGAGTCAAGGCCTCGTGAGTCGTGTCGGATGGCATACTTCCGGCACTCTAGGGCAACCTCCTGTGTGCGGCCAAACTAGTAGGTACCAAGTGCATGGCTCGCAAGGTCAGAGGAAGATTCCTACTTTGACAGGCACGCTACTAAGACGACGACGGTGGACCTCTTGGAAGCGGAGCGGTACCCGACGGTACTCATGGTATGCATGGAGAAGTGTGGATAGAGGCCATGTTGACACGCGCGCGCAAGCGAAGAGTAGCAGGGTTCAAGTTGACATGGGTGCGAGTCCCACGTTGGGAAGCTAGTTTTGAATATTGTAGATTAGATGGACGATCATGCGTTGGCTGATTGCGAAGCCGAGTGATCTGTCGCGATTTGCGTGGAGAGTCGCGAGAGTCACGTCTATGAGATGTGAGAGTAACATAGGCAGATAGACATGTAGCCATGTAGGACGCGGCGACATTCCGTGAGAGAGATTCCGTGGAACCTACCGATTGGATCGCTTCCTGATACCGGCCAATCCAACCACGCCAACCCAAGGGCTTGAACGATGCGATTGTACCTGACAAGAAGGCAGACTTGGACTTGGAAGGGCGCCGGCAAGGCGGACCGTGGGATGGGCTGAGGGGCCAACGCATGGTTTGATTGTCGTGGAGGTTTAGTTGAAATACTTGGGTACACACAAGTCAAGTGTGGTCGTTAAGATACTAAATCACCTCAGACTGCGTCCTCTGAGGTCCAAACAAGCAAGGGTGCCTCGAAGCGAACGCAAAGCGAGCGCACAGATGTTCACGAATAGAGTATAAAGGTGACGATTAACAGGTCCACGGTAATGACGAGCATCATACTCCAGAACAACGATGTTGTGAAGGTTCGTGGCATCCGTTTGATGACGAACCTGCTCCAGAAGACGAGTTTCAGCTGGAAAGTATAGGTATAGAGTTCATTACGTGCTGGGAGGACATGAATAATTAAGATTTATAGATTGACAGATTTGCAGATTCGTAGATCCGTGACTTCCGTGGTCGAGTGACTCGCGTCCCTCAGTTAGGCAATCATGCCCGTCTGGAGGTCGCTGGATGCTGCTGTCAACACCGGATGGTATTCGTATATCGCATTCGCTGTGCCATGGTTTTCTACTCACGCCAAGTTCAATATTTCCATCCCTACAGCGTGCCCCTGGCCTCTGCAGTATGCAACGACAGGTCTGTACCCGCGCTTGTACTGTGCGGTGCCTGGCTCTGCATGGCCTATAGTCTAGTTCTGCTTGAACTCAGCTCCGGCCAAGCCCTACACGTGCCCTATATAGACAACTGCCGACGTGTGTCGAGCTCTACACACCCAATGGGCGCTCATCCTAGGAGGCGCTTGGTGGAGTGTGGCGAGGCGAGTGCTGTCCACGGGCCAAGATACGCCCGCCGTACTTTGTCCGAGGCCAACAAAAAACGGGGTTCAGTCAGAGTGCGATGTGGCGCTTCTTCACTTCCGCAGAGATCGACGACAAGCAGACAGGCACGACAGGCCATGTCTCGTGGAACCCAAGGGCTTGATGAAATGTCGACATGCAAAGGGCAAAAATCCACCGTTGGTTAGGATCAGCAATCCTTTAGAGAAGACATGCAGTCAGTCCCGTCAGGCAGGTTGACAGATTCTTCCTTCGTCCTCCAACCAATGCTAAGTGTTCCGTCGCCTTTGCCCAGGGGTCTGGGGAGCTTTGGAACCTGCATAATATGAGGCGGAGGTATATGAAAGCGACCTTTTCTTAGCACACGACCACAGGCGAACGGAGCCAGTCGCGTGCCATCGTTGCGCACCAGCCCGGTGGTTCTGGGTGGACTTATCCACGTGCGTTGATGCCTTGGAAGCCTTCGAGTCGTGTCCTACCCGGTCCGCGAGCCATTCGCCCCAAGTGGAGCAGACCCCGACGCTGTTTGGACCGAAAAACTTACCATTAAGCTCTCGGCGGAGCACCTTCTAGGCTGGACTGCCAGCTAGTCGCCGTGCCGTTGCACTTGCGAACGACGGACTGACCTCGTCTTGCCGAAATGTTGATGGGCCCGCCTCCAGATTGCGAAGTTTTGAGAAGCCATCCATGTGGAATAGGCCAGACCCCTGCTCACGACGCTTAGCCGGACGACGCCAAATGATAGCACTTCGAGTATATCCAACTACTCTCTGCCCTCCCTCGGACGCCTGATCACCACCGACATCCGACACTCGTTTTTGACGTGCCTGAGACTTATCGCCCACCATGACCATCACTCCAGCTGGACGGGGGCCTCAGCTCGTCGCTCTTTATTCTTTCTTTGTCGCGCTCACCACTATAACGGTGGCCCTGCGAGCGTACTGTCGAATCTACGTCCAAAAGGCTTTCGGCTGGGATGATTACTTCACAGTCGCATCATGGGTAAGTTCGCACGGGAGCCATGATCGAGGAGTATGTTCTGACCATGAACTCAACAGGCTTTCTTCGTCATGTTCGCATCCTTTGCCATAACAGGAGCCCATCACGGCACTGGTCAACACGTCGGTGACATCCCGGCTGATGAACTTCCTCTAGGACTGAAGGTAGGCTTTACATCGAGAGCATGACGTCTAGTTGTTCGATCACTGACTGTATTTAGTTCTGGTGGCTCTGCGAGCCCTTCTACCTGATGAGCAACATGTTCATCAAAGCCAGCATTGGTATCATGTTGTTACGCCTCTGTGTCAACAAGATCCACCAGTCCATCGTGTGGACTACACTCATTATCACGGAACTTTACAGCGCCATGTTCTTCTTCATTTTCTTGTTCCAGTGCTTGCCAAGCTCATACTTCTGGACACAATATGCCAACCCGGACGCAGGTTCATGTATGGACCCGTTCATCGTTGTTGCGGTCTTCTACGGCTACTCTGCTGTCAGTTGTGCGGGCGATTGGACCTACTCGATCCTGCCCGTTTTCCTGGTCTGGGATTTGCAGATGGGACGAAGAGAAAAGCTCTCTGTCATCATGATTTTGGCTGTTGGCGCATTGTAAGTTGCTATCGTCCTTCGCATATCTCGGATACATCATCATGTACTGACGACGGACACCAGGGCCTCCATTGCGACCATTGCTCGCATTCCTTACGTACACACTCTTTCACAGGTTGATGACTTCCTCTATGCGACATTCGATGTCGCACTCTGGTCCTGCGTGGAGACCGCCCTCGGCATCACCGCTGCTTCCTGCGCTACTCTCCGTCCTCTCCTGCGCAGGATTATGCCTTCTCTCGGCTTCACCACCTCGAACAGCCGATCCCGTGGCGGTCTCAGCCAAAGCGGTTTGGCCCAGAGTGGAAAGCACAATAACAGGAGCACCAGGGGCCCTTATGAGCGCAGCTCGAGCCGCAGCGAAGAGGACGAGATGAAGTTGCAGGGTCTTGAACACGCGCGCGGAAAGGAATTCGGCACATTAACCTCGGCGTGGCATCCTGAAGACCGCGAGGACCGCGATGTGGAGGTTGGAAGCAACAACTCCGACACGATGATCATCAACACGAAGACTTCGGTGTACTACCACACTGAAGAGGACACCCACACCGCTCCACGCCAACAACCCCGACAGATTTGAAGGTCGTCCGGATGCTGATCATTTCTTTTGAATTTCCTCAGAGGTTCGGCAATATCGTTCACAATAATAAGACGATGGTCGAATTCATCTACCCCAGGCAAGACAATCTTGACGAATTATGCCATTTACAACTCCGTCGCCCGCAGTCAACACATATGCCAGCGACTTTACTTCCCGCAATGCCATGTTCCAAGGCCGCTGTCATGTCCTACCTCTATCTCTCGGATGTCTTCACTTGGCCACTTTCTTTGACTTTGTGGCGACATCCTCATGACCGTCCAACGACTTCGGTTGGCTATTCGCTGGATATGCTGTTGAATTGATCAGACCACAAATCTATCAGCAGCCGTCGAACACCGATTCTCTTTTCTCTTCCTTCCTTTTTGCGACTTAATTGAAGCCTGACACTGGCTCTTTCCCATTCTGCTTGTACACTATGGACATTTACAGCGACAACTTGCGGCCAAGGCCCAAGTTCCAGAATGGCGATTTATGGAGAGGAGACTTTGGGTTACAAGCCCGCCGTTGAATGAAATGAGACCTTTTCCATCTTCAGACCCATCCTCGCTGTACTAAATATTGACAATGATCACAGGCAAGCATGTTGTCATTCTTCGGCAGTTTACTTCGATTTCAGATGTCCATCGACCAAAGGTGTGAGCTCGGACTTTTGGACTTTTGCTGTAGCATTGAGCGGGAAAGTCTTCAGGCCCAAGGCTGATAGCTCAATCGCCCC
>Ga0265797_10001199_pt1 | contig 46196 bp, 47 predicted proteins | sample P2T30metagenome_FD_192433 | JGI IMG/M metagenome (GOLD analysis project Ga0265797, IMG submission 192433) | Plant litter microbial communities from East Loma Ridge, Irvine, California - P2 T30 | ecosystem: Environmental > Terrestrial > Plant litter > Unclassified | place: USA: California...
GCATTGCAACACGACTGTAATGTGACGAGCGCTTTAATGTATAAGAGGAAAGAAGGAAACTCGATGATGAGATATGGCGGCCAGACATGTGAGACAGAGCATGATATCTTGCTAAAGTGTTTGATGATTCCAATTAACGATTACAGATTAGGTTTCTGTGAGTAAAAGAATACGAAAAAGTCCTCCTCTCCCCTGAGCCGGGCCATCCGAACGCCCCTATACACCCCTGCATACGAAATGCCGTCCACTACTCATCCTTCATCAATACGTCCATCTATGCGATCTGGCCACGGACAGCGCCGGGAACAGCCTTGGAAGAGTGGACATCAGCGAAGAAGCCGGCGGGGTTGTCCTCGATCTTCTTGACGTTGAAGCCAAAGCCCTGGTCCTGGCCAGTGGCGGCGTTCTTAACACCAGTGACAAAGCCGTCCTTGGTGCCAGTGATGCAGCCGATGCTGCGACGGACACCAGGGCAAACCTCCACGGGGTTGGGGAAGGCGATGCGCGGGGGACCGGCCTTGCCCTTGACAGCCTCGTGGATGTGCGTGGCGGTGACGGCGGGGGACTGGTAGTCGCCCTGGAAGCCGGTGAGGGTGATGTTGTAGCAGATGACGTTCTCCTTGCTGTTGATGCCGAACTTGTAGATGCCCTTGGCGCCCTTGAGGCCGCCGGTGTAGGTGTTGTTGGCGTCGACGACTTGGTCGGGAGTGGCCTCGATCTTGTAGGTCGAGGTGAAATCGAAGGGACCCTTCTTGGAGACTGATGGGGTGTTAGTGTGATGCTTCGATTGATCGATTGATCGATGTAGAAGACATACCCTCTTCCTTGTTGTTGCCCCACTTCTGGCCCCACTTCTCAGACCAGTGCTTGCCCCAGACGGGAGAGGCCATGGTAGAGGCGGCCATGGTGGCAGCGATAGCGAGAGAGAACTTCATGTTGATGGAGTTGGTTGATTGAGTGATTGAAGATTGGAAGCAATTGTTGGTTGATTGGTTGAGATATTGGATTGTTGGATTGTTGTGTGATGATGGAAAAGAAAATGATTGATGGCGGACGACCTCACTCTCCTATATACAATAATCTAGCAGAACCGTGCATACCAAATGTGTATACTAACTACACCAACGACCACTTGGCCCACGTCAAGAGCATTCGACAAGACGTCTGCACGGTCAACGCCATGGGTTCAATTCCAAAGAATGTGAGTGCCAGGCATTCGCATTCTAACGGCGTATCTCCTCAAGCGTGCGTGACTTGGACGACAAGTGCACTACTGAGGTGTTGTCAGTGAGTAGAGTTTGGACGATGGGATCTCCAAGACCTTCCAAGAAACTTGGGGTTGATCTGGGGTCTTGGATGCCACCGCTTCGGGACGGGCTCCTCCAGACTTGGGCGACGATCTTGATTCAGCTGTCTCAAAAAGGATTGACAAGATTGCTGGTGGATGCAGAATTTGAAGGCGAACTCTTTCTCACGTCTTATGGGACTTCCCACTTTTGCCCTATGGCTCCTTCCTTTTTCTCCGACTGCAGGTTGCCGATCTTCTTTTCTGGCCACGCTATTCTCCATCGGGCTTCTTCCAAGCTCACGGCATTCCTTGTTGTCTTTCACGCTCCCAGATGTCAAATACTTGGGGCCAATCACCACATTTCACCACCCGTGGTTACGGGAAACCCACGGCAAACCCCCCAAGCTTCTTGACAACTTCCACACCACTTTTGAGTGTCATACTTTTCCTCCCTGCAGCGAGACAGAAGCCGCAGGATCGACGGCATGTTCCAATTTTAACCACCTACATGCTTGGCTTCAAGGCAGACAAGACTACACGCTTCCGCGGTCTGCACGTGTTCAACGATGAGGCTTTAATGTCTTTCGGTCAGATGATATCACGGCGTCTTAAGGCCAGCGCTGCGCAGGCCTTTCCCCTCCCTTAACTGGCGCTGCCCAGCCTTGGGTCTAGACCACCACGGACGCTGCGCACTTGTCCAAGCATCAGATGGATCAACTTTTGTTCCTGCGTCAGAAGACAGAGCGTACCCTAATTTTTTTGCTGCGCCCAAAAACGGTGCCACATACGTACGTACCCTTGGCAATATTCGCCCATGTTTACCGCAATTTCGAGAACAGAGACCGTCGCAGAGCTACAAAGCTAGCTCATCAACAGCACTAAGAATACATTGACCCTGGCGCAGGCAATAAAACTGGTTTACTTGGTACTCAATAGCAATGTCAGCAGCAGCGTCCCTCGAAGACATCTGCTGACTATAGCAAGTACAACGTGCGATGTACTCTGGCTCTTGGCAATATTCTACCTGTCTGACTCTCATCATCCAGGGCGTCCAGAAAGTGATTCGGCGGTTGTGCGCGCCTCCGAGCATAGAAAACGGTTCACTCCGAAGCTTCGTGTGTTGGCTACTAGCACAGCCACGACCTTGGAGGATCTGGCACTGCCCGAACTCTATCGCCACGCCTGTGCACGCGCTCGCATTTCCATACCAATTTCCACCTTATGATGCTGGGCAAGACATGAAAAGCATTCGTGCGCCGCCGCAACAGCGCCACTCCGAGGAACCCTTCCGCAGCTCGAGCGCAGCGATGCTTGTTGGAATTGTCCGTGACCTTCCGGACGCTCATGTGTCCGGTTGATCATTTGGAAGTTAACAATATAACATTCTCTCCTTAGGTTAGGCCAATGTCACTACTTCACTTGGCACACTGGGCGCAATAGCTACGGATGCGCCAGGATGATCGTTATACGAAACCTTTTGATTTTGAGTTGTGAGTGCCGGCACCTTCCAAGCCGGGACTTGGGAGCTGCCCGACAGCTGCATGTTGATTGTTTGGGAGTAGCTAGGGAGCTCCTCAAAAAAAATTCTCTCCCCCAAGTCACAAGCATGCGTTACTGTTGTCTGAATTGCAGATGGTTTATTGCTATTCCATACGAGACTGCTGAGATTGTTCGCGTGGCGCTTGAAGAACGTTGGAGTACCATCTTACGAATACTGAGAGCGCAAGCGCTATTCGCATCTTGATGCACTGCCTACGGCTCCAGATCAACGCTGCGGACGAAGCCTTGTTCGATCAAACATGTGCAGGCTCTGGCCGCATTTTGATGCTCCGCCTTCAGCTCCAGATCAACGCCGCGGATGAAGCCTTCCTCGATCGAATACCATACGGTATCGTACAATTTCCAACTCTCATGCCCACGAACTCAACGAGCCGCTGGGCCGCAAGGCAAGCAGTTAGAAGAGAGCAACATCAGAGCACAGATTGCCTCGCCCCATGCGTCGAGTCACTGACAAAAGGAGAGTAGACGACACCATCCTCTATATCGAAATTGGCGCTCACTCGAATAAATGCTGGGTCGTCGTGCTGATCGCTGGTGTTCCGCTGAGTAAGGCATTGTCGAGTCACTGACAGAATGAGCGTAACTTACACCGTCCTCGATATCGGAAGTGTCACGCATTCGACTACATTATGGGTCGCCGCGCTGGTCGCCAGTCTTCCGTCAAGTAGGTATTATCGGGTCAACGGCAAAAAGAGCGTAAGCGATACCATCCTTGACTCGAGATTGGTACGCACACCATTACATGCTAGGTTGTTGCGCTGATCGCTCGTCTTCTGTTCGGCGTCAAGTAGGCATTATCGAGTCATCGGCCAAAGGAGCATAAGCGACACCATCCTCGGAATTGAACTTGACGCGCATTCGACTACATGCTAGGTTGTCGCGCTGATCGCTCGTCTTCTATTCAGTGGGCACTGTCGGTTACGAGCTTCCGGAAGATGACGACTGCACGGCACTGGTAGGTTGAAAGCGGCGGGTGAATACAGGCCGCTATACGAGGAGATACATTCGGCAGACAGAAGAGCAACTAGTGTATTCGTCGTTGCCGCCTAGAAGTAACACGATAAGCTCCATCATCCTCAGTCATTAAGCCTCAAGTTATTCCGTGAAAAGAGAAGTGCAGCCTTTTAACGTACAGCGATTGAGAACATGGAGGACAATGATATCCCTTGATCGCAACAAGAGTGCCATACATACATGTACGCACACAAGTGCACCGAGGAAGAGATGATCTCATGAAGCAATGCAACGCCAGCGCACGTGGAAATGTCTAATAGATATCAGAGAACTCCGAGACGATTCCCACGTACATGGAAGCACCAACGCTCAACCGCTTTCCTGAAATGAATTACAACCTATCACGATATCCCTTGACAGTCACCAAAACAACCAGTTCTCCCCGGAGAGACAAATGTGCAGAATTCTGCTTAATTCTCTTCAATGAACAACGTCAGACTGCCGGTGGCTTTGATAATAAGTGCACCCGACCATGAATGGAATCAGTATATGTGCCCCAACCCGAACCCTAGTATCATGAAACTGATGCACACGTGTGCCGTGCATGTACATGTATCTTCTCCAACAACACTGCCCAGGGCCGCTAGAGATGTCAAGGAGAGTGAGCCTTTTGGCTACACAGCTACTACAAGCTTTCCGCAGCAGTGAGAGAGCAGCGTTCGTCATCCGCCCAGAACAAAGTCAAAGTCGTACCAGAAATAAACTTTTCGTACAAAAAGGTATTTACATTAGACAAAATAAGTGGTATCGATATGTAACAGTAGGAGATTTGCGTTGGTATGGGTAGGCGTCAAAACAACAAAAGATGAAAACAAAAAGAAAAGTGAGCGCGTCTCCAGGTATAGACCCGCCAAAGCAAAAACAGAAAGGAAAGAGGCAGAGCTCGCTCGTAAGCTTAGCCTGCCTGTCGCGCCAGAACACCGTGCTTGTAAACAATGCCGATAAGTTTTTAGATAAGGAAAGGTTTTGTAAGCCGGATGCTGCTTGGTCGGGTGTCCGTCACTCGAACAGGATTGGTGTCGGTGGCAGATGGTGAATGTGCTCTGCTCAGAGCATCGGAGACTCATCGTAGTCAGCATTGATGGCCTTGGGTTTGACGACCTCGACTATGGGTCCATCAGACCCGTCGTCATCCGGCGAGCTGGGCCGCGAAAATTCATCGTTGAGCGGCGTGTCAGGAGGAATCGACTGGACCTCCTTAGCGTCCTTGAAGACAGATTCTTGATCTTGGGCCTCCTCTTCCGCTACCGCTTCGGCATGAGCCTCACCCTCGGAGTCTTCCTCGAGCACGCCGTCAACACCAGGAGCCCTGGCTTTCCCTTTGCCTTTGCCTTTGAATGATCTGTTGACAGATTCTGCTGAAGGTGTTTCCGGTGCCGTAACGTAGACTTCGCCGTCGGATTCCGTCCTAGAGGTAACCTTGTCGAGAGTCTTGACTTTCGAAGCTGATGTTGCCGGCGTGGCGTAACCACTCGCATCGGTCTCGTTGCTGTGTTGCTCCTCACGGCGACTGTCGTGTTCGGCATGGTTGTGCAGAGCTGGCGCCGGCTCTGTATGGCTTTGCTTGCTACGGAAAGCCTCTTCTTCGTGGCCGGGAGAAGCTGGGTCCAGTCCTTGCCACTTCGTCTGATTCCAGTGATTATCGTCGGTGGCATGTGCTGTCTCTCCATGTCGCGCCATGCTTTTAATATCTGACCAGTACTCCAGCCGTTTGACTTGCCCGTCTGCAGCCTCTACGGCTCTGCTGAGGTTGTTTGCTTGCTTCACAGCAGCTTCGTGCTGTTTCTTCGACTCCTCGTCAGAGTGCAAGTGACCGGAGAGACTCTCCCTGCGCGCAGTGCTGGTGTCGAAGTGTTGGATGAGTTCGGCTAGCAGTTGACGGCGGGACGACTGATAGATGAACAGGGACATGATGTCGGACATGCGGTCCGACAAGTAGAACAGTTCATCACCGCCCTGGTTGACAAATTTGCGTACAGCCACAAGTTTCTCGCGATCGACAGCCGACTTGCGCAGCATAAGTATCAGCGTGGCAATATCCGCGATATCAGCATCTTGGACGTTGATGTCTTCGTTCTGGAACCCTCTAGCCCGCAAGGCAGAGTATGAGAGGCTGCCATTGGGAGACGGACCTCTGACGGTCTTGGGGTGAATAGTAAAGTAATCGGCGGTAAGTTCGTGGCTGCGTTCCTTCGTCTTGTGTGAAGTGTCCTTGCGTATGCGTTTGCGCAGCCATCTTCTCCGCCGCACAAATGAATGGAACCAAGGATGGTTGCCGTGCCAGGCAACGCCTTTCTGGAACGAGAAACTGTACTCCCAGCCTTCCTCATCGACATCTCGGCTCATATCGACATACCAACTCTTCCAGTCCCAGATCCAGCTTGGATCTGGCACTTGCGCGTTGCGAATATCGGATGCTGAGGTTCGAAAATGAGCGTTTTGCCAGGGTCGTGGGTCGAAGTTGAGCAATGAGCTGCTACTGAACATGGGTATGCCAAAGAAGAAGGCGCCTCGTTGGTTCTCGTACAGTATGTCAATCACGCTGTCTTCTTCATCTCCACGGCCCAATGTCCTCTTGCGGTTTAATGCCCTCTTTGCTCGCGCCTTGCCGCGCTCCAGATAGTTCCTTTGTATGGGACTTGCTTCTTGACTCTCTTGCTGCGCAGGCGCATTCTCGTCGTCAGGAAGAGGTGGACCATCAGAATAGCGATGTTGTTGGTATCGTCGATACTTTTGCCGGTTGACCTGGTGTCGGACAGACTTCTGCAGAGAGGTTCGGCTAATCTTTTGGAAGAGTGCTTCGCTTGAGTTCGTGTCGACTCTTGTAGCTACTCGCTCAGCATCACTGAGGCCATCTTCGGAGGTCGCAGCTGAGACGCGATCGGAAGTGGTGTGGTCGATCAGCGTAACCTGATTCTGGGCCTTCAGCAAGGCAGCATCGGGCGTGTCACTGACGACATGCCGCAGCGAGGATGTGCGCGACATGGCAGTGTAGCATTAACGGCGAGTGTGCAGAGACATGCAAAGTAGAGCAAAGGCGTGTAGGGCTGAGAGTAGTGGGAAGGGCTCACTACTCATGCCGGATCTCTTGGTCGCGAGTGGGACGGACTGGTAGTCTCGTGGTAGCGCCTGCGGGTCAACACCGAGTATGCCGCTGCTTCTTGTCGACCTCCTGGAGGTGGTGGTGCTGCTATACAGCGCTTGTCATGACTCGCACGTGACCATCGCCGTTAAGTGGAAGACGAGATGGAAGACCACATGCACGTCTGCAAAATCATCACAGAAGGAGGAGTTGAGGCTCAGCGTCGTCGTTTCTGCTGCTACCGGCCAACGGTTGGTATGAGGAGATGGCGATCTACTGGCGGCGGGAGCGACGGCGCTAACATGAGATCCTCCATTGATGACGGGATGCCTGCAGAGTTAGCTGCACGTGATTAAAGTGGAGCGCAAGGAAACGCCGAAAGCTCGACCCAAAGGAAGGCGCTTCCAGGCTCATCCCCCGCGAATTTGGAAAGCTGCCTGCGTCATCGGCGTGTGTCTTATGATGCGCCTCTGCGATTGGCCTTGTTTGGCATCCAGCTAACCCAGCCATCCGTGTCTACCTACGTCTACGAGAGCTCTTCCTCTTGCTCCAAATACCATCTGCTGCACTCTCCCATCTTTGCTCCAATACCACAATATCTTCCTCACCTCACTTCTAATACCAACAAATCACTTCGACCAACCACCTCCATCCGACATGTCCAGAGCTTTCAAGATCGGCGGTACCGTCGCCGCGGTCGGTGCCGGCTACTACTTCTACCAGGCCGGTGGTGACCCCAAGGCCGCTCAGAAGAGGTTCGAAGGTATGATTCTCTCTCATCTTTTCAACAAGCCATTGCTGACCATATTCGCCACCAGCCGACGCAGCCAAGCTCCAGCACGCCGGAAAGAACGACGCTTCCAGCAAAGGCACCGAGATCCGCAAGGACGCCGAGGTGTATGCCGCTGATGCTGGCAAGGAGGTTGACAGACTTGCTGCTCAGGCTCGCGATGGCACGCACAAGGTCGACCAGAAGCTTGAGGAGTACAGGCAAAAAGCGGAGAAGAACATCGATTCGACCATCAAGAAGACTGGCACTGAGCTGAACAAGGCTGTGGACGCGTTTGACAAGAACGTTGGCGAGGTGAGTTTGCTTTCATTCCTAAGGACTTGCAAGAATAAAATGCTGACACTGCGACAGGGCGCGGAGAAGGCGAAGAGCGGAATCTCAAGCTGGTTTGGCGGCAGCAAGTAAAGCTTGTGCCAATTGCTGGCCGGCACGCGTGACGAAACTGACCAGAATGAATGGATGTAATGATATGGCTACTAATTAGTATCGATTTCACTTTTAACTTTCAACCATGTGCGCAGTGCTGAACGATGTTTGTGTGACCTGGTTTGGTAAGACGACCACTAGCTACCGCATGTGTTACTTCACACACGTGGTGATGGATAACAGAAGACTTTGCTGGACTTCCACAAGCTAACTCCCGTGATGCCACCTGACGTCTACTGCGACTGATGCCAGAAATCACCCTGTCGCACGCCAACCGCATATATCTTGCGCTACCCTTTACTCGCTACAGGCCGCAACCAGGACATCCACCAAATCCCCGAGGGCTCCAAAATCATGATCTCCAAAACTCGCCATCTCGCCTCATGCATTTTGCTGGCAGTGATGTGGCAGCTTGTCACCCTGATCCCCTCGACCCATGCGCAAACTGAACTCCACTCAACCTCTACCTCAACCTCAACCTCAAACAATCCCTCCGAGGCATGCACTCGAGCGCTCGAGACCGATGGATCTACTGGAGCACCTGTCGCTCATTTCCCGTGTCTCTCATTCGCACCATTGTCAACTACAACAGCTGAGGCAGCATCTCCCTTGTCATTCACTCTCTCGGTGCAGGGAACATCGTCGGCACTTTCGAGCTCTACTACGGTTCCACAGTCCTTCAACTCTACATTACCTCACGCCGTCTCGACATCGACTGTCTATACCACGCTGCAAGGCACTGAGCAGGCGACTAGCACGTATACACCCGAACAAGCGCAGCCCAAAATCAACCGGACACTCTCATCGACTGGTACTACGATGGCGCTCCTCCCTCAGAATTCGACCACAAACCTCCAATCCTCGGTGCCGACTATGACATTCACACAAGACAACAGCGGTGCTGCCAATGCCACGATGTTCCCAGTGGTGATGCAGACGGTGACATACACTACGACGATCTGTCCTTCGAGTGGCTGGGTTGGATAGAGGATGAAGGATTGGCTGTGTTGCGGATCGCCTTCAAGCATTGTGCGTTGGCATCCTTGCGCATTGGTTGTTGAGTATATATAGTTATCGGTCAGCTCACTCAATTGTTGTGATACTATTCCTCCCGGTCAGCAAGCGCATCGAGACTTTGTAGAGTCTCACTCGCGCGGACGTTCTCTGCGAACCCAGTCCCTCCTCGGGCAGAAGATACTTCCATTCCACTCGATGCCAGGCAGAGCGTGTCCGTTATCGCAACACGATATCGTCCACGAGTTTTGTGAGTGGCAATTACAATCATCATGCTATCAACGTTTATTTGAGACACAACCGAGTTCCACAAGTCTGCATCCTCGAATGTCTGCTCTCAGTGCGCGTGTTCTACTTCTTCATCCTCAGGCCAATCCGGGAATCCATCATCAAACAAATCGTTCAACAGCGCTTCGCCGTCCACTTTACCCTTCGCGTCTCCTCGCATCGCGACCTGCCAGTGTTTCCACTCTTCATCGTTGAGCAAACACTTATCAAGCACCGCTTCCAAACCCGGAACGTTCAGACTCTCTCCAATGAAGACAATTTCCTGTCGTCGATCACCCCATTCGCCTCCCTTCTCAATGTCGTGCAGCACCATCGCATCGATCTCCGGACTACCCGTCTCGTACTCTTCTTTCTCGCAGAGACAGAACCATTTGCGGCCGCCGGCGAGAGTCAACATAGCGCCGGCTTGTGACCACTCGCCTGCTTGGTTGGGGCGGGTGGCGAGCCAGTATTCGCCTTTGGAGCGGAAGAGGCGGGATACCAGGGCGTCTGCTTTCTTGTTGGCGAGCACCACGGATGGGTCTGGGATCTCGAGATCGAAGTCGGGTTTATCTTCCATGTCGGTTTCGCTTGCGGGTGGACTGGAAGCGCTTGATGCTGAGTCTCGCGCGCTGGAGGTTTGGCCTCGGTCGATGGAAGAGCTTGCGTCGCCGCTGGAGTCGGAGGCTGCTATGCTGAGTGACTCGATGGCGTTGGGGTCTTGCATTTTGGTGTCTGTGTCTTCTTCTGTGTCTTCCCATTCTGAGTCTTCCATTTCTTCGTCGTCGTCGTCGTCTTCGTCTTCTTCTTCTTCTTCGACCTCGGGATGCTGGAGGATGAATTTGTCGTAGATGAACTCGAAGAGCCTGCGAGGGTGGAAGGGTCGGCGACGCACGTATACGAAGTTCTGGACGTTGTATCTGGTTGAAGGTTAGCGTTGCATCGTTCAATCCGTTAGGCTTCAGGGTTCACATACTCTTCAGTCTCAGGCTTAGGCGTCACAGCTTTGCGGCCGTTGACTTCGCGGACAGTCATTGCGTGAAGGTCTTGCAGCCATCCATAGCCAGTCTGCGCCAGCTCAATATTGAACATGCCGGTGTTGACAATCTCAGCCACGGGCACTTTGCCGTAGTTGCACTCGACGATCTTGGCGCGGTGGTTCAGCTTCTTGATCAAGCTTCGGACTGCGTCGCGACTGGCAGCGTCCACGGAATCGATCTTGTTCAACACAATGACGTCTGCGAATTCGATCTGATCGACCATCAGGTCTGAAACAGTCCGCTCGTCTTCTGGGGTGACATCGTCTCGACGTGCTGAGATGAGATCGACTGTTTCGAAGTCGTGGAACATCGTGAAAGCATCAATGACCGTGCAAGTGGTATCGAGTCGAGCGAACTTCTCAAGACCCCCAGCATCTTTCAGCCGCTTGAGCATGGCGACAGTGCTCTCATCGAGCCCCTCAGGACCTTCGCCGACGGCACTGATCTGCTCTGCGAGTCGGACATCGAAGGTCTCTGCGACTTGCTCAGGTTCGCTGATACCGCTGCTTTCGATAATGACATAGTCGAACTCTGCGAGCTCTGAGAGACGCATCAGTTCTTCGAGGAGGTCTCCGCGTAGGGTGCAGCAGATGCAGCCGTTTTGCAATGCTACGACTTTGCTCTCTGTCCTGGTTAGGCGGTGGCTGCTGCGGATGAGAGAGGCATCGACGTTGACGCTGGGATTTGGTGTCAGCTATTTTCGGTCGATTTGGATCGTTTCGTTTTGATCGTGTACATACGTTCCGATGTCGTTGACGATGACCGCGATGCGCAAGCCATGTTCGCTGCGGAGGATGTGCTGGAGAAGCGTAGTCTTTCCGGCGCCCTGAGATTCATCAGCTATAGTTCAAATTTCAAGTATCTGCAATGTTCCATTTTGTTACTTGCCAGGAAACCAGACAAAAGAGTCACGGGCAAAGTCTGAGGGTTTTTCTGTGAGCGTTTCATCTTGTCCCGAGAAACAATCTTAGAATAACGAAGTGAAAGGAATCGGAATACCAGACAAACATGAGCGTGGTCAGCAGGTAGTAATCAAACTGTTCCTAGTGGTCCTGGACCTTGATGGACATGAGTTGGAAGCATAATCCAGCGATTCTCAGTGGTTGCCTACCTTGATGTTCGCGTGGCCATCATGGTGGCAGCACTTGTTGCGTGGGGATAATGGCCATGCTGGCCTATTACCTTTGCGCGATACTATTAAGCTGACCGATAAGGCTTGTCGATGATTGTGGTGACGGGGATCTTCTTGCCGTAATGCTTGTTTTGATTCATGGTGGCGTGTGAAGATCCTTCAACGTTGGCCGCTGGCGTGGGTTGCGAAACATGCGTCGTTGCGTTCTTTCGACCACGTGTATCCTTCTCGGGAATTGCTGACAGAAGGGCCTCGATAGTATTATTGCCTGTGCTTTGAGAACGATATCGACGGTATGATACGTCCGGTGTCTACATGTAGTGGAACTTGTTCCCTGGCTTTGTCGCCGCCCAGGTATTGGACCAAGGGACCTTTCTGCATATAACCGGACATCTGACTTATGTGTAGCTTGAGGTCTGTTCTGGCGGTGAGATTCGAGTTCAAGACTAGCACTGAATGTTTAGGGATGTCGCCTATATTATCGCGAACCTGTCGCGAGGAGGGCGCGCTTTCGCGTGGCAATGGTGAAGGTGTAGTGATTTCCCGCGTCAGGAAAGAACCAGATGATATGGCCCGCAAAGTATAACTATGTGCAATATACTCGTCACCTTTTCAAAAAAGAACAGAGCAGTTTCTTCCCGTTCTTGCGGGGTTGCTTCTTATTGACAGTTAGTTATCGATAGAAGAAGGTATTCTTTTTGTCCTGGATTGCGAGCTTTTTTCTAAAATCAGATTAGATCTAACTGATGATGGTCAGGAACTGACTCAGACAGAATTTCGAAAAGGTGACACAGGAGGACACATCGTTGTAGAGAAGCGTTGGAGCTGTGCTCTCCCAGTTTGAAGACCTTCCACTGTTCCGATGATGGATGGTATCCGGTGGCATTGAGATCGGACATGTCAAATGACTGCCATCCTGAAGACGATATCCGTGTCGGGTATCAAGAATGCGTCTCATTCATTGATCAGCTTCCGAGAGTATTGCGGAGCATCTCCACCTGAAATAAGCGGAGAAGGTGGAGGGACAAGGTGGGGGATACCTCGCCCACCTTTTCCGATGACATTTCGGAGCTCCGAACCGAAGGTTCCATCTGTCGGCGCAGGTGGGCGTACCGAGGACAACACTTTGTTTCAAGTATGTAGATAAGTTCGTGCCTGGCGCCATCATAGCTTTCATTTCCCTGCATACGCACATTCTTCACCCATCCAGATATCAACAATGGGTTCCATGCCGAAGACAAATGTAGATTGGCAGGGCGCCAACCCGGTACCAATCGCTTTCAAGCCAGTCAGCAAGCCGACCATTGGCCACAACAGTTACGAGGGCTTCCATCCGGGCCGACAAGATCTGCTCAAGAAGGGCCACAGCAAGAAGCAATGGGACGACCAGGACGGCAAGAAGCTGGAGTCCGATATCATCCGCGACAACGATGTTGAAATTGTCATGCGCGATGGAACCAAGCTCTACGCCGACGTTTACCGCCCTGCTGATGCAAAGGAGAAGATCCCATGTATCGTAGCTTATGGACCTTACGGCAAGAAGTACAACATGGCCGGCATCGCCGTTCACTTGCCATGGAAGCTTGGTCTCAGGCCAGACGACACCTCCGGATACGAGACCTTCGAGAGTGTGGACCCCAAAGACTTCTGCGCGTGGGGATACGCGGTCGCCAATGTCGATTCTCGAGGAACTGGTCACTCAGAAGGTTTCATCAACATCATGGGCGAGCAAGAAGCGCAAGACGGTTACGATGTTGTTGAATTCCTGGGTCATCAGGAGTGGTGCAACGGCAACGTCGGCATGGCTGGCAACTCACACTTGGCCATCACGCAATACTTCATCGCAGCCAAGAATCCGCCATGTTTGAAGGCCATTGCACCCTGGGAAGGATGCTCAGATTTGGGCCGTGAGCAATTTACCAGAGGCGGAATCTTCTCCATCTCAAATAACAACTTCATCACCAAGTTCACCGTGCGAGGCACAAACGGATACGAAGATTTCGAGGAGATGTACGCACGATACCCCCTCTCATCAGCATACTGGGAGGACAAGCGTGCCGCCTTAGAGAAGATCAAGTGCGCAGCTTTCATCACCGGTACCGATTTTGCCGCAATGCACACAATGGGCTCTATCCGCGCCTACATGCAGATTGACAGCGAAAACAAGTGGATCAAGTGGAATGCATGGCAGGAGTGGTTTGACCTGTGGGCCATCGAAGAGTCTCGCCTCGAGCTGCGCAAATTCTTCGATCGCTACCTCAAGGAAGAAAAGAACGACTGGGAGCAAACTCCCAAAGTCAGGTGGGCTGTCCTGCAGTACGGCGACAAAGCCCCGATTGAGAACATTCCGCTACCCGACTTCCCTCATCCCGAAACTAAATTCACAACCTACCACCTCGGCGACAAGGTCCTCTCACCTTCCGCCGTCAAGACAGAGTCTACTCACTCATACGACTCGGAGAGCAACGAGCGCATCAAATTCGAAACAACATTCGACAAGCCCACAACACTTCTCGGTCCTCCTAAGATCTATCTCAACATGTCCTGTAACGACCACGACGACATGAACGTGTACGTCCAGCTGCGCAAGCTCGACAAGAACGGACACCCACTAGTCCACGTCCAGATTCCAAAAGAACGATGGCAGATTGAGAGCACCTACGATCTCTCCGAACCCCAGACCAACAACGGCGCCCTCTACTTCAAAGGCAACGTCGGCATGCTGCGTGCCTCCCAACGCAAGATCGACCAGAGCAAAACTCTCCACCCCCACATCCCCTTCCACCCACACGACGAAGTGCAACGCATCCCCAAGGGCGAAGTCGTCGAGCTCGAGATTGGAATCTGGTCGGGCGCCACGCACTTCGAAGCGGGCGAGACGCTCTCGGTGCAGATCTTCGGTCACATCTCGCTCAACCCGGAACTTGAGCATCTGAACAGACCGAGACCGGTTGAGCAGAGGAACCACGGCAAACACCATGTTCACGTTGGAGGCAAGTACGAGAGCCGGATAGTGCTGCCGATCGTCGATTTGGGATTGTAGATATAGATAGCGCATTCATGAGCAATGAAATATCTTCGAACAAATGGGCGATCATCATTGAGAACTCAGAGTATTCCGAGAAGCTTGGCTACTGGCGTGTAACCTTTGTATCTGCAGAAGGCCGGATTAGCATGTGCGTCGCAGCGACCCGTTAGCGTGTCGACCCACTCTTTGGTGAGTCCCGGGTAGTCGTTGAATGCCGATTTGCTGATGTTGTTCAGCTTCGGACATCCTAGGGAATTTGTAGCCTTGTTCAGGACAGAGCCGAGCTTGTCGACGGCTTCGTTGATGTCCAAGAAGAGACCGGAGATGAGGTCGGGCGCTTGCTGGACGACGAGTTCCCTGCAAGATTTGTCAGCTTTGCTACGATCTTGTGAAAGGCCAGGACGCTGTGTAGCGTGAGGACGGTAGAGCGAGAAGCCAAAGGCCGGTAGAGTCCTCGTTAGAAGTGTGATGTGTGACATACTATGAACTTGTTAGCGTTAGGACTTTTGCCAGAACAATGGCTTAGTTCTTTTACCATAGCGAAGCAGAAGAGGTTATTATCCTCCAGCAATGTTGCAGCATTGAACACTCCTCCGGTAAGATCGGCGAAGTTTACACCAGTGAAGGAGTCCACAGTACCCGTATTTCCTCCGATGCTGTCGAGATCGAGATGTTGTAGCACCATCTCTAAATCATCCGAGATCAGGTACGTGATTGAGTATTGATCCTCGGCGTTGCGCGTGTACCAGTTATCAGGGATGCGCTCATGGCCTCTGTTATATTGGAAGTTACCGTCCTCTCCCGAGACAGCGTAGAAGGTCTTTAGAATGTCGCCGTTAAGAACTCCCTCAGGGTGCTCCTCGGTCTTGTTTGACATAAGTCGGTAGACGAAGCACCATGCTGCAGCGTTGGCTGTACAAAGTTAGCGACGGCCAGATGTTTTGCAGATATCGATACCTACCGACGATCCCAGAGAAGGGTGCGTTGACGAAATATGGGTTCTCGTGGATGCTCGCCTGGCGTTGCGCGTAGCGTTGATCGGTCAGAAGCTGCAGGTCATAGATGTCCTTCTCTTTGCCAGCATCGTATAATTGCTGGAATCTCTCCATGTCCAGGTCGAAGTTGTTGCCAGTCAGATATAGATCACCACGAGTGGGTGAAGAGTCGCCCTCGAACTTGTTGTGTGATCCGGAGAGACCTTGAGGTTGACCGAGTAGACCCAGCGTAGAGACACGGCTGTCAGGTCCACCGATGGAGAAACTCAGGAGATCGCCGCTGGTCACTGATGGGTAGACGGCGAGGACAGTGGCGAAATCGAGGGATACTCCATAGACTACACAGGAAGATTAGGACGTGTTGCTGTAGTGCAATTCATGGCTAAGTCACACTCACCTTTCATAACAGAGTCGATGAATTGATCGATGGTGCCGATGCCATTATGCGGCAGATATCCATGGTTAGCCAGGGCGTTCAAGCCTGGGCAAGGACCCCTCTGGTCGTTCTTGCCAGGAGCTTTCCAGGCATGTTCGCCGGTGGTGCTGACACGCTGGGCTTCGGCATCGAACTTTGGAGTAGTGAGTGGCAACAAGCCTCCCCAAGAAGAGCCAGCCTTGGCGTCTCGCTGTCTGAGATGCTGGGAAATGTCCGGATAGGCGTGGGCCAAACCTGCAACTGCGTGGCAGAAAATTGTGGCGGACTTCATCTTGCGCCGCGTGGAAAGTAAAGAACGTGGAGATGGTGCAAGTGGATGGAAGGAAAACGCTGAACTCGTGGAATGAGGAGCCAGCCGTTTGCGCTTACATATGGTTGGCTGTCGATCGACTTGGTTTCATACACTTGGGAGCCCACACCTCCATCTCGGGAGAGAGTCAAGGTATCGAGACGCTTGTTCCGAGAGGGATCCGATGAGGATCATAGTTGCGTGTTCAGATGTACTTGGGTACCCTGCCTGACGCTAGCATGTTGCACTGCAAATCCTTGAGTTGCAATGTCGATCCCGACGACAATGAATGGCCCCCATTGCAGAAGTCTGACCGTTGAAGAGTCAGGAGAATCAACGAAGACTCAAGATACGACGATCTGCCGCGTCACGAACCAAGCATGCTCGTCCGAATATGAAACGTCATCTTCCGAGCTTTCGGCCTGTAGTCAAACGGTTTTCTCCACAAATCCTCAATGAAATAGTTCTTCAGGCACGTGGTGGAGGATTTTCTTGTCTGCAGCCCTGCTTTCGCGCAATTAAGCATCAATTTGCCCTAAAGTATCTCGTTGGGGCTGGCCTTTGTCAGCGTGTTTGTAAGATAGCAAGTGCAATCTAGATTTGAGCAGCGATACAATATCTGCAGAAACACACGTGATGACTGCCTTGTACTGGTCTGTCATGGCTGCCTGCTATCTTCATCTCGAGATGCGATGTGATTACATACACGTCAAAGATAAGCTTAATATCGGGTTATCGTGCTGCTTTCAAGCGATAGCCGCGCTCTATGATCAATCGGGAGTGAATACGAGCATTATACGAGCCCACAAGATGTCATAGGTAAATTTACAACGATTGAATAGTCAGTGGTCTTTGGCCGGGGAGTCGGATGCTCAGTTCAACAATTAAGTTGTCCACTGTCGTTGATCTCTCGTGGGAGATCTGCAGATCTACAAGCTAGCGCGTCAAGATCTGCATTCACGGGAACGGATTGTTCGAGTGGAGAGAAAAGTACTGCTTTGGATTGGTACCTAGGGAATTGGGCATTGTCGTAATTATTACTCGGATTGCAGCAAGCCAGCTCGGCAGTCGGATCATTGTGTTCAACTTTGGAAGACAAGTGCCGCTGCGCGATTCAAACCATCCCACCACAGCCGCCCATCCGTTTAGCCGTTCTCGTTTTCCGGATAACGAGTAATTGGTAATGCTCAAATTCTTGCTATCTTTCCATACTAGAAATCACTGATCCCGTTTCCGCGGCTCTCTAGTTCCACGGATTGTCCCAGATGTATGCACGAGATGCTCTTTCCGCTGCGCCTTTAACCTCGCAGAATCGTAACCTCGCAGAATGCTGACGCAAGACATTTTGTGAAAAATTGTGCTTGCAATATCACTCTCAGATCGCCATAAGAATCCCAACCCTTTGTCCAGCGATCCTTTTCATACTGAGACATGACAAGGACTCGATCTCGCGGTCTAGCTTCAAAGTCCGTACCAATTGCTCTGCCGCTTCGGAAGTCCACTCTTGCCACTGACATGTTAGCCTAGAGATTGAAGCTAGACCACGAGTCTATTTGCTCAATACTGAGTCAGGACCTGCAGAAATATGACTAGTGCTAGATGTGTTTCATCTCCTGTATAGCTAACTCCACACAGCCACCAGTGCCGACGACAAGGACAGAAGAGAACAGCCAGCGTGTGAAGACCCACATGTTCGTGCGACGGCAGTCAGTGACATTCCGGGGAGCAGGGCAGGCAGTCCCTCTGACAAATCGAACTCTTCATACTACCTTAGCGTAGACTGACCTCTCCAGTGGAGGGCGCTGTACAAGCACACTGCAAGCGCAGAGAAGCGCTGTTCAGAGACTACCCGAAACTGATATGACAGTTCTCATTCGCAACCAATTAGTATCCCACGAAGCTGAGCATGGTGAAACCACATTACAAGACCATTGCACTGCTTCCGTCTCAAACATGATGAGCTGTAAATCTTCCTTTACATTCTCGGAAAATCATCGTAGACTGGCTCCACAAACTCGGACCAAAAGGTTCCCTCGAAGGCATCCACTACGAGGTACCTAGGGGCAGGGAGATCCCCCAGAATATGCGGCCTGGGAGTCAGGCACTGCAGCCTTAAACAAACCTTAAATCGCGCTATACTTGACGGCAGTTCTGGAAGTCGTGGATGTTGGAACTAAGCACGTCGCATCAGCAAGGAGACGTGCCGTCTTCAGAGAATGATTGGCATCCCGAGCCGCCAGTGTCCTCGTCGATCTAGGTCAAGGTCACATTCAACGTTCCATAGGCCTTGCTACAATACAAGCCTGTGCCTAAGTCCTGGAGACACCTTTTTGCTTCGAGGCACTTGTCTAGCAATTACGAAGCAGCCCCCAGACGACAATCGATTGCAGTGGCCAGACCTCCCTCTTCAACATGCGTCTGGTGATTCTTGCGGCCTTGGTCTTCTCAGGCCTAGCACTCTCCGCCGAATTTGTTCAGCCAAATGCCACTGAAGTCAGCGAGCTATTAGCCGAGCTAGCCAAGTTGCCGACATGCGCTGTATGCACGACATTCTCAATGTCCCTTTGACAGTCCAGCTGCTAATTATCTTCAGACGACTTGCGTGACACAAGGATTGACCAAGACAACGTGCGCCGTCGCCGACTTCGCTTGTTTGTGCACAGATACAACCTACGAGTCTTTCAGCGAGACTTGTATCTTGTCAGAGTGCACTGCCAAACAGGCACTAGGTGCGTGACAAGCCAACACACTACGTGTCATGAATGCCTACTGACAATCATTCTAGGAGCACAAGCATGGCAGAAGAAAGCCTGTCAGGCTCCGATCAGAGACAACGCACCTACGAATCGACGGACAGGCGAGGCCCTTTTTGTCATTGCAACCCTGGTGGTCCTACTTCGATTCTTGGCTCGCCGGTTCTTTCAAAAAACCCACATCGGATGGGACGACTGGTTCATTCTGCTCGCATGGATCGGATTAATACCTTCCACGGCCATAGTCCAAGTCATGACCCACCACGGAATGGGCAAGGATATCTGGACCATTAATCCAGACGATCTCACCATCATGCTCAGACTGTTCTACATTGAACAGTGGATCTACCAACTCGTCATCATCGCGACGAAAATCTCCATCGTCTTTCTCTACCTCCGCATATTCCCGAGCAACACCTCCCGAAAATTCGCATACATCAGCTGGGCTATCATTGCTGGACTACTCGCTTACCTAGTAGGCTTTTGGATCTACTACGCTGTTGAATGCAGACCTCTGAGCTATTTCTGGCATCAATGGGACGGCGAACACGAAGGCTCATGTCCCGGCACCGAGACTGCCATATATCTCAACAGTTCGCTGAACATCTTCTTCGATATTTTGGTTTTCTTCCTACCAGTTCCTCAAATTATGCGCCTCCAAATAAAGGACCCCAAACGCAAACTCGGGATCCTACTCACTTTCCTCGTCGGCCTCTTCGTCACCATCTGCAGCATAGTCCGACTCCGCTACCTTGCCGCTTACGGCCAACTGAGTAACATCACATACAACTATAACGACATTGCGCTCTGGAGCGGCCTCGAAGGCGACATAGGAGTGATATGCGCCTGCATGCCTACTGTCGCAGGTCCGATCATGTACTTTTTCCGCGAGAAGATCGGCTCAAAGATCGGCACGAAGTTCAGCTCGAACACAAAATCGTCAACAGGGTTTTCCAAGAAGTCGCTTAACTCCTCTTCTCGCATCAAGAGGTTGCCAAGCACGGCCAGCGAAAGAGACGTGGAGTTGGACAAGCGCGTTTCGAAGCATGGAGGCTTCCAGACCGCCACGGCTGTGCCGATATACAATCTGCGGAACCAGGGTTCGAGCGACGATGATGTGGAGTTGGTTCATCAGAAGGGAGGGTCGGACACCAAGAGTCAGTGGGTATGATTACTTAGTTGCATTGCTAGAATGAATGTTACCTGTAGTATTAGAAAAAAAGCTTTATGTTGTAGATATCGACCTTGAAAAAAGGATAAATGTCCATAGCGTATGTGTAAAGGTGCGCAACGCAAAGTCGCAGAAACGACTTACCAAAAGTCGTTCTTCGGTCGGCCGCATTCTCATCAGGTACGCCAGCATGCACGTAAATCTCTCGCTACCTGGTTGGCAAACCGAGTCGCTGAGAACAGTCCCCATGAAATCGTTGTCAGATTGCCTGACGTTCGAGAATCTCATCCCTCGGCTCATAGCCATCCCAACTTTGTGATCTCCAGTCATCTATACGAGAAGGCGCAACATGTATGAGTATACGCTTATGCTGTCCTAAGCATTCACAATTAGGACAGTGAAGGAGCTGATTAGTCGATATCGCTCGATTGTACGCGGCTTTATGGCGGGATAGTAACGTTTCATCGGTACCATATCAGCTGACATCAGACAGCTTAGGGCTCACGGATGCTTATAGAGGCTTGTGCATAAGCCTTAGGGCTTTATGTGGATCAAGCTTTCGACAAGGCGATTGTACGCTTACTGTTGGTAAAGGCAACGGCTTGAGATGCAAAAGAGCTGTGTGACACAGTAAGGATCACTGATCAGGCCTCCCGTTCAGGCTCCATCCCTGATCTGCCAACGGACTGCACCACTTCGAGCGTTTCGCTTGAGGAGGCTGAAGTATATAAAGTCTACAGATGGCGACTGATGAACACGGAGCTCATCATTACAAACTATCAGACTTCAATATTACCCCCTTCCAACACTCATCATCATGGTCCAAATCACAGCGGCCTACGCTTACTTACTCGTCGCCAGCGCTCTCGCCGCCAAACACTCGCACCCTCTTGCGAAACGCGACCACCTCGCAACTGTTCCTCAGCCAAGTTCGAGCGACGTCTCTGCCGCCATCCTTGCATGGGCAGACGATGTGAACGCAGTGAACACGTTCCTAGACGGCGCTGAGGCTAATCTGGGCGATCTCGCAACCCTTGCTTCGGACGCCCAGAACGCCAGAGATAACTTCGCAAAGGACGAGCCGAACCAGCTGGGCACCCTCACCAACTGGTTCAACAACGATCCCAACAACCTCGATTCCAGAGACACCTCAGGCCCCGACGCTTTCAACTGCGCCACCAACGATCTCGCCGTCGGCCAAACGATCGGCAACACCGTGTTCAACTTCGAGAGTCTCGTCAAGGATGTCTTCGACAACATCGTCGAAGACGCTCAAGCCGGCAATGCTGATGCAGTGAAAGCGCAGCTCGATGTTGTCAACAGTTTCCGCTGCTGCAACGTCCTGCCAGATCTCGACATCATCTGGAAAGACACCGCCGAATCTGCCGAACTCACAATCCAGACCTCCATCACTGGGGGCGTTCCGATCACAGCCGCTCGTCCTGCTGCTTGCAATGGTTTGGACTGCAGCACGACTGAAGGCGCTAGCACCTGTGCTACCAAAGACAACGGGAGGTTTTCCTAATAGCGTTGCCCTCGCGGCACCCTAATGTCTTCAGCATGACAATCCAAGCACCTCAAAAAATCGCGCGGCTAGCGTGAGCAGCGAGATTGGAGACCTATTGCCGCAGCTGGCGGACCACATTCATTAGTTTATCGTATTGATTGAGAAGAAGGTGTATGCCCAACCTTGCTGTCAGGGTCTGATATCACTAAGTATATAGCTTCATCGAACGTTTTTCTCTATCGCTCATTGCCTTCATAAAAAAGGCCTACCGAATGCACTACAGCTTGTGCTAGAAATTGACTCTTAGTGGGATGATCGGGATCACGTGAGCGGCCAACACGGTGATGTTAGCTAACCCCGTCTCCATAATTGCCGATATAGTTCAAACTCATTCCCCTCCGACCGCAAACAATTCCGGTCAAACACCCATTAATCGTAGCGACGCATTTTCAATTTGTCGCCTAGCAATCCGCCAGCATGGCCATCGAACTCAAGGACCATCAATCGAACAAATCCGCCTTTGACGACGTAGCGCTCCTCACGCAAGCCATGGTCCGCATCGATTCATCCAGTCCCGACATGGGCTCTGTCCCCGGACCGGGCGAAACGAAACTGGCCAGATTTATCGTACAGTGGTTGCAAGATCACGACATCGAGACACACTGGATTGAAACCACACCAGGCCGGCCTTCAGTCGTCGGCATCGTGCGAGGTTCCGGCGGAGGTAAAAGTCTAATGTTCAACGGACACACAGACACCGTCACCCTCTCTGGCTATGACGGAGATGCCTTGAGTGGCGAGATTGTAGAAGACAAGCTCTACGGGCGGGGGTCTGCGGACATGAAGAGCGGTCTGGCGGCTTCGATGATCACACTGTTGAGAGCACAGACGATGAATCTTCTTGGAGACGTCATCTTCACCGCCGTCTCCGACGAAGAATACGGCAGTATCGGGACCGAGGACGTGATCGCAGCTGGATGGAGTGCCGATGCAGCCATCGTTGCCGAGCCGACTGTGATGGACATCATCGTCGCACACAAAGGCTTCGTGATCTTTGAAGTGGACATTTTTGGAGTCGCCTCCCACGGATCGCGTCCAGACTTGGGGGTCGATGCCATTTGCAAAGCCGGCCACTTCCTCGTGGAGCTCGAACGGCTTGGCAAGAGGCTGCAAAACGGCCCAATGCCGACTGGAAGCCCGGAAGCCGATTTATCCAGTGTCCACGCGGGCATTATTGCGGGCGGCGAGGAAGTCTCCTCATACCCGGCGCGGTGTACAATCTCGATCGATCGTCGTATCACAGCTGCAGAGACACCAGAATCTGCTCGAGAAGAGCTGATCGTGCTGTTGGATTCGCTGACCGCTACTGTGCCTGACTTCCGTTACGAAGTGCGAACCATCATCTCACGACCACCTCATGCTATCGCTTTGGACCACCCATTTATCGAAATGGTCGTCAAGCATGCAACGACCGCCATGGGCCGCTCACCAGTCATTCGAGGAGAGAGATATTGGACAGATATGGCTTTGCTTGCAGCGGCCGGCATCCCGGGAGTGATATGGGGTGCTCGCGGATTCGGCCTACACTCAAAAACCGAATGGGTCGAACTTGAGTCGGTGCGGCAATTGTTAGACTCGTTTGTTGCAATTGCTGGAGATCTTTGCCGACAGCCCAAAGCATGAATTTTCGTTGCGGACTCACATATCAGTAGTCGGTAGTGTTCCATAGGGCAGCCACTCGCAAGCGTTAGTATGTATAGACTCGATCTCCCCAGCGATAGATCTTCCTTGAAGACGGCTACTGCAAAACAGCATCGCTAAATGTTATAACCGTCATTAGGCCAGTCGATACCGTAGTCTGGAAACACCGGGAACAGATCATCCAACAAAACTGGCTCCAAATCCCCCATGAAGATGTTGGGATTTTCAGGGCTTCTGCCTTGCTCATGCATTGCGATACCACTACTGGCAACGCCAGGGTCTTGATCACCAGCCGGAGGATAGGCAAATTGTGTTGTCAGATTCATTTGTGAGCCAGAGGCCTGATCGTATAGACCTCGCGCAGTAGACACCGGACTGGCGAAGTTCGATTGCGTATCACGATGGAAAGTGGGGTCAAGTAGCTCCCATAGAAGTGCCGGATGAAAGCTGATTGCTACGCTGCGGTCGGTGGATCTCGGACCATGATTCGGAGGAGTCTCGGTGATGGCATGCAAGGCTTCCAAGGTCTCCAGCTACGCCACGAGTGTCAGTGTTCACATTCAAGTCATACGGACATATGGTGCAAGATACCTTTCGAGCAATGTGCGGCCATCTCAAGCCCATGCTGCCGAGGAACCGTTTTGAGCGAGCCAAGTCTCCTTTAGCTAGTTTTGACACATTCTCGTCCGGAGCATATTGGAACAGAAGTGGAATCGTGGCTACAGCAGCCACGAGGAAGCCTACAAGTGGGTCATTGCTTTCCATTCCGAGATTTTGCCATGAATCAGTCAGGCGAAATACCCAGCCAGAGTGGAAAAGCGCTTGGTCCACTGTTTGTTGCAAGAAGTGACGTGATTGTGCTCTGGTGTGTTTTCCTCGGCGCAAGGCTACTGTGTGGATGAATGGATGGTTCAGTATAGCTGGCAGTGAGTGTGAGATGATTTGCATGAGTAGCCATGGTTTCCAGTAAGTGCATTGTTGACGCAACTCGTCTGGTGCACGTCGTAAGAAAGAATTGTAGCGCATCAAGTGCCGTGGGTGTAGCTTGGCTTCTGTCTCAAACATGGCCACGTTAAGCGCCAAATAGTCCGAGCCAGCCACCCAAGGAACTTCACATTTACCAAGTCTGAGTCGATGTAGCCATGAAGCCAAATCGTCCCACAGCGAAACCCACTCGAAAGCATATGAGACTATCCCAAGATCCTCCGTCTCATCTCCAACGCTATCGAGATCGCTGGCGGCAGCTTCACTCGTTTGTGTGGCGAGCGGATGAGCCGATGGAGGTGACGTGCTTGGTGGACAAACCGGCCTGTGTTCGATAGCAGGCGAGCCCGACCTTTGCGGGTAGAACATCCTGCCCAACACAAAAACACACCAGAATACACGCGCGTTAGACCGTACTTGGGATGCTGTCAGTGTAGAGCCATATGACGATAAGTCGTGTAGTTCTTGCAACCGAATGGCTGTTCCGATGGACATCCATGCGCGCGCGCAATTCTCAACTATCTATAGTATCAGTTTAATCGATCAGTCTTTGGGGGAGATCATAACGTACCCTTCATGTCATACAAAGCTAACAGACACAGAGCTTGAAGCACATCTGGCTGAGAAGACGCCCCCAAAGCTAAAGAGTTCACTGCATTACGGGCTGAGTCGGCACGTTCTCGAGCGATTTCCAGTTTCTGTTCGACATAGTGGCCGTGTTCCGAAAATGAGATCGTCAGCGCACAGAAGCTGTCGAAGAGATAGTCTTGGGATCGCGTCTGATTCAGTCGCCCCAGGTCTTCCAAATCAAGTAAAGGCAATGGCTGAAGGTGTATGCTGGAGAGATAAACTTCTTTGAGATGATCTAGCATGTCTCCAGAGGGATCGGTGCTAGATGTCGGTGTGAGCAGTGTTGTAAAATCAGCAGGGAAGAGGCTATACCGTGTTCTTGGTACCGGTGGAGGATCATTCGAAAGAGAGGCAGTCGGGTATCGTGAAGGGGTCTGGGAGGAAGCTGTGAATTCTTCTTCATCTATCTCTGCAAGACGCACGGCATTGTCGACGCCACCTGGCAGCAATCTGCGTAGCACAATCCTCGTTAGAGATCGTCAACGTATGGCAGAATGAATCTCTCACTTACCGCAAAAGATCCTGCACCTGGGACTCCAGTCTTTCAATTCGATCGTCGGACGGTTTGTCCGGGCGAGCGGCTCTGTAATAGATAGATAAGGATTCGCATCACAACACTGTTACTGGGTTCTCACAGTTTGTTCACTCTGTTCCGTAGAGCGTTTCGTGGCCGTGCTATCACACCTCTGTGCTGATACACACACTGTTGATTGAGGCGTGCACAGAACGAGCAGATCTGACAAGCATCTAAGTCAATCTGCACGTGGTTGATCAGGTCGGAAAATGTTTACTAACGGGTCTTTCCGCCGGACACTTGACTTTCTTGCGCCTACATGCTTCACATGCATGCCGCTGGCGTGGCTGAGAAGGCGCGTCCATAGCAGCAATTGCAGAGTCCGAGCCTTGCGGTAGCGAGGGCGCGGAGAGAGGGAGAAGACGGAGAGCGCGGAGGAAGGAAGAGGACGGAGTTGCAAACGATCAGGACGGAATGCCACAACTTCCGGTTTTCGACCCCACCCCACTCGATCTCGATCTCGATCTCAACCTTTGAGGTCTTAGGGCGCAACCCTAGTAACAATATTGTCAATGTGGTCAACACAAGAATCCGTTATCGTAGCGGTGGCAATGATACACTTCGATTTTCTTGTGGTACAAGGACTGGTAACGGTGAGTTGAAGCATATTGGGACTAAGATTCACAGACAACAGTAAGAGGATAATGACAAGACAATCTCGGGCTCCCTTTGTATACAACTGCGGGAATCGTGCTCCAATCGAATTTGCACTTCTTCATCTACAGCTTGGAAAGAACCCCAACTGTGAGCGTTCCCGACTTGGTGATCAGATATTCCTCAATGGCGACGTCTTTTCCAGCTTCCTTGCCATAGCCCGACTCTTTAATGCCTCCAAACGGCGTCTCTGCTGCGGATGAGTTGCCTGTTTCCCTATCATATCAGTATGTCTTCGGTTCTGTTCTCATCAGGAGCCTTAACGAACCTGTGTTCATGCCAATCATACCGGCTTCAAGCTTCTCCAGCAGCCTCCAATTGCGGCTCACGTCGTTTGTGAAGAAATAAGAAGCAAGACCCATAGCTGTCTCGTTGGCAAGCTTGACAACTTCATCTTCGGTCTCAAATCTGTAGAGCCCCAGGAGTGGGCCGAAGATCTCTTCTTGCGTGGTCAGCATGTCAGAAGTCATGTCGGAGATAATGGTCGGCTGGAAAAAGTAGCCATCGAGCTCGCGGACGCGGTCTCCACCGCAAAGGACCTTCCCGCCTTTGGCTTTGGCGTCGCGAATGTGGGCTTCCATTTTCTCTATGCCGTTAGAGGTAGTCAGAGCTCCCATGGTGGTAGAGGAATCGATTCCGTGACCCACGCGGAGGTTGCGTGTAGCCTCAACCATGAGACGCGCGAAGCGATCGTATACTGCGCTTTGCACGTAGACTCTGTTGGCATGGGTGCAGGCTTGGCCTGCCGTACGCCATTTCAGGACCATCAATGCAGCGGCTGCTCGCTCAAGATCGGCATCGTCAAACACGATAAAGGGGCAGTTGCCGCCAAGTTCTAGCGTCACCTTCTTCAATCCAACACTGCAATGTTTGGCGATGAGCTTGCCGACATTCGTACTGCCAGTGAAGGTCACCTTGCGCACGAGGGCATGTTTGCAAAGAGCTTCGCTGACTGACGGCGTGTTTGCGTTGTCCGTAGTGATGATGTTCAAAGCACCTGGCGGAAACCCCGCGCGCAGTGCTAGATCTGCGAGAGCCAGCACGGTAAATGGTGTTTCCGGAGACGGCTTGACGATCATGGTACATCCTGCTGCTAGCGCCGCAGCGACTTTGCGAATGACCATGGCAACAGGGAAGTTCCAAGGCACAAGGGCCACGCTCACACCGATTGGCTGCTTGATGACGAAAACCCGTCGCTCAGAGACTGATGGAACCGCGATGGAGCCTCTGATCCTCTCTGCCTCGCCAGCAAACCACCAGGCGAAACCGAGGGCGTACTCGACTTCACCTCTGGCTTCAACCAGCGGCTTGCCAGTCTCGTAGACCAGAAGTTTGGCGATATCTTCGCGAGCGCTGGTAATGAGGTCGTGCCATTTGAGTAGCCATTTGGCCCGCTGGCGTGGGTTGATTTGGGAGTAGTGCCGGAAAGCCTCGTGAGAGGTTCGGACGTGTGCGTCAACATCGGCAGCGTGGTTGATCGGGCAGGCCGCAAAGACTTGACCGGTACCTGGATCTAAAGATGTGTTAGCTTCTGTGATAATACAAAGGAACTCTGTACTGGGCATACCCTCGACGTCGAATCTTTCTTGGCTGATCGATTGAACCCACTCTCCTTTCAGGAGTGCGCTCTCGTGGAGCAGCGTCGTGTCGTCCAGCTGTAGTGGCGGGATCGTGTCATCTCACTGCACAGTATAATTCCAAGGTAGAACGACTTACCTGGAAAGGTAGTTCTCTCGGCATAGTTGGCTAGCGATGGTGTACAACTACAGAGTTGCTGGAGTCGAGAAGCTTTGCACTTCGAGGTCCGTCTGCGACAGTAGGCCCACGTGCTTCTTTATCAACTCGAATCTAGCAACCGCCCAGCCTGGCGTATTGTGCCTTCGGTAAAGCCCGGGCGGGATATGATGTTACGGTGGCATTTGGAAGCCAGTCATGCGCAAGTAACGGGCGGGATGCATCGGCGGCGCCGCATCGCCGAGTACATGATACACACGTCGTCTGGCTGCTCTAGTCTCAGTGCAATTGATCTGTGCAAAAGTTGCCTTTGGAGGTATAGAGGCAACGAGCCCTTGGTATGCTGAAGGTCAAGGGGATGGTTCGCCTGCGAAGACGTCTTCTTCTCCGTGATCCGTCCCCACTTCGCCCGCTCCTTGGACGGAGATCACGGAGTCCGAGTCAACTTTGCATCCACGAAGACGAGACCGTACCCTCTAAAGGATGGTGCTTGCGAAAGCATCGCCGACTATGACACAGTTTGTTATCGCCGCCGATGCATTGGCTTGGACCCGTCGCGAAATCTTTACCTGTTGCGCACTGGAAACTACCGCCTTGCCTTTAGAGGCGTGACCTGCGAGCACTCAACGCTTCAAGCCGCCGGCCGTTTTGCCTTTGGAGGTAGTATCTCTCGAATTCTTATCTCACATCAGTGAGCGCCATGGATAGCCTTGGAGGGCATTCTCTGACTGGGAGCTATGATCTCCCGTACCCACAGTAGCAAGGTATAAATCCTCACTTCAGCGCGTTCTTTCAATTCTTTCAATCTCTCCGGCTCAGTCAACCCTACATTCGAGCGCGTCATATCCACTTTGTCTGTACTGGCATTGCTGTCCGACAGCTCCATGCAACTTCACCACCCAGCGACTTGGCCTGCACCCACAACCATGCGTCACCCATTTGATCCTTTGACTCCAGAGGAGATCTCCAGGGCCTCCAAGATCGTGAGACCACACTTCGGTCGCCACCAGCCAGACTTCCGTGTGGTTACTTTGCAAGAGCCTCGCAAGAGCTCGATGATCAGTTTCCTGGACAAGGAAAACCGCAAACAGGTCACGGGTCCTGCACCTGCAAGATGCGCGCGCGTTGAAGTTGTGCTTGAAGGCCGCAATGCCAACGATCTTTTCGAGATGGTAGTCGACCTGGACCGAAATGAAGTGGTGTCCAAACATCATCAGCCAGGCAAGCACTCTTACATTGACTCAGCATACATGCAAAAGGTGGAGAAAGCTGCCCGTGCCAATGGCGAAGTTCAAAAGCAGATTCGTACCTTGGACCTCCCCGCCGGCTCGTCGGTTGTGATCGAGCCGTGGGCTTATGCTACTGACGGCGAGAACGATATGTCTCAACGGGTGACCATGGTACGCTCAAGACTGCATATGCGGCAAGCAAAGCTACGCGCTTCTTGACACTTGGCTGATCAACTTCTTAGTGCTGGTTCTACCTTCGTTTGCTGGAACATCAAGACGCGAACTACTACGCTTATCCCCTCGACTTGTGTGCGGAGGTATCAGAGACACTCGAGGTTACAAAGGTGTACAGGCTGCCTACTACGATTGATGAACACATACACAACGAGCAGCGACCATTCGATACCCGCAGAGTGCACCCCGAATCTCTGAGCGAATATCACCCTGACCTGCGGCCAAGCCCGCGTACTTCAACGAAGCCATACCAAGTCGTTCAGCCTGAGGGACCCTCGTTCCAGGTGAAAGGACAGCGTGTCGAGTGGGAAAAGTGGAGCTTTAGACTTGGGTTCAACTACCGCGAAGGACTCACGCTCCATAACATCTGCTACGACAGCAGAAGTCTCTTCTATAGACTATCTCTTGCAGAAATGTTTGTACCGTACGGCGACCCGCGCGCTCCTTACCCACGCAAAGCTGCGTTTGATCTTGGTAATGACGGAGCTGGCATTAACGCCAACAACCTCAGCCTCGGGTGTGACTGTTTGGGTTCGTTGTCACAGTTTGCTAAAGCTTCCGACAGTGATACAAAAACTGACACTGCTTGCAGGTACGATCAAGTACTTTGACGCATGGCACAACGACTCGAGCGGTGAGCCAGTCAAGATGCCTAACGTCGTGTGCTGCCACGAACAGGACGACGGTATTCTTTGGAAGCACACCAATTTCCGCACGCAGAACGCCGTCGTAACTCGTTCCCGCATCCTTGTTCTACAAACTATCATTACGGTCAGCAACTACGAGTATATATTCGCATTCCACTTTGGCCAAGACGCAACAATTTCTTTTGAGGTGCGGGCAACGGGTATTCTGTCTACTGTACCTATGAGCCTCGACACCAAAGAGAAGGTTCCTTACGGCACGCATGTCGCACCCGGAGTTCTGGCACCATACCACCAACACCTCTTTTCGCTGCGCATCGATCCAGCCCTTGACGGGCACTCGAACTCATTAGTCGTAGAGGAGTCGAAGCCCATCGCTGCCAATGACCCGAGCAACCCATATGGTGTTGGCTACATTTCTGAGCAGACCACGATCGAGCACGAGGGAGGACACGATCTCGACTTCACCAAGAATCGTGTCTTCAAGATTGTCAACGAGAACGTCACGAACCCGATCACGAAGACGCCCGTTGGGTTCAAGCTCCTGCCAGCCTATAGTCAGATGCTACTAGCGCACCCAGAATCTTACCACGCCAAGCGCTCAGAGTTCGGCCAGCACGCTGTGTGGGTGACACGGTACCAGGACGACGATCACTTTCCCTCCGGCAAATACACCATGCAGTCGCCCGGCGGTGATGGCATTGCATCCGCCATCAGCAAGCGCGCAGCGGCTAACGATCCCGTATCGACGTTGGTGAGGAACAGCGACATCGTGGTGTGGCACACGTTTGGCTCGACGCACAACCCCAGAATCGAAGACTGGCCTGTCATGCCGAACGAGAAGATGATGGTGTCCTTGAAGCCTGTGAACTTCTTCAATGGTAATCCTGGCTTGGACGTGGCACCATCAACCCAGGAGAAGAACAAGAGTGTTTTGTTCATTGAAGAGACGCCTGCAAACGACTGCTGCCAGGCAAAGCTGTGATGGACGCCGGTTCAGCTTGTCGGTCACACTCACTTGTGGTGATTTGAGGGATCTTTCATGATTCTCGATCATGTGCTGTGAATGTTTGAGTATTCTACAGCTCATAAAAATAAGCTGGTCATAAAAAACTTATTGCCTTTGTTCGTGATCTTTGCGCGCATGAATTACGAGTGGATGAAGATGACAAGACATCTCATCTCAGAGGCATGAGTTGGTACTACCAAAGTACAGACTACCCGCACATCTAGACTGAAGTCGTACGGCGCATATCACAAGTTCGATTCATACAAGTCAACTCATGTCAGCAGTCCAAGTATATATATTTCCCAGCGCCTTGTTCGTCGCCTTGCGCAATCTAGGACCAACAAAGTAAAAACAATCGCAAGCGCCGAGAAACCAGCCGCAATGTTTCCCTGCATATTCAAAGCCCCATCATACCCAATAGCCGAGATCGAAGGCAGAGTCGCATAGCTGAGCCCGAAAGACATAATCCCGCGACCGGCGCAGATGACCACAAGAATCGCCTCAGCGCGCGAGGGGAAGCTGTCGACAGCGTACGTAATTCCAACCACGTTCGCGCCGAGAAACGCGAAGAAGCTCGCATTGTGACACACAATCGGCGCCGCGACGCTCCAATTATTCGGGTGGGCTCCAACTTAGCCGTAGATGATCGCACACGCCAGGCCGACAGCAGGCGGAATCCCGAGCATAATCAGACGATACTCCGGCTTGTATCTGCTGTTGTTGCGAGCGCTCATGAGGCGGATGATCAAGTCGCTTCCGTAGCCAAGCAGTGGCAAGAAGATAAGACACACGACGATCTGACCTGCCTGGACAGAGCCGAGATCTTGGAAAGAGAGGAGGTAAGGCAGTGCAAGTAGGATACCTGGGAAAGTACCGGCGTCGAAGATATGGATTCCAAGCCACGCGCCGTTGAGGAGAAGTATCCAGAGGATCGCAGGGACGCACGAGCTTTGCAGCACTTGCTTGTAGAATGTGGGAAGTATCGATCACTTTTGTTCATGGGGGAGTAGACGCAGGTGGCGGACTGATTGTGTGCAAGGGAGGCCACTTAGTCAGTGAGTAGTTTCACGAAACTTTCGAAGACGAACCAGATCGTATCTGGGCTTGATGAGTGGTATCCTTCGGTTTGTGGATCTTGCAAACAGGCTGTTGACTAATCTGTCGGCTTCCAGGACCAAAAACTGGTACGGCTTCACCGTCACCGGTATGCAGTGGCTTGCAGACAAAGGCTTGGAGTGTGAGAAGGTCTGTATGGATCCAGGCGACTTGGTGGTATGGGACTCTCGTACACCGCACTACAACTTGAGCTCCACCACTTCGCAGCTGCGCTTCGCAGCTTACACGTGCTACATGCCTGTGAGCGATGTGACGCAGGAGGATCTGCTCTGTAAGAAGAAAGCGTTCGAAGATTGCCAACCGACAACACATTGGCCGAATGCGGCGCGTGTTGGCGCGCTTCCGTTGATTCGGAATGGCGAGCAGGATCAGCTCCATCATTTGGTGCCGAAGAGTGGCAAGCCTCAGCTTAGCGAGCGCGCATTCCGTTCGACTGGGATACCCCATATCTTGTCTTAGCCTGAACGATGAGGAAGATGTTAGGGGTTGATCTCTACGCATTGTTAATTTGTTTTTCCATGATCAGAATTTAGCAGCAACAAGACTTAATGTTTTCCTACTTGTGTGGCCGATTCTGGCGCCTCCTATTATGTGCATCGAAACATCGCTTTGTTAATTGCGGCTGATGCTGAACGTCAATGCACTCATTTTTTCCTCACTGTCAGTACCTCTTAGTACACGTAGGCGATTGAGACTGACTCTGCTCTTGACTTGCTTGAACTAAAGTGTTCTATATAGATAAAGAGCGTGTAGTATCCGAAGTTTTGGCGTCGATGGCGTCGATCACGTCAAGCGGAGGAGGGAGCGTCACCGCGGCATCTGTCAAGTGAAATACCAAGACCCCGCGTGCGGTCTATCGCTCGCCAAGAGTCCGCACTTTTCAAGCTCCGCAGCGGCATTGGCGACCCACTCGTGGGTGCGTTTGTGGCTTGGAGGTATCGGAGGTAGCGCTCCCTGTAGCGTACGACAAAAGACTCATCTGCCAATTGTGGACGATATCGGTGCGTTCTAATGCCACGAAAATCATGGCTTTCTGGTAGCGATTAAATTAGCTCCATACAGGCCACGGTCAGCCCTCTTCAGGCTGCGAGCACGTTCATGGAGACCCCAGTAACCCTCCACGCCCCCATCTCCCCGCTCAAGCTTGGGTAGAGACTGCGGAGGTAGTCTTTGCTCTGTTACTCTTTTCGAGATACGAGGCTTGTACCGAGTGATCGTTCAGCGAACCTTTCACAAACTTTAGCAGAGTGTGTGGCTCTGTCTGGGCATGCGAAACATCATCATGGGTCCGGACTCCTCTATATATATGAGTCCCATTATGCCCGGCTCGCTGGAACACAGTCTGCCACCAGACATTCGACTCCCGTTCGCTTTGTGTACTTGTCATGATTCTCGATCACTGCATAACCGCTCTTTGGAGCGTGGTATTCATCATCCATGCTTCTGCTCAGGACCCCATCAACGGCAGTGTCATCCTCTCCGACACCTATTTCTACGGTCAAAGCCCACCATTCTATCCGACTCCGCAAGCTTCGGGCACCGGAGGATGGACGCAGTACGTCGATCACGCCAGAGCACTGGTCTCGCAGATGACCCTTGAGGAGAAAGTCAGCATGACTGGCGGTGTTGCCCAAACCAACAACTCATGTGGTGGCTTCATCCCACCCATTCCTAGACTAAACTTCCCAGGCATGTGTCTCGCTGATGGTCCCGCTGGTGTCAGAGCTGCTGAACTCGTGAATGGATATGCCTCAGGAATTCATGCCGGTGCAAGGTAAGCACAAGCTTCGTCCTTCTGTCAACAATTATCGTCTGATATCAAGCTAATGTCATCGGCAGCTGGAACCGCAATCTCACGTATGCACGCGCTCATGGCATTGGTGGCGAATTTTTTCGCAAAGGAATCACGGTGGCTCTCGCGCCAGCCGTTGTTGGTCCACTTGGCCGTGTAGCGCAAGGCGGCCGCAACTGGGAAGGATTCAGCAATGATCCCTACCTCGCGGGTATACTCGCTGCTGAGACGGTCCGTGGCGCTCAAGATCAAGGTGTGATAGCCTGCACCAAGCATTTTGTTGGTAACGAGCAAGAAATCGGCCGAAACCCATTGGAAGCTCGAGCCGCCAACAACAAAACGATTGAATCACTATCAACCAACTTCGAAGACAAAACCATGCACGAACTGTACATGTGGCCCTTTGCGGACGCTATTCATGCAGGAACTTCCAGCATAAGTATGTGTATGCCCATTCCTACACACGAGCCTCAAGATATTGACGAACCGCAGTGTGTTCTTACAATCGGGTCAACAACAGCTACGCTTGCCACAATAGCTATCTTATGAACGGTTTGCTCAAGACCGAGCTCGGTTTCCAAGGCTTCGTTGTAAGCGACTGGTCAGCACAGCATACAGGCCTTGCAAGTGCCACTGCTGGTCTCGATATGGTGATGCCTCTAGGAAGTACTTACTGGGGAAACAACTTGACCATTGCTGTCCGCAACGGCTCACTTCCGGAATCCAGGATTGATGACATGGCTACTCGGATTTTGACTGCATGGTTCCACGCTGGTCAGGACAAACCTTCCGTTCCACCTGTGGGAAGCGGCCTGCCTTACAACTATCTAAGACCTCACGACCTTATCGATGCGCGGGATTCTGCTGACGATGTGAGCTTACTCCAAAGCGCCATAGAGGGACATGTTCTTGTCAAGAATGTGAACGGAACCTTACCGCTGCACAAACCTTCCGTCATATCCGTGTTCGGCTATGACGCACGCCCATTGAACTTGTACAATACTTTGCCCACCGGTCGCAGTGCATGGGCACAAGGTCTCGACTCTGGCGCCAGCTTTGTCTGCGGATTCTTCTCCGTACGGTTCAATTTCTGCCCGCCAATGCCCGCTATCCAATTCAATGGCACTGTCATGACTGGAGGTGGATCAGGCGCGGCCACGCCGGCGTATGTGATCTCGCCCTATGAGGCGATCAACGAGCGGGCACGCAAAGACAAGACTTCTGTGTTCTGGGACTTCGACACGTACGGAGCGAACTCCACCACGAATGCCGCGTCCGATGTCTGCTTGGTATTTCTCAATGCTGTTGCAGCCGAAGGTAAGTTTTACCGTACTGAATTCCGGCTCTATAACAGTGCCCCTACTGACTTCATACTCTCGTTACATAGGCATTGATCGGCCGAATCTCAGAGACAGCTTTTCTGACACTCTTGTCAGGAACGTCGCTAGCCGTTGCAGCAACACCATAGTGACAATCCACAATGCAGGCATAAGATTGGTCGATGACTGGATCGATCATCCTAATGTTACAGCTGTCATCTTCGGCCATCTGCCGGGGCAAGACTCTGGTCGAGCCATTGTTGACATTCTGTATGGAGAAGTGAGCCCAAGCGGCAAACTTCCTTACACGGTAGCTCGCAACGAATCGGATTACGGACCTTTGCTAGCACCAGTGATCACCGACAATGCGAGCGACTATCGCTACTATCCTCAAGACAATTTCTCAGAGGGCGTTTACATCGACTACCGTGCTTTCGACCAGCAAAACATCGAGCCAAGGTTCGAATTCGGCTTTGGTTTGACGTACACGACTTTCGAGTACTCGGATCTTCAAATTACACGAGTGGCTATTGGCGCGTTAGCACCGGCACCTAGTGGCGACATCATACCAGGCGGACACGAAGACCTGTGGGACACAATTTTCACGGTCAGTGCCAAAATTACCAATGCTGGCTCGATCGAAGCTGCGGAGATTGCACAACTATACATCGGCATTCCTTGTGATGGACAGCCTATTCGACAGCTCCGAGGATTCGACAAAAGAGTCATCTCCCCAGGCGAGAGCGTCACAATGGAGTTCCCTCTGAAGCGTCGCGACCTGAGCATCTGGAACGTGGCCACCCAGTGGTGGGAATTGGTCTCTGGCAGATACCGCGTGTACGTTGGTGCGAGCTCGAGAAATTTGCCTCTGGTTGGAGAGTTTGAGATAAATGAACCATGAGCGACAACTTGTGTATTACGGCGATGCATACTAGAGCTGGGCGTTGATAGGACCAGGGCTTTTGGACCTGTGCTCGATAGTCTCTGCCACCTCTTTAGCAGAGCTTAGTATCGTCAGCGCTGTTTGTTGCATGCAGTCTTTTCCTCGCACATTCTTTGTCGAGCTCCACAGCGAGATATTTGGAGTTCTGGCAGTTGAAACACGAGGCATGATGGGGGCATGAGATCTAGTTCCGTCGATGACATGGCTGAGAGTCTGAGAGATGGGGTTTTTTAGAGATAGAAATTATCCAGCCACCACTTTCTCTGCCAGTCCCACCACCCAGAGCTTGTCCATCCCGAGTATGACCAGTTTATCCCCTGCAAGCGCAAATTGCACGATCGCAAAATTGACAGGATCGCTAGTGAAATACTGGCTGTTGAAGATGCCGATCGCTCTTCCACCAGAATCCCTGACCACAACACCTTCGCCTTCTGCGGTCCACACGCGACCTTTGTCGTCAACCCGGATCCCATCGGGTGCTTGCATGCGTGCAACACTGAAAACTTTCCTGTTGACAGGCATCATGCTGTCGTCGAGGTCGTAGGTATACACGCCCGGTATGCCGATGCGCGCAGGGAGGCCGAAAGCCCTTGCTCGTTCATCGCCGCCGAAATCCGTGATGTACATCGTCTTGTGATCTTTTGAGAACCGTACGCCATTTGCCACCGGATAGTCAGTCCTGCTGATTGCTGGCTGGAGGCTCTTCCTCTGTGGGTCGAAACGCCAGAGACCTTGTGGAGCCCGGCTGTCACTCGCGTTCTGCCCGGGCGCAAAAGGCAGGTCCGTGAAAAAGAGGTAGCTATCGTTCGTAGATGGATCGGAAACCCATGCAAGGTCATCGATCGAGTCGAACTTTAGCCCGAAGTAAGAGTTGAGAACGTCTTCCACGTGCCCAGTCCAGGGATCAACGGAGACGATGCCGCCCGGCCATCCAATTGAGTCGTCCCGCAAGCACGTAAAGTACATCAATCTGTCGTGATAGAAACCCCCGTTCGGGTTTTGGATGGGTCGTGAGCTTGTCAGATTTCTGATGGTGTAGCCGGCCAGATCCAGGATCTCAATGTGAGTTGGACCGTCGTTGATCCAGGTTGTATACCAAACTTCATTCCGTTCAGGGATCCATATTCCTGCCTCGCCCGCGAAATGAGTCGTTCTCTGATCGACCAGGGTGATGCTGGCGTTGTCGCCTAGCAACGCATCAAATTCTCTGTCGAATGAAATGAACGGAGAGCCTCGAGCAGAAAGCAAGAGGTCGTTTGTCTCGGAATCTTGTGTGACGGTGCCATTGACAAAAGAGTGAGTGAGCTCACTATCGAAAGGCCCGGGTAGTAAGTAAGTGAGCTCTGGCTGTACTCTGACGATATTGCAGCCAACGTAAGCCGGCGAGGCCCAGTGTAAGCCGATGATAGCAAGGGCGGACAAGAACATGGTGTGGAAGGAGACAATTATCCAACTAAGGACATGGTAAAGCATCTTTGAAACTTATCATTAAATGGGCAAATCGAACTCTGAGTACAAAATGCGTCATCGATCGAGTTTGGCTGTGGGGTGTCTCAGTCCGCGCCAGATGTCGTCCAGCTCGAACCAAGCGGTGCAAGGCCGCGAAGCCCGCACGTCGCCAAGAGAATCAACGAGAACATGCCGCGCTGGAGCATGTTAGAGTAGGGCTCGATTAGAGTTCGTGATGCGATAAGTTCAGAGGACGTAAAGTGATGACAATTGATCGGGCTGTTGCTCATGTTTGCCTAAGCAGTTGATTGCACAAAGCCTCTCATGAATTTCCGTTTTCTTCGTTGCCAGCTCAAATCACGACGAAACAACACTTTTTCAGACCCGCAGAGACGATTCAGCATTTCTGATCTTGAGTAATACTTTTTTTCCAAGCATCGCCTTAGCAGAAAACATGAGAGTTCTTCTCACTGGCGGTAGCGGTTTCTTGGGCAGACATTGTCTCGATCAGCTTCTGAAGCGTGGGTGCGTACTTCATTCAGCAGAAACCACCCTGTGCAGTGACGTTGCTAATTTGTTCCAAGACACAATGTTGTGATCACAGTACGCAGCAAGGCAAAAGGCGAGCGCGTCCTGAATAATACTGGAGCCGCCCCTGGAACCGTTTCATACAGCATTGTGGACGACATCACCCGTCATGGAGTCTTCGACGAGACTTTCCGATCGAACCCGCCATTTGACGCCGTCGTCCACACAGCAAGCCCCTTCCATTATGGTCCAGCGGATCCGAAGAAAGACATGATAGACCCCGCCGTCGAAGGCACACGTGAGATCCTCCGAGCGATCACAGCGCTTGGTCCAAGCGTGAAGCGCGTTGTGGTGACTTCCTCCTTTGCCGCAGTCATTGATTCACGTTCGAACAAGACGAGCTACAACGGCGAGGACTGGAACCCTATCACCATGGAGCAGGCTCTTTCTGGCGGACCTTCAACTTACGTAGGCAGCAAGACGTTTGCAGAACGGGCTGCCTGGGAATTTCTGGCTTCTGAGAAACCGAATTTCACTCTCGCGACCATCAATCCGGTTCTCGTTTTCGGTCCAAAGCTGCAACTGGACAGCCTCTCCGACATAAACACCTCGAACGCCGATATGTGCAATATGGTCCAGGGCAAGATGAAGACTGAGATCCAGGCTCGCGCTTTCCACTGGGTCGATGTTCGTGACGTTGCTCTTATGCACGTTCTCGCAGCTGAGCTCGAGAACGCCGCCGGCAAGCGGTTCATTGCTGCGGCAGGGCCGTACAGTAACAATGAGGTTGCGCAGATCGTCAAGGAGAAGTTTCCTGAGCTGTCAGACAAGCTTCCTGAGAAGATTGATGTGTCGAGCTCCGCATCTGAGCTTAACATCGACACGACGCCTGCAAGAGAGATCCTGGGCATCCAATTTGGGACTTTGGATAGAGCCGTTGTGGATACGGTGAAGTCGCTGCTGGCTGTCGGAAAGTGATTTCAAATCAACGCGATTTATTCTACCAAATGTGTCAATTTTGTGACATCCGTGGCAATGTGGACACGCAAATTTAACACGATTCAGCCTATATTTTTGGATAACTTGCCAAACCTTGGTAACAATATAAGATAACAATCATGCTGATTTCTAAAGAGTACCATCCGCAAGCGAAGGAAAAACTATTGTGCACCAAGATTCCACACAACACAGCACACCATCTTCCCGCAATCGCCAGTCTACCTAATCTCGATACCTGAATGGAGCATTCAAGTAGTAAGCTTTCTCAAGAGGATTTCTCCAACAAGTCCAGCACTCGGTGGGTTCTGGCCTGTGATCAACCTGTCATCCTTGCCACTCTCGACCACGTTCCCGGTGAATGGTGCGGCAGCCTTTTTGTAGTAACCACCGTGCTGCCGGAGACGATCTTCGAGAAGGAACGGCATCAATTTTGTAAATTGCAAAATGTCCTCTTCTTCGTTCGACAGACCCGTAACGATGTTGCCCGAAACAAGGTAGGAACCGTCGGAAAGCTTGACGTTGGCCAAAGCCGCCGGTCCGTGACAGACGGCGGAGACGATCTTCTCGTTTTCGTAGAACTCACGAATCAGTTCGTGAGATGTTGCATCAGTGGCTAGATCGAACATGGCTGCAATCATTCAAATTAGTCCTGTCCTTGTTCAGAGAAGACATCACAGCATAACTTACGGCCATGCCCTCCGACGTAAAAGATGGCATCAAATTCGTCTGACTTGCCGACGAAGCTTGATATCGGGAGCGTCTTCTCGAACAGAGGCTTCTTCTCCAAGAAGAAACGCTGTGACGTCTCGTCGTCTTTGGTAGATTCGACCGAGTACGGATCGACTGGGGCAGCGCCGCCTTTCGGCGAAGCCACAGTGATGTCGACATGGTCGGCGAGCTTGTAGTATGGGTGAGCCAGCTCGGGCAGATACCAACCTGTCGGATTGCCTGTCGCTGGCAAGATGTCTTGCGAGGAGAGAACAACGAGCAGTCTGGGCTTGGGCATCTTCATTGACTAGAGTTGTGAGTTTCTCCGTTTGTGTTCGCAGGCGGCTTGGGCGAAATAATGGGGATAGGCCTTGCTTGCTGAGCCCTTTGGATGAAACGATCTCTTAAGGAGCAACCCTGATCCACACTTCCGCAAGCTTTGCTAGTGAATATTTCTTGATCTCGCTTAGAGCATTGGAAACTCTTGCCCCCAATGTCCCACGTTGCAAACCCTGGCGGATCAGAAGTATAGTTGCACCGGCCTATGCCCCCAACGTTCATGGAAGATATCTAAGTTTGCTACGCAGAGATATTGCGGACTTCTGCGGCAGGCGGTGAAGCGTCACAAGGAAGCATGACGTGGCTTATTTGATGCAGCATCTCCTCATGCGGTTCTCCTCTCCCGCGCATCAGCTTGGACAAACAATATCATCACCGCACGTCTCTGCCACACACTAGCTCGGACACACAGAATTATCACACCACACAACACGACACGATCCGACAAGAGCCGACAAAAATGTCATTCATCATCACCGTCGTCTTCCCCAACGATGCGGACGCGAAGTACGACATCACATACTACATCGAAAAGCACATGCCGAGAATCATGGAGGAATGGGCGAAGTACGGAGTCACTGGGTACAATGTCAGGGAATTCATACCTGGGCCAGATGGAGCAAAGCCAGTCTACGCCTTCGGTTCCGATGTTTTCTGGACCTCCAAAGACAGGCTCGACGAAGCGTTCGCAGGGCCCGAAGCGACGGGGATCATGGGGGATGTTGCCAACTTCAGCAACAAGGCACCAGTGTTCTTGTACGGGGATGTGAAGAAAGCGACGTGAGCATCGATGCTGGACAGTTGCCATGAGGTGTACAGCCAGAATCATGAGAAGGGAAGGCTTGTGTCTCGGGTTTTTGCGATTGTTGTGTACGTAGAAACATGATCACCTCTCTCAAGTGTGTCATTCTCCTCAACGGTACCAGATCTCGCTGCTGCATCACGCCGGTCAGGGCTAGATCCAATTATGTCTCTCATTAGCGAGGGCTTGCATGGCCAAGGCGGTCGAAGGGTGCCTCAAGAGACCGTGCTGTGATTCAATCGTACAGAGGAGAGCTTCACGGTATTTCGGGTGCATGTCGTTAAGAGCGGTAGTGGAGTCCCACAACGCTCCGCATGACATCGCTCTGATCCCGGCCACGCTAGCGGAGGTGCGGTGGTGCGGTGGTGCGCCGCGCTGTGGGGCCGCCTTCACTTTTGATGAGATGCGGAGCACAAACCTTCCGTCCATCCCTGAAAACACAGACAGATGATATGGAAGAGTCCAAAAAAATTGTTCAAGTGCCATGTCCGCTGTTGCACACCTTCTAGATGATGCCGGGTATGTAGACTGTTTGGTACAGGGCAGGCTAATGCGGGTCGATAAGACTGACAGAAAGAACAACAGGCCGCCATTAGTGTATTAGTGTCCAACGACAAACTTCGCCTGGTACGGTTCCTCGAGATATTTTACATCCTCGTCGGGAAGATGCCAGTCAACGATTGTTACGGCTTCGTCGATTCTCTCCTTCGTGTTCAAACCCATGATCGGGCAACAACCTTTCTTCAAAGTCCATGCCGCCGCCACTTTAGCCATGCTCACGCCGTGTTTGATCGCAACTTCCTCGACGCGTCGGACTATCGTCCGGTCGCTTTCAGTCTCTTGACTTCTGATCAAAGCATCTATCGACCTATCGCTCCCTGCACGAGACGTGGTTTGGGAATCCCAAGGCCGCGCGAGCACGCCTCGGGCTATGGGAGACCATGGAATGATTCCAAGGCCAGCATGCTGACAGTACGGGATCATCTCACGCTCTTCCTCGCGGTACAGCAGGTTGTAGAAGTTCTGCATCGAAATGAATTCGTGGTACCCGTTGGCGCGAGCAATGTTTTGAAGATCTGCGATATCGTCTGTCAGCTATGGGAATGGTGGTCCAGTGATGACAGTATGACCAACTCTGCAGCTGCCAGCATGCCATCGAAGATGCCGCGATGTATCGCACCCAGCCTCTCTCTACGACGTCGTTGAGAGCCCGCATGATCTCTTTCGGCGGCGTCGAGTCGTCCAGTCGGTGAATCTGCAGCACGTCGATGTATGTTCCCAGTCGTTCAACGCTTGCTTCCACAGCGGCAAAGATGTGCTTGCGACTGAGGCCTGTACGGTTTGCCATGACGCCGTCCTTCGATACCATCAAGGCATCATTGCGTGGCTTCGAGGGATCATCGTCGACCCCGAAGTAGCACTTTGTCATTAGTACTAGCTGAGACCGAGGAATCAAGTAGGTCTCGATCGCCTTGCGGATCAGACGTTCCGAGGCGCCGTTCGAGTAGGTGTCAGCGGTGTCCCAAGTGTTGATGCCACAGTCAAATGCGTGTTTCAACAGAGGCAACGAGGCTTTTTCATCGAGAACCTGCGTCAAAGGTTAGACTGCACGAGTAAGGAGTGTTTGGCTGCTATTGTACAAACGAACCCAGTCTTGCCATGTTGGAGAACCGTACGACATGGTACCAAGAACAATTTTGGAAATGCGCAAGCCGCTAGAGCCCAGGTTCTGGTATTGCATCGTTGACATTTGCATTATTGTTCGTGTGGATGCGCAGAGAAGGACAATTCGGCTGGGGATCGGATTGGAGTGATCGCTATTCCCTTCGGGTGAGAACCTGAAGGTCTGTTCCTTTTGTTTATTCTTGAGTCCAGTGCCTCTCTTCCACCAACTTTGAACCGGTTCTCCAGCTCTTGCCCGTCATGATATGCGTCCAATGTTCAATGCGCCCCACCTCGTACTGTCGTGGCGCGGTATCCACTCCCGCTTCCGCTTTTCATCCTCCGCATTCCGCCTCACCTTTCCGCCCCGCCCCTCCGCCCTGCTCGTCTCTCTGTTTCTACAGCGCTTGCAAGACACCGCACCGACGCCGCTCGCTGGCTCGTCACCCGGCATACCATGAACATGAATCTGGACGCGGCTGACAGCTCCACCGCTGCCTCCTTGAGCCCAGAGCGGCAGTCGCGCTTCTCATGCTTGTCTTGCCGCCAACTCAAACGAAGATGCTCTCGCCAGCTTCCCTACTGCGCCTTGTGTGTCCGTGTCGGCAGACTCTGTGAATACGACGTTCCCGCAGCTGTCGCCACCAGACCCGCACTTCCTGCAGGTCAGTCGAACACAACACCGCACGCCCTTTCGAGCACCAGTGGGCAGCTTACCGACGCTTTGTCCGCTGTCGAGCCACCGACACCCTCTCTGAACCCCAATGACGACAGCGTTGCTCTCGCATCCGTCTTCCTTGACTCCATACAGAGTCGCGGCGCCAAAATCGCGGTACCATCCAACATCGAATGGCATGATGTCTGCAATGATCTGCGGGCAACAAGCTCCGCTGAGGCTGGTGCAATTGTGCAAGCTTTCCACGCTAGCACACACACTTGGTTTCCCATTAGTGAGTGTGAGAGGACCTCAAGGCCGGCATTGCCATTGCTCATGAAAGTCCAGTATCCATAGCAAGGCTCCAGAGGCTGCTCGGAAGCGATGCCTCTCTGACAGCTGCCGATACCCAAGCCTTGTTCCTCCTGATGCGTTTGCATTGCGAGCCGCGCTCACCCAACACTGATCTTTACTACAGAGCAGCAAAGGTCGCGCTCACGGTATTGGAACAGCATGGCCAGTTCTCAACCAATTACCTTGGAGCACGTGCATTGCTGGCGTTGCATGAGATCGGCCAAGGCATGTTTCCAGCTGCATGGCTGAGTGTCAGTGGTCTGATCAGCTTACACTGTGCGCTGGGCCTACACGACAAGTTGAAAGCCGTTCAGATTCTGCGAAAGCCCGGTGAGAGCGCCTTCGCTTACCCTCCACTTGTGATTCGCTAAACTTTTAGCAGATACCTGGGTTGAAGTGGAGGAGCGTCGGAGAATTTGGTGGGCGTCTCTTATCTTAGATCGCTATGTCCACCTCAGCATGCGGTTCAGGCCTCTTTTCTTCCCCGAGCTGCCCGCCGACGAAATAATACCCGCGAACGACCAGAGCGTAGGTGATCGTTCTACTCAAAACGTCCGCTTGTAGATCATGAGCTAACTTCAGCATATTTCGCAGTGGGACGCAGGTGTAGGTCCAAACTTTCGCTTCTTGCGCCATTCATCGGAAGCTGACCATACTTTATGCAGGAGCTGGCTGTGAACTCACTGCTCGTCATGAGTATGGAAGCGGCCACGCAGGTCACCCCTTTCGCTCGCTTGTGTCAAGCTGCTCATCTCCTGGGCCGAGTCTGCAACCACGTGAACAGGCACGTATCACCAGGCGACGCCGATCTTCATTTTTCGGAAGCTGCGCAGCTGTCTCGCGCGCTTTTAGCACTCAACGCCATGCTATACGAGGAGATGCTGCAGCTTCAAGACTCACACAAGCATACACTCTACAGTGCTCGAGCTCTGGCTTACACAGCCCTGAGCATTCTATACGACGTCCACTCTTGCGTGGAAGGCGACGAGATCGAGTGCATAGGCAGCAGTCGGGGGCTGCGACTTGATCTTCAACAACAGGCCATCGATGGAGTCAAACAGCTTCTCAGAGATGTCTATGGCTTCGCCGTAGAGATCGAACGATTTATAACCTCTGGCTCTGAGACTCTCCCTAAAGTGTCGCCTCTAGTCCTCGCCTGTCTGCATACAGTATCTGGTACCTTTGCTTGGTGTCACAGAGAGAATGGCAGCGAGGCACACCTTGCCTCACTTGACTACATGAGAGGCGTGATCAAGCTGATAGAGCCTCAATGGGCCGTTGCTGGTAGGTGAAATCTCGACCGACATTTCTGGTCCGTTTGGACCGATGCGATTCCGAGAGACTCTGCGGAATCCTGCACGGCTGCGCAGTGGAGAATCATCGAGACATCTGAGCAAAATGTGATCACAGTGTGCTAACAGTGGTCCAGGATCCTACTTGGATATCTTAAATGGCCAGGAGTATGTTTATGACGGCGGTTGCGCCAATTAAGCAATCCTCCATCTCCATCACTGCTTGCGTCAACTTCGAGTGGTCCAGTACAACGATGATAAGGGTGTTTCCTGCTATGGCAGCTATGCATCCACCTCCGCCTGTGATTTCCCGTCTCATCCTTTACCGTGTACGCGCGTCTGCTGTCCTACAGTGCCCTCGCGGAGTCTAGAACCCTTCCAGAATATGCCACAGAGGCGATCCGCGAAGTCATTGGAAAATCAAGGATAGGAGCTGCGTATAGAGCGTGCAGAACAAGGATTCTGGCGGGCTCCCTAATCGTAGCCGTGCGCGGTTCCGCGTTATGCGTATACATATCTAGAAAGCCCTAGCATGCATCCATGCGTGTTTGGTGGCGGCCGCGGAACACTCCGTTCACTGAAAAGCGAAGACTCTGCCACTATGGGGCAAATCACGCTTGAGGCAAGGTAGGCGGGGACCTTTGCGATGGTTGTCGAAAATTGGGATTTTGTCATATACTAATTGCTCGTATTCAAGCCTGTCTAGGCTAAATTCAGGTACCTAGTAGATTCCAACTGCATAACCGATATTGCACTTCAGCCTCACCAGTCTAATCAAAGCTTGGTCAAGGCTTAGCCAGCTTGGCTTGGATCTAGCGCCCTTGGCTAATGCTTAGCCATGCTTAGCGACCTTTTTCAATCCTTTAGTGCGCTCAACTCCTAGACAAGTTACCGCTACTAGCTCAGTTACTCTATTGCATCGGTCCGTAGGCATTTTGTAGAGCAATGTAAGTAGGTTTGTCGGTAGGGCTACGCAGAATGCAACAGCCGATCAAGAGGTAAGACGGAGGATTAACTGACCGCAGGTGGCTATATATACCAAATGTTCGCCTC
>Ga0265797_10001200_pt1 | contig 46165 bp, 46 predicted proteins | sample P2T30metagenome_FD_192433 | JGI IMG/M metagenome (GOLD analysis project Ga0265797, IMG submission 192433) | Plant litter microbial communities from East Loma Ridge, Irvine, California - P2 T30 | ecosystem: Environmental > Terrestrial > Plant litter > Unclassified | place: USA: California...
ATCTTTCGTTCGCGATCAGAGGGAGTTGGAAGGCTTCGGCGACTTTTGCGACGAAAGCGCCGTCGGCGGCAATCGAGGTCAGCCGGTTGTGGATGCTGAGGTTGCTGCGTTTAAGGTCCAGGAGAGTGGTTTTGATTGAGGTTGAGGCGCTCGGGAAGAGGATGTCGCTTTCGCGGAGTGGTTGTGTTGGGGCCATGGTTGGTATCGAGATTTTTTTTCCCCCCCCGTCGTGTATGGATTGAAGGTGGCGTGAAGTTTTGCTTTGGGTGGTGTTGACCCGTCTTTGAGAACGCTGCGGGGATGCGCCGGCGGGATCGCTTGTGGGCTTCTTTCTCGAGACTCTCTCTTCCGTCCTTCGTCTCGACTACGCACCATATGTATGTCGCCATCATGTTTTACTCAGCCCCATCCAGCACTGACAGCTGCCCGATCATAAGGTGAAGTACGAGCATGGCCTGTAATTTGGCATACAGTCATGTACGACATCGAGCCGAATTGCGCATCGAGTCGTCAAAACAAGAGTTCCATTGACACGACCGACCGCATCGTAGCATACATCAACATGCCCAGCAGACAACGTTAATAATGATAGGTGGCCGATTCCTTGATGGGTTCCAGGCTTGGATCCCAAAATAGCACAATTCATGCAATGCATGCGCCACCACCTGGACGCTTCACGTCGCTTTGCAATGGGCGGCCTCAGCCTGATGGACAGATAATAACAAAGGCTCTTCGGCTCGCTCGTCTGCTGTTCCTCATCTCCAATCCAGCCCATCTTTCTCTTGGTTCACGATGTCTGCTATCAACGCGATCCTCCATGGGCAGAACAGCACGGCGCAGCCCGTCTGGCATCCGAATCCCACAGTACGTGGAACTTGGGGCATATACCAGACTTGTATCATTGGTAAGTTCAAGAGTATATACAACGTCCTAGTGATGTACTGACGGTCTGCAGTATGTCTCTCGTCCTCGCTGTATTTGTTCTAGACACTGTGGAAACAGAGAAGCGGCGCTGTTCTTGTTTCGTTCACGCTGGCCGGTTTAGAACATGTTCCCATTGCGATCTGCTACACATTCCACTTCTGTCAAGTCTGTCATCAGCGTCCACGGGACGGGTGATGATATGTGGGACCGTGGTACAGTCGCTAATATGATCTCTTTCCTAGACGATTTTCTTGTGCGTCTGGCAGGCTATACACCTTAACGTTCCTCCGCCAGGGGAGCCAAGATACATGCAGCTTCTGAGAAGGGCCGGCTGGTCTATCTTGGCCATTGTTGCTCCAGAGCTGGTTGTTCTCAACGCCTGGCTGCAATATCGTAGAGCTAATAGGCTCAAGAAAGAAATCAATCATCTCCGGGGGCTCAACCATCCAGACCCTGTGCGGCGCAATTTGAATCTTCACCTACGCTTCAGAGACTTTGTCCGCAGAAGCTACAAATGCATCGGCACATACATGGGACAAGCATTATTTACTATGCTCAGTATCCTAGATTGGCTGCGAATGAATATTCGCCACCGCGATATTATGCGTGCGACTGAGCTTGAACATGTCGCCCTCCAACACACTCAAATGGATAACGGTACTCTTCCTTGGACTATCGACATAGCTTTCTACGCCATCAGTGGCGCTATCATCTTGAAGGACGACTACGAGATGAATTTGGCGATCGGCGAATCAGAACTTGAGTATCTGGCAAAGCACGATCCCAAAGCTTTGGCATCGGTCCAACGTGCAGCACTGCAAGATCCCGGTAAAGCTAGTGGTCTTGCAAAGATGATCACATGCATTCAGGCGTTCTGGTTCTGCTCTCAATGCATCGCACGCCTTAGTCAGAACATGGCCATATCTTTGATCGAACTCAACACCTTTGCGCATTGCATCAGCGCCTTTTTCATCTACGCCTTTTGGTGGCACAAGCCATACGACGTCGAGGCTCATGTCTACATTGACCATACAGAGCTTCTCCAACGTCACTTGCTTTTGGAAATCTCACAGGGGACGAGGCAGATTGTGGATACCAGCTCGAGTCTGGGCTGGGACGTTGAATTCGACGTCTTAGAAAAGAGCCCCGATGGACAAATCTACCCAGTAGCCACTTCAGTGATATTCTTGAAAAATAGTGAAGAAGCCAGACTTCACAAATACCCCCACAAGATCAAGTACGGGGCTACGATACCCGGGACTGGATTTACTTTGCTTCGATCACTCGCAGCTCGCAGAGAACACCCCGACCTAGTGCTAAGTGACAAGGCCCTGGCATCTTCGAGACGACTCTGGCATGTGAGATGCAACATAAGGCTTGAGAACAAACTCTACCGCGAAACTATAGGGGGTTCCCATTCCAGCGTTCGCGGACGTGCCGGTAATCTAGACGACGATCTTGATTATAACAGCGCGATGGACGCGGACGCAATCATCGCTATCTTGGCGTTGACGTTGACTTTCCTCGCCTACGGCAGTCTACACTTACTTGCATGGCAGTACAATTTCCAAACCAACGCCGAGGGACTCATGTGGAAAATTGCTTCGGTAACCACCGCATCGTCCGGGATGATTTTTGTACTGATGCATTTATTCGTGAGCTTTGATGAGTTTCGCTTAACCACTTGGAATACTCGGGTCTCCCGCTTTGGGGCTCGTCTTTCGGCGACCATTCTGATCCTTGTGGCCCTTTTCGAGTTCCTCGCGCGATCTTTCCTAGTCATTGAAAGTTTCAGGGCGCTTCCAAATTCTCCGTCCTCGGTGTACGAGATTCCCGGGTGGACAGCGTATTTGCCTCATATATGAGGAGAGGCGGGTATCGGTGGGAAACTCCAAGTGCGTATGTGCTGGTCGCGCTACATACTTGATCTTGGTCGAGCATGGGTTCAATATCTTTTGTGCTTGTTAGAATTACGCTGAATTCTCCACTGCCCTGATTCTATCGGTACACCAATGTGCTTCGTATACAATCACCGCGATTCACCAAGCGTTGACTGGTCTTGTAACTATCATTTCGTGCGGATGGTGCATGCGCTTTCGATTCCTAGAGGGAGCAATGGCCACACCATAAGGTGGCGTAGTTGAGATATTCTTTCATCCTACGAAATAGGGGTGTCATTTCTGCATACTTTGGACCCTATCAGTAAACTCTATCAAGCAGACATCTACTTTCATGGTAAACTTCCTTGCTAGAACACGGAATTGGGATCGGCTGTCAAGACCTGAATAGCCGTGATCACATGAGCGTCGTTATTACTCGTGTTGAAGCAGGATTACACAAAATGCACTGTGTATAGTATCATCGCGTGACTACTTTCGCCAGTGAGAGGACGAGCCTCCGGTCTGGTCCAATCGTCAATGCGTTCAATTTCTCGTCCTCGCAGAGACTCGATCTCAACTCCTTGCCCGGAGCCACGACAGGCAAGCAGCAACTCACCGACACTTCCCGATCAGAGCGAAACGAAGTTCTAAACCTGCTCAAAGCAAAACCGCAATCCGACCGCGCGGCGCAAGCTGCGCCTCCCCAAGCAACGTCGCGAATAAATCGAGCCGCAATACCAGCATCGAGAACACGAAAGCATGGAAGTCAGGCCGAAGTCCTGAAACAAAGCAACAGAGCAACAGAGCGGTAATGACCGCATCAGGCCACGTCAAGAAAGTAGGTTCCAGCCACAATCGAGACCTGACTGCTTGAGGCCCTGACATGGACGAGAGTCAAGAACAGACTGAAAGTCTGAACCAGCCTGCAAGACGATGTGCGGAAGAGACTTCCCCGGGTGAGCTATCGAAAGAGCCGTACAAGGATGATGTTTGTAAATTGTCGGTCAAGAGGACTGGGAACTCTCCCAGTCGGAGGGCTCGGAGAGGTCGAAGCTAGACCACATGGCAACCGACTAAACAATCGAACGAGAAGTCAACTTAGCGGTAGTCTGTTGCTTCTGCATCAGCGATGCGGCGGACCAATGCCGTGGGAGGGAAGTCTCCCTGACCCCTGGCGCGACAGGAACAAATGGGAAGAACTGGAAGTAAAGGCACTGTATGACTCGATCTCGAAGCGGTGCTCTTCGATGTCTGGGTAAATAACAATGGCGTCGTGGTGCCTGAGCTGGGCTGCTGCTGCCAGCCCGGCGCAGCCCTGCCTTATTTGCCTTTACCGCCAGTTCTGTGCCTGCAGCTGGCACCGACTGGCGCTGGTGGTCTGCAGAGGTGCAGGCGGTGATGATGGTGCCCGGCTCGAGCGAGCGATCTAAGTAAGTACTATAGCAGCATATCCAATCTCGCAGATGGGTAATGAAACCGTTGGCTCAAGTAGAACAAATCCGCTCCAATGGATCTAAAGGGACAAAAGGAGTCGGTGTGCTGACAGCCTTGACAGCCTACCGCTTGTCGATGATGTTCGTCTCGAAACACGCCAGAAGACATGTCCAGAGTGTCCACAGGTCTGATCCGGATCCTCGCTCCGATCTAAGAGCCCACAAGCGATCTAAACCAAACGGTTCCGCGCGCCCCAGTCCGTCCGCTCCGGTCTAGCCATCTCGATTCACGACCTTGCTACTGTATCTTACTTAGCAGCGGCTCAGTCCGCGTAAACAACAAAGCACTACTCCAGGCTGTAGCTGAGTAGAGTCGAGTCATCAGCCTGTCGTCTACTTCTTGCCGACGGTTGAGCGCCAGGATCGGGCAGTCGAGCAGTAGTGCCGCAGGCACATGGCAGCCACCGCGCCAACATTATCGCTAGGCGGTGGTAGTGTAATAATGTGTAGATGTTTCTGATCTATTCGAGTCAAGGAAATCAAGATGTGTCGTGTGTGCCGTGTCATCGTACTGTAGACTGGCCCGCGGTCCTTGCCCAACGCCGTCGACGGAGTCCATCCTGCCGGCGCCTCCTTATCATGGGCGCATCATTCCATTTGCTAGATGGTGTCTGTTGCGAGTGCGACCACAACTGCGTCACGTGCGGTCGTGTGTATCGTAGGTTGTAGGCTGTAGGTTGCAACGCATGGATTCGTGGCATACCTCTCTCCATCAGTCTGTTTGTCAGCAGGCAGACAGGCATAAGATAGACCACACGGATGCAGGTAGCCAGACCACAAATCGACCCACCTCCGTCCACTCATCTCTACGGCCATTCGTACAATCGTGAAGCACATGACAGCGACTCGCAGTAGCAGTAGCAGCAGCAGCAACAGCGAAGCATCAGCAATCAGCAACCGACAAACGCAGCAAATCCAGCAATCAAGACACCCCCATCTGCATGCATCTCGCATCGGCATCGCCCAGCAGCCAAGGCGTCAGACGTGCCAGGCGGGCCCGATTATTCCTGCATCGTTCCCACGGCCCTTGCTAGTCGAACTCTAGTCCGCATCGTAGCAGAGCTCCCCCCTCTTCGGCCTACAGCCCATTCTCACGGAGGCACGCAGCAGCGGCAAGCAGGCAGGTAAGCAGACAGGTAGAGCCGGGTGGACAGGAGGGGCTCGGAGGTGGTACCTTAGGCACCTTAGGCTCAAGGCTCGAGTGGGCATTCCGGCCCGTCTGCAGTAGTGTGAGCGCCTGCGAGGCCCAGAACGTGGCTTGGGACAGCGCATGCTCCCTGTGAGGCCCGACAGCCAGCACGTCTCCGATACATCGGGCGGTGGCCGTTGGTGATTCGCAGGGAGGGCTTGTGGCGCCCGCGGCACGCTGCATCCTCCCATACGCGTCCCCAGTAAGGTAAGGTGGTGGACTGGTGGTTCGTACCTTGGGGACGTTAGTCGTTAGTCGTAGTCTCTCCTCTCCTCTCCATCGTGCGTTTCCCGTCGTAGTCGGCTCCCGGGCAGGTCGATGGGAGCGAGGAGAGGGGTGGAGCCCGTTCGACCTGAGACGAGCAGGAACGGTAGTTACGTGTGTGTGCGTATGTGTGCGTGTGTGTGTGAGTACGGGAGACGCATGCCATGGCGTTCTCGATGTTTATGTATAGGGTACTGCGCGGTACCTACCTTGGTGTCCCCTTTCGTCTTCCAAGTTACCCGACACCTACGCAATCCATCTACATCTACATCTACCTGTCCTGCTTGTCATCTTGTCATCCCGTCACTCTTCCGTCTACACTCCATCGCTTCCGCCTCTCTCGTTCCCAACCGCTCGCTGCTCAACAAATATCTGGACATCGCCTCTCGCTGATATCACTGTTGTTCTCCTCGATAAATCAATCTCGACATTAAGACATCACCTTTTTATCAATACGAGCCTGGACATATACGCGATAAGACAACCAATCGCCACTGTCTCGCCAACACATCAAACCAAAACAACATCACCACCATCATCATCGACAACCAACTCAACAACATCACCAACATGAAGAAATCACCCCTCACCCCCTCAACAATCCCCCCGCCCTCCATCAACCGCCAACACTCCTACACCTCACACTCCGCCAACTCCTCCAACCGCACATCATCAACGCCTCTCAGCCCACGCCCAGCAAGCACAGACCCGCGAAACATCCTCTCACAAGTCGCCTCGCGAGCCGCCTCGCCCCGACGAACAAACTCCAGCCCCAGCGGCAGCCCTTACAGCTACAACAGCAGCAGTCCGCCCGGTCCCGAATCTCCCACTCTGCTTTCTTCTTCATCAACGATGGAGAGGAGACGCAGTTGGGAGGACTGCGTGCACCAGCGCGACGGCTACATCTCGTTTCCGGATTTCGATCAGGTGCATGCTAGTGCTTCTGGGCGATAGAGAGAGAGATTGTCGGGGTAGTCTTTTGGTTGAGAGTCGTTCTTCGCGACATTCTCTCACCTACTTCTACTGCTCTTACTTCCCTCAATCGGGGGGAGAGGAGTTCTTTTGCTCGTGGGTTGGTTTGGGCAATCTCTTGTCTTTCGATTCGAGAGGCATCTATGGATTGAGAGCACGCCACTAAGCGCCTGGTGGCGAAACCGGGCAAGGCTTGCTCTCCTCATCTCGGGACCATCACCTAAGCGCTGCGGTACGAGGACTGGAGCCGAGCCATGGCGTTGACTTCTATGGTTCACATCAACCTGGCAGGAGCGGCGGTTGCCACTTGCTCTTCATGGATGTGACGATCCTGGAAACTTCCAGATTCTCTTGGAACACTCGACTCGCCACTGGCGCATACCACAGCGCTGTGTGCACTCAGGTCTGGCGGACGGCGTAAGGGACGGTGGCGGAAGCACACTGCGTGCTCGGATCGTAATTGGTGGCGACCAATTCTGGCAACTGGGAAAGGGAAAGGCTGAAGGACGGCGACACCGCGGTGTCGAGTCTGTTTGCAAGCCAGGAGGAAGGAAACAAGGAAACGAAAGTACATAGATCACACACACACACTCTCTCTCTCTCTCACCGAACAGAGATAACCTAATTCAAAGTCTTGCGATCATCAAAAACATTATCTTTTGTCATTCATGATTTCATCCATCATTCATTCATTGATCGAACAACTCTCAAGCGTGCGCGTCTTTTCTCAAAAACACCTCCACCAGCTCGACCTTCCTCTTCTCTTGTTGCGATCGAACCTTTTCACTCGAAGCATCATTCCCAGACCTCACCATCACAGGCGCAAAGATCCTCGCCAGCGCTTGTGCAGCTTGCTCGCGCTCAGGCGCGGCCGGCACCCTGCCCAGCCCCGTCATGCGCCTGAACGGCATTGCCATGCGCGTCGGGCTAAGCGGCGGCTCTTCCTTGGGCCGAGATGAATGGTGGACCTCCATTATCAGCCTGTCGAGCATGGAAGTTATAAGGACAAAGGAGATGCTGTGAGGCGAGGACTGCGCGAGGGCTTCCTGCAAGGCGTTGCGCTCTTCTTCCACCGTGGCTTTGCGTTTGGACTTCTCCATGTCGGAGAGGTAAGCGTCGACCGCAGGCCACTGGTCTTGGGTCACGATGCCGTCTGTGAGCCCGCCGAGGAAGGTGAGGAGGAAGCTGGCGAGCGCGTAGAGACGTTGTAGCTTGGGCAGAGTGTCCGGCATGCTGGCCTCCAGCGGCTTGTCCTCGTCCAGAGCATTGCACACGTCGGACAGAGCGTCCTTCCACTGCTCCGTCCCTTTCTCAGCCCAGGCGGCCTCATCAAACGGCCAGGCTGGGTAGTCCTGCCAGAGCGGCCTCGGGGAGTCCTCGGAAGCGGTCATTTCGTGCTCCGCGACGACGCGCGCGCTCAGTTCTTCTACCGCTTCCGTCAGCCTGAACAACTCTCGGGGCGCTGAGAACCTTACAGGAGCGCTGTCGAGCGAAACGCGGGAGGAGCTGTTGGAGCCGACCGAGCCAGAGCCTTGGCGGGTGTGAGACGCGGTTTGGACGCCTTTGCTGCTGTCGGGGCGCTGCCTTTGGAGTTTGCGGATGCCGCCTTCGGGGATGCGGATGAGCTTGTCGATTGAGCGGCCCAGAGACGAGGCGGCCCAATCGGCGCGGATGGGTACGAAGTGGTCGCGGCCGCCCTCGACGCGTAGCACGAGGATGTCTTCGAGGCGCTTGATGCCTTCGTTCAAGGCTTGCACGGTGTGCATGTCAAACACGCGGAGCTCCAGGTCCAGATTTGCGGTCTCGCCTGGTTCGAGATGCACTGGGGTTGTGCTGCTCGCGCTACTGGACACGGCCGTGTCGCTGATCTTCATGTTGAGCCATTTGGGCGCGATGCCTGGCGCCTGGCCTGGTCCTACAGGTCGTTCGATCAGCGTGAAGCTCGCCGAGACTCTTCCTGTGTTGGCTATGGTGAGGCTTCGGTGTTTGGCTTGTCCCCACCGTATACTGCCAAACCAGACGCCTTCGAAGCTCGAGGGATCTTCGTCTGAATACTCGGTATCGTCCGGACGGTGCTTGTCTACGACGACCGTCACGCCGGGTCTGCTGTCGTTCTCGACCTTATCGAGCTCCTTCGCAACTTCTGCATGTATCTTTGCCTTGAGAGCTGGGTCCACCGCATCGTATTTGAGCACGAAAACGGCGTCTAGGGGCTTGTGGTCGGATGATAAAATGCGCTGATGCGCGGTGTAGTACTCCAGATGGATCTCGTCCTCGAAACCCTCCCTTGTAATAACGACGCCGTCGGGAGCGTCGAGTGCTTCATCATATTCGTCATAGTCATTGTTATCGGCGCCATCAGCTTCCGGGTCATAGTCGTACAAGATCTCGTCATCCAGGCCTGCTTCGTCCGTCCCGTTGGCTTTCATCTCTTCGTCCTTTTTCTTGGAAAGCTCTTCTTCTTTGACCATGGCCTCGTAAGCGAGCTTGCCACGGCGCGAGCGATACAGGATTCGATCACACCAGGATGGAGCGCGTTTCTTCTCACTGGAATCGAAGACGCCGACGCTTCCGGCGTCGTACTTGTAAGTTGGTAAGAAATTGATCGGGCCTTCCTGCCATCCGTCGTGGAACGCTTTGCGCAGCTTCATCTGTTGGTGGAGTTCGTCGTGCGGCAGCAGGCAAGACAACGTCGTCTGGAGAGAGGTGGGGTCCTCGCTTGCATCGATCTCTTCCTCGATAGTCGGCCCACTCCCAGCGGTATCTGTGCTTGCCCTCGGAGAATTCTCATACGCAGAATCTCTCGATCCGATACTCGTTCGGTCCTTCACGCGCTCCTTGACGGCATCAGTGGCATTCGCGATTTCGTTTTCGATCTTTTGCGCCGAGCGTTGGCTCAAGTCGTACTCGTTGCGCGTGTGGAGCATGAGTAAACGTCTCACATCATCTCCAGGAATGCCCTGCAATCGATAGTTCAGATCGCCCACCCAGAAGGCAAAGTCTTCGTCGCCGATCTGCTCTCCGGTCGTTTGCGAAAGATCCATAGCATCTTGGATAGGCTCGAACCGTGTGCGATTGATGATTTGCGAGGCGTCCCAGTTGCGACGCTCAAGCGAAGTCTTGTCGGCACCTGCTGCCAGATGACAATTGACGAAAGTGATGCGGGTGGTTTCTCCAAGGACTATCCTCGCCGTCACAGCACCTTTGTTTCCCATGTAGCCTCCAAGTCCTGTGCCAACACTTGTGGTGCTAACTGCCCGCACTTCGCTTGCAATATCTGGAGCTGCGTAGATGAGGAGAAGTAAACCTATGAGCTGTTGTTCCGCGACCAGTGTATACCCCTTGGGCAACGACTTTTCCATTTCAGCTTTCCATTTCTTTGCAATCGCAGGGTCGGTGTAAGGCCTCAGAGCCTCAGACACAGAGTTGACGTCCACGACTTCCTGTAGACCCAAGGCATAAAGGCCTATATCGTCGCCTCCAGGTATGGACCCCGGGTCGTTCTTGGGAACAGTCGAGTGTTTGCGCTGATATCTTGCCTCTTGCTCGGCAACATCTTCCCTGTCCTCGAGTGCTGACTGGTCGGGTATATCGTCACCGTCGTGCACCTGCGACGGGTCGCCCACCTTCAATCCAGCCATTGCCTCGGAGACACCTTTGCCATCGACGAACCAAGCTCCAACATCTTTCTCGGCGCCCTTGTATGCGGCCGTGTTCCATGTTCCGATCTTGATGCGCATCTGCTTCGGTTTCACGTACTCGGCCCGTCTCGCGTAGATGGCCTGCGTGAGGCTCTGGTAGTTGGACTCATCCTCGTTCGTGTCTTCGCGTTCCGGGAAACCACCAGGCACATCCTGCATTAAGCTGCTCGCGGTGCTGGTGCTCCCCGGCCTGGACCTTGTGCCGGGCATTGCTATTGAGTAGAAAGATCACGGGAGTCGCTATACGGTGGCGAGAGGGAGCATGGTGCGACAGAAGATGGGTGAGATTGAGGGCGCGTAGTGGGAGAGACTTGTTTTTGGAGCGGGCTAGGTTCACTGACAACGAAATATTGTATCATAGGCGCATTTAGTTTGGTCTAGGACTGCAGCACAGCCTTTCCGTCGGCGGCATGTGTGGGTCTCGTGGCATGGTCGAAGTTTGGGTTGCAGCAATGAGCGATGGCATGCGCTCATCCCATCCCGCCAGCCTGCCACCTTGAAGCTTCCCTGCGGTTGATCACTGGTGAGCTCTAACCTCAGTACCTACATGTACCTAGGTACGCAATCGAGCAACAACGACCACATCGTCAACATACACCCCAGCTGGGACATCGCTACCTTACCATATCAATTGTAACATCCAACTTGACCCGACACACCATTCACAAACACACTCACAATGCCGCCTAAGAAGCGCACGACGCGTCCCGCCCAACGGCAACCTCAGCAAGTAGTCTCCGACTACGACGAAACCGACACAGCAGCATTCACAGACAACGCTGCCGCCAACATTGCACCTCCGCCCTCACGCACAAACACGGAGCTGAACCTCCTGGTCCTGCGCCGCTACTGCCCCGACGTGGAGCGGATCGTGCAAATCGCGCCGTTTGCCGTCGTCTACTCCTTCTCGCCCGAGACGCAAGGATGGGAAAAGATAGGGACCGAAGGCACGCTCTTCGTGTGCCAGCTCGCCGGAGCAAGCTATTCTCGCTACAGCGTCATCATCCTGAACCGCAAGAGCCTCGACAACTTCATAGTAGAATTGGTGAGCGCGGAGAATGTGGAAATCACAGACAGCTACGTTATCTTGCAGTCGCCGGGTGAAGATGGTGTGGATCAGATCTACGGGTTATGGATCTTCTCAGAGGATGATGTCCAGCCGAGCACTCAAGAGGTGGTCGCCATGGCCATTGAAGAGTGCGCGCTCCGGGCGGAAGAGGGCAAGAAGCTGGCGGAGGATGCATACAGCGCAGGAGAGCCCAATGACCTGAACGGGGTGCTAGGCGGCGGGCGAGCGGAGGAGGCGTCTTACTCTGTTGAGTTGACTGTAGAGTCGGTCCAGCCTGCTCAGATCATTCCACCTGCCGGGCAGCAAATCGACTTGATGCAGCTGTTCGGAAAGCCATCAGCACCCCAACCGTCAGTCCCAGAGCAGCACCAACAGCAGCTCTATCAACAGCAGCAAAACCAGCAACCTAAGTTTGCTTCGAACCCAGACACGGACTTCTTCCGCGCATCACCATCGCCCGCAGTTCAGACACAAGCGCAACATCCGCCACCTCAGCAACCTCCTACCCAGCAGAATATGCTGCTGGACATGTTCAACAGCGCGAGACGCGGTTGAACGAACAACACTTGCAATGAAAAGATTGGGCCTCCGATCAGATTGGCTCGAAGCCTTTCTCACTCCCTGATTGGCTAAGTCTTCGTTCATTCGTTGGCGTCTTTACACCACTCAAGTATTGTAGCTCTCAACATGGATCATTACACTAAGCTGCTACGAGCATAAGCTCACGCAGCACCAGCCTTGCGCATAGCAGCCAGCTCTTCGAGGACTCTCTCCTGCTTCCAACCTTCACCAAGCGCCCGCCTCAGGACATCCTGCTCACTCTCAGGCGCCATCCCACCAGGCGCAGGTGGTCTACGGTCCAAATTGGTCGGGAATGGATAACCCTCCGCGATCGCTCCGACCAGCGCATCGAGCTCTCTGCTCATTCCTTCCCTCGTATGCTTCTCGGCGAGCAGCTCCCACGATTTCTCCACCAAAGGCAACGAATCAACACTTTCCATCGTCTTCCCAAACGCCGACGAAACCTGGATCAGATTGGCACTGCGCTCAACGTCCGACGTCTTGTTCTCGCCAGCAGCGTGGAACAGAGCCGGCGAGAAGAACACGGCGTCGCCTTTCTTCAGCGGCAGCGCAATGTAGCTCTGCAGAAAGTACTCGTTGAACTCCTCTTGCCTGTAAGCCATGAAGCCCGCTTCAAACCCCTGGCTAAAAGGCAACAGCCTCGTCGGCCCACTCTCCAGCGGCATGTCCGAGTGCGCAACAGCTCCCTGCAGCGTAAGCAGACGACTCGCGTCGTGCATGGGCTTGGGCCAACGCGCCACATCCTCTTTCGTCTGGAACCCGAGGTGGTAATCCCGATGGCAGACTTGCGGTTTGCCACCCGGCTTCACCACATTCAGCTGCGTCGTGATCCGGTACGCAGGGCCCAGGTATGCTTCGCTGACGACGCGGAAGAGCGGGTTGGAGTAGTATTTGACAAAGGACTCGGGGTCCTGCAGGCAGTGTTTAGAAAACGAATTCCAGATCCTGCTGTTAGCCGAGGCCGGTGCGAAGTGGTCCCCCTTCTTCTTCTTCTCCCTATCAGCCGCGTCCGCTTCTTCTTCTTCGTCCAGTTCGCTCTGGATGATGCTCGCAAACGCCGCGTTGGCGCTGTCCAGCACGCCCATGTCCGTGAAGAAGTTGCGCAAGACGTACACGCCGGGTCCGTCGTAGAGGATGTGGAAGAGCTCGTCTTTCAGCGCTTCCACGCGCTCGCCGTTTGCGAGATCAAAGTCCAGCGCGTCGTAGATCGGCACGTTCTTCTGCACGTCTGTGGCGAGGGGGTATGTTGAGGGGAGCGTGAGTTGCGATGTCAGGGTTGCGAAGGACGCTAGGGAGTACCTCTTTCCTCCTCCGCCTTCTTCATCATCGTTTGTCGTGGCGGCGTCGTAGCAGCGCTTGTCGACTTTGCGGGCTTTCTTCCGTTGGGCTAGGAGGGAGGGGAGTTCGAGGTAGTGGATTGTGGTTATGATGGCTGCTAGCGAGGCGAAGGCTGCGAGGGCGGTTGTTACGCCGGGGCGCGTGGCGGGTGGTGGCATGGTTTGTTTCTCAATGGTTTTTTTTGTTTTTGTTATTGTTGTGGCTTTTGGTTTTGTATATGATGATTGATGAATGTCGGCGAGCGACCAGGTTGATATATCTATTCTATGTATCCTGCTTCTCGTCTTTCGGGATGCGAGATCGCCGGTTCGTGTTGCCCTTTCTGACAAATGGGGTAAGTGTGTTTGGACTTTGGAAGGGGGTTCGGAATCTGTTTTCCGAGCGGGAACCAAGACCGAGACGAATGCCTACTGTAGGTACTACTGTTATGTATTCGGTATCCTCGGCCAAACACACCATTCGATTCCGACGTCCCAGGAATCATGTGTTGAAAGAAGCAGAGGAAATGGTCGGTGATGGGAACAGAGCTAGACAGACGGATCCACAGCCTGTATCACCAGCTTCAAGATGCTCCTGTAATGTAGGCACGTCAATTCATGCACTATTGGTGAGGTTACGTGTATCTTGAGTTCCATCGTGTCAATCAGAAACTACCGTGAGTCCATTGAACATTCTTTAGCATCAGATATCCCGTAGCTTTTGAGACCAGTAATAAGTGACAGCTTGGTAAGTTAGGGTTAGTGTTGGGGGTCCTTCGTTTATGATGTGGTTGAATCACAAGATTTGATGGAGGTCGTGGAGACTCGCCAGGGAAGTGATTGTTGAATAGTGAAGGCTAGTTGACATGACTTGACCCGCCGCCTGCTGTGACTTGTTCCATCACCACATCTGATTTTGTGAAGCTTTAGTCTACAGTAGCTGTGCCTTAGACCCAAGTCGTGATCGAGCCGTGCAAGTGATCGTGTTGATGTTTGTATCTCTCTCTTCGGACTCATCTATTGAAGACATGTTACGCTGAGGTCGTACCGAGTACACATGTACATGTATCAGTAGGTGTAAGCACTGTCCAAGCCTTGACACATAGAAACGCAGGCACCGCTATACATTGAAAGACGTCGCTACCTCAACAATCCAGGCGTTGGGCAAACATTCTCAATGCCATTGACCTCGAAACCTTCGCTTAATATGCAAGATACTCGCCTGACCAACCTTCAACGATCAACAGACGGTGATCTGCGCGACCTCAACGTTCGCATACCTATGCAGAGATACATGTACGTCTTCTGCGGGGCGTGCAGGATTGCCGTGGTATCTGATCAATCTTGCCAACACACGGGCGCAGGAGTATCTTCAAGTATCTCTACTTGATGTATGTGTCGCGTGCCGCGTGTACACTTGCCGAGTCCTCGGGTGTCTTGTCCTGATGTAGCGTGGTGTCCAGAGGGTGTAGTTGACTAAGCGGACGCACTATAGTCCGTCTATAGTCCGTCTAGAGGGTGTAGAACCGGTCACCAAAGTCGCCGAGACCGGGAACGATGTAGCTGCAGAACCAGTCAGAGATGTCATGAGATGAACATTCCACGTTATCACTTACTTCTTCTCATCAAGACCTTCGTCGACGAATGCAGTCACAACGCGCAGCTTGGGGAAGCGTTTGGCGAAGACAGCAGCACCTTCAGGAGAAGCAATCAGGTTCAGGAACAGGATACGCTCCTCGGGAACGCCCTTGCCGAGGAGTACGTCGACTGCCATGAGCGCCGAACCGCCTGTGAAGTGTCAGAGCCCTTCGACAATTCTTGTGTATCCATATGCAACATACCGGTAGCAAGCATAGGATCCAACAGCAGTACCCATCTGTTCGCGATGTCCTCGGGCAATTTGTCGTAGAACAATCTCGGCTGAGAGGTCTCCTCGTCCCTCTGGATCAAAATCTTGCCAATCCTCACACTCCTGCAGCACTCGCGCAGTGCCTGTTCCATGGACTCGCCGGCGCGCATGATTGACACACCACAGATCTTGCCTTCAAACTTTACGCCATTGTATGTCCTACCAACGGGTGTTGTAACCATGTGTTGCTGCACGGGCAGGTGGTTGAGACCCTCCTCGACGAGTAGACGAATAATGCGGTTGGAGTGGAAGATGAAGTCTGATCGGTTGGTGTTCTTGTCGCGGATGATGCTGTATGAGGCGATACGGGTCAATGTCCGTTCATGTGTGTTCCAATGGCACTTTCAAAAGAACGTACGTGAGGAGAGAGATCAATTGGGGCGTCTGCGGTAGGATGTGCACATTCTCGTGAGGGATCTCGGTCGAGACAGTCGCGGTAGGCTTGTCCGACTTGTACTCGGGGCCCACACACTTGCTAGGAGCGCGGCTGGTTTGACCGTTGCTGGCCATGTTCACGGGCGTGGAGGTTGGGGTTCAGTTGCTTTAAGGTAGCTATGAGGGAGCTTGGGGAGAGCTTCTTGCGTATGATGGCGGTAGTAATTGTGTGCTGGTCGTCGAAGAGTAGGATATGCAGGTCCAGGTCTTATAGGAGCAACGAGTGGATCTCAAGATACAGTATGCACACGAGTGGAGTCTTGGTGAAGGAGGAGGTCGCCGTCGACAGATAAGAGCAAAGACCTTTGTTATCGGATTTGATCGCGTGTGTTGGCGGGGTTAAGGTTTTAGGTTTGGCCGCCGGAGTGGACCCTGATTGTCGCCTCTCTGTCGCTCGCTCACGTCGACAGTTGATTCCGACTTTCTTCTTCCGTTCTACACTTCTGTCGCCTCACTCTTCATTTGCTTCCAACGCTGTCGCGTCAACACATCATTGTCGCGTCGGCTTCACAATCCAGGCTGCTGTGTTTCTGCTGCAGTTGTGCGATCCTGCGGGTCTCATCGGCCTCTGAAACAGCAAACCTCACATGTCAACAAACACTCGGCACGGTCACAATCACCAGCGCATACCTGTCTGCGAACTTCTCGATACCGACTAGGACTATCGGCTTTTGCCTGGCTACAGCGTCCCCCAATGGCCATTTGCGCCAAAGCTTAAGCGATCAACATGTCCTCAATCGCCCCAACGCCCTTGGCACGTCGCAAGAAACAAACGGTCTATGGACGGAGCAGCAGCAAGCAGACAAACAACACCGGGAACCTCGCCTTTTTCGATGGTGACGACGAGACTCCATGGGCTCCTGCAACACGTGGACCGAAGAAACATCCTGCGATCGCCCCAGCATCTCGCAACAGAGCCGCGAGCCCGCCGCGGGCCACACAGCCTGGATCACCAGTACAAAAGCGCGGAGCGCTTCCCAAAGTGACAAAGCCTCAGGTCCGCGAAAAAGACCCCTTCGACGTGCCATCCGACGACGAGACTACCGAGATTTACAGCAACATCCCCGTTCCGCCCAAGCAGCATTTTAAGAGTCGGCTGCTCGACGAGCCAAAAGAGGAGGTTGCGCAATTGGCGCCATGGGAAAAGAATGCGTCTCGGAAGGGCAACTTGCCAAGTACTGCTGCTACGAGAGCGACCAGGAGCAAAGCCGCAGAGAAAGTGATCGGTGAGAAGTTATCCGACAAGAGTCGCGGCGGTAGCGGCTCAGAAAAAGCACTGTCGAGTGAGACGCAGAAGGCGCATGTGGAACAGGATGGCCAAGAGGCTGCAGGCTTGACTGCAATGGAAAGGCTTGCCGCACGTCGTCGACAAGTACATGCAAGCGACCAAGACAATGAAGGAGGTGCTGGCAAGGAACCACCTAAGCGCTCCGCTGTGAAGGCCAACGCCCATGAGGCACCACAACATAAGAAAAGACGTATGACGCCTCACCCAACGTCTCCGCCTGCGAACACTTCCGACTCGACAACTGCGGCAATGTCCAGTACCGCAACCAAGGATAAGGCGACCCCAACGAGCGGTGACGACATCTTTGACGTGCCTTTGGAAGATGAGCCGGCGCGAGTGGCAAAGTCGACAAAGGCGAAAGCGCCGCGAGTTAGACAGCGACCTCGCGGTCCAGGTGCACTGCGCAAAGTAACCCCACAGAAAGGCCTGTCAGCGCCGGCTCGTTTGCAGGACATGGTAGGCAACGATGATGAATTCGCCTTCCCAAACACCGAGTCACCCCCCTCTGGGAATTCGACAACACCCCAGACCGCATTGAAAGATCGTTCCAAGGGATCACCGTCAACACCGATATCGAGTCGAAGCAGCACCTCACACGGTCATAGGCCTGAAGCTTTGACGCCTAAACAGACCCAGCTATGGGCGGCCCTTCTTGAACCCACTGTGGTCCCAGACACTGGGATGAAGAAACTCAGTATCACTGAAGACACGATGCAATCAAAGCCAGCCCGTCGAGTTCCCGCTGCGCTTGAAAGGTCAAGCTCGGATGTGCCTGCGAGGCGAACAAGAGTGATTGATCGATTAAAAGCATCAGCTCCCAACTCCAGCGACGAGGACGAAAGCCAGGACGAAGATGACGAAATGGATGTAGACAGGCCAAGCTTCGAGACGTCCGCTGTGCAACCAACAGCAGTGGACGGCGTTGCAAGCCAGGTCGCCAATGCGCCGCCGCAAACAAGTCAAAGCCAAGACCGGACCGCGAAAGCGACCGCGAGTGGATCCCTGATCACGTACGCGAAGCAACGCTCACATCTTGCGGACGACAGTCTCGAGAGTGCCTTGATGCTCGACCTTCCCACGGTAGTCCCGGAGCGTCCTGCGGCCACGGCTAGGCGCGTGGGCAGATCCGCTGCGGCAGCTCGTCCAAACTCGCACGATACTGATGATCTAGACGAAGCGCCAACTGGCGGCCTGCGTACAATCCATGAGCTCCGCGCGGGCGGGCGCAACGTGCGGTTGATGGGGGAGATTGAAGACTTGCTTGGTGAGATCGCGGATCATGCAACCTCTGCCCGCAGCAGAAGACGAGGAGCACTGCTTGATCTTGCGACAAAACTTATGGACAAGAAATTTGCAGAGCAAGTTTTCAGGCACGGTTATGAGAACGCGCTTTTGGTGGAATGCAAAACTTTGGCGGATCCACCTGCCGATTTTCTCCTAACGACGATTCTGGCGCTCATGCTGCATGCTGAGCCTCCAAGCCAATCGTTGAGCTCTTTTGAGGAAGCTCTTCCACGTATTGGCAGGCTGCTTACAAGGTCGTCAGACATCGCAAGAGTCGCGAAGGAACGCCAAAGCAACATGTCGAGATCGGCCCAGGGAGATCTGACCACTTTTTCCAACGCACTGAAAGCTAACCAGGCTCTGTGGGGTGAAAGCCTACCACCGGTCATTTCATGCCGGATCGTTGCCCTCAAGGCCATCGAACTGACAGTGCGCAAGTTACGGGCAATGGGCAACAAATCCGAATTGCTCGATACCGAATGTCTCACGTTACTTTTGCCAAAGGGTGCATTCACTGGCCTGCAAACCAACGCTGGCAAAGCCTTCGAAGCAACGCTTGTCCTATCGATATTGGAATCTCTCAAGACGCTATCCGCAGCTGGGAGCTGGCCAGAGAGCTGCACTACTTCGGTTGCTTCTCTGCCCGCCCTCTTTGCGGAGGAGTGGCAGGTTCCGCCCGACACCAAATGGGTCGCCTACCGGTTGTGCGCCAACATTACCAACGAGTCCGCCGACGTACAGGCAGCGTTTGTCGAAAGAGACGCCGTCCGCCACATCATGGCCGAGATCGTCCATGGCTTCGATCTTCTCCACAACCCATCAGCATCTACCAGCACCGCAGAAACAAACCCTAAACGCGACTTTGACATTCTGGTCCTCGCAATTGGAGCCCTCATTAACCTGACCGAACACGGTGCCGCCGCGCAACAACAGGCCATTCAAGAAGCTGCGCAGCCTTCGCTGGCGGCTATCGTCCACATCTTCCTGGAGGCCCAGAAGCACGTCCTCGAAGCCGATTCTGTCGAACAGGTCGAGGTCAACGTGGCGTACGGCTACCTGGCCATCATGCTAGCCAACGTTTGCCAGGACGACGGGGCGAGGAAGTTTGTGCGAGGCTTGCTGCCGGGCGGCAAGTTACGGACGCTTGTCGCCGCCGTGGAAGAGTTTGTACGGCACCACGAAAAAGCCGGCGCGCAGCAGGAGTCGGGCGATACTGTAGAGGAATGGAGCAGTTTCACCGAGAGGCTTCTGGGCGTTCTCGCGAAATTGAAAGCTGCGGAAAGAGATGGGGAATGAAGGATGTCGTGGGAGAGGATGTACGAATTTTTGTTTGAGGGCGGTGTTCGCTACCTACTCTGCCCAGCATGAGTGTGCTATGATGTGGGGGAGAATACGCGCGCCTGTTTTGGTGGGTTTACTTGTTTTTGTTTCATGTTTGCACGACGATACCCAGACCTTGTTTGTTTTCTCCTCCAATTTGACGAGGATGGAAACCGGAGTCTTTTCTGTCTCTCTCTCTTGTGGACTAGGAGGAAATAAAACATACTAGAGAAATACAAATGTCAAAAAACCCACCGATCGGCCAAATCATCATCATCCATCCTCTCATCACATGCTTGCTTGCTGCCACTCACTATCACATGCCATCATCAGTCGAAGCGAGGATAACTTAGCTTGAAGCCTGGAACAACTTTCGCCGAAACACAGAAGGAAATCCTTCAGCGGCTTGTCATATGCAGAAAAGAGGGCCTGTCAAAAAACACACGCATACATGCATGCATGCGCGCATCCTTTCCTACCGGAGAAGAAAAAGACGCCACCCGGTTACATATGACCGACCGGTGGACTTACTGCATAAAGTACCTACCTTGGGATCTAACAAATCCTTGGTCGGCAGATAATGATGATGTCCGGACGATGGAAACATTATGCCTCTCAATAATTGCAAATTGCGCAGAGATTCGCGTCAGACCACGTGAGAACACCACCACCATCGTGATCTCGATTAATTCTTGGTACGAGTTCCTCAACAACATACACGTCGGCACGATTTTGATATGTCAAGGTATGGTAATGTGGTCGCAGGTTGGGGCGTCGGGCGGCCTTTGCTTGTATGTAGTTAATAATGGGCCGTAACGTTAACCGTGGCGAACCTGTGGCGAGGTGGGAGGGAGGGTCGGCTGGCTTTCTGCTTTCCTAGGCCGATGAGCCGCGGGGCAAGGAAACTCGATAAGTTATATTGGAACGATGATGCTGGGTTTTTGCTGACCGCCTGCTGGTTGGTGGTTGGCAATGATGGATGGATGTCTCGTTTTCTTGCTTATGGTTGCGTGTTTTGATGTATGCATGCTTTGCTTAGGACGGTTATCTTGATTTGCTAGGATGAGTCGGGGGTTTGTTGTAGTATGTAGATGGCAATTGGTTCTGCAAAGCAGCAAAGGTGTAATGTAAGTGAATCATGTTCTTTTACTATAGGGACAAAGGGTGTGTGGGATTGAGTTTTGAGGGATTAAGATGGTTTGTTGCATGGCCGCCACCACCACTCGGTCGGCCCGTGGAGTGGAGGGGTTTGATTAAATAATGCAAAAGAAGGAAAGGAAGAAAGAAAGAAAGATGTGTCTGTCTCTCTGTTTTTCTGTTTCTGTTTCCGTCGTGACATGTACCTTTTGGCCGTCAAAACCTTCCTCCTTGCCGCTGCCTACACTTACTACCTTACCCAAACCCTCGCATCCCAATCACACATCACGACCAACGTCTTGCCACCTACCCACACATCGCGACTAGCAGTCTTACACCGCCACTCTCATCGCTGCTGACCGCGACCACTTCACTCCTCTCGCCGTCACCAAGCATACCGCATACTCGCAGCCTTTACACCGAGCATCACTAGAACACCAGCCGACCCATTGGATCTACGGCGCGACACAACACTACCACCAACTACCCAGCAACCCCCTTGTCCACCATGCCTCCTCAGCAGAAACAGCGCAAGATGGCCATTGTCGGCAGCAGATCTGTCGGTACGTTTTCTCCCCACTCGTCTCACCTTGATACTGCCACCACGAGGACTACATGAATCCTACAAACCAAGTCCCCCCCCCTTCTGACATGCCCAGGCAAATCCTCCCTCACAGTCCAGTACGTCGACGGCCACTTTGTCGACTCGTACTACCCGACCATCGAAAATACCTTCAGCAAGGTGATCCGCTACCGCAACCACGACTTCGCCGTCGAGATGATCGACACCGCCGGCCAGGACGAGTACAGCATCCTCAACTCCAAGCACTTTATCGGCATTCACGGCTACATGATCGTCTACTCGGTCGGCAGCAAGCAGAGCTTCGAGATGGTGCGCATCATCAGGGACAAGATCCTGAACCACCTTGTAAGCAAAGCAATCCTTCGAAAATCCCCTTTCTGCACAAAAAAGCAAGCGCGCATTTGCGCAATTGCACTCTTCCATACCCGCTGCAGCGCATGACCCACCCCATCTCTCCAGGCAAGTTTCACCAGCTAACAATCATCTTCTCTTACGTATAGGGCGCCGACACAGTCCCCCTCACAATCGTAGGCAACAAATCCGACCTGCGCCCCGAGCAGCGCCAAGTCACCCTCGCAGATGGCAAGAAGCTCGCCGAAGAGCTGGGCTGCGGCTTCACCGAGGCCAGCGCGCGCTACAACGAGAACGTCGGCAAGGCTTTCGAGGGAATGATTGCTGAGATTGAAAAGGGTCAAGAGGCCGGCCAGCCTAAAGAGGGAAATGCCAAGTGCGCTGTCATGTAAAAGAAAGAGAGAGCATTGCAAGAGGGTTTCCTTTTTATTATTATTTTGACAGTGCTGGCAGCTACAACGGGAGGATCGCGAAGGAAGGGGGAATGCGAACTCCGGGGGATGGGCTGTGAGGGAAAAGCAGTTTGGGTCGGTTTGGGACTTGTTGCGCTCACATGAAAGGACTCGGGGTCCGGTACGGGAAAGGTACGTGGGGGCGCGCGATTGCAAAGGAAGAATGCATCAAGAGGCGAGGAGAAGCAGAAGATGACAGGAGGAGATGATGATGATGATGAGAGCATTGGACAATGCATAACAGCACTGCGCCAGACCTCGCTGGCGCTGCAGATTGGACTACGGAAGCCTGTGTCTGGCACTCAAGGACGAGAGCGAGATATACTACAGAAGAGGAGACGGAAACGGGCATGCCATCCGAATCACGCTACACGGCCGAGACAGACAATGACCAACGAACGACTGGGAAGGACGGCACAGGCTGGAAAGATACACGGCGAGGATTAATCCATTCACATACGGGCAGGGCAAGGCCTTTCTTGAAGCGCGTTCCTAGCGTTTAAGAGAGAGAAGAAGAAGAAGAAGAAGAAGACGAAGAAGATGATGAAGAAGAAGAAGCCTCAGATCGGTTCCAGAATAATGCCTTTTGCGCTTTTATTTTTTTTTAATGCTTGTAGTCGTTTCTCCCTCAATCAGAATGCGAGAAGCGTTTCCGCATGGGTGGTTTTTCCTTGATTTTCTGATCGACTTCACCTTTTCGCTTTTGCTTTGTCTTGTCTTGTCTTGTCTTGCTTTTCATCCTTGCGGGCCATTCTACTCCGCTCTGATGGTTTGAAGTAAGTGAGGGGGTCGTTCTGATTGTTGATTTTTTGCTGCCCTTTCGTTTTCCTCTGGTTTGCGAGTAGTATTCTTAATACCCAACAAATTGATAGAGGGAATTCGAAGAATTGGTTTAGAGAAACAATCGCATGCTAGAGGCAGTGTCTCACTAGTTTGTCACAGTTTTCTATTGTTTGTCAAGTGCGTGTCGGGTGTGTTTATATGAACGCTAACGTTAATATTATCGGTGATATACCGGTGATGATAGATAAGTTAAGGTATCCGGTAAGGCTCGATTTGAGATGCCTAAGTGTGATGAGTCTAGATTTTTTGATTTAGTATGGTTTCAACTATCATCATGTTGTAGTGAAACGAGATAACCGATGCCCTTGCTCTTCCGTTGTTGTAGGCTTCACCGCTGTCCTTTTTTTTTCCCCGTGTAGTACAACACTGGCTCCGAAGGCGAAACTGAAACATGTCCGATATCCAAACCCCCAAACGAGCAAGTCCTCTCACACACACATACACACCCACACACCCACATCCCGCCTATCCCATCCCTCAAACTTCCACACCCCAAAAACACAAACAAGCCCTCCGCCTACAACTCCTCCACCCTCTCCCCCCTCGGCCCAACCTCCCCCTCCCTCCCCCCGCCCTCCCTCGCGCCCCAAACCCCCTTCCCAAAAGCCCACGCCCGCCCAAACAACCCCTCCTGCGCCTCCCCGACCTCCACCCTCCCCGGCCTCCTATCCCCGTGCACAGCAACCCACTCCCAGCAAAACCCCGCCTTCGCGAGCCGCGCCCGCATGATGTCCGCGTACTCGTCCGCCGCCATCCACGTCCGCCCTTGCGCTTCTTCCGCCGCGTCTTCCCAGAGGTCCGAGGGGTGGGCGTGGAGCCAGCGGGCGGCGTCGGCCCAGTCTTCGTGGGGGAGGGTGTAGAGGTGGGCGCGGCGGAGGAGGCGGGTGGTAAGGCTGTGGCGGGCGAAGAGTTTGGTTAGGGCGTGCAGGGAGCGGGCGTGGGTGCCTAGGGGGTCGGCGCGTTCGGGGAGGGGGATGAAGGTTGCTGGTGGGGAAGGCGGGGTTGTTGTTGTTGTTGTTGTTGTTGTTGTTGTGGCTGTTGATGTTGTCGAGCAGCAAGGGGAGGTCGGCGTTGTTGGGGTTTGTGGGATGGTTATTGTGAGAGATGGTTTTGGTGTTGGTTCTGCTTTCCGGGCTTTTGCTGCTGCTGTCACTGTTGCGCGGTTGCTTGTGTTGGTGGCGCTGCTGCTGCTTTTGTGCGAGGCTGGGGTTGAGGATGGTGGTGTCGGTGGGAGAGCCTTGAAGGCAAAGCGGTCGAAGCCTGCGGTAGATTGCTGCCGAGCTGGGCTGCCATTGTTGTTCTCGTATAGATGGAGGTTGGCCGGCTCTTTCAGGACGAATGTCGCGGTCTTTCTTCTCTTCCTAGACCCAGGCGGTCGGCCAACAGGGCTAGGGTCTGGGAGCGCGGTCTCAGAGGCGACGCTTCGTTTCCATCTAAGACGGCGGCCGAAATTGGCGTGGCTGTTAGAGTTGCTGGATGTGTTGGCAAAGACGTCGTTTCTAGAAATTGTTCTCGAGTGTTGGCCTTCTGCGTCTGACCGATCCATGAGAGTAGTAGTTGTGCCTGCAAGACTGCTGCTCCCTGATGTAGATCTAGATGATGTGGTGGAAATGCAATTGCCCATAGCGAATGTGTGTGCGGTTGTATTGATGCTGCGAGTGTGTAGCGATGGTGGTGATGTCTGAGCATCGTATGCTCTTCTCAATGCGATTGTGTAAGATATTATACGGGCTGGATTTCTTGTGCTCGTGGTTGCTGTCTCAGACCGGTGAGCCCTGCTCGGGTTGGGATTCATTGTGCTGGGGTTTCGGGCTGTGAGGTGTAGCTATTCCGGGCGAAAGCGTCTCGGTGCGCATTTAATGTTGTAGACCTGTCTGTCGAGGAAGTCGAATACCAGTCAATGCTGCGACAGTCTCAGGCTAGGTGAGCTCAGCCGAGTGACGCCTATCCGTCCATCATGTGCTGACAATAGCAAAGGCGCAGTGAGTGAGCTGGTGGCGAAGAAGGCGAGCAGCTAGATGAAGCAGAAACATTCACTCGAGACACTGTGTTGGATGGGAGGTAGGAGTCAAGTCCGTGTTTGTGATGATTGAGATGGAATGTTTGGATGCGAATTAGCTCTGTGCGAAGTCAATTGCACCGAGTTGACAATACCGTGCTTTGTGAATGGCTGGTTGGCTGTGAAGTCAGTCTCGCCACATGGCTCTCTCTCGTCTCGACCCTCCCGCTTGCACAACTCTTCACACCTCCCACTCTTTGGAACTGGTAGCCTTTCAGCTGGCCCAAGTTGAAATCATTTCATTTGTCGCATCTCAAGGAATCGAGTCCCAACGCCGTGCTAAGAAATCCCCGTCTTTTCTTTTGGCGACCTGTCCGACCCAGAACTTCATATAGCGCCTGTACGCCTTGTTTCGTCACGGAATATTGGTCCATGGGCATGTAATCTTCCATCCTCAATCCCATCGTCGCATCCACTTTCAGCTTAACCCTCAGATATTATTACTCTTCATCGTGGAAATCCGCCTCGTCGTCCACGCCATCATCATCGATGAAGCCATCATCTTCCGCCGTGATTTTCTCGCCTGGTGCAAGACCGGCACGCGATTTGGGTTGGCTGACTCTGGGCATAGCGGGTTGAGATGAGGCAGGTTGTGGGTTTTGCTCTTGGGCTACGGCGTCGCAAGCGTCGATCCAGTCGAAGTAGACGTCTACGGGCTGGGTGAGGTCTGTCGATAGAGGTCAGTAAGGCGCGCGATTCACGTGTAGAGTGTATCTGGCGGCATACAGTTGGCGGACATTTGATAGCTCTGCACGCAGTTCTTGCAAGAAAGACTTGCAACACCGGCCTTCTTGTCGATTTTGGTCGAGATGGAGTCTTCACTATTACAGAAGACGCACTTGAACTTTGTATCGAGGCCGTCGCGCTGTGATACAGGTCAGCGGAATGTCTTTTGCGACATGTTCGCTTTGCGACAATCGCATACCTTCTTTGGGCCAGCTGGCTTAGCGGCGGTCTTGCGTTTGCCCTGGAGGATATTAGCATGGAGCGAAGATTACGGTGGATGTGCGACAAGCATACCATGACTGCGGTGGTGTGGGTGTGGGAGGATGGAGGTGTTACGTTTCGGAGTTGAGGATGCGCTTTGTTCTGGTGGTTCACAGTTCAAGTTGGCGTCCAGTCGCGACAAATTGCGTCAGGCGCGCGCGTTCGGGCCGATGCACTCTTGCCTCTTAGGGTGGATTGTGGGGGAGGATCCCTTGAGTCGGGTCAGTCGGCCAACACCGCTTCTGTTATCAAGCACAACGTGCAAGAGAACAGCTTTCCTTCCTCATTCCTCTTACACGATCGCTACCCGTATCTGTCCTTGTCGATAGGCGAAGATACCGCTGCTCACTTCTTATATTCTTGCCTACCGGTTGGCCCTCGTAGACCCTCTAGACCCTTCACTTCCATCGTCTCGTGATCGTGACTACTACTTATCAAATCAACTTACCTACCGCCCACCGCCTCCGTTTGATACCGAGCAAACAATCGTCCTTCATCCCATCCCACATTCCAACCTCTTCATCAGACCTCTCAGCGACCTTGACATCCGAAAGTCCAGAGAAAATCCAACACGATGGCCACCAATGGAACTGCCCCGCCTGATACGATGGCAATGCTCCAAGAGATCCTCTCATCCGTCAGATCGCTCAAGCAAGAGCATTCCGAACTATCTGCCTCAGTAGACGCCATCAACGGCCGTGTCAACACCCTTGCAGGCATCAAGCAGATTCAAGACGGTGTGGCCCACGATGCAACTCATCCCATCCCAAAGAACCCTGGAACAGACAGCGTTGCTCCTCCCAACGATGAAGACAAAGATGTTGATGCCCAAGCAACTTCGCCACCACCTGAAAGACGTCCCAGCACCACTTCCACCTCAAAGATCATTCTGACCTCCTACCCCGGGCAAGCTGGTGTTGATCCTATCCCTCTGAAATGGGGTAAGTGCAAGCTGCCTCTCGTCGGGCAGAACAATCGGGATAGGCTAGTGTCAGCATCGCCCGAATCTGTCCCAATCAATCTGTCCCCCGAAAGGCTGCGTATCCTCGCCTGCAAAGTGATATACTAACGTATCGTCAGGTGCCAAGGATCCCCATGAGAGAGGACCAGTTGTTGTCACCCGTAGCCCCTCCACTATTCGCAGACGAAACGCCATTGGTGCTCACGGCGGCTCGTACAGTATCTACTACGCTCTCGCCGTGGGATCCCAACAGCTCAACACTGACCACAAGCCTGATTTCACCAACACCGAGCCTGCTGCCAACATCGGTCCGTTCCCTGCATGGTCGGACCCCAAGAAGATCGTTGCGATGGATCCGCTTGGTCACCTGGCTCCATGGCTCTTCAAGGACTTGATGCACAAGGAAGACATCGAAATCAGACCCACCATCGCAGTGACAAGAGCTCACATGAAGCTTCCCGAGCTTGAGGACAGTGTCAGGAAGGGCAGGCTTGTGCCGGACGGTAAGATCTGCCTCAACTCTACCGGTGAGCTGAACGTTACCAAATTCGCCGTCGAGCCCGTCTGGAACCTCCCCGGTGTCGCTGAGCGATTCGGCATGGATGAAGGCGTTCTGAGACGCGCTCTGTTCGAGCATACCGGTGGAAGCTATCCCGAGCTCATCACACGAGGTGACATCAAGACATTCCTCCCACCTATTGGCGGCCTCACGGTCTACTGTTTTGGCGACCCTGCCAAGATGAGCGACCCCAATGTCAAGCTTGCACTTCGAGTTCACGACGAGTGCAACGGCTCCGACGTCTTTGGTTCGGACATCTGCACTTGCCGGCCTTATCTCATCTTTGGTATCGAGGAGGCAGTCAAAGAAGCCCAAAAAGGCGGATCTGGAGTTGTCATCTACTTCCGCAAAGAGGGCCGCGCGCTGGGCGAAGTCACCAAGTATCTCGTCTACAACGCCCGCAAGCGTGGCTCAGACAAGGCTTCCGAGTACTTCAAGCGTACTGAGAATATTGCTGGTGTCAAGGACTCCCGCTTCCAAGTGTTGATGCCGGACATTCTTCACTGGCTGGGTATCACCAAGATCGATCGCATGTTGAGCATGTCGGACATGAAGCACGATGCCATTGTCCAGCAGGGTATTCCCATCCACGAGCGAGTGCCTATTCCAGATGAGATGATCCCCGAGGATGGAAGGGTTGAGATTGACGCCAAGATCCACGCTGGTTACTGTGAGTGTTTTCGATGGGAGATTTGTGTTGACATGAACGCTGACAATGCACCATAGTCACAACTGGCAAGATCATGACGATGGAGGAGCTTTCGAATGTGCAGGGTCGTGCGTGGGAGGATGTCGACGTGAGTACCGTTGGTCTTCGAGGAAGTGATCGATCACTGACTTTTGACAGCATTGAGAAGTTCACAGACGAAAGAATGAGAGAGGTTGCTATCGAAGTGGAATGCTACTCTTGTTCGCGCGTAGTAGCGCTGTGTAGTGATCGTATACAGGTTTCTAAGAACTGTGGACTGCATTTTCTCTCACTGGCTAGATTGTTGCCGAGTTGTAAAGGATGTCTTCAGTAATACTACCTCCCATGGATCAACTACATGACCAACCCGAGTTCCGCACTCTATCGACTGTGAACCGATCAAACCACCTCTTTATACAGGATGTAAGCTGGCATTCGGGTGGATGGACTTTCAGACGAGACATTCGGCAGTTCCAGCATTCTTCAACGCAACCTAAATCATTCGCTTTCGTTAGGAGCTGATGCCATCATGTTACTCAATCGTTAGCATCGATCCATGTACAGTTTTCATCTTCCACAGGCTTGTGCAGAATTGAATGACATCAAGAATAGAGTTCAAATGCGTCGTTTCGCTCTCGTTTGAAGTGCGACCTGCAGACGAAAATTGCACACGCCAATGAGCTCAACACATTGTATTGATAAGCCTTGAAGTTGTGAACATGAATGCAAGATGAAGAAAATATGTCCATCGCATTCCAGCAAGTCCAGATGTCAGACGTGAGCACCTCGGTATATGTATTCTAGACGGTCCTAGTCAAAGGCCCGTGCTAGCTCCGCTAATTCTATGGGTTTCCGAGTTTCTCTCCATCAACATCCGACCATACAATTCCCTTTGCCATCTCCATCCCCTTCCATCACCACACCCTCCCACATACCTTCATTTACTTAAAGGAACTGCGGAGTTGATTTGTTTTCTTCGCTAATACCCATTCCTCTTCCTCTCCACACATCACATCATGCAGCGTGCTTTCGCTACCGCACCCAGGGCTGCCCTGCGCAGCTCCAGAGTCAACTCTGGCTCTCTCATCCAGCAAAGATTCGCGCACAAGGTACGCCGGCATCAATACACCAACGAAAGAGCACGAGAACAGCGGATACTGATGCGATACTACAGGAGCTCAAGTTCGGCGTCGAGGGCCGACAAGCACTCCTCCAGGGTGTCGAGACCCTCGCAAGGGCCGTGGCCACCACTCTCGGTCCCAAGGGCCGCAATGTCCTCATTGAGTCCAGCTTCGGCTCTCCCAAGATCACCAAGGACGGTGTGACCGTCGCCCGCGCCATCTCCCTCAAGGACAAGTTCGAGAACCTCGGCGCTCGTCTCCTCCAGGATGTCGCCAGCAAGACCAACGAGGTCGCCGGTGACGGTACCACCTCTGCCACCGTGCTCGCTCGCGCCATCTTCTCCGAGACCGTCAAGAACGTCGCCGCTGGCTGCAATCCCATGGACCTCCGCAGGGGTACCCAGGCCGCCGTCGAGGCCGTCGTCAAGTACCTCGAGGCCAACAAGCGCGACATCACCACCAGCGACGAGATTGGCCAGGTCGCTGCCATCTCCGCCAACGGCGACAAGCTTATTGGCAAGCTCCTTTCCCAGGCCATGGAGAAGGTCGGCAAGGAGGGTGTCATCACCGTCAAGGAGGGCAAGACCATCGAGGACGAGCTCGAGGTCACCGAGGGCATGAAGTTCGACCGCGGCTTCATCTCCCCCTACTTCATCACCGACACCAAGGCCCAGAAGGTCGAGTTCGAGAAGCCTCTCATCCTCCTTTCCGAGAAGAAGATCTCTGCCGTCCAGGACATCGTTCCCGCGCTTGAGGCTTCCCAGCAGCTCCGCAGGCCTCTGGTCATCATCGCCGAGGACATCGACGGTGAGGCACTCGCCGTCTGCATTCTCAACAAGCTCCGTGGTCAGCTCCAGGTCGCCGCCGTCAAGGCCCCCGGCTTCGGTGACAACCGCAAGAGCATCCTTGGCGACCTCGGTGTCCTCACCAACGGTACCGTCTTCACCGACGAGCTCGACATTAAGCTCGAGAAGGCCACCGCTGAGATGCTCGGCTCCACCGGATCCATCACCATCACCAAGGAGGACACCGTCATCCTGAACGGTGAGGGCAACAAGGACGCCGTCGCTGCCCGCTGCGAACAGATCCGCGGTGTCATGAACGACCCCACCACCAGCGACTACGAGAAGGAGAAGCTCCAGGAGCGTCTTGCCAAGCTCTCCGGTGGTGTTGCCGTCATCAAGGTCGGCGGTGCCTCTGAGGTTGAGGTCGGCGAGAAGAAGGACCGCATGGTCGACGCTTTGAACGCCACCCGCGCCGCCGTTGAGGAGGGTATCCTCCCCGGTGGTGGCACTGCCCTTCTCAAGGCCGCTGCCAACGCTCTCAACGACCTTAAGCCCGAGAACTTCGACCAGCAGCTCGGTATCGCGATCATCAAGTCCGCCATCACCCGCCCTGCCCGCACCATCGTGGAGAACGCCGGTACCGAGGGTTCCGTCGTTGTCGGCAAGCTCATGGACGAATACCGCAACGATTTCAACAAGGGCTTCGACTCCTCCAAGGGCGAGTACGTTGACATGATCGCTGCCGGTATCCTTGACCCCTTCAAGGTCGTCCGCACCGGTCTTATGGACGCCTCCGGTGTTGCCTCCCTCCTCGGTACGACCGAGGTCGCCATTGTCGAGGCCTCCGAGCCCGCTGGCGCTGCTCCTCCCATGGGCGGTATGGGTGGTGGCATGGGTGGTATGGGCGGCATGGGCGGCGGCATGTTCTAAGCTTGTCGCTTCCCCCGTTATCCCCCTGACCATCAAAAAACCAAAAAGCTTCACCTATATGATACCCCGCGAGACGTGTACAAAAGCCACCATTTTGGGACCTTCTTGTTTGTCATAATCAGAAAGAGCACTGCGACTCCTTCTCTCCGCTCTTGCGATTCTTAAAAAAAATTGCATGGCGATATTGTTAGCGGCGGGGCCTGTACTATTAAAACAAACCTGTACTAGATGTATTTTAGCGAGCAAGAAGTTGTACTATACCAAAAATTTACGAGCCCTCTTCTCACCTCTTCAGTCGCGTCTATGGGTATTTTGAACAAGCACAACTCGAGTTTTAATGGATAGCCCCAAAACGTGAATGAGTAATTTCATGACAAGTTCCTTGCGTGTACGCAGTTGAATGTGCATCATCAATGTTTAATATTAGGTAATTAGGTTCCTTGCATTAATTTCCATGAGGTCACTTCCCATCTCGACTTTCAACTTTCCCCATCCTACTTCACATAGATACCATACACATTTCAAGTATCGAGAACCACCCGGCCCAACCACACTTCTCAACATGACATGAGCTTCTAACAAATCACGAAATCGCCAATTACCGGCACACCTATCAATTCAAATATCGACAAGAAGGAAATACCTTTTGCTTCCCAACCACAATGTCCGGCAAACGCCTCCTCGACGCCGCCAAACTCGCCTCTGCCGGCCGCGCCGTGGGCGCCAAACACTTTGAGCTCCGCGCGCGGCAATGGCGCGCGTGGACCGAGGGCTCCGGGCTGGGGAGAGCGGTCAGGAACCAGACGGATAGAGTCACGGTCACGGCGGGCGCGGCGTGGCAGTTGGCGAGGAGGGCGGGGGGCGAGCAGCGGGAGGGGAATAAGCCTGTTTGGGATGAGGGTATGAAGGGGGCGAAGGAGAGGGTGAGGGATGAGATTTTGGGGGGTGGTGGTGCTGGGGGGGATGGGTGGAGGGGTTCTACTGCTGCTGCTGCTGCTGGTTCTGCTGCTGGTCCTGCTGCTGGTTCTGGTGGGGACGAGGCGTTGGCGAAGAGGAGGTCGCAGAGGTTGGCTGAGGAGCAGATCCCTTCTGTGGAGGCGGATGCGGAGGGGAGCTCTTTGAAGCAGGCGGATTCGGGCAGAGATACTTTTGGGGAGCGGACGGGCAGTGTGAGTCCGGAGCTCTCGTCGCTGCCTAGGGTCAAGCTGCCTAGGAGTCCGGCTGATGGGCAGGGCGGGGATGTGCATGTGGAAGAAAAGGGTTTGAATCAGGATGTTTATTACTCGGCAAAGGCGGAGCCTGCGCCTGCGCCTGCGGGTGGAGAGACGACGCCTGAGGGCGTGAATCTGGACATCTTCAGCAGCTCCAAGGTGTCGCAGGCTTTGGGAAGGTCAGGAGGGGACAGGGCGAACCCGTATGCTGGGAGGAAGAGGATGGCTGCGAAGCCTTTGCCGGAGATGGTAGCGGCTATGGAGAAGAGGAAGAAGCAGGAGAGTGTGAAGGCGGCGGAGGATGCTCCTCCCTCGCCTATTGCGGATGTTCCTACGGAGAAAGCTACGCCAGTCGCCATGGACGCAGAGACTGAGAAGTTGGCAGAATCTATCATGAAGGACTCTGCTGCAGAGGCACAGTCGAGCACAGCTACACCCCCGGCAGAGAGGGTAGCATACGAGATGCGGGAATCGAGAGTGCCGGAATCACGGTTCGGCAGGCTATGGCAGTACGGTGGGCTGGCAACCAGTATGGCTTTTGGCGCTGTCGGAGAGGGTTTCAAGCGCTTCACTGGCAGCGGTAGCGATGGAAGTCTCGTCCTCAGCGAGGCAAACATGAACCGACTCGTGGCCAAACTGAGCAAGATGAGAGGAGCAGCTCTGAAGCTGGGCCAGATGATGAGCTTCCAGGACTCGAAAGTGCTGCCTGCGACCATCAACACCATCTTGCAGCGGGTCCAGGACAGTGCGGATTACATGCCTCCTTCACAGCGGAATCAGGTCCTCGTTCGCAGTCTTGGAGAGAACTGGCGCGACCTTTACTCCAGCTTTGAAGAGCGACCGTTCGCTGCGGCTTCGATCGGTCAAGTGCACAAGGCTACATTGGCGTCCAACGGCAAGCAAGTCGCCGTAAAAGTACAGTACCCCGGCGTCCGCAACAGCATCGATTCGGATCTCAACAACCTCTCACTCCTCCTCACCGCCAGCCGCCTCCTCCCCAAAGGCCTCTACCTGGACAAGACCATCGCCAACGCCCGCACGGAGCTAGGCTGGGAATGCGACTACGAGCGCGAAGCCGAAGCCTGCATCCGCTTCAAGCAACTCCTCAGCGAAGAGCAAGCCACCTTCTCCGTCCCCGAAGTCTACCCCGAAGCCTGCGGGCCCGACGTCCTGACCTCCGAATTCATGCACGGCAAAGGCGTGACCAAGATCCCGGACCTCAGCCAAGCCGAGCGCGACTGGATCGGCACGCACATCCTGCGCCTCTGCCTGCGCGAACTGATGGAGTGGCGCTTCATGCAGACCGACCCCAACTGGACCAACTTCCTCTACAACCGCCCCGCGCAGAAACTCGAGCTCCTCGACTTCGGCGCCAGCCGCGACTTTCCCGCAAAATTCGTCGAGCCCTACGTCGAGCTGCTGATCGCCGCCGGCAAAGGTGACCGCGAGACCTGCCGCGACCGCAGCATCGAGCTCGGCTACCTGACGGGCCGCGAGAGCCCGGAGATGCTGGCGGCGCACGTCGACTCGATCTTCGTGCTGGGCGAGCCCTTCAACGACAACGCGCCCGACGTCTACGACTTTGAGAACCAGACCATCACCGACCGCGTCAGGGCGAACATCGGGCTGATGCTGAGGGAGCGCATGGCGCCACCGCCAGAGGAGACTTATAGCCTGCACCGCAAGCTCAGCGGAGCGTTTTTGCTCTGTGCTAGGCTGAGGAGTAAGATCCGCACGAGGGATATGTTTGCGGATGCCGTTGGGGTTTGGAAGGGGAGGGTGCAGCAGGGTGGTGGTGATGGTGCTGTGGTGGAGGAGTCGAGGCGGTTCTTGTAGATTGATTGATTGGTGGATTCTCGGGTGTAAGCCATAGATTTTGTTGGTTTGTATTACCAGGTTTGTTGCTTTTGTAAGATTATGGTTGGCTGATACGTTGTCTTTATTATTTTCCCACCCTACCTGACTCTACGTTGAGGTTTTGTGGAAAATAGATGTGCGATGCCCGTGGTTCGACTAGGTACCTAGGTTTGTAACTTCACTCGTGTATACGGCTATACCGAAACTCTAGTATCAGTGGATGTTAGTTATTGGTTGTTAGCTAGCCCTTGACACTACTACCACTGCGTTTCCTTTTGACCCGACCATCACATGCACAGCCGTTCTCGGCGTGCGAAGCATACGAGAGGCGTGGTTTCGGACCTACTAGAAAGATTGGGGTGGTGATATCGTCGCTTGCGTTATCTTTCGGATAGGCGCTCTCGGGTAGGCGCATGTGAAAGTGGTGTCTGGAAAGGGGGGGCTACGGCTATGTGAGCGAGCCAAGGTTACGGTGACTTTAGTAGAAGCGCTTTCTCAGCGGCACGCCTGTGATACTTGCAGGTAACGAATCCTTGTATCAGCTCATATCGAAGGACGACCAGGCCGGATGACGGATCTCACTGGCATTTCCCGATTTTGATATACTCAATTTCTGATACCCCTTTCGAAATTGATGTTTTCTGGCGAGATGACAGTCTCGCAATCACGCAGACAACTTTTGCCGCAGCGTTGCCCTGGCCTGTTTGCACATCTCACTGACATCAACATCTTCACCTCCGATGGTGTCGTTCCTCTCATTGATCTCCCGCTCCATCTTGCCGAAATCTCGATCCACGCCATCCGCGCGCCACTCATAAACGTTGCCGATCCTCGCGCTGCTTTGCACGAGCCATTGGCCGCGTTCTTTGCGCACGTCGTTGAATGTTGAGAAGACGGCCTGCACGTCGCTGATACTCTTCACGGCATCGTCGGCTAGCAGCTCGGCCATCACTGCGCTGTCTTCGATGCACAAGCCCGCACCGGCGCCGTGGTGGGGCGAGGTGGCGTGAGCTGCGTCGCCGATGATGGCGATGCGGCCTTTTGTGTAAGTGGGTGGAGGGTTCTTTCCAAGGTCAAAGATCGCCCACTGCGGATACTTCGTCAGCTGGTGATCAAGAATGCCGTCTCATGCATGGGGCGTTTCACTTACAACGTCGAGGTTCTCGTCCGTCAGCTTCAGCAGACCCATCACATCGTTGCTGTATCCCGCAAAGTCCCTGAGAGCGTCTTCACGGTGTGCCGGAGCCGTCAACTTGTCGGAGTTTTCCCAGGGTTTGTCTGTTGTTCTAAAGGCAACGATGTTGAGGGTTTCACCATGCTTGACGGGGAATGTCAAGACGTGTCCATTGGGACCCAGCTGTCATTACCGTTAGTATGAGAGAACGATTTCTCATGGTTCTGGAACAAGATAACTCACATGCATGCAAGAGTTCGAAGCCCTCTCCTCGCCCACAGCTTCCATCGCCTTCGCCATTGGTACCACTCCTCGATACGCATACTTATAAGTATACGTGGGATGCGCACAGGGATGGTCCAAACCATGCATCAGCTGCCTGGTCTTAGACTTGATCCCATCACACCCAATGACAGCATCCGCCTCCGCAGAGCTTCCATCCTCGAAATGCATAATGCACTTGCCGCCTTCGCCGTCCTGCTCAAGACTCTTCAGCCTCTTACCGAAATTCGCGATTCCCTCCGGGACAAGTTTCACCAGCTCATCCAGAAACGTCGCACGGTGCACGCCATTTTGACCCAGACTGTTGCTGATGGTGAATTTAGGCGTCGAAGTCTCCAGTTGCTCGCCTTCGCGCCCGTAAGCATCGAAGAAGTCGAACCAGACGTTCCTCTTCGAAGGCCACTGATTGCGCGTGCAGACCTTCTCGAACGACTGGTAGATGCCGTCGTGGCATATCTTCATGGATTGAACCGCGTTTGGCGAGAAAGAAACTCCAGCGCCGATTTCGCCGAATTTGGGCGCTTGCTCGTAGATTGAGACTTTGATGCCGCGGTGATGGAGGGCGAGTGCCAGAGTCAGGCCTGCGATGCCGCCGCCTATGATCGCTAGGTTGAAGCCTTTTGTGGTCGTGGATGCCATCTTGGAGTAGTAGTGTGATGTGGGTGAGTACAACGTCTGTGTGATGACGTGAGGTTCAATCCTGGACTGAGGAGAAGCTAGAGTTTCTTGTTGCAGTGATCAACGCAAGTACGAGACTTGTCGTTCTGGACTGAGCAGGTAGACGATTCTTGTTTAGCAGAATCTCGAGATGGTAGTAGCTGTAGCGGTAGTAGTAGTATGGATAGACTGTGACGATGATATAATCTAGCCTCACACCAACTACCTGGCCATATGCCGAGGTGGATTGAGTTTGGGTGGGGGTTCATGATGCCTCGCAGAGCCTCAAACCCTACTGTAGTCATGAGATGATTGGCCCGTTGTTGACGCACATATTCCGCTCACAACGCTCCATCGTTCGTGAGTTGTTTGAGAGCGATGCGGTTCTGGGCGGATAGGGCTTGGAAAGCAATGGAGATCGTGGAGCTCCGTCGTGGAGTGCCGATGTGGAGTGCCGTTCACGGAGGCTGTTAGGTATGGAGTCTTCCCCGGCTATCGGATAATCGGAAACCGGATGTCAGAGGATGAGTTGGAATCTCCTCCATGGTCGTAAGACTCAGAAAACGCTTGGAGGACAGAGAACAACAGCTTTAGGCAGCAACCGACACCGCCTCCCAATCAAGCAAGTACGGTGACGCTGAACGCCAAGACTTGCCTCGGCCGGAAAGTATATCATTGAGCTTCATCCTTCGACCTTCTTCAAGTTGGACAACTCGCTTTGCCAATTGGCTTAGATCAAGGTATGCATCTCTCACCATCTCAGGCTCGTCGATCAATGCTAACTCCACCAAAGTGTAGTATCTGTTCTTTTCAGTTTGACCGCTGAAACGTCACCAAGGTGACTTTTACGATCAACCATTTTTTGCACCAATCGATGGGCCGCTCAGCTTGCTGATGCTCTCGGTAAGTGTCGCCAGTATTGCACTACATCTGGCTGATGCGAACACCATCACTTTTTCATCAATTTCTTCGCTACATGCGGAGACGTTGGAGAAGATGTGCTCCTTCCTTCCATTCACGTCGTGTGCCAGCTATGTCTTTCCGAGAGGTCTACCGTAGAAAGGCACATGCAATCCGTCCATAGCGAGCTCACGCCGAGGTCATGCCAGGTCTATTTCACTTCGTTGCAGGTGACAAGGAACCAAGATTGTAGGACTGGTGTCAGAAGCATAATAGTTACATCTTCACACACTATTGCAGTACATGTAAACAACTCAAGTAAACACAACAGCCCGCCCCCCACACAAAAACAAACAAAAACCATGCCACCAACACGCCAAACCCACGCAGCCCACGATCCCTTCACGGACGCACCCTTGCGCCATCCCACCATCGCGCCCCCGAACCTTCGCGCCGCAGCTTCTGCATCCGCTTCTGCATCTGCATCTGCAGCATCTCATCACGCCCTCCGCTCAAACGCCAGCACGGCCTCATCTCGCTCCCGCCAACAGCAACAACAACAACAACAGACAAACCTCTTCGCACCCTCACAATCACGGAGGCCTACGAGTCGGCGCGCAACACCTGCATTCGAGGAAGATGTCTTGGCAGACGAGGTAGAAGAAGAAGAAACGGCTGCTGCCGCTGCCGAAGAGCTAGACGCAGCATTACATGTACAACGCAGACAAGTGAGGCAGGCGCGCGCCAGGCATGGGAGCCCTGAGAGCAAGCTCGCGCGGGCGCAGCAGAAAGCCAGGCTTGAACGAGAGCGGGAGGAAGAGTCCGAATTCGTGATCCGCAAGGCTGATGGGAGCTTTTTGAGAGAGGTCGAGGGCTTGGAAAGCGCTCTAGGCGCGCATTTGTTGGCGGAGGAGATGGTGGATGAGGCGGAGCTCAAGGCTATGGATGATGTGCATTCGGCGACTGTGAGGCATTACTTTACTACTGCGCCTGTGGCTGGGACTAGGGCGAATGAGAAACATGAGCGGAGTAAGTGAATTGGGATCTTCCTGCGGTTTTGTGGAATGGGCCAGATGATGGGCTGAGCTGACTGTGATCAGGTTTCGAGGACCATTATCCGGCCGTGGTTTCGCGGGTTAGACAGCTGGTTCTGTCGAAGCTGGAGAATGAGAAATGGCGGTATGAGGCTGTGAGCAGCTATTGATTTTCTCTGAAAGCGCCTGATGTGATACTCGGCGAGCGCGCGTCTTCACCTTATTCATATCCTTCCATGAGGAGGCAATATCGGAACCCTCCATCTACCAATGCCGTCTGGGCGAGCTTCTTCTCAAGTCCAACTTCCGCATTCTGAGGCGCTTCCGGATCACAGAGCAATCGCGTGACTGCGAAGTTGTCGGTACAGTATGCATGTACATAAAAGACGTTCTAGACGTTGCGACGCGAACAATCAGTACGTCTTCCCTCCGGCGGGCAACGGCTTGTCAGGTTTGGGAGAATGCACAATGTGGACGTGGTGCGTTTGCATGCGCCTTCCTGTTCACCGCCTAGTCTTGTTATCACTGCCCCGGCTCATATTGCGCTGAAGCCTGGCTCGAAGAGGGGTTTCTAGGACTTTACAATAGGCTATCGTGTACACGTTAACAGCTCTGTTTTCTCCAACCCAACTTGCGTCGTAAAATCTTCTCGCCCACCAACACACCAGACCACCACAACCTCCCACTCAAACATGTCATATTACGAGGTCTGTTGTCGTCGGTTGAGGGACATGCTCGCGCCAGGCCCTCTTGCTACAGCAGAGGCTCGCAGGAAATCGTAAGCCGCGACGACGTCGACTTCGATCCAGCCAAAGTGAAGGAGATCGGCATCGCGGTCCTGGAAGTCGAAGGCTCATGGGTCTCCGAGGGGCGTGTGACGGTAGGCAACTACACGCGATCCATACACGCCAAGGCCATCCGGTCAGACTGACGATCCCATGACAGATTTGGGTGGTCAGGGAGAAGAGGAGTCACTCGATGCGGACGAGGACGCCGCTCCCGCATCGAAAGTCATCGATATCGTTACCACGAACTACCTCATGCGCACCACGGTGGATCGAAGGAGTTACCTGAAGACATTGGCGAGTCAGTCGTTTCAACCCGCTACTTCGACAGATTGGAAGGTCGTCCGTGACCGCTAATCTTCTTCTCAAGACTACATGGAACGCGTCGATGGCTGCTTGCAAAGCTCGGACATGCCGGACAGCGACCGCAAGGCGGTTATGCAAGCCATTCGCGAATACAACAAGGATCAAGTCTTGCCGGCGTTTGACAAATTCGGATTCTACTGCCTCCCATCGTCGGAAGGCAAGGGCACAGATCTGTAAGTCGCAAATTGCCCTTTTGCGGTGTTTTGGGCGCCATGTGTGTACACGTTTGACGATGCATGCTAGTTTGATCCCTCTCGGATACCGCGACGACGACAAGGAGAAGCCGTATCTCGTCTTTTGGAAGCAGGAGCTTAAGGAGGTGGATTAATAGGCGGAGTTGCTTGTCCTTCTACACATCGCCGAGAGCTGCTTGGGTTTGTATTCGACTTCCATCACAATTTGCCGCAAGAGTCTGAACATTTCTCATCCAGAGTGCGTCACTTTCAGTGTCGTTGGAGGCGAAAGCTCCGAAGCCGCGGAAGTCGACGGAGAGGGCACTGCAAAGCCAGAGAACAACGAGGCGGCCAAGGTCATTGACATTGTCAGCGTGAACCGTCTCAAGAGTGTTTTTCTGGATAAGAAGGATCTCACAACCCTGCTACACAGTAAGTCATCCTCATCCCCTTCCCTTCTCCCCGTACCAACCGTTCCATCTGACAACTAGGCTGAACCGTCCGCTTGCCCTCAAGACTACTGCAAAGACGTGAGGCACGCTCTAAAACACCGTGATCTCCCACCGGATGAGATCAAAGCTTTTGGGGAGAGCGTTCCTGCTTACCTCAAAGGTCGGCTTCTCCCGGAGTTTGACAAGTATGAGTTCTACGTCTTTCCTGTCACTTCGATTGGCCAGAGCAATCTGTGAGTATAGACAATCTCTGCGAGCTTTGGAGCCGGTTCCCCGAGAGACTGACGCTCCGCCGTAGGGTCATCCCTCTGAGATATCGCGGAGACGGCAAGACGCCGTACATGGTTCTTTGGAAGCACGGCTGGGTCAAGACAGAAGAAGAGGGAGAAGAGGAATGGTATTGAGATGGGTAGCGCCATCTACACCGGACGGTTCGCGCGCCTGCGATGGCTGGGGAAGTGTGCGGCGAGAGTACATGCAGTTTAAACGTCGTTCTCGCCTTCTTCGGCGCCGGTTGTCGGTCGCAACCGTAGCGCGTACTTGGCGGGCTTTTGCAGTTGTCAGCTCGCACGCTTTGGCAGTCGAGACACACAGGATTGGAGACTTACCTCGTCTGTGTCGACGACCAATAGGCCTTCCTCTGCCTTGCCCATCATGTCAAGAATATTCACTTCACCACCGCTGAACCTCATCACACAGCTGCTCCCTGCGTAACTGACTGAGTCTCCGAGGGGGATCACCTGTCCAGTCTTTGTCACAAGTTCGTTGGTTTCGTTCTTCTCGTTGCCGACACGGTTGGAGAACACAACTGTAATGTCTTCTCCAGTAGCCTTACTAGTCTCAATCAACGGCGAGAACCGCTGCAACCAGTAGCTCACCGTCTCCAACGCCGGCTGGCCTGGCAGCAATTTCATCTCCTCTCCGGGCAAAGAAGTCAACCACGCCATTGACATGACTGCCAGTTTCGCACCGTTTTCGACAATGTTCGTGGCAAACTCGAACTTGTCCCAGGGCGCTTCGAATTGGTAAGGGTTGATGTCCATGCAGATTCCCAGGCCGACTTTACCCAATGAACCGAGCGTGTCGCAAAAGAAGCCAGTCGGTCCTTCGGCTGCCCAGCTCTCGTCGGTGTAGTAGAGGAAAGACTTGCGGTAGTTGGCCAGGATATCACCAGTCGGGCTGACGGTGACGGTGGAGTTGTATCGCTTGTAGATTGGCTCGGTTGGGTTGCCATTGGTCGATGTGTGTTGGGTGGCGTCGGTGTCTGTTGAAATCTCTGGGTAGCCTGCAATGACATGGCAACCCAATCGCTCTGCTGTTGAGATTGCCCATTGTGTTGTTACGCCTGCTGTTGTGGGCTCTAGGTAGGGTTTGATGGATTCGTAGGAGGGATAATTGTAGCCGGTAAAAGCCAGTTCCGGTAAAACCAAGAGATCTAATTCTGCAGGAGGCGGTGACGATGAAAGTATGGCGTTTGCTGTGGCGATGTTGTGTTCGACATTGCGGATCTTCGAGTCTAGCTGTAATATTGCCACTTTCATATTGTTAGGTCTGTGTTGTCGATGTTCAGGGTTGTGGTCGGGTCCTTGGATGTTTTGATGGGACGTGGGGAAGGAAAGGAAGCTTGAGCAAGCACCATCTTTCAAACGCCGACGACACGCACCTCGACATCACATCACAAATGTAAGTGAAGACATTCACTCACATCACATGACCACAATGCCTCCTCAAAGCAGAGGTAAGGCGCCTCACAAGCCTCCGCCCAAGCCAACCAACCTCTACTCAAAGTCAACACCCAATCTGCCGACACTGCACTCAATCAACACCACCCAACACGACACCAACACCAGCACGACCATCACTCCCACCAACCAACCTTCACGCCAACAACAAGACCTCCTCTCACCCAATTCCAACCCTTCTCCCTCTGAGCCAGCCTCAATCGAAGACTTCTCCCTCGACTCGCCCCAAGACTCGGCCTCGTCAGGCGAAGAAACAGACGCACCCCTCGCCTCTCTCCCCAAATTCTACCATCACCACCACTCGCGCAGCCACACCTACCTCGCTCCGACCTTCGCCCCACCCTTTTATAACCGCCCTCCAACCCCCCTCCCGCCCTCGCCATCCCTCACATCCCTCCTACGCCCCAACTTCACCTCCCAAAGCAGCCGCCCAGGCACTCCAGACCCCTCCTCGGACGAAGGAAACGGCAGCACACCACACACCCACCGAACCAACACCGGCACCGGCACGCAAACTCCCAACAGCGCCGCCGCAGCCAGCACGCTCACGACCTCGTACCGCACCGCGCGGCCCATCCCGCGCGCCAGCCCGCAAGTCCCGACGTACGAATACTACGGCTTCACGCTCTACCTGGTCTCCTCGCTGGTCTTCGTCGTCTACCTGCTGTGGTCCTTCCTGCCGTCGCCGTTCCTGCACTCGCTCGGGATCTACTACTACCCGAACCGGTGGTGGGCGCTGGCGATACCGGCGTGGACGGTTATGTTCATGGTCTACATATACGTAGCGCTTGCGAGTTACAACACTGGATATCTGACACTGCCGATGAGAAGTGTGGAGTGCATGGTTGACGAGGCGGCGAATGTGGCTGTTGTGGATGCTAGGGGGAGACTGGTGAGGGACGAGAAGCCAAGTTGGGGCAAAGACCACTCGGATGCGACACGCGGTGGAACGGCGGCGGGAAAAAGTGGCAAGGGCAGGTATGGCGGGCACCACAGCAGGCACACGAGTGTGAACAAGGGGTTTGGGCTGGATCCCGACGTGGATTGGAAGGAGTTGTGGATGGAAGGGACGGATGCTGTTATGGATATCCCTATTGGCGGCGTTTGTGAGATTTTGTACGGGCAGGCGACGGACCATAGTGCAAACGGCGATGCTGGACATGGCTAAGGTGTGCTGCGGTTTTCCCTTTCTTTCTTTCTTTTTTTTTTTTTTGAAGATACCCCATTGGATGATATGGTACTACTCCAAGTCTGTTATATGAATGCTCTCTGCTCTTACTGGTCTACCATACGGACGATTTGGCTCAGTGTAGTCGAAACCTCAAGCAGGCTCGACTCAGGTGCCCGATTGGAAATGTGGTTGTAGCTTGCCATGAAGGTACTACTGGGATCCTGCCAATGGGACGATCTTGAGCAATGAAGCCAGTATGAATACGTGTAGGTGCAAGAATGGAAGCACCTCAGATTTCTATGTACCAGTCACGTGGCCCTTCTTCATCTCGGAGTGGGGCTACATGAGCCCGTAGGTCAGTAAGTAATTAGACAGGAGGCTCTATTGATGATCCTCTTGGAACTGGCGCGGGCGGTGGGCCTGATGATCAAACCCTTGGTCCGCAGCCCTCCAAAGCACGACTCTAGCCTCAAGCATACAGATGGGTCGCTGCGGGGAGCATTGTTGCTGTGCCACAAAGGCGCTGCCACTAGAGATCGTTGTCCTTGTCGTTGTATCGGTAGTTACTGTAAGCGACGAGTACAGTCAGTGTGAAGGAGCAGGCCAAGCCAAGCGCGCGGAAGCCCGGAAGAGGACCATGAACGCCGCAATTACTAACTTACACGGTAGACGAGATCTCCATCTGCCTAATAACATTTGACAGGGCTACAGTACATCACGCAACTTGCGACGTTACTGGTGCCGGTATGCAACCTATCGAACCATCACCCTGACCACTAAAGCGGGTATGCCTGGGGGATCACTGTCTAGCGACCTAGCGCAGCTGGAAGGGGCAACAGCGCCGCTCTCTCTCTACAGCGATATCCGGCACTTCAGAGGCTACAGTACAGATCGAAAACACCGTGGACTGGCAAGGTTTGCCCACGCTCTTCCTTGGATGGAAGGTCACATGCTGCAGTGCCGCTAATCACCAAGCGAAACCCATCTCGCTTGCGTCTCGTCGGCTCATATACACAGGAAGCCAGGTTTACAACAAGTCTCATACTTCCGGCACAGCAGCCGAGCCCTAGTGATGCGCGATCTGGCCACCAGATATCTTTCCGTCGACTAGACCAGGGTGAAATGGATCTTGTCCTGGGATCTTGTCCTGGACAAGACTGCCTAGACGAATGCTTAAACGGCCAAGCGGGCGGCAATGGGAGTCTCTGCCTCTTTGCCCACAATCCGATTGAATGACACCGAGGATACTACTCACGACTCCAACATCTCGGCTGGCTTCAAGACGCATAAGCGTCACCTAATTCCCCCGCTGGCCTCATCCTGAAAGTGGTACCTGCACGAGCTTATCTTCAACTGCTGATACAAAATCGATGTATTGACCTTGCGCTGTACAGATCTCTCATGTGCTCATCCTCGGTGTATCTTCTTGATCTACGATACGTATTCTGATCTTCTCACCGGCAAGGATCATGTCACCTCCGCAAAGCTCGCAATCAACTCTACATGATTCAGCCCAATTCGTCCTCGCGTCTGACTTCTTTTGTGACGACATTCTTGCTTCCCAGGAACCCAGTCTGATGATCGATTTTCTGGATCAACGCGTACTGGACTCGCACATGTACGACACAAGTCACCGAAGCTACCTCGCAGATGACGATCAAACGCACGTCTGGACTGGTTTAGTCAACCGAGCGAATTTGTCAGCCCATCCTTTTGGGACAGGAGCGACTGACTGGAATCTGGCACCTGGTAGTGCATCCAGTGTGGCGACGACACAGATCAACGGAGTGAACAATCAAGCGGACAGCCAATCTTCAATTCACCAACTTCCCGGCGTGAATTATGATGGCATGCAGCGTTCCGTATTGGAGAATGCCGACGAAAACAACATCGCGACTGACATGGACCGTTCGCCACTGACGTCTGTCAGATCCGACTCGTTGGAGCGAAATTCTCAAGCCGCCACACCTACACCAGACGCGGCTACCAAGACGACTCTCATCCGGTGCTGGCTGCACGGCTGTAATGGAAGATCCTTCACACACCTCAGCAACTACCGCCGGCACTGCCGGGAAAAGTCAAGGCAGGAAGCAGGGTTCTCCTGTTTGGTCTGTGGCAAGCGGTTCACGCGCAAAGCGGCGTGGAAAACCCACGTTGACCAACAGAGGTGCAAGTTCATCGACTACGATGCCAACGGGGTCCCTTTCGAACGGAAGAGGCATCCGTCGGCAGCGATGGATGCGATGGGAGTTCCTCAGATGTTGCCGCAGTAGGTAGCCAATTCGGCACGGGCGATGTAATTCCGTATCATATCTTCTCCTCGTCGTGGCATTTCAGGGCGGCACCCTTCGAGGCTGGCTGTCTTCTGTCATCCAACTCTCAGCGCTAAACTCACCGGAGGCGGTGCAACGACCGACTCTATCTACGCCACTAGTGGTAAGCAGTCCGTCGGCGACAGTAACTAGTCACACATCCTGGAAATACATTCGGATATCGCCTTCACGATACAGACTGAACTCCAAAACAGACTCCACCCAGACAAAGATGGACATTGCTCAAGTCGATGAGTGCAAGACGAATAGGCGAGTACACGCACTGGTATTGCCCACGGTTTATGCTCCACTTCCATACCAAGTCGATCTCCAACTCCCGACACTCGAACTCGCCAACTGCAAAGACATCAAGAAACTCTTGCCAAGAAGAAAACACCACATAACCAATTATGCCTTCCACAAACACGGGAGTCTCCTTCAGGCATGACTAACCCTCCGCTACGCGTATGGTATTCGGAAAGAGTGAGAGGGCCAGGCATACCGCTCGATGCTCTCGTCTCAGCAGGACACCGCTACGCGACCGCTTCCGAGAGCAATCACTCAAGGTTCAACTACCTCCTCTCTCTTGGACGGCGGGACGTTGTAGTTGATGTACTGGCCGTGGAAAGCAGCGTCTTGCGCTTCGGTGGCTGCCTCTTCTCTCTTGGACGGCGGAACGCTGTAGTTGATGTACTGCCCGTGGAAAGCCGCATCTTGGGCTTCCACCGACTCCTCTCTCTTGGACGGCGGAACGCCATAGTTGATGTACTGTCCAAAGAAGGCTCCGTCCTGCGTCGGAAATGGTCAGCCCAACAAAAACTACTGTCGATTGTTGACGGGTAGAGAAATACTTACCGCGGCATCCTCGCTGTCAGATGCTGAAATGTCACGAGCCACCTTGACTGGGTCCATCACTTGCTGTGAGTCCGTCGTTAGCTTTACGATGGCGTGATTCGTGTTGACGTTG
>Ga0265797_10001201_pt1 | contig 46158 bp, 48 predicted proteins | sample P2T30metagenome_FD_192433 | JGI IMG/M metagenome (GOLD analysis project Ga0265797, IMG submission 192433) | Plant litter microbial communities from East Loma Ridge, Irvine, California - P2 T30 | ecosystem: Environmental > Terrestrial > Plant litter > Unclassified | place: USA: California...
CTCGTTGTCTGCATTACTGAGGGTATCCCCCAGCACGACATGGTCCGCATCACCGACATCCTCAAGACACAGAACAAGACCAGACTGGTTGGCCCTAACTGCCCCGGTATCATCGCTCCGGTAAGGATATCCACAACTTCTTCGATCCCGCGAGACCCCAAAGCCCGACCCAAAAAGATGAGAAAATATACAAAAACATATGATAGGAAGAGTATGAGCTGCAACGCAGTCGTGATTACTCTCAACAACACCCTGATACCCAAGCAAAACAATCAACCATTTTGAACGATCAGGAACACAGTGCATCATTTCTAACGCACACTCACAGGGTCAATGCAAGATTGGTATCATGCCCGGTTTCATCCACAAGCGCGGTCGCATCGGTATCGTCTCCCGTTCCGGTACCCTCACCTACGAGGCCGTCAACCAGACCACCCAGGCCGGTCTCGGTCAGTCTCTTGTCGTCGGTATCGGTGGTGACCCTTTCAGCGGCACCAACTTCATCGACTGCCTCAAGGTCTTCCTCGAGGACCCCGAGACCGACGGTATCATCATGATTGGTGAGATCGGTGGTTCCGCTGAGGAGGACGCTGCGGACTTCCTCCGTGAGGCCAACAAGGAGAAGCAGAAGCCCGTTGTCTCATTCATCGCTGGTATCTCTGCGCCTCCCGGCAGGCGCATGGGTCACGCCGGTGCCATCGTATCCGGCGGCAAGGGTGGTGCAGACAGCAAGATCTCCGCGCTCGAGTCGGCAGGTGTCATTGTTGAGCGCAGCCCTGCGTCGCTCGGCAAGACCCTCAGAGAGGAGTTCGTCAGGAGGGACATGCTTTAAGTGCACATTCTGAATGTGTAATTGTTTTACTATCGGGCTCTCCCCAGTTCAGAGCTTTTGTCGGTTTTTTCGCATCATGGTGTAGCGCATACAAGACTGAGCTCCTTACCCCCATGAGCGGTCTATACTTGTAAAGTCACTTCATCTTTCCTGCATCTAACTTACGTTATTCTTCGTCACGGCTCAAGACGGAAATCTCAAGTTTGTCAAAAGACTGATTCCTTTCACTTTCACTGCTGTCCCTTATAAACCAACATATGTCGGAATCTGGACGCTGACAGATTTGGAAACCCATCGGCTTCGACATTAGAATTACGTGCCGCCCATCCATATACTGTCGCCGATTATCTCTTCCGACGACGTTCCCATCCAACATTGACGCTCGATCGTTCATCTCCATGGAAGATTGCCTCAAGAATGGCATCGTATTAGCTCTCACTCCCTCGATCGCTTTGGTTATCAGATGCATCTTCCAATCCCTCGATCAAGCTCGACCAGGCTTCCGAATTCTCAATCTTGAGGCCGAGGTTTTTCAATCATCGCTGGAACCCGTTTGCCTCGCGTCGACTGGGTGCGGAGGCTGAACACTGTCCATGATCAGCATCTGTCAAACGTGTCTGGTTGTGCCAGGCATCGTGCTTACTATAATGTCCAAATTTCTTCACGGCCTGCCAAACACCGCTGGCTAGCGTGTCATTCCGAGCTGCATGTTCAAGTGCCTGTTTGATCGCCAGTCAAATCAGAACTTCTTTTTGCTGACGTCGAGTTGTTAAACTCACCTCGTTCTTCAAGAGCTGACGCTGTGCCCTAGCGCGAGCCTTTTCGGTTGGGAAATAACGGAAGCCGAAGTTCCTTCGTTCGCTTTCTTCTTTTGCATGTGGATTGGCCTCAAGCGCAGCATGCTTGCGCTTCTTCTTGGTCTCTCTGCGTTGCTTCGCCAGCTCCTCTTGCGACGGCTCAATTGCCTTCGCCTGCTTTCTTATTGCGTGGGCCTTGCGTCTCTCTTCCTTCGCCGCCTCTCGGCGAGCCTTACGGGCTTCTTTCTTAGCCTTGAACTCGTCTTGCTTGGCATTGAACTTGTCCCACCGAGCATCATAGGCTTTGATCTTGCTCTTCCTCTTCTCCTTCTTACGCCTTTGCGACTCTTTGTACAGTAGGTGCTTTTGGAAGTCTTCGTCCTGCTGCTTGCGCTCTCCTATGGTTCTCGCCAGGGCCAGTGCTTCGTACTCTTCCCGAGAGCGCTCTTGACAGGGACCCAATTCTTGAGCGTCTAGATCTGCTTGGTGTTTGCGGTTTCGCTGGAGCATCGCTAGCGCCAGTGCTTCGTACTCTTTCTGCGACAGCCCTTGTTTTGGATTCTTCTTTGATGTCTGCCTGCGGATTTCCTTGCGGAAGCTCTTGCTGGAGACCGCCCAGCTCTCGCAAGCGATCCTGGCGGGACTCAGTCAAAGCCTCAGTTGACGAGATAGAGTGCTTGCAGGTGTCATCCTGAGATGTGGACTTCCCATCTGCCAGCTTCGCTTGAGCACGAGCAAAAGCTTTGCGGATCCCCTCGAGAAATGCATCGTGCTTGTGCCTGAGATAGTTTTTCTTCTGGTGGTTGGTCATGCCTACCATCTTCTCTTGCCAACTAGGGGACATCTCTAGCTTATGCTGCCATTCGGTCTCCATGTCTTGCTCGTCTAGTCTCCCCTCGCCGGTCAACTGATCAAGCGTTCCCTCGCGCCTCATGTGGTCCACGGTGAGTTGGGCGAGCGACATTCGTAGGCCACTTGAAACTGTGGCCATTGCAGCTGTTCAGACTTGATGGCGTTTTCGCGATGGTAATTTGTGGTGTGGGCTACGAAAGGGTGGAGGTAGATAAGTTCAAGACAAGAGCAGCGGGACCCGCCAAGACTTGAAGTGAAGTCATCGAGCCGTGAACGATAAGATCGACATCCGCAATAGTGATAAGATATCAATGTAGCAGCACGCGTGTTTCAATGGTGATATTAGAGTTATCTTTGTCATTCTGCCATCTCTAGACACTGCAAGCTATGACGAACCGATACTGACCGATGTGCCTGCAACACAACTGCGCAAGCCCATGCTCGTCGCACACTATCAAACCCCTGCGCCTCTACTTTCCTTGCGTCAACTCTCTCAGACCTTCAAATATGCCTCGAGCAAGTCGGCGAGATCATCTTTGGATCCAGCATCCGCTTCGGACTCGCTGCTACTACTGAACTTGATCGAGAAGTCCGAGTCGTCATTCGACACCACATCCCATTCATGCCCAGAAGCGCTCTCGTCCTCACTAACGCTGCCATTGTCACTAGCGCTGGCACTCTCACTCGCGCCATCGCTTCCACTATCACTTTCCCACTCGTCGTCCGCTCTGCTGTTAGAGTCGACACGGCGCTCGGTCTCAAGCTCGCCCTGGGCCTCTGCGCGGTGCTCGACTGCGGACTCGCTGTCGATGTCGCTGTTGCTGTCGCTGTCGCTATCACCTTCGCCGTGAATCGGTGCCGATTTAACGTCTTGAACCTCATTGTCACTCAATGAGAAGTCGCTCCCGTCGTCTTCCGATTCAGATCCAGACTGGCTCGCGTCGAATTCGCTATCTTCCGGCACGTAGTCGCTGTCATCCTCTTCGTTGTCGCTGGACGGAGCCGTTCCGGGCCTAGCAATGCGCTCATCTTCCTTGTGTCTCTCAGTCGACGTTTTGCTAATGTCGCCTTGGTCCTCAACAGTTTGAGCATCGCCGACTTGAGCCTCTTCATCTGAAACTTCTTCATCCGGGCTTTCTCCGTCTGAGCTTTCGTCGTCTCGGCCCTCGTCTTCTTGGTCCTGGTCCTCGTCTCCCTCCCCGTCATCTCCCTCCTCGTCATCTGCACCGTCATCTGGACCGTCATCGTCTGCGTCGTCGCCTGAATCGTTATAATTTTCGACCAACGTTCTGGCAGGTCTAGAATGCTTGCCTCCTCCGGCATGTTTGGAGTTCTCATTTTGACGGCCATCGCCGGTCGAAGGTGTGCTTTGCTGGATTAACGATGTAGAAGAGTAACTGAGGGAGCCGGGGAGAGCATTTGGGTGCCAGCGTCCAATTGACTCAGCGGGGTCGTGAACAGAGGCAACATTGTTTGACGCGCTGCTCGGTTGAGCAGCTGAACTCGGTCTGTGCCTTGATCGGACAGGTAGGATTTTTCTGGGTGTCTGCGAATTCTGACTTGTGTCGGGCGGGTTGACGTGTAAACGGACATGCGAATCGACGTGCGGATTGATGTGCTGCCTGTTCGCCAGGCCCGGGGCTCCAGATCTACCGCCATGGCCGTTATGATCATCGGAGCTGTCGTCTCCACTGTTGTCAGGTGGTCCGTTATCTTCACCTTCGTCATGCTTGGCATCGCCAGCGGGCGGTGAGGACGATCTGTCCAAGCTCTGTTTGTCGTCATTGACTCGATTCTCTTTGGGACCTTCATTGTGGTAGGCCTGCTCGGATTGACGTAAAGTGGGTGTTCCGTGGACAACAGACCCCTCACCGGCAAGGACTTCATCAGGCTCGTATCTTGCGTGATCACGGGTTTGGACTGGTCCATCGAGGGACATACCTTGATCGGAAGCGCCACCATATGGAGATCTTCCAGCCTCGAATGCCCGAGTCGCGTTTGGCGCTCCCTCGGCATGTTGAGGAGCTGGTTTGTAGTTTCCGAAGAATGAGGGAATTGCGGTTGGGGCTGCAACGGCATTATGAGAAGCTGCTCCGTAGATTCCCGATTTAGTGATGTTGTTGCGATCGTTGTGCATTGTAGGCTCGATAGCCTGAGGAGGTGGTACTGCAGAAGGTGCGACGTGAGCGGGAATGGCGTTGACGTTCGCTCCAACTGCATCGATGGCCATGGAATCCTCGTCGCATGAAACGTTATTGAAGGGGTAAGAGCGCACTCCTGAAGGCTCCATGTCTTGCTCCTGAGGCTGAGTTGTTAGAGGGCTTATACCTGTCTCCAATCCTGTAGTCTTGCTGGCGTCGTCGAGGCAGACGAACCTCGGCTCGCCACCTTGTTCATCTCGGAGGATGATCTTGTCCCATGTTGTCCCAAAATTGCTTGACGATGCTGCAATGACTCCATAGTCCAAAGGCTTTTGACACAGGAGTCTGACGGCAATGTCAATCCTGTCGTTGCTGATGAACTGAACCAGCGCTCCCGTAGCCGAATATCCTGGCGCAATACGTTGGAGCAGGTCCTTGCAAAGCTCGAACTGATGGAGTTCGAGCTGGTATACAGGCAATTCCTTCCCGTCTGCGCCCAGTACCGGTTCGATGTATTTGACCCAATAGGGTCCCAGACAGCTGTATTGGAGCGCATCGCTGCTGGTGGCCTGGACTTGTTTGAGACCGACGTTGACAACAATCGGGTTCGCGTGACGAGGTGTACCCACTGCGGTCGATGTTGTGCTCGAGTAAGGCGCCAATAGGTACCAATCTGCCTGGAATAGCCTAGGGTGCTTGTTTGGGTTGGCCACGAAATTCGATTCGAGGTGCGGAGGCAGGACAGTAGTCAAGCTTGATGGTCTGGAGCGGTTCGTAGTGGCCGAGGTTGAGTGAGATCTCTTGAGGGCATTGCGAACAGGGGCCTTGTCTGGGCTCTTCGGTGCCAGCTCAACTTGCGTGGCTGGTTGCTGCATCGCTTGCTCTGGCGTGTTCTGAGCGGACACGAGTCCCCTCAATCGGTACCATGCTTCTGGCAACAGCGCGGTTATGAAGGCGACCAGCTGGCGGAACGTTGCGGCAACTGGAAGAGGATTCAGGAGTAAGGCCTGTTCGATAAAGTTCCTCGCTCTAGGAGGCAGCCCGAGGTCGACATGCTGCTGCATGGCGAGTGTCACAGCTCGTTTTGCCCATCTTGCCACCCTCCCATCAGATGGTGCGGCCGCGCGCGCCGAAACAGGGAGGGTGGGAACTGGCGCGAGAAACTGAGGGCCGTCGCCGGTGTCTTGGACTGTTTCGAAGTCAGTTTCATGCCATATACTCGGAACGATTGAGCCTAACGTCGCCATCACGCGCAGTGTTACTGCTGTCATCGACCTCTGGAACCCTGTACCCCCGCTCTTTATTTGCACTGAGGCTGTCGTGCTGAGCGACTCTGCGATCCACGATACGCGCTATGTGGCGCGCCTCGTTTGTGCTCTTATTTCTGGGCATCTTACTGAAACTCGATGATTAGAAGCTCGAGGTCCGGCGCGGATGCAACGTTGGTGTGTCGTGGTTTGATATCAACTGTGTGAAATGACACTTCTGCGACTGGCTTGTACGTGCAGCGACCTCGGACTAGCGTGCGGGCCGGCCGTGCACAGAAATGTGCATTCACTTCATCGCGGCTATGTGACTCCGTATTGTGCAGTGACTGCGCCTCAACGTGGTCTGTGCTTACTCGTCGACCGCCAGTCGCAAGCTTAAAAGCGCGACCTCCTTCACGAGACCACCCACCCTCATCCAAGGTGGTCTGAGTAGGAGCAGAGAAACCCCCAGGTATGTTTTCCTCCGTCCATTCCAACATCTGGGCCCTAACAGGAACAGTGATCTGGTTGCTGTCTTTGATGTCAATAACGGACTGCGCAAGAGCGAAACGACGATGGGCACTGAAACGATCCGTCGAACAGACTGGTGGGGTGTCACTCGAGGTTTAGGTGGTACCTGCGATTCTACCCATCGCAGGAGGCTGGTACGGACTCGAGGGTGGAACAAAGGCCATTGCTTACGTGCGCATACTTGCGTGCAGCAATTCCGGGCATCCTGTGGCATAATGCTATCTTTCCCACGGATACCCGACCCAGCGATCGAGCCCGGAGTTCCATCGCCCTTCGCAAAGAGTTGTTGGAATTACTGACAGCACAAAGCCTCAGAGATGCGCAAGAGCGGAAGGAGAATTGGCACTGTAACGATCAGTCGAACAAACTGGAGGGATGTCACTCAAGTCGCTATGTCATGCTTGCATCGTAGGCGTCGGTACGGGCTTGAGGGTGGAACAACGGCCATTGCTTACGTGCGCATACTTGCGTACAGCATTTCCGAGCATCTTGTGGCTTACAGACCCAGTCTGTTTCCCCACGGATATCCAAACCAGCAGTGATCGAGCCCCGACTCCAACCGCTCTTCACATCACTAACAGCACAGAGCATCAGAGATGCGCAAGAGCAGGGAATTGGCACTGTAACGATCAGTCGAACAAAATGGCGAGGTATTCTTTGATGGCTTATGTCATGCCTGCATTGCGGGCGTTCGACGCGGAGTTGAGGGTGGAACAAAGGCCATTGCTTACGTGCGCATACTTGCGCGCAGCATTTCCGGAGACCTAGTCTTTCCCACAGAGGCCCAACCCAGCAGTGATCGAGCCATGACTCCGACCGCTCTTCGCATCACTGACAGCACAGAGCATCAGAGGTCAAGCAGCAATCCTGGCTTAGTACGCGACGCATCTGCGCATACAAGTCTGCACCACACTCAGCGCGCCCTTGCGTCCCACGAGGACCATGTTCGATCTGGCGGCACTTTTCGCTTGGTGGTCCGGCGGGGATTAGCGTGGGCGACCTGGTGTGGCGCAGGCCTATGTGTGTAGGAGACAGTCGTCTGAGAAGTTCGTGACACAGCGCTTTGATCATGGGTGGCGTTGCCAGTGGGCCGATTCCCACTGCCAACTGCATTTTTTTCATCAATCTGAAGCACATCAGCTTTGGGTTGGAGAAAGTAGCAGGCTAGCAGTTCAAGGGAATGGGTAGTAGACTACAAAATAGAAAATACATTACCTGCCGCTAACACGGTAGATCGCCAGAGCTTGAGGAGCCGACACGCGACAGTGACGACGGGCGGAGTGCCAGAGAGCACGCTTCCAGTGACACGGGCACTCCGGACCGCGCACTTATTACCGCTGGATTATGGATCTCGTCGAAATCGAATGATTTGGGGCATGCCGTAGCCTCATGCGTACACGTTTGCAAGTCTAGGAGGAGGTGAAGTCGGGAAGACGGAATTGTGCTAGCCCCCGAAAGAGTATAGCGGCAAATTACAACAACACCCTTACAACCCTTGAACGATGAACGCGTGTGCGTTGGAACGAGGAATTGGCACAGCAATTGGATGCAATACATGTAATGTTTTCGGCGATTGTGTCTCTTACACGCAGGAATCCATGGCTGACAGTGTTAGCTGTCGCAAAATTGTGGTCAAGCCGCTGGGTAGCAACAAGCGGAATGAGATGCTGCCACATTCCACTGGTAATTATTGACACATGGCACGAATTATGTACAGTGCTAATCGGTATTGTTGACTGCTGTCAAACAAGAAAAACGTAGAGCGAGCTTGAGTCCCGAACAGAGTCATCGGCGGCTACCTGCGGCTCCACTTGCTGTCGATCTTCCCTGGAGAAATGCAGCCACCATCTCCTTGTCTTGCACGACCAAAGCTTGCATTCGAGATCTGATAGTTCGCGAATAGCTTATCTCACATCCTCTAACAAGGAAAGCCACCACGGCAGAAAGACTTGACGAAGGCTCCAGGTAGGTGAGTCTTTCGGAAGCTCACATACCCGCTGCCACCTTACAGTATTGAAGTGGGGCTGTTCCTCTGCGGGGGAATCACACCTTACATGTGAGCTATTTTGGCGGCACTGCATAAAGGGCACATGCGTAGCTGTACCTTTGGTAGGGAGTACTTGAAAACTGTCTGATCACGCAGTCGAAAACAATTTTACTTGGACTATCTCACTACAGCCGCTTGGGACAGTTTTCTCGCAACATACAAACATGACGAGCTCACAGTCTTCCAACAAAGCCAAGGACGCGTCCAAAAGACCCAACTTCCTTGTCATTGTGGCCGATGATCTGGGCTTCAGCGACCTGAGTTGCTTTGGAGGCGAGATCAGAACGCCAAACCTTGACAGATTGGCCAACAATGGGTTGCGCTTCACTGATTTCCATGCCGCCGCTGCGTGTTCTCCAAGTCGTGCTATGTGGGTACAGCGTGGTTGCAAACAGACTCTGTGTGAATGTCGATACTAACGACCTCCGCAACAGGATCATGACAGGCACCGATCACCACATAGCCGGACTTGGCAATCTAATCGAGTGGACGAATCGCTCCGACCAGTATGTCCTGCTTCGAATGCACAAGCCAAGTTTCTACTCAATCTGACCCATCCAGGAATGCTCCAGCAGAGGGCAACGCCAAACACTGGTCAACCGCTCCTCAGCGAGGCATGCCTGGATACGAAGGCTACCTGAACGAGCGTGTAGTGGCACTTCCAGAACTCCTCCGAGACGCCGGCTACCTCACCCTGATGGCGGGCAAATGGCATCTAGGCCTGACACCAGAGCGATCTCCCAAGCAGCGAGGTTTCGAGCGCAGTTTCGCACATCTCCCTGCTTGCTCCAACCACTACGCCTACGAGCCGCAGCTGCAAAACCAGGACATGATCCCGGACTTCATGACGATGAGCTTCATCGCTTTGCACTCCGAGGACGGCGAGTACGTCAAGAAGTTGCCGGAGGGCTGGTATTCCAGCGATGGTTATGGCAACAAGATGCTCTCATATCTCGAGGAAAGACACGAGAAGAAGGACGAACGTCCATTCTTCGCTTACTACCCATTCACCGCGCCTCATTGGCCTCTACAGGCTCCGGATGAGTACATCGAGCACTACAAGGGCGTCTACGACGATGGTCCAGATGTTCTGCGAGAGAAGCGCCTGCAGCGGATGAAGGATCTAGGCCTCTGTCCCGACAACGTCGAGCCACACCCAGTCGTAGCAGACGAAGTGAAAGAATGGGCGAAGCTGACAGCAGAAGAGAAAGCGAAATCGTGCAAAGCGATGGAAGTCTTCGCCGCCATGGTCGAGTGCATCGACCACAACGTCGGAAAAGTCGTCGACTACCTCGACAAGACCGGCGAGCTCGACAACACCTTCGTCTGCTTCATGTCCGACAACGGAGCCGAAGGTGCCGCGTACGAAGCATACCCAATCGTGCAGGGCCAAATGATGCAGCACTTGCAAACTTACTACGACAACTCGCTCGAGAACCTTGGTCGGGGCAACAGCTTCATCTGGTACGGCCCACGATGGGCCCAAGCAGCCACCGCCCCAAGCAGACTATACAAAGCCTTCACGACCGAAGGCGGCGTGCGCGTCCCCTTCCTCGCCAAATTCCCCTCTTCCCACCCCGCCACCCAAGACGCAGCCAGCATAACGGGAGCATTCAGCACAGTCATGGACCTCGCGCCCACGATCCTCGACATGGCAGGCGTCCAGCACCCAGCGCCCAGCTACCGCGGCCGCGACGTCGTCCCCATGCGCGGAAAGAGCATGCTCCGCTTCCTGCGCGGCGAAAGCGAAACGATCCACCCAGCCGATTTCATCCAAGGCTGGGAAACGTGCGGGCGCGCGGCCGTGCGCTGCGGCGATTGGAAAATCCTCTTCATCCCTAAGCCCAAGGGACCCGAGAAGTGGCAGATGTACAATCTGCGGGCTGACCCGGGCGAGGTCCACGATCTGGCTGAGCAGGATCCAGAGAGGCTGCAGCGCATGATCAAGATGTGGGATCAGTATGTACTGGAGACGGGTGTTGTGCCGCTGGCGCCGGCGCTCGGGCAATGGATGGAAGCGATGGACGCGCAGATGCCGGAGGATGCGTGGATGGAGTATGAGTATTGGAAAGCTGGGGCGAGGGATGAGCCGGAGAAGTTCAGGAAAGACATCCCGAGATTTACAAGGACTGTGGCACAGATTTAGGGCGTGAGTATGTATGTTATGCCATTTGGATGGCTTTCGTACAAACCATAGAGGCAGATCAGATGGTTAAGCAAGTAGGTAGACACAGTGACAAGATTCATCAACATCGTCACCACCAGACTATCCCATCAATTCTCCAGCAATTCACTCGCAGACTCACAATTCAAGCCCCTACCTCCTTCACCCACATGGGCATCCCCTCCCGTGGCTTCGAACTCCCAATCAAAACAGGATAAGCAACCTCACCAGCCAAATCCTGCTTCCCCTGCCTCCACTTCGGATTCTCCGCATACTTGCTGCCATCCTTGGCCAGCGTCTCCAACGCATCGAAAGCAGGAGTGAAATCAAACTTCCTTGCAACCAAAGCAAGAGCGATCCGCGCCTCGATCATCGCCAGCTCCTGCCCGATGCAGCTCCGTGTCCCACGTTCAAAAGGCCGGTAGTGCGCTTCGGGCAGAGAGGCAGCGTTTTCGGGGAGGAAGCGCGCGGGATCAAAGGAGTTCGCATTGGGGCCCCAGACGGTCCTGTCGCGGTGCAGGCCGTAGTGGTTTACCCAGAGGAGCATTCCGGGGATGGTAGGTAGGTGGGCACCAGTCTTTGGGTCATGGAGCACCAGGGTTCTGTCGGGAGTCCGGAGTCCGGAGGCAGCAGGGAAGAGACGTAGGGCTTCTTTGACGACGGCGTTGGTGTATTCGAGCTTGTTGATGATGTAAGGGTCATTTCTGATCAGGTCCGCAGCTCCCTCTGCTGGACCGAGGACCTTGTCATGCTCGGCTCGCAAGCGAGCGAGGGTTTCGGGGTGCTTTTGGAGAAGATATATGGCGTAGCATATGGCGCTCGAGGTTGTATCGTGCCCTGCAAACATGAAGACGCGGATTTGAGTAATCGCGTTCTTCTTGAAATCGGGATCGAGGCCATCTACCTTGACTTGAGAGGCTGTAGTCTGGTTGCGATAACTCTCAAGTGCCAAATCAATCATGGTACGCTTGCGAGGCATCTTACCTTCTGACTGCTCACTTTTTTGCTCGGCAAAGCGGTTTTCGAGGACTTTACCCAAGTAGTCGATCATGATTTGGCTATTTCTGTGTCGACGGTAAATGCCAAAAGGTGACCATCCAGCAAAAGGATTCAAGGTGCCCTGATTCGGGACCAAGTGCACCTGTTCACGCAGAGCAGACACCATCGGGTTATCCTCTCTCTGTGTGTTCAGTTGCATATCAAGAACAACTTTGCCAATGACGTCTACCGTCAACCTGTTGGGTAAGCGTATGAGCATCTCCACTCCAGTCTGCGGATGCCACTAGAGACTTACCTGGTTGCGATTTCTTCCAAGCGGAAGGCTTGCTGCTTTTTCGATAGATCTGACAGTCTCTCGACAAAAATCGCGACTTGATCCACGACGCCCGGAACAAGAGTTGCCAGATGGTTACTTGCGAAGCCTGGGTTGAAGATGCTGCGCCACTTCTTCCAATGAGGTCCACTACTAGACACCATGTCCCCGTGGCCCGCAAGAGGTACCATGAAGTCCAGATAAGCTCCAAATTTGGGTGTCGAATAATCAGTTGTGAACTGAGCGGCAAGATCGGGCTCGAATGTTGCAAGGAACGGGTCTGCGATTGGCCAGAGATCGATGTAGAAGTAAGGTCCTAGATTATATTTCTCTCGGATGTGCAGTGGAAGGACTGTTGTTCTGCCAGTCAGTTTCTTTGAGCGCCGCGAATGACAGTCCACGTCAGACATGGCAACTGACCGTGAGGATGCACCATCGTCGGCATACTATTCACATCCATCATCTCGCCCATAATCTGCAAGTGACCCCAAAGCCATGAGTGCGGCGGTCCTGGCTACACCACTGCCTGTCAGTCTACCGCAAACTACATCAACTAACCGCAACATACTTGATCGTGAAACGTCCTGCGGACCTTGTAACCTCTGCGTAGGAACGACACAACCCATCCCAGCGACAACAACACAAGCGCAGCCAGCACTGGGTGCTCTGCCGCGAGCGAGAACATCGTCCTCAAGACTTTGCGCAACAGGGATGGGTAATTGCACAGTGCAGTAAGCGCGTTCAAGAGGGAAAATATTGGTCATGCGCAAGCGACGGCGAGCGAAGGTAGAAGCCAAGCACCAAGGCTTCGCGATGCCTCTGGCCACCCTCGAAGGTGGTCAGCTGTGATCCTTCAAGCCACGATGTACAACCGAGGGAGTGATGTGTTGGATAGAAGACTGTACTACAGTACGGTCGAGAGTGCGCCTGCAGCCGGGCGGCTCGTGAGGCAAATCCTTCCGCTGAGCTTCTGTAGCTGTGTAGGTGGAAGCTTGGCTTGAGGAGGGGTCAAGTGTTGGATGTCAAGACGTGAAGAATCGGCTAAGGAAGAGGTCCGGCTTGGATGAAGCTGAAGTGTCGTGCTGCACCACGGCTTTGGCGGCGAATGCAAACACGATCAATGTTGCAGTCAGCTTTTCGAGGAATGTACATAGGCTCACACTTCACACATGATAATACATATCCTGGTTCAATACCATTATTGAAGCCATTTTTCCTTCCCACCAAAGAAGATCATTCAGTTGCCACGAATTCTTTGCAGTAAATGCTGCAAGCAAGGCGAAAGTTTGTCACGAATGTTCGAATACAAGGACACGGCATAATGGAATGCAAGGTAGAGATTGTTTTTCGCAATATTTCGTTCCTGTCATACAATGCTTTCGTATCGTATCTCGTCTGTCGGGTATAATTGTAATGTGAAAGTTATGCCAAGCCCCCACCACGTTAGAGATCGGGGCGATCCATATCCACAACATCGCATCCGACCCAAAACGATGAACTAATTAAAACACTAATTTCGTCCCTGCATGCTGTCGCGAGTGAAAAGGGATAAGAAGAGAGAAAAGGCTCTCGACTTGTGAGAGTGGAGGGAAAAACGAGACAAAGCACCATCGATGTGCTTTCCGCGGCCAGGGGCGTATCTAGAAGACGGAGCCCTTGCGCTCGACGTCCTCGGTGATGTCCGTACCCAGCTTGGCACCGTTCTTCATGCCCATCTCAGAGGCGTAGGTGGAGTGAGGCTTCCACTTGGCGGAGGTGCGAGGAGTGGTCTCCTCCATCATCTTGTCGACCTGCTCGAGGGAGAGACCCTTGGTCTCGGGGACGAGGAACCAGGAGTAGACGAAGGCGCATGTGCACAAGCCTCCCCAGATGAAGAACACGGAGGACTTGAGGTCGCCCTCGTCGCTATTGACCATGTAAGGGGTGATGACGGCGATGATGCTGTGAAGTGTGTCAGTGAATGTGCTGCAACAATTGGGATGTCAGGGTGACTTACGTGTTCCAGAGCCAGTTGGAGGCGGTGGAGAGAGCAACACCACGGGAGCGGATGGGGAGAGGGAAGATCTCGCCGATGACGATCCAGGCACCGGGGCCCCAGGTGCTGGCGAAGAAGAAGATGAAGATGGCGATGAAGGCGATCTGGGCGTTGACAGCGGAGATGTTAACAGCGCGAGTCTCGCCAGCAGCATCGACATAGGACTTGTTGAAGCCGACAGTGACACCGATGATGGCAACGAGGAACTGGCAGATCAACATGCCCAGAGCACCCCAGACGAGGAGAGGACGACGTCCGAACTTCTCAACGGTGTAGAAAGAGATGGGAGTGGAGCAAACGTTGACAAGGGTGAAGACCAGGGAGATCAGGAAGGGGTTGTCGATGGCACCGGTCGACTTCAGGAAGGGTGTAGAGTAGTAGAAGATGAAGTTGACACCGGTCCACTGCTGCATCATCTGCATGGAGGTACCCAGGATAGTCTTGCGCAGGTTGGAGTTGGACTTGAAGACGGAGCCGCGGAAGCAGTTGGCCCAGCCCTGGTACCAGCCGCCGGAGGGGATGATGGAGCGCTCGTATTCCTCGTTGGCAACGATCTCGGAAAGCTCAGCCTCGACGTACTCGCTGTCTGAGGGCTGGCCACGCAGTCTGGCGAGAGAGGCGCGAGCCTTCTCGACGCGTCCGCGCTTGACGAAGTATCTCGGTGAGTCGGGAAGGCATGCGATACCGCCACCAAGGATAAGGCCCCAGGCGAACTGAATGGCGATGGGAATGCGGTACTCACCGCTGTCGCCACGGCCCTGGACTGCGTAGTTGACGCAGGCAGCGATGAGGAGACCAAGGGTGATGGCGAATTGGTAGCCAGCAACGAGGGCGCCACGGACTTTCTTGGGGCAAATCTCAGACATGTACAGGATGACGATGGCAGACTCGAAACCGACACCGATACCGGCAATGAGACGACCAGCAACGATCAGACCGAGACCGGCAGAGGCAGTTTGGAGGATGACACCTGTGCGATGGTTAGCGGTGTGTTGCGAGCGTTCAAAAGCAGTCGAAGATCACTTACCGACAGTGTAGATACCGCAACCGAGAACGACGGTCCACTTGCGACCAATGATGTCGGCGGCGTCACCAGCGATGAGAGCACCGAAGAAAGTACCAGCAGAGAGGATAGAAGTGATGAGAGACAGGTTGCTGCCCTTGAGGACGACAGGCAGGTCGGATGCAAGCAGGTCGGCGACGTATTCTTCACCCTCGACCAGAGTGATGAAGATCTGGGAACCAGTGACACCGTTGATGTAACCGGAGTCGTAACCGAAGAAGATACCACCGAACGAGGCGAAGGCGCACATCAGGTAGGCCTTCCAGGTGACGGGAGCTTCGATGCGCTCGACATCGTTGGTAGCGGCGAGACCCCGAGTGGCCGGAACGACCGGGGTGGTGGTGGCGGCGACATCGTCGCCGGTCTTCTCCATGTTGGAGATGGTTGTTGTTGTTGTTCCGACTGTTGGTGTGACCAGCGTCGATTAGGTGTATGTACGGTGGAGGAGGATGCTGTTGACAGGTGAGGCAGGCACAGGTGGGTTGATGAGAGCGAGTGAGGTCGGCGGTGGTGGACCGAGAGAGTGGTGGTGAGTGGACGAGGACAACAAAATCGAACAACAATGAGGGAGGGCAGTGAGTCTTTATGGCAGGACCGCGACAGTTGCGGCGCACTGCAGCATGTGAGCTCGCACCGGGGGCAAACAGACAATGCGGGGCTCCCCATTTGGAGAAGTCGCGCGCGTCCCTTGGTCGTCGCATGGTCGTATGGCACGTGAGTCTACTGAGAGTGCGGTCCTTTGCGGCCGCGACCACTTTCGCCTCACTCGATTGGTCTGTGAGGCACGCTAGCTGCGACGTGGCGCCACTCTAGCGCTGGTCGCGCCAGCAAGCGAATCTCCGTTAGCCTTCATGGGTGAAGTGAATGAGCTTAGCACATATGCATCTTTAGCATACACTCCGATAATGTAGAAATTAGGTAGTATAGACACGAGACTTCACTAATAAGCGTGTGATTGAGGGCAATCCGGGATGCTATTGCAACTACATACACACATCAATCAACACATCAATCACTCAATCCTACTATTGTTGTTGTCATCGTCACAACACCCTTCAGCAGCACAAGCCAAGCCGTTGTCAGGTAGAGACAATGTGCATACCCAGGTACTGTACTTCTGGCACATGGCTCTCCGCACCGCTCTCGTACCCGTACCGAGTCTGGGGTTTTGTCCCAGGTGGCAGATCGCACAACGGCACAAACGGGTCCCTGACGCTGCTGGTCACGCTGCCTACCGATTCCCATTGTTTCTTTCCTTTGCGCGAATCGAACCATCATTGTGACAAAATATTGGCGAGATTGCCGTTGTCGTCATGATTTGTTGCCGCTCGTTCTGCTTCTGCTGCTGCACGGCACTGGCAATCCCCGGGTGCCACCAGTGACCACTGGCGCTGGCGCTGGCGTTTTGCAGATTACAGATCACAGATCCTCCCAGGCCAGCCATGTCGGGTCCACTTCTAGCACTGTAGCACTGTACAGTAGCTACTAGCTATGTGTGTACTCGCCTCTTCTTGCACATGTCAGATGCCAGGGCTCCGCTCATTACGGCAAGGCGTGATAATGCATCGCGGACTTTGGCTTGTGTTGCGTAGCACTCGAATTCCACGCGAGTCACCGGGCAACGCCATCATCGAGTTCATCACGCTGCTGTCAGCCGCACTCTGCACCACTGCGACTGCAACCCAGGGGCGGCGGCGGCGGCAAGCAGAATAGAGCGTCTCATCTCGGCCCGCATGGCGCACAGCAAATCATGTCCGCCCGTCGTCACAACACGCAAGACGAGACTCGACAGGAATTGGCCGGTCGCTCGGGTGCTACCTTGACATGTGGCACCACCTCTCACGGCACACACCGATCTTGTTGGTGTTTAGGTAGGTGTGCTGTGCCGCTGCGAGCGAGCGAGCGACGTCCAGGGCACGCGCCGTGCTGGGCCAAGCTTGCGATGCGGCTCAAGCACTGGTGTTGTGGAGCTGGCCGCAAGCCTGACGGCGAGAAGCTACAATTAGTCGTTGATTCATGAAGGCTGGAAGGCGTTTGATGTGGGGTTCCGGAGTCTGGAGTGCGTGCTTGGACGGACAGGCATTCTGGAAGGAATTGGCGTGCAGCGGCCAGTAGTGCTGGCTAGGCCTCAATAGGATAGCCTGCCGAAGCAGACAGCCGGACGCCAGAGGACCACTCCGACCAGAGGACTACGGAAGACTACGCAAGACCGGCGCGACGGGCCAGAGGCGCGAAGAGGCTCGTGGCAAGAGTGTGAAAAAGCCAAAACGAGCCAAAACGAGGGTTACAGTCTTAGAGAGAGGAACAGACCGAGGCCAGATTTTTCAGAGGCTCCACTAGCATCTCCGCCCTCCTCCTCCACCCTCACTTAGTACTACATGTATCATGGAGAAAATGTGGAAAGGGCGGTGCGCGCGCGAACTCCAGACATTTCCCCTTCGCCTCCCCATGGCACAATCGGTCCTTTTCCACCTCGTGTCCAAGACAATAATACAACCCACAATCGCTTAAGCTAGCTGCGAAGCTGCAAACCATCGCTCATATGCGCTTCCTTCGAGCGGATTTCGTCTCCTCTAACTGGACAGCAGCGCAACTATTGCTACTGTATTAACTCTCAAACATCATGTGCTGACTTGTCTCCGCCCCGCGAGCCGCTCCAAATCTTATAGGCGCAGCCTTAAGATCATTAGACTCTTGGCTTTCATGCTGCTTCTAGCTAGATCGCCTTTGTTGCGAGCGAGGGAGTCTCGCTTGTCTGCCCAACTCCCTTCCAAAATCACGCGCCCTGGACGTGCGGTCCCATTTTCGGTACTTTGTCAAGCATCGGTATTCCTTCTGCACGTCGTCGATTAAGGGCACTTGAAAGTTCTTGCGCGCTTTTTTTACGCGCCCTGGAGGCCCTACAGCCAACATACCGATCGCTCGTGCCGGCATCCGAGTAGACCTGAATACACCGTAAACTCGCTAAGCGAGTCTGGCAGGACTAGGACTACTACTGTGCATACTAGGTAGGTGCCTTAGTAGGATTGATGACTAGGGTTTGCTTCACGTGTCGCGAAATGAAGGCAGATACCGAGATGGATCTTTGCGCTCTCTTTTTTTCGTTGAGCAATAATGATTCCCATAGGAATCCTACCGTGATGTGGGATCTCCGATGAAGTAAACCAGGTTGTCCCATAACTTCATCTCGCTCCAAACCTGCCTACCCCGTATCATCTCAACTTCCTCTCTGTCACGATTCCAAAACAATACACACCCTCCCAAAGTCGAAATGCGCCTCCGAAAAGGTCCAGCCTACATGTCTGACTAATACTTCGTGACGTCCTCCACAAGGCATCTTCCTTCCCTCCCAAGCCTTCCCCAACAATGACAAACCAAACCTTTCAGGTTACCAAGACACAAACAAAACGACAAATTCAACACCCGGAACGGCCTCGTCCTTCACTATCCGTCTCCCACTCCACGCCACGCTATCATCGTTTCCAAGTTCCAGTCATGTCATGCCCGCCAAACTACCGTGTAACTTCATCGGATGCCCTTGGCTCGGCGATGTCGGCACTTGCATCGTCGAACAAACGTCCCGCCGCGGTCATGACCATGACAGGTACATACTGTAGGGCCCATGTGGAACCCACGCACGATGTTCTGTAGTAGTACGGTCAAAGGTGGCACTTGCAAAAATCTGTACCAAAATCGGCAGCAAAAGGTAAAGAGGCGGCGGCGGCTCTCGGCGATCTCCATCGGCTCGTGTATGTACGGTACGGTAACTGTAATAATAATTGAATTTGCAGCCTTCCACCATCCGCGTGGCAGGCATGGGTGATGATGTTACAATTAACGAGCCGACGCAGGAGCAGGAGCACCTCCCAGGAAAACTACTACGGTACATGTATATCCGTTAGCATCCGCAAAGGAGTAGGACGAGCAGGGGACCAACGAGACTTGCTCCCACCTGATAACGTGATGCTACCAGGGCAATGTACGGGCTGTAGCACGGTAGGTAGACAGGCGACAAGGGCCGGGCAACCACGATACGGGAATCCAGGAATCCAGGATCAATCTTTTTCCCCTCCATTTTTCTCTTGACTTGACATGGGGGAATTTCTTGATTTTCGCGTTGTGGATCAGTGCGGAGAATTAGACACATATTTAGTGGAGTGGAGTAGGGCTGCACGCTGTTTCTCGCTCGTCTTACCGACTCTCGAACTAAACCCTCTCCGTGGGGGACGCAGACGTTATTTCGGCTGTCGAGTCAGTGGGCCTGTTTTATCTATCAATCTTTTTTCGCGCCTCTTTCGTGTTCCGGGTTCTTGCTGTTGACAGGGAAATGACAGTTAATGCTGCTTAATTTGCAGGGTTGTCGGCGGTTTATGTATTGCTCAGTCAGCAACTCATGCGTTTCTGATTGATGAAGCTGTCAAGAACTCAAAAGAAAAGCACGGCAGTTGTCTTTCTTGTCTTTTGGGCTCGTTCCAAGTTCTTGGTAATCATTGTGGTCTGCTTCTGTATGCCTCTTCCCTTTCCCTTCCATTTTTTTCTTCCCCCGTCTATCGCCTACGACTCCCGCCAAAGCCCGTAGATTCATACCTCGCCCCGCCGCTAGATGGCGGAGAAGCCGACGACCCTCCACCTCCTCCCCCGAACGAGGAGCGCGAAGGGCCAGCCTGCGCGCCGTTGTTGCTGTTTCCAAACCAGTTTGATGGGCCGGCTTGCCCTGTGCTGGGGCCGCGGTTATTGCGACTTCCCATGGCGTACCCGGCAGCTGCGCCTGTGGCGGCGCCGCTGAAAAACCCAGGACGCCAGGCTGAGGAGCTGGGTGTCGAGCGCGTGTTTCGTTTCGAATACGGTGGCGATTGGGAGTAGGGCGGTGGCGGATCGTCGTGGCCGTCTTCGTCACCACCACCACCACCGTAACCTCCGCTCCAGCCGTTTCCAGGTCGTCGACCGCCAGCGTTGTTGCCTCCTGCGCCACCCGTCCATATCGCGCGTGCGATCACGGCAATGATACCTATAGAACTGTCAGCTTGACCGCATCGAACACCAACCAGGCAAGTAGGAAAAAAAAAGCAAAAAGATCGCTCACCAAGAAAAATCGCCCAAAACACAACCGTAAACAGCAACTCCCCCAGCCCACCCTTCCCCTTCCTCCCCGCCGCCTCATACCTACTACCCCCATAATGATACCCACCGCCATCATCAACCCTCTCCCCAAAGACCTTCTCCCCAGCACTCGTCAAAATCAACCGGTACTCAACCCCACAGCTCCCCTTGAGCACATACGGATCCTCCGCACTCTCATACCCCTCGCACACGACCTCCGTGCTCCCCAGCTTGAACTCCGCCGGCAGGCTCGCCACGCAAGTCCACTGCACGTCTTCGGGCGCGTAGTCGGCACCCTCGTTCGTGCAGCGCATCACGTCCACCGCGTGGAGGCCTCTGGCATTCCCGCCGACGCATTCGAGCTGGGGGACTGCTGGGCCGCGGCGCGCTGTTGTTTGGCGGCCGTTGTGCAGGGTTAGGGTTCGGATGTTGGAGAGGAGGACGGCGTCTTTGGGCGTCTTGCGGGCGTGGGTTTTCGGTGGGAGTGTTGCTGCTGCTGCTGCTAGGGCGAGCAGGGTGGTGGTGATGTAGCGCATGGTTGAAGAATGTATTATTTTGTGTGCGCGATTCTCAGGTCGTCAGTAGTCTGTTGATGCGATGTCGAGAATATGATTGTCTTTTTCTTCCTCTGCCGTATACATGTATGTACCACGTGCAGTGGCGAAGTGAGTTTTATAAACCGTTGTGCGGGAGGCCACCTAACAAGGAAGAGGATGCGCGCAGCGTCACGGGCGGTGGCGTTGGAAGAAGGACGTGGAACTTTGAAGTTTGAAATTCAAACCACTGCATCCAAGCACCGTCGTGTCTACGATTGTGAAGCCAACATACATAGTACCTTCAACATTCGATAATACAGGTACCTTCCGCATTCTCTATCAAGCAGCTTATTGGCAACAACTTCTCATGCTTGAAAATATCGTTGACGTGCTACTAGCTTGCCATATGTCTGTCGATCGTCAAAAGTCTGCGAAATGCCATACTTTTTGAGGTTCAACGTTCATACTAGTCAACATGCCTGTAAAGTCGTGAAGACATGTACAGAAGATACGATTGTGCTTTCCATCGAGTTCAATCAAGTCAGCCAGTCTTCGATAGATTGTACGCCGGCCGGCCCAGCACACGTGTTGCAATCAAGGCAAAGAGAACGAGAAAAGAAAGTTTGTATCCATTGTTGTCTTCTGAATAATGTATGCATTGCATCTGCTCGAGTGGGTCATGTTTCCCGTTCGTGTCTCGTTTGTGATGACATCCTCGTGCGCGTACGCGGCCTGATGACATGGAAAATACTCCAACTCCGGCCCAATGCACCATCCACCACACATCGCCAGCGTGACAAAGTAAAACTCCCCTCGCTTATGGAAAGGAAGAAGAAGAAGAAGGAAGCAAAATGACAAAACAAAGACACCGTCCAATCTAGCTAGCTCCTAGCAATGGTCTTCCTCCACAAGTCGAATGAAAGAATGAGCATCTCACTCACGTTCTATCGCGCATAGTCCAAAGTCAAAGCGTCTCCCACCCACCGGGGTTAATGTCCGCCTCGAGTTTCCTGCTGATGAAGGTTTGGATCCCATGGCCGAGCCAGACCTCACGCATCAGCTTGTCGTACCTCTTCTGGTTAAGGAACAGCTGATGGTGGCGGCGCAGAGTCGGATCTGGCTCGCCGTGGCGGTCGAGGTAAGGCGCGTGGGCGAAGCTGCCGCTCATGGGCTCGTGTAGGAAGAGCACCATGCACTTGCGGATGTTGATGAAGACGCCGACGCGACCACCGCACTGCTGCATGTGCTGCCAGCAGCCGCCGCGTTGGCTGTGCTCGGGGCCTTTCATGCAACACGTGGCTTGCGAGCAGAAGATGGCGGCGCAGAAGAGGCAGACGGCCGGATCGGTGATTTCTTTGCCTGTCGTCGGGCACTTGCGCTTGATCGCTTCCTCAGTCAGCGTGTCGTAGTTCTTAGGCAAACCGACTAGCTCGTAAATGCTGGGGTGCGGTAGAGTAATTTTCACGGGGACTGTGGTGTGCTCCGTGGCAGCGTTGGCTTGCGCGATCCAGCGGTGTGAGAGTGTCTGCAGCTGTGCGCCAGCGGGTGTGCGCGATACGGATACTGTGAACAGAGTGTCCAAAGTTGGGATGTTAAGCAGTCTAGTCAGACGGGAAAGCTCTGGCGACTCGGGGTCGAGATCTTGAGGGCGTTCAAACTCCAAGCCGTATTTCACGTGCATCAGCACAATGCACTTGCGGAGGAATGTAAGGACATATTTCTCCACGAGCAGACGAAGGACCTTGAGCTGTGCAAGGGGCAGGGACTCTGACGACTGCGCTGCGCGCTTGTCGCTTGTGTATAAGCGGTGAACTGCAGCAGCGAATTCTTCGGTAACAACCACTTGGCTCAACGCGGCCTCGTCAGGCGTCGGAATCACCCCCTCTTTCAGAAGACCAGTATATGTGCGTACGACCTTGACAATCTCCGCCCAGAGACAAACTTCCAGGACGTTAGGCGCTTCTGTCACGCTTGGGTCGAAGAACGCAAGCCAATCCGCGAAGAAGAGGAAAACATCATCCTCGACAAGCAGCTTGCCTGCAAAAGTGCGGAGGTCGATCATGGTGTATTCAGATTCAACACCGAAGAGCTGAGCACACATGACGTCTTTCTTGAGAGCCATTTCGCGAGCGACTGGGTTGCCTCCACCGCTGCGCAAAACTTTCATGGCGACGTACGACTCTATCGTCTCAGACAGGATGCGGAGATGGGTCAAATTCTGTTCAGAGAGATCGCCGAGTAGCGAAGGGCTCATCGGGTTCGTCGATGTGCCACGCATCTGGATCTCCAAGGCACTGATGGTGAATCCAAGAGCTCTGGACAGAGGAGAAACATGATTGAGCTCGCCATCTTCAGTTTTCGCTGAAATTTGCAGCTTGTTGATTGCCATGGTCTCATCGATCCGGAGATAGGCTTTCACCAGCTCAATCAAGGGCGATTGAGGGTCGCCACTGGAGTGGTTCCAGCCAGTTGATGCATCGGAACCATCTTGTGAAGCATCTGGCCGGTCGACATTGAACCAAGAGGACAGACTGAGGCCTCGCCTGAGAGAATAGCGTGACCCATCTTCTGATGGAGAGCCATTGGTTTCTGGATGCTCATGGAGGGCAGCGGCGAGGACCGAACTGATGTTGTTGTCAACGTACTCTGACGAGCGATTTGTGTAGATCTCTAATCCTTGCTGCTGCAGGTAAGGAATAGAATTTGGTGCCTCCAGCCATGAGAGGTCAGGCGCATATGTAGTTGCGCTCTCTACCAGCCAGTCCTCGAATCCTTTGGATGCGTGAAGCTCATGATCGTGGGCACACTGCTTGCCTTTCCAGATGATGGGTAGGAAGGTATTGCCAAGTGCTTTGCACAGAGGGCAGATGAACTCCTTGAGTGCTATGGTCTCCGGCTGGCTACGGGCAATCTGTGTTTGGTGTCGACGTTGCGTGGCGGTTAAATACAGCTCGAAGCAGTTGTAGTGCATGATGTGTCCGCAACTAGAAGACACAGGACCACGTGTGCTGTGCTCTGCATGCGGAAAGCCTTTCGAGAGGCCCTGTCGCTCGATCTTGGCAATCTTGCCATCACCGGTGGTCTTGTGCACAGTCTGTTTGTTCTTGCCAGCTACTCCAAAAGGTCGGAGGTGATCCGCAGATTGATCGAGGCTCTCTGGCACCTCTAGAACTTCTTCCACAAAGTCCGGATCTTCCACAGGTGTTGAACGCAGGATATTGCTCTCGCCGAGAAACGCGAAAGTACCGAAGAGTTTGTGATCATCGGTTCCTTCTTGGCATAATATGCATGTGCCACTCGGGAAGTCCCAAACTTTCCTTTGCTCGGTCATGTTTTCAGGCTCCTCATTCTCAATTTCCTCGAAGTCTTCGTCGTCGTCATCGTAACCAGACAACCCCTGGTTTGCAAGGAAGCTGTTCTGCTGCTGTTTCATCTGTGCCATCACGCGTGCCTGGCGTGCCAGTGCATCTTGTTTCTTCTTTTCTTTCCCTTCTGCGGAGAGCGAAGCTGGCGAGTCGTTGTTGGTACGGTCAAGTTGTGCATTAAGAGGTCCCATGGCGATTGAAAGCTTCTCGGGTTGCTTTGACTGCATCTTTTGGAGGATGTGCTTGATGGACGGCTTGCAAGCCTGGTAGTCGGGCACTTCCGAAAGCGCAATTAACATAGACACGATCGTCTGGCTAGACCCTGGTCTGGCCTTGTGAGACATAGACGCCGCATAGGTGACGAAACCATCTTCATCTGCGCCATCATCCTCCATAGTTGCTACAAGAGACAAGTGCAATACCATGTGAAGGAAAGTCTCGATTCGAGTCGCCTGAAGCTTCGGTGCCACCTCCTTGGCAGAAAGAGAGTACTGCAGTCCAGCCGCGATCAAGGAAGCGAAAAGTCTGGTCTTCGTCAGAGACGGGAGATCCTCGAACAAACTGCCTTTGAGACTTTGCAAGCAAGGCTCGAAGACAATGTCTTCCGGACTCTTGCCAGTCTTGCGAGCCATATGCTTCTTGTGCACATTCTCAGCTTCCTCTCTATGGTTGCGGGAGTAATGGGCGTAGTAAGGGTCCACAATCTCGATGAATTCGGGCTTGAGCTCAAAAGTGCCCGTGTCTGACATGCCTTCAGGGGCACGGAAGATTGTCATATCCTCGAGTACACGCTGGTAGGAGTCTGAATCGGCGATCTTCTCTGTAACCCTGGTGTTGAGGTCAGAGAAGGACAGGGGCTTGAAACATAACGCGTGTGCAATGTCATGCTGAAGGATCTTGTCGAACTGGTCCTCGCCCTCCATTGGCACGGCAAGATTACCGCGCTCGCAGAGTGCGATCACGAGCAGGTGGAGGAAGTCCTCGAGCATATCGATTCTCTGTGAGTCCTCAAGACCCTCGACCGCTGCAAAGTTGCACTGCACCCACTGAACGATGTCGAAACGGTCGATCATCTGAGCCAGGAATCTCTCGCCAGGTTTCTCATTATCAGAGCCGCAGAGCACAAGACCAGCCTGCAGCATGAACAAGTCGCGCTGGTAACTGATGTCTCTAACCGATACACTGCGATATGTGTGTGCCTGGTGTCTCAATGTGATGCCGTTGCGCACCCACATGTTGGCCTTCATCTGAGAAAGCCAGACGCAGAGACGCAGTGGGTGGTCGAAGATGCTGCTTAGAAGCTCGTCTGAAGTCAGCGTTTGTGGCGCTGGAGGTCCACGCGTTGCGTTGTACGGATCCTTGAGGTCTTCGGGCGTGAAGTGCAACAAAGCACGCATTTCTCGGCGGCTCGTGCTCTTTGCGTTCTCGAGGAGCCAAGACAGCAAGTAGTGCATGGGATGGTGGAAGCTCATGGCTTCACTCAAAACAGCAAACTTAGGCACACTGTATGTCCTGCCGTTTTCCTCGAAAGGACCAATCGTATGCCAGGCCATGTCGTCTTTGATCTCATGCGCGAAGAACCGCTTTCGCTCGTAACCGAAAGTGTTGATCATGGTGATCTGGGCTGTTGTGCGAATGGCACGCTGGAGATTTCCATCGACCTCTGCTGACTTCGGCTCGAACGATGATGCGACCGCCTTACTCAGGCGATCAATTTCCTTGATGATCAAGCTGGCGCTAATCCAGGCGTCAGACTCATACTCAACATGATCTCCCACTGCGCGTACATTCGGGCAAATGCCCTGATGAAGCTTAACGAGATCCAAAAATTGGAGGAGATATCGCGGCTCGGAGCGCATCTTGTGATGGATGAATTCAGACTGGAAAAGCCATCGCATATCAATAAAGAAATGGAACATTCTGCGGTTGGTGACAGAGCCCGCGTCGAATGCAAGCGTAGCCTTGGGCTGAACGCTTTCTGGGAAGCCAACCTGGCGAGTCGTCAAGAAAGTATACAATATCGCCATGAGATTGGTCAAGAAGTTGCCCCGCTCCACTACCTCCTCAGTAATCGAAGGCGTAGTAAGCATCTGCACGCTGAGATTGATAATGCTGTGATCCGGTTCTCTGTCGGCAACGAGGTAAAGTTCTGCCAAGGGTGTGTACAATCCAGCAAATCGTAGACCTAGGACACGCTTGAAGTGAGGAATAGTTGCTACATTGGTGATGTACAAGTGTCGCAACTTGATTCGTAGCGTCTTCCACAGTCTGAGGTCGTAGAGGATGAGCCAGTCCAGGCGCACACGCTTCCAAAGGTCTTCAGCGGGATCGCTTGGGCGACGATGTGGTTGGTAGCCTTCAGGCTTCTGCAACCAGTGCTTGCTCGGCCTCGAAGACTTGTACGTGACTTTCTCGAGAGGTGTTTGGGGAACGTTCTTATGAGGAGCATCCGAGACCGACTGCATGTGCTCTTCTGCGCCGTCCTCGCTCTCAGTGGGAGTCATGATCTGATTTCTTTGCCCTGGCGGCGGAGGAGGTGGCGGAGGAGGGTATCCAGCAAGGGCAGCCTCCATCGCTTCTGTCTCGTCAACGCCTTCCTCGGTAAAGTCAATGTCCATCTCGCCCTCCATGGCAGCCCTGTTGGTTTGCGTGAGCTCTATCTCCATTTCTTCGGCTTCGTCTTCGTTGAGGCCGAACTCTCCATCGCTGTCGAATTCGTCATCATCGTCATCGTCTTCTTCGTCCACCTGAGGATTGACGACGCGGATGACATTCACGGGAGCACGGAAAAGTGTGGCGTATCTCCGGCGCATCTTCTCAGTGTCTTCGATCTCATGGTCGTCAATGCCCTCTTGTCCAATTTCCTTATTACTGGCTGCGCTGCCAAGCCTCCATGGCCTCAGCAGCTCCTCGCACACCACGTTTCTCAGAAGATATGGGTCGTTTCCGACTGCACAGCCTCCAATGTCAGATAACCAGTCGATGATTGTCTCACACATCTGCTCCCTGAAGGTGTCTCTTGAAGAACGAACAGTCACGGTAATCTTGATACGTTCCAAAATTTGTGCCATCTTCACAGCCAGAGAAACATCCTTCGTGTGGTGAACGATGGCCCGACCGTTGTCGTTCACCTCGTAGGCAATCGCTAGACCAAATTTCTTGGTCTTTTTGCAAGCCATGGCCACTTGATTTTGTACATCGTTCACAGTGTGTTTCTCGTCGTTCCATAGCATGACGGCGTACTCGATGTCTCCCTCCTCGTCGCCGTCCGACCAGTAGGTTGGTGATGACAGTCTTGACAGGTTCTCGTCACGCGTGATGGAATCTTCGGTTTTGGGCAACCGTAACTGCTCAGGCGAGCAAGAGAACACATCGCAGAGGTAGTCTACAGCTCCAGCGATGGTAGTGCGAACAGCTTCCACGATCTCGGCCGGTGCTTGCGACCCAAGCGGAGCGGCAGGGGCCTTTTCTTTCCCGCTAGACTTAACTTCTTCCTCATCTATTAGGGTGTGTATCGAGCATTGTACATCTTTCTTCCAGGCTTCTTTGTCTCCACAGTCGCAGCATCCACTATTACCAGGCGACACGGAGATGTAGACTTGGTGGCCTTCATGGTCACTACACTCGAAGCATCGCGAGCAGAGAACGCATGTGTCGTCGGCCTGACACGTCTTGCAGGCGTAAGTGCTCTCACCGCTTTTGAAGATGTGCCCGCATGCTGTGCCCTTGGCGGAAGGAAGATACTCTGCGCCGTCGACCGCACCTTGAGCAGCGCGTAGCGACCATGGTTCGGATTCGTCTGCTGGCGGTCCTTGGGGGAAAAAGTACTTGAGGTTTTCCGTCTTGTTTGCGGCGAGCGATCTGAAGAGAGTCTGTCGGAGTTCGCTGTCGGCGGCCGGAGTGTATCGGTAGTTGGAACGGCGGGGCTGTGAAAGTAGGTGGTATCGCAGACGATCCCGGTCGCTGGTGAAGTCGATCATAGCTGCAGGTTGCTACACCGGCAAAGTGCAGGAGATCCGGGCCTGGTAGTCCAGAGCATGTAACACACCGTCGAGTCCGTCTGTCTGCGACTGCGCGGTGTCGCTGGTACTGGCGCTGGCGTAAGAAGGGCGGGGAAGATAGAGTCTGAGTCTGCAAGGGACCGACCGGCGGTCTGTGACGATTCGCGAGTGCTCCTTTAGTGCGGCGGTGATATGGGTGAGTCGAAGTAGTTGGATGTTTGGGTGGTGCGATCTTGACCAAGGTCTTAATCGATAGAGTTGTGGCAAGGCAGGAATGACGAGCTTTCATACCGTTAAGTCTGCTGCTGCCATTATTCGAACTTGCGGGACATGCGTAGTACATGACGTCGCGTAATTATTAGGTATCCAGTGCATGTGAGTTCAATGTCAGATTCGCAGGAGATGGATTGAAATAACATGATGATGATTATACTGTGGCAGTCAATGCCAGCCGTGTGAGTGTTACAACAGTCTGGTATCTACATTTGTGAGAGGGCGGGCTTGAAGGCTCCGCTGTGTCTAAAAGTGTACAGTCTCGCGTTCCAGGAATCACTACAGGATACAGTATAACCTCCTCGTCTCGCTGCCGACGGCTCAGTAGTCGCCCAACACTATTCCTCGTGTTTCCCGCGGCTCTGCTGTGTCGTAACGCCGCCCAGCTCCCTCCCAACCCATTTCAACGTTCCTCAAGCTTCTCCTTGCTCGCATTTACTCGTCGTCCTCCGACTCCATGTAGCGGTGCTTGATGTCCTTCCATTGGCGCTGTTTTCCTCTGTCAGTATCAATCTTCCGGGTGGTGCGCAAGTGACCAGACGTACGCCGCGGTTTATGGAGTCCCAGATAGCAGAAGAGCCGACATCGAAGATACTGTAGGCGGGTCAGTTCGGGTCCAATCCGGGAACAGCTCTTTCACATGGCGTACAGGTTGGAAGCGAAGGCGCCGACGAAGATGGTGGAGAGGAAGACGCCGTTGCTGCGGATCAGAGTGCTACAATCAATGTTAGCCTACTGCGAGCGCAGTCACGGCCAATGCCCGGGCGCGTACTTGTAAACACCACCGAGAATTCCAGACATCGTGTCGGTATTTGTGAGAGGTTCGCTGGGTAAGAGAGGTGAGAGGTCCGAGGCGAGGTATGCAGGCGTGGTCGTGATGCGCAAAGGGAGTTCTGGTTGGCAATAGTAGTGAGAGTATGGAGGTGCTTTTGGGTCAGCGTGCTTCCGATTGGCTGGCTGGCGGCCCGCGAGTCTCTTGCGCTTCGTCTTGCTACACATACATCACCAGCCTTCACATACACCTTACGTCCCGAATATCCCTCCCATCACACACATTACCGCCGCCATGTTCCGCACTTCCATCGTTCGCAGCGCTCGTGCTGTTGCCCAGGTCAGCGCCAGGTCATACTCTACTCCTGCCTTCCGCCGCGCCATCCCGACTCCTTTCGCCGCCGCCAGGACTGTTGCGCCTGTGAGCCGCATCACTGCCGTCAGATGCTACGCTGCTGGCTCCGGCCTCAACCAGGAGGAGGTCACCGGCCGTATTCTGGATCTCCTCAAGAACTTCGACAAGGTGCGCAAACATGGGAGCAATTGGACCGGGAAGCGATAAACTGACAATATCGCACATAGGTCTCCGACCCTTCGAAAGTACGAACCCACCACCGCACACTGTCGAAGTGTAGCTAACCATTCGCGTAGCTCTCCGCCAGCTCTCACTTCACCAACGACCTCGGTCTTGACAGCCTGGACACCGTGGAGGTTGTGATGGCAATTGAGGAGGTTTGCACACCCAAAACAACGGAGGATGAGGATGCAGGCATTGACAAATGAGCAGGAGTTCAGCATCGAGATCCCCGACAAGGAGGCCGACGCAATTCACAGTGGTATGTTTCAATGCAAAATGGTGGTGTAGCGTTACAGCATGCTAACTTTTGCTACAGTCTCCCAAGCCGTTGACTACATCTGCCACCAGCCCGATGGTACGTAAATTTCGACTTGACATGCAGCTCAATGACTGACGCAAGAACAGCCCACTAGATGTAATTTCTTAGATGGCGAATGTTTTTGTATGGAGCGCACATGGCGTGTGGGGAGGAGAGGCGCGTGACCTGGTATAAAGGTCGATTTATGTACATTCTGGCCCGGCAACTGGGCGTCTGATACATGTGTATTATCTGCTCCAAACTTGATAATGATTCTCGTGCAATCGCTTTCCAATGACATCCACCGTTCTATCACTCGTGCAACCCAAGAAGACGACAAGCAATCACCCCGCGTGTGAACTTGGACTTGTACCTACTCTCCGAGGAGGGTGAGGCGGTCGACAACAACAACGTCACACGGTGAAGCACTCTCTTTCAACCCTCGTCTACAACAAACACCCTCGACCGGCCTCAGCATAAAGTTGGCGAAGGATCAGGATTGCGCTAGACAGGCGACCATCGCTACCTACCCACAGCCACCAAGTTTCCTTGCTTCACCTCCACCTCTCCAGCATACATATCGAGGACCCGAAACGCCATTCCATAACACAGCTCAACAGACCCACCAGCACGTCTGCTCGCTCGGACACTTAGCGCAACCCGGTTCTCTCACATTGCAACACCCACAACATGTCCTCCGGCCTCACACGTCGGCGCGGCGCAGGCGGCGCCTCAGCCGATCCTAACGACAACAACGACAGCAGCCGCGTGTCCTCGCCCGTACCTAAACGAAATGACGACTCTCGTAACCCCGACACAGCATACGAATCCGGCGCTAACGGCCACAAAATCGCCTTCGACCCGCGCGACATCAGCGAGTCCGCGGAGCGCTCGAAGCAACCCAAGCTTACGCTCATGGAAGAGGTGCTTCTTATGGGCCTCAAAGACAAACAGGGTTACCTCAGCTTCTGGAATGATAATATCAGCTATGCGCTGCGTGGCTGCATTGTGCTGGAGCTGGCGTTCAGGGGCAGGATTAGCATGCAGAAGGACAGCTCGAGGCGGAGGTTCCCGCTGGCGGATCGAGTGATTGAGGTTGTGGACGAGACTCTGACGGGCGAAGTGCTGCTGGATGAGGCGCTGAAGATGATGAAGAGCAGTGAGAAGATGAGCGTGAGCGCTTGGATTGACTTGATGAGCGGTAAGAGGATCACGCCCTTTTTCTTGGAGCTAGGAGCATACATTGCGAGAGGCACAACACGAGTAAAGAGCAGCTTGCTGACAGTAGTCTTCCAAACTCACAGGTGAGACATGGAACCTCATGAAGATCGGCTACCAGCTTAAGCAAGTACGCGAGCGCCTGGCCAAAGGCCTTGTGGACAAGGGCATCCTGCGTACCGAGAAGCGCAACTTCCTCCTCTTCGACATGGCCACGCACCCCGTCACCGACAACACGGCCAAAGACGAGATCCGTCGCCGCGTCCGCGCCGTTCTGACCAACCGTACTGTCGTTTTGCCGCCCACGCCTTGGCTTCCCGAAGAAATGGACTACCGCTACTTGCGTACAATTGCCATGCTCTGCGCGGCATACGCTGCCAACGTTCTTGAGAACGCACTCAGTAGCTTGGGCCACGAGGCGCGGGAAAGGGCTTTTGCACAAGTCGATGAGATGCTGGCCGAGTACTCTCAGTGGCCGTTCGGACGACGGGCAGGCGGTCAGGCGGCTATGGGTGCCAACCTGGACGCAGTGATCAAAGAGGAAATCGGCGGGTCGCCGGAGCGTGAACTACAGATGGAGGTATGTTGCCTTGCTTGAAGTGCTGTTTCAGGAGATCGAACGATTCTAACGTGGATCTGCTTTTCAGGTTGTCGCGGCATGCTTGGGCGTTTTCACCCGCCTGGACTCCCTTCTCTAGATGCCACTCATCACTTTCCCAGAGGCGACTACGAATAATCGAGTACTCGCTGAGCGTGCAGGGCCGATCTTTATTGCTAGCCGTTTGTCAGCCGAAAACACTCTCGCTCATGGGCCACTCGAAGAAGATGCGCTCTACGTGCAGAGCGCGGGCTACGAGACGATCTAAGGACTGAGGTCGTAAACTCGTTTGTCTAATGGCATACATGTATGTATTGCGCGTAGGTGCGGACATGGGAGACGAAGAAGACTCCGACCCTGGCCACCGGGTACACATCGTAATTCGGAAAATGCTCAGACGATACCAGCAACAAGGCAGGGCAGGGCAATGTGGGCGGGTCAGTGTCAGGAGGGGAGGGGGAGGTACGACTGTGTGTTTTTTTCTCTTTCACTTCCATTCACACTATTGTTAGCGGGCGCTCCGGGCGTAGATTCTTCTTCTTGAAATGTTGAGTTCACTTCCTTCGACGCTTTGTGCGTTCTGCTTGTCTATGTGTCTTGGTCCGCTGAGGAAGGAGTACGTGTGTCGTCGAGCGATCGATGAGGCGATGTGGTACGGTGCAATGAAGGGGGAAGGCTGTGCTCTGTCGGGTCATTTGAATGGCAGGCCAGTGTATTTTGATATGTGTCTCTCTAGACGTATGTTCCAAGCCCTTGTTTGTGGCCTCAGATCTGACACAACCCAAGTCAGCACAGGCTTCTTATGACACTAGAAGACACCAGATAACCATGCAGACACCACCGAATGCACTTGAAAGCCAGAATATCCTCTTCCGCCGTTCATATCGCTTGCACATAGCACGTAGCGGTCCTCGAACGTACCCCAACCCTAACCCTACTCGCATTGACCAGATGAACAACATGTCGGCAGAGAATTAGATACAAAGGAGTGACAGGAGAAGATATGTATTTCATTACTGGATAAAGGCCTTGAAGCATTCGGACAGTAAGTCCCTCCCTAGCCGCGATAACGACCCGATCGACCTTTAGGTGTGTTATCAACCTTCCCAGACTCGATGCAAATCGTTGGACGCATGCGACCCACTTGAAGGCCAAGGTTATAACGAACACAACATCGACAGGATTAGCGTGTAATCAAACCAATACAAGTCTATAATAATGCTGTTCTGAACCCCCAAATCGCACCATCGTCTAGCCATACAATACTCGGATCTCAACTTCGAATCCACCAGCCTTCTTCCTCTCCCTGTTCTCACTCCTGCTGCTCCCGATCGTTCTTGTTGGCGCCCCATGTAGGCCTTCCCCCACCCCAATGTGCCCACGGCGGCCTGCCACCCTTCCACCACGAGCCCGAATCAGGAGGTCCCTGGCGATGCCCTCCACCATTCCTGTAGCCACCGTGCCCGTGCGCCCACGGAGGACGGTCTCCAGTCCACGGTTCATCTGTCGACTCCGGCGCCGAGCTAGGCTTGACGACGGGACCATACGAAGGACGGGCAGAAGGGTAGCCAGTAGGGACGGGCTGAACCGCCGGCCCAGTCGGAAGAAGCAGGCTCGCCGTGAAAGTCTGACCGGTCGCGACGATCAGAGTCGATGTGGGAGCCGGAGCGGAGTTGGCGTCATCGTATCTGGACATGTTTTGCCACGACAGGCCAGTAGAGAGAGGGGGTAGCGGTGATGAAGTCGTCGACTGGTTCGCATAAGGAGCCACCTGTGGGAGAGCCGCTCGCACGAAAGCCATGTGGTCGGGATCCACGATCATTCCAACGAAATCACCGAGAGCAAGCACACACTCCTCAGTTGACCACGAGGCGCCGAAGCAGGTTGAGTTGCGTTCGTCACATCGCGACATACAGTATGCTGCCGGGGTTGGCTCGCCAAAGGCGAAGTCAAGCGTGGCGTCCAGGCTGTAGCCGCAGAACACGGTGTAAGTGACGTTGTGGTTGTCTACCAGCGTTTGGTTGTCGCAGGCCGGGCAAGTGGGATTAGATATCGAGCAGGTGCCATTGATTGGTAGAGGTGTATTTGTTGGATACGTGGCATTCGCCGAATGCGTGGCGTTCGGCAAAGTGAAATTGGTATAAATTGGCTTGGGAAGGTTCAGTGTCGGAGCTCCTGAAGCGGTTGGATAGCTTGAGTACGCTGTGGCGTTTGGGAAAGTGACGTTTATGGGACTTGGCAGAGGTACAGGTGAGCCCGAGACGATTGGGTAGTATGTCGGGTAGTACGCTGTAGCGTTTGGGTAAGTGACGTTTATGGGACTCGGCAGAGGCACGGGTGGGCCTTCCGCAGAGACAATTGGGAAGGCCGTCGGATATGGCTTCAAAGTGAAGGACGCGCTCGAGAAGAATTTCGAGGCGAGTGGGTTCGATGCATTGGAATTGGTGCTGTTGGAACCGCCCAAAGAGAGGTATGGCACTCGGACGAAAGCGATATCACTGTCCAGGGAAGACTCCACTTTGTAAGTCAACCCAACAACGAGCAAACAAGTCCCATCGCTGGACAAAGTAGTCCCCACGCAGTCAGGCATGCTTTCGCAAACCAGAAGACACTGGCTAGGCGTGATGTACGAAGGCTGTTCGATCAAGCTGTCTGATGACAGAGATGCGTCGCAGTTGACCGTGTAGAAGGACATAGTATCGACAGTAACCTCCTCACCGTCGCATGCCGGGCAGGTGACTCTGCCTGCGTTGCATACTGCAGTCGTCGGCGTGGGTGATGTGGGCGGACTTGCCGTCACTGTGATCGTGCCTAAATTGTCGTCGGCAGCACCAGTGCCAGATGGCGCAAGGCTCGTGTCGTCGTACGGGGCGGGTGCGATGATGATAACGGCCGACTCCTCAACAAACGTAGTCTCGGACTCGGAGACTGTAGCTGTAGGAGCAATCGGAACGACGGTGATGGTCGATCTTATCGTAGTGACTGGACGTTCGTCTGTGTCGCTGACACTCTGCGCCTGGATGAGCGGAGGGAAGAAGACCGAGAGGCAAAGGCCAAAGATCGGTGATGACGACAACATGGTTGCGGTAATGACAGTTAGTATGATGTGTTCGAAGATGAGGCTTTCGAGCCATTATATCGAGATAGGTCCAGAACACCTATTGCATCATTGTAAACGAAATGAGACATGTTGAGGCAGACTGGAACGCGGGAGTGTGAGGGAAATGAGAGTGCCAGCCGGGTGGGAGCAATCCTGTGCAGTTGAGTACGAACAAGCAAGGTCAAGGAATGGCACGAGATGCGAATACACATGGCCATGAACTCGATAAAGCACTTGGGGACCAAAGTGGGCATTCTTGTGAAACGGCATAGACTCATGTGGTCACGGCACTGATATCAGGCGGTGGCACTGTGAACCTTCTGATAGCGGATTGTTGAGCAGACATGTTCGGGCGTGGGAGTACCTGGAAGATGTAATCAAGCCCAGTTACACAATACCTGGTTTCTAGACCGAAGAGATGTACATATGTTTTGCAAGTGATCCAGTAGGCTTCCAGGTAACGCAGAGGGAGGAGTATTGGGAGCAAGACCATACTCTGGAATGACTGTATGCTCCACATTAGCAGATACTTACCGGTAGATGCATACATGCACCTGAAGACAGGGACTGGTCCTTTCGTGGTATGTGTAAGTGAAGTCGTAGGTGCGCGTAGATGCATGCCCCGGTCTGGACCAAGGGACTAAGAGATGGCTCGAAACTTGGCGTGTCCCGAGCTCATCTCCAGCCGACGACAAGCCGTCCGTCCCTATCTATCCACGGGCATGCTGCGCTCGGCGAAGGGCAGTACTGTACAGAAGTTATGCTATAGCCCAAGCAATAATACACCGACCGACCAGACCACCCCGTGACCACCGACAGACTTTGCCCTGCATCGCAATCCGACCACTCCGCTCCTCTGCGACATCCTAGAGACCATCCTCGACCCGCCTTGGACAACACCACCCGCGCATTGCTAGGAACACCCACAATGGATACCTTTAACCGAGTGACCGGCCACCAAGAAATTGGCGCGTCGGCACCCTCGCGACCAGCCAATTTCCCCGAACCACCTCCTATACCAGAGACCGAACACCAGCTGTCGCACCGCGCATCCCGCGCCTCACTACCACTGAACCGCCAACGCTCATATCGCTCCATGCGCTCGTCGAAAACAAACCGCGCGCAAGACAACAATGGAACAGCGAGCGAACGCGCAGGCTCTTCGCGTAGATCTGGCGAGACAGGATTCACAGAGGGTTCCGAAGATGACTTCGAATGGGGACCTAGCCACCCCTGCTTTCCACACCCGAACCCACATTGCAGTCCCGACAGCCAGGAGGCAAAACATACACGAGTGATCAGGGTGCGAAGGGACTGGCTAGCGACCGGAGACCTTTACCCATCATACGCCAACCTATACCCCGAAATCCTCGATCCTGTGGTTTCAGAGAGTGATTTCCGCTTTTTGATCTCCAACATCAACTCCCGCGTTGAAGCGGCTTTCAACGCTTTCACTTTCCGGGCCTTCCTCGATTTCTTCCTAGGCGTCTTGACAGGATTCATCTGGGACGACATCGGCATTTCCGCGGCAAAGACTGGTCAGAAGAGCCTGGAGCAATTCGTCGACAACTGGAATGCACAGAAAGCGAGCGAAGGGCTTGAAGTACGGCTTGTCCAACCTAGGACCACCGGATTCACGGCTTTGGACTTTATCATCCCGGATCCAGGGATTGATGTTGTTCCCGAGGATATGACCATGACTGAGGCAGGCTAGGTCGTGCGGGCGAAGTATGTCAACTAAATTTGGACCGGCCGAGGACCTTGTCACGACGCACCATTTCTGAAGACTGGAGGTTCGAGGACCAGAAAGCTTCTGGATTAGGCCGTGGCTGGATTGATTGATGGTTTCCATGTCCGAAAAGACTGTGTCGGCGCAGGTGGATTGAGCTCATCTGCTATTCTTTTCGACTTTGCCAAAACAACGCCACGGTCAGCAGGTCCTCGACGAACGACGACGTAGTCAAGATCTTCTCTCACGTCAACCAGCAAGCAACTGTCGCCGAGTAAACCAACCAGCCAGCCGCTGAGCATGCGCCACTTGGAAGTACTAAACAGTCCCCTGGCTCACACGCGTCATTCGCACGTCGCCAAAAGACGTGGCAGACGTAGAAAGCACCACGAGTTGCTTCGGATGGAGAAGAGGAGCAGAAGAGGGGAAAGGGAAGGCGGCAAGCAGGAGACAAGGAATGTAAGATATAGATCGCCGACAGGACGGGCAAATTACTGTACACGAGAGAAAGGCAGGACAGGGAAAACATAATGCGTAATTCAGAAGCTGCTGGACAGCATTATCGATTCATCAACAACAACAAGTCTGACCAGCTCTGTTGTGCTTTGTACACAATCCTCCACTCTCCCTTCCGAGCTAGAGAAAGCTCGCCATGGCATGCCAGCCCAGGTATCACTTGTATGTAAAGTCCCACCCAACGCCTCGCTAAAAACCAAACTCAAATGACAAAAAAGTCTTGTAGTCACAGCTTCGGGAAGTGCCCTCATCCCAAACGCTGCCTCTTGCCACCTCCGCCACGCTCGTCTCTAAATCGTTTCCGCTCCATTTCCTCGCGCATGATACGTTCAGCATTGCTCATCTTCTTCTCGGGCTCTGGCGCGGCCACGGGCTTCTTCGCCGCAAGCGCGTTGGGTTTCTTGCCCATGAGCGGGTTGCTTTTCTTTCCCATCAGTCCACCCAAAGAGATCTTTGTAGGAGCCGAGGAGGGAGCCGGAGAAGGTGCAGCGGGACTTGGTGAAGGCTTGTTGTCGGGCCGGGCAGCTGCAGAGTCTTGCGCAGAGAATGTGTCGATGGCTACAGGAGCGTCGTCGGCGGCCTGTGGCTGTTCTTTTGTTGCAGCAGCAGGCTCCTTCGCTTTCTGGGCGCTTTTTGCGCCTAGACTCAAGCTCAGCTTCACCGGCTCTGCTGGCACGCTCGCCTCTTCTGATCCCGACTTCTTCTCCTCTGCATCGCCATTACCCTTCTTCTGCTCCGCCTCTAATCTCTCCTTCTCCTTGGCCGCCTCCTTCGCCCTCTTAATCTGCTGATTCAACAACTTGCTCTCCAAGTCTTCATCGCCCTTGGCCTGCCTCTCCTTCCTCTTGACATCCTCCCTCCGCGCCACAGCCTCGGGCGAATCATCAATAAACGCAATCTCCAACCCCCTCTCCCCCTCCTCCACACGACAAACCCCCTCCCTCCCCAAGAACTTGGCAAACTCCGTCAGACTGGGCCACTTGGTCGAGTTCATGTGCACGTGCTCTTTGTCACGGATGTACTCCTGGTAGAAATTGTTCATGTGCACCTTCTTCTCGCCGTGGCTAGTCTTGAGGAGCAGCAGGAAATCGCGCTTGAACTGGTTGCTGTACTCGTTGATGTACTTTTTCGGGTCCTCGCCGACTTGCAGCATGCCGCGCACGTGCGATTCCGACATGGTGTGCTGCTTGAAGCCGTTTTCGTCGCGGCATTGTTTGGAGCAGATCTGGCAGTACCAGCGCAGGCGCTGGAGGCCTTTGGCTTTCATTTGGTTGGCGACATATTTCGTGCTGCCGACTTCGGCTTTGGGCATGGTGGGCGGTTAGAGGGTGGTGATGGGCGAGTCGCTACCAGAGGGTGCCGGTTGGCTGTGTAGTGAGGTGCGGTGTTGGAGGCACTGCAGTCAGTGTTGATGTAGAGTTTTGGGATGATCGAAGCAGGAAAGTCGACTGTGAGAGCGCAGAGTTATGTAAGCAAGGCATAGCAAGCAAGGGTCTTCCTCGCATGCCGAAGAGGGAGGAAGTCGCCTATACTTTCCGCATCTTATTAACATGGATTCCACTTCAGTATACCTAACATGCAAGTACCATTGTTCAGCCTCGACGTCCTATATACACATCGTCGTATAGCTTACTCCCAGTTCTCTATCGATAATATGGTATATCCATACTGTACTCGAAAATGCGGCCCAAGATGATGCGGCAGTATAGCCGCTTAGCCTGTCAAATGGAGACAAAAGAGATATATGACGAACCTAAGCATCATCCACCGGAACTCTCAATACTAAAACACGAGCAATAGCAGCAGCTATCCTTTGCCATGGCGTTGTGAAGAAGACGGACCGGAAAAGGGCTGGTTGGCTCTATCTTACATTCACACTTACATTTTTGCAACCAAAACCACAACAAGAAGACTCCTACCGAAACCCAGTCTGAAACATTTGTCGTCACAGCCTAGATATACCACCAGACTACCATGCCCTTACCAGTCAACCGCCACGGCGCCCTCATAATCTTCGGATCCGGCCCTGGCATCGGCGTACACGTCGCGGCCCGCTTTGCACGAGGCGGTTTCCAAAAGGTGGTCCTGCTCTCTCGCAATGCCGCCAGGCTCAGCGACGATGCCTTCATGGTCTGGTCGATCACGCCCGAGGTGCAAGTGAGCACCGTCTGCGTGGATCTGACCTCGCCGGCGGACTTGCAGGACGCGTTCCGCAGGATCGAAGACGTGCTGGGCGATACGCCGGTCGAGTGTGTATACTACAATGCCGCGAGAGTCGAGCCGACGAGTTTACTGGGAGAGTCGGCGGAGGATCTGAGGGCGAATCTTGAGGTGAGAATTTGATTGGCAGTTCTTGGGGTTGAAGATGGATTGAGATGGAATTCTCCTTTTCTTTCGATCGCTGACTCTCATCGATCAGGTCTCCGTTGTCAGTCTCTACACAGTAGCCCAATGGGCGATTCCCCTACTGCTACAAGTAGCAGGCCAAGGACCAGAAAAACCCGCCCTCCTCGTCACCAGTGGCTGGCTAGCATCGCGACCCGAGCCCAACTACTTTGCGCTCGGAGTCTGTAAGTCGGCCCAGCAGAACGTTATGCTTACCCTGCACAACCAAATGAGACCTCAAGGCGTGCACTGCGCTTTGGTGATGGTCAACGGCCACGTGCACCCCGACCACGACACGACCAACCCGTCGAACATCGCCGACGAGAGCTGGAAATTGTACGTCTCTCAGGGGAACGGCGACATGAACGTCGACACCCATATTCATGCCACGGTCGCAGACGACCAATTTGACTTCGACCATCGCCTTGATGACAGCAGTGATTAAAAGACCGGTCCCTTGGTTTTGAATTGTGTTCGTTGATACGCGGCTTTTTCATGTCTACGTTATTGGAGTCGTCCCGTCGTCCCATCCTTCGCCGCCTAATCCACTTTACGCCACGCCCTTCATCTCGCCGGTTCCGACGGGCGAAGCAGCAGATGCAAGCGCCTTCTTGCTCACAATCCTGTAGCCACCGACCAACAGGACCAAAGCCTCCAGACCCAAAACGACCGCGAGAGTGACCATCGCGCCGATGACACCGTTCACGACCGGGCTGAGGCCGTTGCCGCTAGCGTTCTCGGAGGAAGAAGACGAAGAGGCGGAAGGATCGCCATTGTTGGAAGCGTCGGAAGCGAAAGCAGCACAAGTCCCATCAGTGTTGCCGCAGACGTCGCACCAGTGCTCCGTGTCACGGATGGCGAACTTGTCCATGCCGTCGGTGAAGTCGTTCCAGCTGATGACGTTCTGGTCGCCGCCGAAGAGCGGGTACACAGTCGGCTCGGAATCATCGCTAGCAGTGCCGTTGGAGAAGAGGAAGCGGACGTAGATGTCGTCTGCAGACGGGTAGTCACTCGACGAAACGCTGGTGGAAGCATTCGTGAAGAGCTCGAAAGTCATGGACGAGGCGTAGTCAACAATGCTGCGGAGGTCCGGGTTGGCTTTCTGCAGGTCTGCCAGGCCGAAGAAGCTCGAGAAGGTGGCATAGGCGCCGAATTGAACGCCGATCTTCTGCTTGCCTTTGCCTGCGATGGTTCCGTTGAGGAACTCGACGATTTCGCCCGCGAGGACCATGGCGCTCACGGCGCGGACGTTTTCGGTGGCGCTCTCGCTTTCGTTGTAGGCGAGTCCCCACTCGTGAGCATCAGCGAGATGGGTGAGATTGGAGAAGACGTCGTCGGTGATGAGATCGGAGCTCGGGTAGCTGGCGTTGTGGATTTGCGCGACGTTGATCAGGTCCCAAACTATAGTCAATTGCGTCAGTCGGATCAAAACATGCCATCACAGATCGTAGAACATACTCGTGTACGCGTTCTTGAAAGAGATCTCGCTCTCATTGAAAGACCCGCTGACCACCGGCGTCAACTCGGTGTAGAAATCTCTAGAGCTCGCCAGCAAGTCATTGTAAGCCTTGCTGGAAAAGTACGCGTTCGAGCTGACAGTCGCCTGCCCACAGCCGGTGGCGCTCTGCAACCAAGCATTGTTCTCGCTGTCAGCACCATTATCAACCTCCCCAACAGTGATAAGCTGGTAGCCATCCAGAGGAGCAGTAATGTCAGTTCCATTCCTCAAAGTCGACGTCCCCAGTTCCTCGCCAACGGGAGGGTACAAGCCCTGTAAGAAGCCCATTGCCGAGTTCTGCAGCACAACATCTTCGGGGGCGGAAACGGCGATTTGGGTTTGCTTCACAATGTCGCTGTCGATGCCGTTGATGCGCAGGTCGGCGTCGGAGGCGATGTAGCGGTTGCGGTAGTATTGGCCGGACTTGTAGACTTCGTCGTAGCCCAGGTTTGTGAGGTTGGCGGGAGGCGTGGATTTGGAAGTGCGGTCGCCGTGGCGGTGGAACATGTAGACGCCGAGGATTTGTTCATCGCTTTTGCTGTTACTGTTGCTGCTGCTGCTTTGAGCGAGAGCGACAGGGAGCGCTGTGAGGGCGAGAGTGGTGAGTGAAAGCATGGCTGCGGGACTCGAAGACTGTGGGAAAAGCAACACTGGACGACTGGTAGAGCAGAGGATGGACAGAAGACGAGATATATCATGTAGGTATGTATGTGAGCTGCCGGCCGGCGAGAGGGGAACGCTACTGCAGTACTACCTGCTGACTTTGCAGGAGCAGTTTCAGCTTGTCATTCGCTATCAATGGCAGATATCTCCATTATCCTGTGCGATCGGGGTGGAGTCGGAGTCGGCCGTGCATCAACATGTCTGGCCGCAACTCGGCCTCTTAGTGCCGTAGCGCTTCGAGCTTCTCCTCGCTTGCTGTAAGCTTGTTGCTCTAGCGTAATGGGAGCTTGATGGGAATGCGCCTCGAAGTCTTTTTTGATTTGGGCGAAACTTCTCTGTATCATTATTATTGTTGATGGTTGTTGTTGTTGTTGTTGTTGGTGATAATGGAAAAAAGTGAGTACTACGATAATAACGGAACGATGTCATAAGTCAGGGAGATGCTGTTGATTCTGCATCTTGTAGCGCAACAGTAGAGCCAATAGAGGATTCATGACAGCAACAACATCAGGCGGGCACTATCCAACCGACTCCTCTGACAAAAAAGTATATGTTCACATGGCATCTCCAGCTATCAGTGCGGAGTTGCCAGGAAGAGATGTGGAGTTGCCTTTGATAGTGGACCTTAGAGACTAGCCCTTTGAGGAAGTCAGCAGCGAGAAGAGCTCGCTCAAAAATGCCGCATGTGTTCGTTGCCCTAGAAGATTTGTTGTTGTCGTTGCCGTTGCGAGGCAAGATGTAATTTGACTAGGAAGCAATGTGATGTATAGCATAGCAGGTATGATTGATCAATGGTACAGAACAAGGCGATGAATTATGTACAAGCACAAGAACTGTACACGAAGTGAAATCTCGTCTATGGTAGGAACATCGCAGACAAGTAGTCTACTCTTGGTCCTGGAGGAAGTCGACAACAGCTAAAAGTATTCGTCAGTGAATGATCCACAAGAGCATAACGCTTCGCAAGAAGTCTCACCTTTCCTGAAGTCTTCCGGCTTCTCGGAAATCACCCAGTGACCACAATCGACGTCCGACAATTGGAACCTTGGGAAGAAGCGACCGATGGTAGGCAGCATTTCGTCCGCAACGTAGTGGCTCTTCGTGCCTCTGACGAACAACGCAGGGCCTTCCCACCTGGCCTCCTCAGGGTTGGTGAAGGGAAAGTCGGCCATGTTGTTCAAAGAGTCACTGAGGATCTTGATAGGGACGCGCCACTTCATGATTCCATCCGTTCCTCGCATAAGGTTGGTGAGGAGGAATTGGCGAACGGGCAGAGACTCCTCGTATTCCTTCAATATCGCATCCGCCTCGCTCTGCTTCTTAAGCTGGGCGTCTTCAATCCTCTTCATGCCTTGGGTGTACTTGGCGAAGGCGCTGTGCAAAGCAGCATCCACAGGCGCATTGTCGACGCTGATCAAGCCGCTGATAGGCGTGTTCTTGCGCAGCGCAACAGCCATGGCTGTCTTTGCGCCCATGGAGTGTCCGATCAGCGTGCTGTCCTTGATATTTTTCTTCTGCAGGAAGCCCTCGACATCCTCGGCGAGAGCTGTGTAATTGTGTCTGGGATCGTGCGACGAGTCGCCGTGGTTGCGCAAATCGATCGCATAGACCGGTCGGTTCAGCTCGCGGGCAAAGACTCTGCGAGGTCGTAAGCGACGTGGTCGCGTTGGGATGCGTAGGCGGGAGCGTACTTACTCATGCTCCCGTTGTTCCTCTTCGACCCGAACAGGCCGTGGATGAAGACGATGGGAGCATCTTTTGCAGTGGCTTCCTTTTCGGGCTCAAATAGGTCGTATGCGATCTTGACGCCGCTGTCGAGCTCGGTGGTGGAAAAGACGCGACGGGCATTCAGCCTGAAAGGCTGTTGAGCGCGCAATAATCCAACCCTGCGAGCGAACATGATTATTGCTGCGTCAAGGAGGTCACTCGATTGTCGCAGTCGCAAGTAAATTTGTCCCTGTCCCTGTTTCGCGCGCGCGGGCGAATTTCCAGAGCTGTTTTTTCGACAAGTCCCTCAATTCTTCCAGTCCTTTCCCCTCCGCTGCGTCATGTTATGTTCCGCCAACTGCTAAAACGATCACCTCGATTATTCGCAACAACTACAATTACTACTACCTTCCCGCGACACATCAAACCCACATCACAAATCAGGACAATCGCCACCATGCTGCGCACTCAGCCCAACATCATCATCACCGGCACGCCCGGCACTGGCAAATCCACGCACTGCGAAGAGCTCGCAAGCAAAACCGGCATGCACCACCTCAGCATCAACGACGTGGTCAAGAAGCACAACATCGGCGAAGCCTCCGACGACCCCGACGACCCGAACCTGCAGATCGTCGACGAAGACCGCCTGCTCGACTGCGTGGAGAATGAGCTGGAAGAGGGCGGACAGATCATCGACTGGCACGCCTGCGACCTCTTCCCGCCGAGCATGATCGACTTGGTGTGCGTGATCCGCTGCGACAACGGCTTGCTGTACGACCGCTTGAAGGGTCGCGGCTACTCGGGGAAGAAACTGGAGGAGAACATGGACTGCGAGATCATGGAGGTGCTGCTGAACGAGGCGCGCGAGGCCTACGACGAGGAGATCGTCGTCGAGCTGAAGAGCGAGAAGGCGGAAGATGTCGAGGCGAACGTGGAGAGGATCGAGCAGTGGATCACGAACTGGAAGAAAGACCACGGGAAAGATGGCGAGGCAGCGGCACAGTCTGGTGGCAAGCCCGAAGACGACCCTACGTTCTTGCACGGTTAAACGCACTATCGTTCATGACATGCATGCTGGTACTCCTCTCTCCCATTGGTGACTTTGTCAGCGCCTTTCTTCGTCCGCAGGAATCCCTCTGCTGTGGAGCTATTGCATACTCTGCACGCGAAAAAGCGAAATAACCCGAAGATCCCGTCCACCTATTTACAACTCCTGCTTGAGCCACTCAACGAGCTTGGCCAGAGCCCTGCCGCGGTGCGAAATCTTGTTCTTCTCCACCTTTGGCATTTCTGCATACGTCTGGCCCTCGTACTCGAAGCAAGCGTCCCAGCCTGGATACGAAGAAAATGAAAATCAGCTTTTACCACCTCGGCGAAGGAATGCACGGAGATATCTTACCAAAATCAGTCGGTCCACGAGCCTCCACGATCGATCCCTAATGCCAGCAATCAGCAACCAGGGATTTCTGCGCCACCATGACTCAAAGCAAGACATACCGCCGTCCTCCCTTGGAAGACAATAGGCTCATGGCCGGGACCTTCGCAGTAGGCGAAAGTGCAGACCGCCTGGGCAGCCTTGTTCTCGAAGCCCGCGAGCAGCTTGTGGAATTGCTTGACGCCGAGAGCTTGGAGGAACCATTTCCTACAAGACCAATGAGATTTAGTTCGGGAGCTTTCCCATTTCAAAAAAAAGGAGGAAAGGGGATTGGACTTGTTGTAGATAGCTGAGGTAGAGAGAGAGGAAGGGCAGACGTACACATAAGGACCAGGTAGCTCGTCGAATGCATCAAAGCACAAGCACGTATCCTCAACCAGAACCGGTCCCTGGACCTACATAATCCCAAAAGCAATAAATCGTCAGCATGCCAGTCCTTCCCATTTCCGCGAAACATTCACCGTCAGTAGTACAAGGAAAAAAGGGCCAAGAAGTAGAACACATGGGCGTTATTCACTTTTTTGGAGGACAAGGGAAATCAAACGTACCGCCTCGGCAGCCCTCTTGGCCTTGTCCGTCGAGATCTCCTCGATGGTTCCCTGGATCTCAACCAAATCTACGGCTTGCGAGCGCAGTTCGACGGGCGTCTCGGACAGGATGGCCTGCACTTCAGCGAGCTTGTTTTTGTTGCCCGTGATGAAGTTGAGCTCTTTGGGCGGCGCCATTGTTTCGTTTGCGTGGATTGATTTTGTGTTGGATTGGCCGATTGGGTTTTGAGTGAGGGATGGGAAAACCTGTTGTTTACGTAAGAGCGGTATTGTCCTTTTACTGGTGGTGGTGCTGGTGGTGGATGTTATGTTGGTCGAGGTCGTGTGGGATGAGTGAATGTATGATTCAAAAGATTTTGGTTTGAGGAGGGGTAAACTGATATGGAACTTTTGGTGGGCGACTGATGATCAAGACGCTTTAGACAACGAAATCAGGCAAGAGACAGATTTATATGACGGTGAAGGTAATCTGGGGAGAGTGACGAAACGATACGGTGTCGGCGGTAGATCTTCGAATACCTTTAGTGCTATCTAAAAGAGTATTGCGGTGCCTCTCACTGGTAGTGCCAGCCGTCACCGTTCCAGACACCGCTGAGTGTGAGACCACACTGAAGAGACTTGCAATTGCCAATTCGATGCGCCGGTCATCTCCATGCACCGTCAAGGTGGCTTTCCTTCCCACGCTATGAATATGTATGGATGCAATGGAGAGCGGTTCGGGTATCAAAAAATTCGTTACAGCAAGTTGCGGGACAGGCTTGACTTTTCGAACCGATTTCTTGACTCCGTGGGCAGGCTAGCTAGAAAATGCACTGC
>Ga0265797_10001202_pt1 | contig 46142 bp, 57 predicted proteins | sample P2T30metagenome_FD_192433 | JGI IMG/M metagenome (GOLD analysis project Ga0265797, IMG submission 192433) | Plant litter microbial communities from East Loma Ridge, Irvine, California - P2 T30 | ecosystem: Environmental > Terrestrial > Plant litter > Unclassified | place: USA: California...
ACGCCGATCAACGGGATTATTTCACCCTCAGAGAGCGAATCGAAATCGCCGGAAAGCAGATAGCCGGGTTACAGGAGTATGTTAGAGAACAGTGCTTGCGATGAAAAAGCGAGGACTAGCCTCGCTTCAGTTAATCACCCAACTTTACGGTAAGGGTAGCCAGCTTTTTTGATGTGAACATCAAAGTACTGACCTTTTGAAGGTGCGTTCATTAATGCTGTGTGAATGGAGGCTGGAACTTTGGAATATTGATAAATACCCCCTCCGAGGAAAGCAATTTCCAAAGTGGAACTTGCGCTATCGTAACCAACTGAATGAAGGTTTGAAGATGAAACAGGATGACGAATCAATTGTTAACTCTCCATTAAATGGCAAAAATGCCGAGGAGATATTAGATCATTTTAAGGGTTACAAATTTGCGGACGATCACGGTCATCGTCTTGAACTATGCCAGGACTTCATTGAACTTGTAAAGCTGGCAGCACAAGCTAAAGCTGAGTGACTATCACAAGGCGCATTTGCGAGTGCGCCTGATGATCCTCCTCCGGCAAGGGGCTTAGCAACTTTCAGGCATTTTCTATTAGCGAAACTATCCTTAAAGTTTTAAGAGAATTTGACGTTTATAACTATATGAAAATTTGTATTTGGCGGTAGTTCTTCACTGATGCCATTGTCTGAAGGTAATGAAATGAAATTTTTTTCTGCCTTAATTGTTGTTATGGTTTTAGCTGGTTGTTCACATGAGCAGGTGGTTTATCACCGGGACGACTACTATGACCGTAGTATGGACTCCATATCCATATTTAACTCAGCCACCTTGCAGGATGCACAGGCAAAGGCTGACAAGTATTGTAATGCGAAAGCATTTGCCATCCCTGAGCGGAGACAAAAGGATTTACAGCGCCTACAAGTAGAAAAAGACTATTTGAAGGTGGAGCCTGCGGGTTATTATTTTGCGTGTAAGGAGAGGGAAGCGTTGTACCAGAGAGGGAGTTATGGCGATAAAGCTTCTCAAGCACGTTACGAACAGCTTTCAAAAGCTGAGAGCGATGAAGCGGCCATAAAGGGCGCAGAAGATTATAAGCGTCTAAGACAAGCTGCTAGGGCTCCGGGCTACTTCTCATCTACGGAAAAACTGCCTGACGGCTCAATAATGACACGCTCCTGGGGTAATGGCGTCATCTGTGAGTCATTCTATAGCGAGACTGGCGGTTACACATCCTGTGATGACGTCGATGAATAATCACCAGCTGTAGCATCTACTTAACCGCCTCAAGGCGGTTTTTTATTGGCATGAAAATGTTCATTGGCGAGTGCGCCTATTTATAGTCATCCAACCATGTCGAGAAAATCTCTTAATGATGATTTTATTTCTAACAAGCCGGACTTAGGTACTGCTGATTGGTTTATCCAAGAAGCCTTTGCTTTAGTGTTTATCCAACACTTGTTGATTGGGCAATGATAAGCAAGAATTGTGTCATCAGCAGCCACAATGCGTGGTTTACCCCAGTAGACAGGAAGAAATTCATTGTTGTCGAAAGATTGTTGGCTAACAGGGTTGTTACACTGTAGATAAATCGTGCTGACCTTATTATAGGCTGCATAGATTGCTGAACCCAATCCTTGATATTTATCGTTCATTTTCATCTCCAGTATTTCTCATGATTATCGGCATTTTCTAAATGAAATTTAGGGTTTCTTATGTCCCGAAACGGGTAACTTTTAATCCGTTATTGGTGGATCTCAGCAGTGATTAATCTAGAACTCCTCCTGGGGTTTTATTGGAGTAAATATGACCACAAGCAATCTGGTTTGCTACATAAGCATCAGAAAGGGTATGTGGCCATTGCTCTATCTTTCGCATCTCACTGGATGGAAATGGCTGTCACGACTGTGCATTAAAACCAAAGTGATACCACATCAAAAATCTAACGAATAAATGCACAGTTGGTGCATAGGCGATCGCCAGTTCTATGAGATTCATAATTTACCTCCACTAAGCATGACAACCTCCGAAATGGTGGCTGTTCTATTGTGAGGGTTATCCCTCTATAGCGATGATTTAGGAATTCAATATGGCATCACCAGATTGGGAGGCCATCGAGTCGGCTTACCGGGCTGGCTTGTTGTCCACAAGGGATATTGGCTAACAACAAGACATGGAAGCTCAACTGCTGGCAGTAAGCTAAATGAGCGGCTACCAGATTTACAACATCCTCTCCGGTATGTGCATTGGCGCCCTGATTATGACGTGGATCGCATTCTGGATTCACCAGCGTCAGGAGCGCCGTCACCGGGGAGAGTTGAGCCGCATGCAGCAGCAGATCATCTGCGAAGTGAAGAACAGTATTGGGAGAGCGTAAAGCGGGCAGCTATTGAGTTTCCCGAAATTGCGCGCTAAATTCCCTAAAGATAAGAGCTGCGTCCGAAAGGAAGCGGCTTTTTTTTATGCCCGAAAATCAGCCCTGACAGTTAACTCTTTCGGGGCTTTTTTATTGGGCATGACAAACCCCAAGAAGAACTGCCAACCGAATTGGCAGAGCATGTTAGTGCGACGAAACGCCCGATGGTTGTCGGATATCGTATGAAGCATGTCATACAAATACACCGAACCCTAACCTGTGAAATGAGCCTTTGGAGACGTCAGTTTAGTGCTGGCGAGCCTTCGGTGGGCTGGCGTTTCATTCGGCAAAGGTTCATCTCACAAGTAAGGTAAAACGCAATGAATAATCCGTCAGTTATTCCCGCTTTTGACTTCCGGGACATGGTTCAAGCAGTAGACAACAAGGTAATAACCACCTCTCTAAAAGTGGCTGAGTACTTTGGCAAGCGTCATAAAGATGTGCTTCGTGCTATCAGGAACATGCAATGCTCCGATGATTTCGCCCGGCGCAATTTTGCGCCCACTGATTTCATTGATAAAAATGGCGATGTTCAGCCCATGTATAGCATCACCCGAGATGGGTGCATGATGCTTGTCATGGGGTTTACAGGCAAAACTGCCATGGCTATCAAAGAGTGCTACATCAATGCCTTCAACTGGATGGCAGAGCAGCTCAATCGCCGGGTAGCAATTGGTGAAGAATTGCAGCATCGCTTCGCCATCAAGGAGACACGATCCAAGCTGAAGGGAACCATAGGCAGCCGACTGATGAATGAGAGAAAAAAAGAGAAGCGCGTGCTTGCGGTTGAACATGACCACATCATGCAGATTTCGCAGCCCGAACTGCTAATCAGCTAAGCCAGCCATTACAGAAGCTCTTCAGAAGAAGGGCTTCGATAATGGATAATGCCTTCTCAATTAATGAGAGGAGCAATAGCAATGAAATCATATTGGTTTTTTTCCTGGAATGCTTATGACGCGACGTCGTGGGAGCATCTTCCTGAGTATTCGTATGGTGAGCTATACACAGGCGAAAGCGACGTTACCGCTGAAGATGTTTTTGAAGAGTTGATGGACGCAAAGCTAAAGCTCAGGAAAAATCTTCACATCCAGTGCCTGGCATTCAACAAAGTTTAACCACCTCCATGCGGCTTTTTATTGACATCACAAGGCGCATTTTCGAGTGCGCCTGATGATGACTCCTCTGACTAGGGATAGTGGCTAGCCACGCTTTAAAGCGTTAAGAAGCTGGTTAAGAGCTTCATGAAGATCAATAATACCGCTAAAATTTCCAAATGGTTGCCTTCATGAAGTTGGATAAAGTGGACTGGAATATGATCTCTGCGCTTGGTGGCTGGGCTTCTGCCATCGCAACCCTATTGACACTTTTCGTTGCCTTTAAAGCGCTAACAACTTGGCGCGAACAAGAAAAAATAAAGGTGAAAATGGAATTTAAAAAAGCTCTCATGACATTCAAGTCAACTCTAATTCTGATGCCTGAATATCTGAATATGAAAGAGCTTGCAGAACAAAAAGAAGCTGTTGCCGCGAAGTGGATTTTTGAGGATGTACCTTTGATAAGGCAAGACATTACCCAAGGAGAAAGCAATGTATTGCAGTTTGAAAATTTCATTTTGTCTTTTGAAAATTGCAACTCATGCTGGGTAGCTACAGAGCATTTATTCGACGGGCATTTCATAGCTGAAAGATGGGCTGCTGCTAGCAGCACATATTTTGACTACTTAGCTGGAAAGACTGATAAGCATAAACTGTTTGATGCCTTGAATGCAGTATTTTCCATTAGATTTGTCTTCGAGCACAAATAACCGCCTCCGGGCGGTTTTTTATGGGCGTCACCAAGGGTATCGAAGAGATCGCCCAAAACTAAATCAAGTTGGTTAGTTGACTAGACTAATAAAATCCGGGCTGTGCAAAACCTCATGCGCCATTTGCCTTAGGGCTACGTGATGGGCATTTGCTATATCAGATTTTGTTAAAGTATTAAGTATTTCATCAAAAGCTTCAAAGGTACCCAAGGCACCATCTTGAGATAACGACTCATATAAAGGCTCAAGTTTATCGTCTACGTGAGCACCACCATCATTATTAGCAGCCCCACTCATTATGTTAAACCTTGTTATCAACTTTTCAGGTTCTAAAATATAAACGCATTCTTTCCACCAATCTTTTATGGGTAAAATCTTACTGTCTGTCTGCTCAACGCCTACGTATGGCCTATAAATGCACTCACTAGCTCCGACTAGGCTTAAAATACCAAGACCAAAATACATGCAGCAACCAACAGCCTCATCTCTGGACATCCCTCCTGTACTAAGTAGAGAAAAATTACTGGTGTCAACATTCATATGCTTGATTAGTGATTTGCTAGTTTTAGTTGAATAAAATATAACCCGGAGACAAAGAGCGATTCTATACGCTTCGTGAGTATTCCCTCTGTCATAACTTTCGCATGAGCTTTCAAGAAAAGATATTTGCTCAATGAGCTTCTTCTTAAATCTATCCATAATTTCCACTGTAGGTATTAATATGGCGCTCACCGACAAACAAGAAATGTTCTGTCGCGAGTACCTCATCGATTTGAACGCAGAGTAAAAAAGATGTAAAGAGGGAGCGAAATTAAAGCAAGGTAGAGCTTTTTGGAAGTGGGAACGCAGCCCCACAACCAAGCGTAAAAAGTAAGACGTCATTCATTGTCACATCATTTGTTTGGTGGAAAACCTTGCGGTACACAGCTTGGCACATCTGAATAGATTTCTTCATGGCGTTACTCCTTGCTCGGATTGTTACATTCATCATGGATAGTGTTTTTGGGATTAAAGGCCACCAAAGCAGCCCTACCGTTATTACATTTTTCACAGTCTGAATGACGTCACCTTCGCAGCTTCCAAAAAGCTCTAAAGGCAATATTGATCGAATCGAGAAAAAATTAAAGGAAAATTTATGGCGACCAAGACCAAAACTGGCCGCCCTTCTGATTATCTACCAGAGGTGGCTGCTGACATCTGTTCACTGCTTGCCGATGGTGAGAGCCTACGAAAAGTTTGTGAGCGCCCTGGCATGCCAAGCAAGACGTCTGTCTTTCGTTGGCTTGCTGAGCATAAAGAGTTTCGTGACCAGTACGCGACAGCAACTGAGACACGCGCTGACGCCATTTTCGAAGAGATGTTTGATATCGCGGATGATGCTGCTGAAGAATCTGCAGCCGTCGCAAAGGCCCGCCTGCGTATCGATACCCGAAAATGGGCGCTGGCCCGAATGAACCCGAAGAAGTACGGCGACAAAGTCAGCCAGGAAATCGACCACAGATCATCTGATGGCACCATGGCGACCAAACCCACAACTATCCAGCTTCTCCCTGTTGAGCCTAAATCATGAGTGAAGCTGTACAACTTCCGATCCCCGCTAAGCTCGCTCCACTATTCACCGCTGTCAACAAACGCTATCGCTGCTCACATGGTGGCCGTGGTAGCGCCAAGACGCGCACATTCGCCCTGATGACTGCCGTTAAGGCATATCAGGCAATGATGAACGGGGAGAGCGGCGTAATCCTCTGTGCACGTGAGTTTATGAACTCACTGGAAGAGTCGAGCATGCAGGAGGTAAAGCAGGCGATCCTGTCGGTTCCGTGGCTGGCTTCCAACTTCGACATTGGCGAGAAATACATCCGCACCATCGACAAAACGGTGACATACGTTTTTGCGGGCCTGCGTCATAACCTCGACAGCATTAAGTCGAAAGCTCGAATCCTTCTCTGCTGGGTGGACGAAGCTGAATCCGTCAGTGAAATCGCCTGGCAGAAATTAAGCCCGACAGTGCGTGAAGAAGGTTCAGAGATTTGGGTGACGTGGAACCCGGAGCGTGACGGCAGCGCCACTGATAAACGTTTCCGCAAAGAGTTTGGTGACGACTGCGTAACCGTTGAGATGAATTACACGGATAATCCGTGGTTCCCTGATGTGCTTGAGGGCGAGCGACTAAACGACTCTCGCCGCCTTGACCCTGCAACCTATGCATGGGTTTGGGAAGGCGCTTATCTCGAAAACTCAGATAAGCAGGTGCTGGCTGGTAAATACCGAATCGCTGAATTTTCTGATGAGCTGTGGAAAGAGGCGGATCGCCTTCACTTTGGTGCAGACTTTGGTTTCGCCAAAGACCCTAACACGCTCACCCGCACATTCATCCTGCACAACCGGCTTTACATCGAGTACGAGGCATACGGGCAGCAAACCGAGTTGGACCATATGCCAGAGTTGTACGACACCATCCCCGGCTCACGTGAATGGCCGATCAAAGCCGACTCCGCGCGACCCGAAACAATCAGCTATCTCAGACGACAGGGATTCAATATCTCAGCCGCTGAAAAGTGGCAGGGCAGCGTGGAGGATGGTATCGCCCATCTGCGCGGATTTGACGAAATCATTATCCACCCACGCTGCAAAAACGTGGCTATCGAGGCAAGGATGTGGTCATACAAAACCGACCGCATTACTGGTGAGGTTCTGCCTAAACTGGCTGATGGTTATGAGCACTGCTGGGATGGAATACGTTATGGCCTTGATGGACACATCAAACGCAAAGGCCAGATGGCCGGGATGATGATTCCCAAGCGACTGCGTTAGTATGTAAAGAATTCACTGAAACTGACGTTAAGTTAATTGATGTACTACAAGGAGATAGTTATGCAGCATCATTTTAAAAATGTCATTCTCCAGCGAATCCCAAAAGGAATGACCACAGGGATTCAAGTCAAGTTGTCTGATGTTCTTGCCAATGGCAATACAGAGTCAGCATTAATTGAGGCTCTACAGAAACAATTCAAAGGCGACACAATAAAGCTGAAAAGCTTTCAATAATTCCCAAGCCACTTCGGTGGCTTTTTTATTGCCTGAATTCCACCAACGGACAAACCATGACAGATAAATTAACTCTGGCCGTCAACCATGCGTTGAGTGATGTCAGGCTTGCCCGCGCGCGTGCCATGGCATTTAACCCGGGCATGGGGCTTGATGCAAAGCGCAGCTCAGCATGGTGCGAGTATGGCTTTAAAGAAGACCTCACCTTCGACGATCTCTATAAGCTTTATCGCCGCGGCGGTATCGCCAATGGTGCAGTAAATAAACTCGTCATCAACTGCTGGAGAACCAACCCTGAAGTCATTGAGGGTGACATCTCTGATGAATCCCGCGAAGAGACGGAATGGGAGAAGGCAAGTAAGCAAGTTTTTACCCACCGTTTCTGGCGGGCATTTGCGAAGGCCGACACACGGCGCCTGGTTGGCCGGTGGGCTGGCATACTGCTTCACATCAAAGACAGCAAGAACTGGAACGAACCTGTAGTCAAAGGTAAAGCTCTGCAAAAGATAACGCCGGTTTGGGCCAGCGCCTTGCAGGTGGGAAATCGTGATGGTAACGGCAACATCACCAACTGGCAGTACACAGAGACGCTTTCTGATGGCAGCACGGCGCGCCGCGATATCCATCCCGATCGCATCCTGATTATCGGCGATATGTCCGATGACGAAATCGGCTTTCTGGAACCCGGCTATAACGCATGCGTCAGCCTGGAGAAAGTCGAGGGCGGTTCGGGCGAGTCATTCCTGAAAAATGCCGCACGCCAGCAGAACATTAACTTCGACAAAGAAGTCGACTTTAATAATCTGGCCTCAATGTATGGCGTCACCGTTGATGAGCTGCAGGAGCGCTATAACGAGGCCGCCCGGGAGATTAACCGCGGCAATGACGCGCTCCTGATAACGCAGGGTGCGCAGATTACTTCGATGGTCTCTGCTGTATCGGACCCCTCACCAACGTACAGCGTAAACCTCCAGACCTTCAGCTCATCGGTGGATATTCCTTCGCGGATTATCGTCGGCAATCAGTCTGGCGAGCGCGCCAGCACGGAAGACCAGATTTACTTCAACGCTCGCTGTCAGTCACGGCGCGGCGACCTGTCTTTCGATATTGAGGATTTGGTCGACAAGCTTATCTACCTGCAGGCGCTGAAGCCGGTATCAAAGTTCAGCATCGTATGGGATGAGCTGAACGAGCAGTCATCATCCGACAAGCTCGATAGCGCGGTGAAGATGAGCAACATCAATCAGACATCGCTCGCATCTGGTGAGGCGGTTTTCTCCGGTGATGAGATTCGTGTTGCCGCCGGTTACCAGCCGCTGGGTAACGACGTATTAGGCGAGGATGACGAAGAGGATGAAGAAACCTAAACCAGCAATCCTGCCCGGAAATAAGCAAGACCCTACCGGAACAGACCGGCTTGAGCGCAGGGCGATGAAGGATTTCGCAGCGCGAATGAAAAAGGTCGTCGGTGCCTACATCACTGCTCTTGAAAGGTTCCCTGCAACACTCGCAGTAAACGCCAGCTACGAATACCAGCTCGATCCTCTGCTTCTCAATATGACGCTCAACGACGCCAGCATACTGGTTGACTCTGTTCTGCTTGAAGGGGACCAGAACAACAACTGGTTCGCTGAAACCTACGTAGAGGCGGCGGTTGTGAGGGGAACGGCGCAGGCATTCGCCAACCTGTCCCAGCAGTCAGCGACATATCTGGCCGACAGGCAATCCCTTCAGACGCTTTTGTTAAGCGATCCCTATCAACGCCGCATGGCGCTGGTAAACGCCCGCGTCTTTGAAGAAATGAAAGGGCTGACCGCTGAAACCAAAAGGAACATGGCTCGCGTACTGACTGACGGAATTGGCCGGGGGTTAAACCCGAAGGAAGTAGCCAGGAATCTGCGCTCACAGGCTGGTATTGAAAAGCGGCGTGCAAACACGATTGCCCGTACAGAGCTGACCACTGCCTTACGCCGTGCCAGATGGGATGAGGCCGACGAAGCAAAAAAAGACCTCGGCCTGACTATCCGGCTGATGCATATCTCTGCGCTCAGCCCAACAACCCGTCAGTCGCATGCGTTTCGCCATTATCACCTCTATACGGTGGAGGAGGTCAGAACGTGGTATGCGACAGGGGCCAATGCCATCAACTGCAAATGCAGTCAGGTTGAGGTGCTGGTCGACGCTAAGGGGCAACCACTTAGCCCCAAAGTGGTCGAAATGGCCCGCAAAGAGTTCCAGCAATGGAAAAGCATTGCTGCCAACAAATCAAACCACTGCTGCGGCCATAAGCATGCCGCTTAATTGAGAGATATCCCAATGCCCATGCAGGTTAACGTCACCACAAAGGTGAACAGTCAGTCTATCCGGCGGGAGGTGCACAACGGACGCGATCACATCGTCATCCCGAGCTACACGCTGCCGGCCAACGTCGTTATGAATAACGAGCTTTATCCTGAATCAGAAATCGATGCCCACTATAAAGGGCTTGAGGGCACGCTGGCACCGCTCGGCCATCCGACTGTTAACGGCCAGTTCGTTTCCGCGTTCTCGCCGGAAGGCATTAACGTCGGCTATGCAGGCGCATGGAACCGCAACGTTAAGAAGTCCGGTAATCGCATCTACCTGGAGAAATGGGTGGACGTGCTGAAGGCCAACGAGAGCGAAAACGGGCGTGAGCTGATTGCACGCGTTGAGGCCATTGAGCGTGGCGAAGACGTCCCGCCTATTCACACCAGCGTTGCGGTATTCCGCGATCAGCTTCCTGCTTCCGATGAGCAAAAGGCGATGGGTGCCAACCATGTAGTGAAGATTCACGCAATGGATCATGACGCCATCCTGCTGCATGAGGTTGGTGCCGCGACGCCGGAGCAGGGCGTTGGCCTGATGGTCAATGCTGACCTTGCTCAGCCACTCAGAACAAATTCAGGCGCGCTTATTGGCGAAAGCTACCGCGAACGCGAGCGCCGCATTGAGAAGGCCGCACGTGACCGGTTTGCGAGTGGACAGGATGAGTATTGCTGGGTTGCAGACTTTACCGATTCGCAGGCCGTAATCATCCGAAACGGCGGCGATGCTCAAATCTACGGATACACCTCTGAAGGCGGGAAGATCACATTCGACGACGCCGGAACACCGGTCGTTCGCTCTGAGTCGTGGGTGTCCCTCATTGGCAACAAATTCAAGGCACTTTTCAATACGCAGGAAACCCCTGCAACCAACCACCAAACGGAGGGCGACATGCCTTTAACCACTGAAGAGAAACAAGAGCTGATTACGGAAATCGGTAAAGGTCTGGCCGCTAACTTCGCTGAAGCGCTCAAGCCGGTCACCGAGCAAATTAACCAGCTGCAGGCGAACCACAAAGAGCTGTCCGACTCGCTGACCGCGAACTCACGCGCCGAAGAGCAGACCATGCGTGAAGCAGTGAAAGCTGTTCATGGCGAGCTGATCGCAAATGCCCTGTCTGGCGATGCCCTGAAAGAAATGTTCAGCAAGCTCGGCGTGGCGGCTCCTATCGGTGCTAACTCCGCGAGCAATCCGGCAGAAAGCGGCGCTCCTGATTTTAAAACCTACTTCGGAGGTGCTGCGTAATGGCACGTTATCGTCGAGTAAATATTGACGGTCAGTCACTGTACAAGACCGAAACCCGCGCCACCGCAGCTGCGTTGCTGCCCGGTACCGCTGCTGTGATCAACGGCGACAATGAGTTCGCTCAGGCCGCCACGCTTAAGGGCCGACTCTACATTGTCGACGTCGCCTACCATCAGGGGCTGAATATCGACGAAGCAATCCCCGCCGGTGACTCTGCAGTTGGTAATTACGTGGAGGAAGGCCGCGAGCTGGCCGTGCGCTGCGTGCCTGGCGCATACAAAAAAGATTCACCGATCACTCTCGGCGCAAATGGTCAGTTCAAAATCGCTGCGGCAGACACTGACTCAGTGATCGGCTACAGCCAGGACGAAGCCAACATCGCTGCGAGCACCACAGACCTCATCCGCGTGCGTATGCGCGCTGGCACCGTTGCCGCAGCCGCTGGCGCGTAATCAGGAGAATTAAGAATGTATTTTACCGCTGAAACTTTGGCTGCAAACAGCCGACTGCGCGTGCAATGGGATTCGTTGTGGGCGCAGCGCAACATGTTTAACCGCTCACATGATCTGATGGTAAACGCCTATCGTGGCGTGATGGATGCTGAAACCATTGCAGCCAACGCTGTTGGCGGCTTTACCCGTGATTTCTGGGCTGAGCTGGATCGCCAGGTCATTCAGATGCGCGATCAGGAAATCGGCATGGAAATCATCAATGACCTGATGGGCGTCCAGACCGTCCTGCCAATCGGCAAAACCGCCAAGCTGTATAACGTGGCCGGAGATATCGCCGATGACGTATCAATCAGCATCGATGGTCAGGCGCCTTATTCCTTTGACCATTCCGATTACGATAACGATGGCGACCCGGTTCCTGTCTTTACTGCGGGCTACGGCGTCAACTGGCGTCATGCTGCCGGGCTGAGTTCCGTGGGTATCGATCTGGCTCTGGACTCTCAGGCCGCCAAGATGCGCAAATTCCATAAAAAGCGCGTCAACTACTACCTCAACGGCAGCGACAGCATTTCCGTAAATGGCTACAAAGGCCAGGGCATCCGTAATCATCGCAACACCGCCAAAATCAACCTTGGCAGCGGCGCGGGCGGTGCCAGCATCGATCTGACCACCGCAACTCCGGCTCAGTTGCTGGCATTCTTCGGGCCGACCGGCGCATTTGGCGTAACGGCTCGCCGCAACAAAGTCACCGTTTATGACAAGCTGTGGGTGAGCGCTGAGATTTACGCCAACATGGCTAAGCCTTACCTGATTGACGTCAATGGCGGCACCAATGCCATGGTGAGCGGTACCGTGCTGGATGCAGTTTCCCGGTTTATTCCTGCCAAAGAAATTCTTCCTACCTATGCGCTTACCGGCAATGAGTTCTTCGGTTATCAGCGTCGTCAGGACGTAATTTCTCCGCTGGTCGGCATGGCGGTTGGGGTTGTTCCTCTGCCTCGCCCAATGCCGCAGAGCAATTACAACTTCCAGATCATGTCTGCTGAAGGCCTGCAGATTAAGAAAGATGGCGAAGGCCTGTCTGGTGTCATCTACGGTGCCAACCTGGCATAAGGAAAAAGGCATGACTGATAAATACGAAGTAATTCGCCCGTGGCATGGCGTTGCAAAGGGTGACGTGGTTGAGCTGGAAAAGCTGCACCCGTCACTGAAATCGCACGTTCGCAAGCTGTCAGATAAGGCTACCGCTCAGCTGACTCCGGCAACGCCGAGCGCGACCTCGGATAAGCAGGCGCGCAAAGAGGCCATCACGAAACGCCTGGATGAACTCGCCATTGAGTACAAAGGAAATCTTGGGGCGGATAAGCTGGCAGAGCTGCTGCCGCAAGGCGAGCTGGAAAAGCTCTTTCCTGCTGAATAACAGCCGCCGGAATGGCGGTTTTTTTATGCCCTGTTCCGGCAGGGCTGAGAGGTATTCATGGTCACTCAGGAACAGGCAAAAGAGTATCTGGTGAGCCAGGGTATTTCGCTGCCAGACTTTATTCTTTCGGCGCTGGTCGAGCAGGCTGGCAGCATTCAGGCATGTCTGGATGCTAATTACCCGTCAGCTACTGCACTTTTGATTCAGATGTACCTGTTAGGACTGATGGGGCTGGCACAGGGCGATCGTTATATCAGCTCTCAGTCAGCCCCGTCTGGTGCGTCGAGGTCATTTCGCTATCAGTCGTTTGCCGATCGCTGGTCTGGTTCGTTATCCCTGCTTCGCGGGCTGGATAAGTACGGATGTGCAACAGCGCTTATACCTCCCAATCCGGGTCAGAAGGTATTTGCAGGAATATGGATTGCTAAGGGCGGATGCATGTCTGGGGATAAGTAATGGACTGGCATGCTGCACAGCAGCTACCCAAGCCATTCGAGCGGGTATGGATTAGAACATCCAATGGCCGGGAAACAACGGGGTATGTGAACAGCAGCGGCGCGTGGGTAATTAACTGTCCGCGCATAGCCGCGCAGAAGCCTGCCGTGACGAGCTGGAGGAAATAGCATGTCATCACTGGCTAGCTGGTCATACACCGCACAGGCGACGATCTGGAAGCGCTCAGGCGCAACCAATGATTATGGCGACCCGTCATTCGATGCACCGTTCGTAATTGCCTGTGATTATCAGGGCGGGCTGTCAAAGCGGCTCGGGGATATCGGTGGTGAGAAGGTGGTTAAAAATACCGTCTGGACCGAACACCCACTGGCTGACACGGGCGACTATCTGCTCATCGGCGTATCAACCAATCCTGACCCAATCGCAGCCGGTGCTGACGAGGTAATGCAGGCCATTCGCTATGCAGACACCTTTGAGCGCCTGACTGACGATTACGCCATTCTTACCGGAGCCTGAGCATGGGTGTAAAAGTGAAGGGGGTTAAACAGGTAGCCCGAAAGGTTAACCGGGCCATCGATAACATTCAGGATCGAAAGGTCGTCAGGGCGTTAACCAGCGCCATGATTATCGGCGGGTCTCAGGCGGCAATCTACACGCCAATTGATACCTCATACCTGATAAACAGTCAGTTCCGCGAGATAGTGATTAACGGTACCAGAATCACCGGCAGGGTTGGCTACACGGCCAATTACGCAGCGTACGTTCATGACCCGTCTGTCCCTCAGAACTTCCGGCGCTCGACAGCTCAGAAAGAGTTCCTCACCAAAGGCTTTGAAGATGAGCGTGAGCTTATCGACAGAACCATTGCAAGGGAGATGTCGCTTTGAATCCTCCAATGCATACGCGCGTCCGTAATTACTTTTCTGATGCTGGCCTAATCGGCAGCTTCACGCCGCAGTTGCTTATCTGGAATGACAGCGGCAATGCCGCAGATAGCTTTATGGTGTTCCGGCCAAACGGCGGCTCTGCTGTACGGAATGGCCTCGGATCAGAGTATTACGTGATGGTTGACGTGATTGGCTCCAAAGGTAGCAACAGAGCTACTGATAGCGCAGTTCAGGCAATCATCGATCATGTTCAGGAAAACCCTATGGCAGACGAGTGCGTCGGCTATCTCCAGAATCTCGGCGGCATACCCGCACCTGTCCCAACCTCCGAGGGCCGCCTGGTCTATCGGCTTCAGTTTGTCGCCACATACGGCGCTTAGTTAAACGTCAAAGAGGAATTAAAACATGGCTAATTGCCAGAACAGCAACGAACGTTTGTTCGGTGGCGCCGTTGTGCTTGAAGTGGCCGATGGCTGCCCGGATCAGGTACCGCAGGAATCAGAGTGGAAAGCGCTCGCCGCCGGCACATCAAAGGGTTTCGACTTCAGCCCGAATACGGTAACCAGCGATGCGGATGATGGCGGCGGCTATGTCGAAAGCATCATCACCAACTCCGATTTCACCATCAGCTTTGAAGGTGAAGTACGTAAAAAAGACAAGCTGGACCAGTATGGTATTGGCCGGTTCATTCAGTATTTTGCAACGGAACTGAAAGCGCGCCGTCAGCCGGGTATCTGGGTTCGCATGGAATACGGCCCGGTAACCTTTCAGGGTTATATGGTAGTGACCGCGCTGAGTTCTGACGGCGGCACTAACGACATCGTATCGCTGTCCACTGAGTTCAAAGTAGGCGATGCCAGCACGATTCAGGTAACCGACTCTGATGAAGTTGTCCCGGCTACTGGCGTCACAGTGACGCCAGCAACCACGTCCATCGTTGTTGGTGCGAATCGCCAGCTCACCGGCACAGTTAACCCGGCTGATGCTACTGACAAGTCAGGCACCTGGACAACGTCTGACGCGACGAAGGCGACGGTTAACAATGTTGGCCTGGTAACCGGCGTTGCCGCTGGCTCTGCGACGATCACTTTCACATCGCGAGATGGCGCCTTTACCGGCACCACCGCGGTGACCGTCACCACGTCTTAATTGCCATTTCAGGGGCTTCCTTGTGGTGGCCCCGAAAATGACATTTAACGGATGATGCAATGACACCTCTGAAGGAAATAGGCGAGTGCCTCATCAGCGACGGAGAGAATGATTATTTCTTTCGGCCATCGTTCATGAGCATGGCGAGCATAGGCTCACCAGAAGACATCGTGACAACCTTTCACGAGCTGCATAATGATGAGTTGAAGCAGTTAGTGGACCGCGCGACCGAGGCATACAGCACTGTTCCTGACTGGCTGAAAAAGTATGTAGCAAGGCCGCAATTTTCCAAACCGACCATCTATGCAGCAATGCGCGTGCTGGCTGCCTGTTGTGACAATGACATAACACCCCTGACGGGTGAGCTGATTCCCGGAAAGTCAGGGAGGTGGGCTTTCGTTTATCGGTCCGGAAAGATGAATCATGCCGATATGGTGCTGATTGCACGATCGCTAATCGTGCACGGCATAATCGGCAAAGCCAAGGTGCGGCAGCTTCAGCGCCATGAAGGCGGACAGGCATCGACTGAATTTAACGCATTCGAGTACATCAATGCGGCTAGAAATCATTTTGGCATTAGCAGGAATGAGGCAGAACAACTGACGATGACAGAGTTTCAGATGCTGCTTTCTGCCAAGTATCCTGAACAGAAAGGCTTCACACGCGAAGAGTATGACAGCGTGGCTGATGAGTATTTGGCGAAGAAAGCTCGTCGACTTGAGATGGGGAATTAGTTTAAAGCCCTCAAAAACGTTCATAGGCGTTCGTTGCAGTTCGCTATATGTACGATTAAGGTTGCAGTAGTTTGTTGGCGGTAATAGAATTCTATTGTCTGACGTAAGCGTCAATCGCTACAACAATGACAATTAAGGAGTATCTATATCATGAGAATTAACGAAGAATTTGACGGATTCTAAGCCGAAACTAAACATGAACACATGAACGGAGGTGCATATCGCCTCCGTTTTTTATTCAATGGAATGTCAATATGTGGGAATGCTTCAAAGCGATCATATCTTCAGAGATAACTCGTAATTTATTTGTTCTTCTAGGTATCATCGTAGCGATCGTATCTGTTAAGAGTAACAAAATCACAGCAAGAAAGAAGCAGACTGCTGATTTCCTCTTTGCTAGCAGAACTGATGATAAGCTTGTAGATGGGAATAAATGCTTGGCAGATTTGCATTCATCTCCTGATGTAAACATGAAAAAATTTGCATCCCGGGATCAATGGCATACAGATGAATGCGCAAATATAAGATATGTTCTGAATCATTATGAGCGCGTTGCTATTGGCATACAGGCAGACATTTATGACGAAGAAATGCTCAAAAAGGCATCTTATAGCACCGTGATTAGGCTTCACAATCAAGCGAAGCCATTCATAGACGGCGTTCGAGAGAGCGAAAATGTTGCTATGTACTATCAGGAATTTGAGTGGCTTGTGCACCGATGGACGACCAGTCCGCTTAAAAAAAGAAATGTTAAATCCTAACCCACCGTCAGGTGGGTTTTTTATTGTGTTTTTTTATAATATCTGTGGCCTGATTTAGCACCTTGGTGTGTTCTTTTATTGCCTTAAACCATGCCTCTAAGTCTTCATTGTTCATCTCTGCCAGCATATTGAAGTAAGTCCTATCTATAGAGTCGGATGCAGCCTGTTCTGGCGAGTAATCTAAGGCATCCTGCAAAATTTGCACGATTTCAGAGTTCATAGATCTGCCATTAATTTTTGCACGCTCAGCTATGGCATCACGCATCCCAGCGGGTAGCCTTACATTAAATCTGTCCATTTCTTGGCTTGGGTAATTGCTCATCTCTTTACCATAAAAGTAGGTCGTTCGACATATAACTTCATAATAGCACCTACTTGACACCATCTAATATGGTGGTAAATTGGAACTAGTACCAAGTTGGTGTCTTTTGGGTGAGTGGAGAACCTTAATGCAAGACGTAATGTACACAGGCCGAAAAAATGTTGTTTTCAATCTTCGCCTGCCTGAACGAATGGATGAAGAGATACGCAGGATGGCAGAGATGGATGGCATTTCTATTAATTCAGCAATTGTGCAGAGGCTGGCAAAAAGTCTGAGAGAGGAAAAATTGAATGCGCAGTAAAAACAGCGAAGCCCTAACTGCGCTAACAGCTAGGGCTTCTAATTTGCCAGTTAACCTTTGCGAGAAAACCAACATGAACATTGTAGCTAAACCAGATTTGAACTTCCACGGCATTCAACTGCAACCTGTCGCAAATTTAAGTCAGGTATGGCTGACTTCGGCAGATATAGCTAATGCCCTCCAATATAAAAATGCTAAGTCGATAACCAATCTTTTCAATCAGAACGCGGATGAGTTCAGCGCCGAAATGACTCAGGTCATTGAATCAGTGACCTCAGGTAATTACCGGAAAAAGGTACGCGTGTTCTCTCTGAGAGGTGCACATCTGATCGCAATGTTTGCTCGCACTGCGGTGGCAAAAGAATTTCGGCGTTGGGTGTTGGATATCTTAGATCGCGAAGTTGCTATCAACATGCCGATTTCAGCCATGCCAAGCGAGCGTGAGCGTCATGCTTACAACGTTGATTCCCTGTGTCGGCACTATCAGGTGATGTACGAAGCATGGAAGACGCAAATTGAGCCTGCTTTGCGAGCTATTGAGTCACCGTTGGCAGGTCGCCTACATGACAGGTTTCAGGATGGGAAAGTGTTCATGAGCTATGTGAAGCAGGGTGCGGAAAATCAGTTAAAGGAAGGAGAGGAAGCAAGGATTCGCTAAAAAGAAAACCGCCAATGTGGAGTTGGCGGCTTATTAACAAAAACCATGAGAGGCTTTATGTCTGGACTAACTGTAGCAAACCCAAGATCTGCTGTCACCAAAATGTCGAGCCGTGAAATTGCAAAATTGACCGGAAAGCAGCACAAAAACGTGATGGCTGACTGCCGGTCCATGCTCGAGGCGCTGAATCTTCAATCGGCTGACTTCTCAGCCGATTACAAAGACGAGCGTGGACGCACATATCAGGAGTTCTGGCTCGACCAAGACCTGACGCTTACCCTCATGACCGGCTACAGCATTCCGCTGCGTCATAAGGTGGCAAAACGCTGGCGTCAGCTTGAGTCCGGGGAAGTTCTTTCGCAAAAGTCCAAATCACATCTTCCAGAATATCGACGCGCCCGTGCAATAAAAATGGAAGTTGAGGCAATGAGCCTAGCTCTTTCATTCATGCCCAAGTTAAGCGATGTGGCAAAGCAGACCGCTATGGCTCGCGCCGTTAATGATGCGGCAGGAATGGAATTGCTTCCGCTTCCACAGGTTGAGGAGCATTACCACAGCGCGGGAGAAGTCGGCGAAATGCTGGGCGTTTCCGCTCAGAAGATTGGGCGGGTAGCTAATGCTAACAACCTCAAGACCGAGCAGTACGGAATTACCGTCATGGACAAGTCAGCCTACAGCAGCAAGCAGGTTGAGGCATTCCGCTATAACGCCGAAGGGGTAAAGGCTCTACGCCACCTGATTCACGGTGCAGATGTAGCATAAAGAATTGCGATCATCACAACGCAGTAAATCACAACCCGCTCCGGCGGGTTTCTTGCTTCCCATTGCGTTAGTTTCCCTTTAGGATTTATCTCATCAATTACAGGTGGGGATAAGGATGTGAAAAACTTTGTGATACCGGGCAGCCCAAAAGATTATTACGTAGCTATGAATGGTGATGGTGGCGTAGTTGAATACAGCGCGCTGCGCGGTAAGATTCGACAGTTAGTCGAGATTTATAACTCCTGCATTAGAGAAATCATCAATGAGGGCGGCAACCACTACACGGCGTCGCTTGATATGACAGACATTGTTAATGATTTCATGTCAAAAGAACCACCAGAAGCTCAAGTAGCTTTCCTCAATGTATTCTCACAAGAGATGAACGCTGCCACGTCAGAGACAATTGATAAAACAAACCGATTGAATGCAGAAACAGCTAAGCGTGAAGCTGGCGCTATGCAGGCGGGCCAATGGATAGGCGCGATCATATTGTTTTTTGTGATTCTCGCTTTTTTTATGTACTAAACAAACTGCACACAATAGAGCCTCGCTAATGCGGGGCTTTTTTACGCTTGGAGAAAGGTAAATGGCTGGATCAGTTAATGCAGGCAGTATCATTTATGAAGTGGATATGGATACAGCTAAATTGCTTGCCGCGCGCAGAGAAGTCGACGCCGCACTGAATGGCATGGGTGCCAATATGGGCAGGCTTGAGGCTAGCGTTAACAGAACCGAGCGTTCCATTTCTTCCATGCAAGGAACCATGTCCAGCTTAACCGGTGTAGCCAAGGGGTTGCTAGCCGCGCTTTCTGTACAACAAGTTGGTGCTTATGCTGACGAGTGGACGGTGCTCAATAATAAGCTGGCTAACGCCGCTCGCACCGGGGAAACCCAAGCACAAGTAATGCAGCGTGTTTTCGACATATCCCAAGCCACTCAAACCAGCCTGAATGGAACTGCGACACTCTATGCAAGGCTGGAAAGAGGCACGCGACTGTATAACACCAGTGCCGAAGACCTTGTGCGACTAACTACCATAATCAACCAAGGCTTTGCTGTTTCAGGCGCAACGGCTCAGGAGGCTGAAAACGCGATCATTCAGCTTTCGCAAGGTCTTGCCTCAGGCGTCTTGCGCGGTGAAGAATTTAACTCAGTGGCAGAGCAAGGGAGTCGCTTAACTATCGCCTTAGCAGATTCGTTAGGCGTAGGCATTGGTCAGTTAAGGAAGATGGCGGGGGAGGGAAAGCTTACGGCAGATGTAGTGGTTAAGGGATTGCTCTCTCAAGGGGACGCAATTGGGAAAGAGTTCGCCAAAACAACTGTGACAATATCCCAAGGATTGCTGGTAGCAGGAAATAATATCACCAAGTTCTTCGGTGAAAATTCCACAGTAAAATCGTTTGCGGCTGGATTCAGAGATTCAATAATCACCGTCACTTCCAACCTGGACACTCTGACCAATGCTCTTATTGTTGTTGCTGGAGTATTGGGAAGTAGGTATGCAGCTGCTTTTTCAATAGCTACCGCTGCAAAAATAAAAGACACAGCAGCTTCAATAGCAGCATCAAAAGCATCAGCTGTTGCTGCAAAAGATACCGAAATTGAATCGGCAGCTAAAGTCAGGCTGACGCAAGTTGAAAAGGCTGCAGCCATTCAATCTCTGCAGCTGGCTGAAGGTAGGCTGGCATCAATGAGAGCTACGCAAGGAGCAGCGGCGTCAGAGGTGCAGCTTGCAGAAGCACAAACGGCATCAGTCAGGACCAACATTGCGCAAATAGAGGCAGAAAAGGCGTTGGAGGTGCAAAGGCTTCGATCGCAAATAAGCGATCAGGGGCGAATAGCGTCAACCACTCGTATGGCTCAGTTGCAGCAAGCTTCAGCAGCCCTGACAACTCGGCTTGCTAGCGCAGAGGCGGCGGCTTCACAAGCTAGGGCTACAGCAATAGCGGCGGCAGAAGCTCAGGTCAGCGCAGCAAGATTAGCCGCTGCTGATGCAACTGGAGCGGCAGCAGCTGCTAATGGCAGATATGTCGCCTCTCAAGAGGCATCAATAGTGGCCGCAAGGGCTGCGACCGCATCAACTGCTTTGTTGCGCGGGGCTTTGTCCGTAGTGGGCGGCCCTACTGGTGTGGCGTTTTTGGCAGGCGCAGCTCTTTATTATTTCTACCAGAAATCTCAGCAAGCAAAGCAAGAAAGTATCGACTTCGCGGGCAAGTTGGACACCGTAATCTCTAAAATGAAAGAGATGGACCAGATTCAGCTCAAAGGCAACCTAGCTCGCACAGGAGAGGCGATAGATGCGTTGCGCGAGAAACTGCAGGATCAGGTTTCAGCTCAGGATAAAGCGAGAAATTCGGTAGCTGAATATCAGAAGCAGCTGAATGGACTGCAGAAGTCAGGTGCACCTCTTGAGGTGATAAATGCAGCTCAGAAGCGATTAACTGATTCCCTTCGTGATATGGATAAGGCTTCGGCAGATACGGATGAAACATCCAAAGCTTTAAGTTCAACTCTGCAGAAGCAATCGCAGATACAGGATGAGCTAAACCAAAAGGCCAGGGATTCAGATGCTGCCTTTGATGTGCTGGCTAACAATTTGCGAGAGAAGATACCTAATGCTAGTGCGGCAGCTATTGCTGCAATGTCGGCAACGCTGAAGTTTATTAACGATGTAAACTCACAGTCTAAAAATGTTGCTCAACCAGAAGAGCCTAAGGTTTCTGACAAAGCAAAAGAACTTATCAAGAATGCCGAACGGCGCCTTGCCTTATCTAAGCTTGAGGGAGAGTCAAGAGCCAAGTTGCAAGCTCAGTATGACGCTGAGGACGCTGGGATAGAGAAAGGTAATAAGCTCGTTGGCGTCTTAGAAGCGCAGTATGCAGAAACAGAGCGCAACACCGCGAGTCGCAAAGAAAATAACCGCGAATCCAAAAAGGCAGCCAACCAAGCTGAAAGTGTTGCTCAGAAGCTGGCTAAGTTAAAAGAGCAATCTGAGCTTGCCGCCGAATCAACGCAGGAGCTGACGCGCGAGAAGGCCATCCTCAACGCTCAGCAGTCGCTTGGCAAGGGCGCGACCGATAACGATATCCGGCAGGCTGGCGAATACGCCGCTAAAACTTTCGACAGTGCCAAGGCAGTTCGCGATCTGGCTCAGGCTGAGCAGGGCCGTAAGTTTGCCACGCAGGAAATAGCGGCGGCCAATGTCATGCCTGATGCAGTAACCGGCGCCGTGGTTGACCCGACTGCGCAGATTGACCTGCAGGAGCAACAGAAGCTGGCAGCACTTGCCAAGTATCAGGCCATCGATACCGAGAACACGCAGATTTACGAGGATGCCAAAACCGCAATTCAGCGGCAGGCTTCCAATGCACGGCAGCAAATCATTCAGGATGAAGCTGACATGCAGTCTGCGGCCATATCCTCGATTATCGGGTCTGTGGCTCAGGGCTTTGACGGGCTGGCTAATCTTGCGGCCGGCGCAGCAGGCAGAAGCAGCGGCGCTTATCAGGCCATGTTCGCACTCAGCAAAGGGTTTGCTGTAGCTCAAGCGGCAATGAACTTACAGCTTGCAATGTCACAAGCTCTGGCCGATCCAACCAAACTCACGACTGGTCAAAAATTGGCTGGCTACGCTCAAATTGCAGCTGCTGGAGGTTCGCTATTGTCGACAATAGGCAGTATTTCCTACGGCGGCGGACGCGAGCATGGTGGCCCGGTTAACGGCAATTCGATGTATCGAGTGGGTGAGGGTGGCAAGCCTGAAATCTACAAAGCCAGTAACGGCAATCAGTACATGATTCCTGGTGATAACGGTCGAGTGATTAGCAATAGCGACATCGGTGGCAGCAGCTCTGGCAGCATGCCGGTAATTAATCAGGTCAATAACTTCACATTCAACAATGCGAGTGGCGATCAGCAGCAGATGGTCACCACTATTGCGAAAATTGCTTATGAGCAATCTCTTCGCGCCATGAAAGATCAGCAGCGCCCCGGCGGCATGCTTCGCAAATAACAGGATTAAACCATGCCAGAAACTTTTATCTGGAGCCCTCAAAAGGGCTTCACGGCTGATCGCACGCCAAATGTGGCAGTAGTGAAGCTTGGAGATGGTTACGAGCAGCGCCAGACCAAAGGCATTAATCCGCTCATGGACAAATATTCACTGGAGTTTGTAGGGGTGGATGATGCGAAGTGTTTGCGTCCAAACGTGGCAAAACAGGCAAATGCTTTTCTTAAGGCGCGAATGGCAGTGGAGTCATTTTACTGGACGCCATCGGATACCGGAACGCAGGCGTTGTTCGTATGCAGATCATGGTCGCTCGTGAAAACCGGAGGCCACTACAAGCTTTCCGCTGATTTTGAGCAGGTACCACGATGAGAGACATTCCGGCAGAGCTGATTATCGAAAGTGTTGATGCTGGCGTTGGCGCAATGCTTGACCTCTTTGAGGTTGATTTGCAAGCGTTCGGTGGGGATGTGATTCGCTTCCACTCAGGGACAAACGGCTATTACGGCGATGTTGTGTGGCAGGGAAGAAAGTATTCAGCGTATCCGATCGCGGTGGAAGGGTTTGAAACCAAATCTGAAGGGACGTATTCGCGCCCCACGATGAAGGTGGCAAACATATCCGGCCTGATTACCGGTATCAACCATGACTTTGATGATGCGCTTGGGGCTGTGGTAACTCGCCGTCAGGTTCTGGTTAAGCATCTGGATGCGGTCAACTTCCCCAATGGCAATGCGAATGCAGACAGCACTATGGAGGCCGTTTCAAGGTGCGTCATTGAGGAGATGACGGAAGAGACCTTTGAGACCGTTACCTACAGCCTCGCCACTCCCGTAGACTGCGACAATGCGATCATCCCGGCTCGCACGATACTGGCAGACGTTTGCCAGTGGGTTTACCGCGGTGATGGCTGCTTCTATGACGGTCCGGCAGTAGCCGATGAGAAGGATAACCCCACATCAGACCTGTCGAGAGATAAGTGCTCAAAGCACCTTTCCGGTTGTAATTTTCGCTATCCGAAGCCTTCGCCTAAACCATTCGGGGGATTCCCCGGTTCAGGGAAAATCTCATGACGTTAGAAAGTGAATGCCTTGCATATGCAGCATCGTCGACCCGCGAGGTCTGCGGTCTGATTATTGATCGCGCCAGGGTGATGCGTTGTGAGAACGCTCACCCTGAGCCAGACAGGAACTTCAGGATAAGCGATACAGACTGGATGAAAGCAGAGGCGGCGGGAGAAATTACCGCCGTTTTTCATTCTCACCCTCAGTCAAAGTTGGTTCTTTCTGGTGCTGATCGCCAGTCGCAGATTGCCACGGATGTTGAGTGGTGGCTTGCCAGCACCGGAGATCTGAGGAAATTCAGGCCGGTGCCGCATCTTCTTGGGCGCGCTTTCGAGCACGGCGTAATGGACTGTTACACGCTTTTTCGGGATGCCTACCACCTGTGCGGAATCGACCTTCCTGACTTTGAGCGCTCAACGGGTTGGTGGGTCAGAGGAGAAAACCTCTACATCAAAAACATGGTTGCCAATGGCTTTAGTGAAGTTGATACGCAAACCATCCAGCCCGGTGACGTCATCATCCGACGGGCGTTTGCAGAGTCCGATCCCTGCCACGCAATGATCTGGCTTGGAGATAACTCAGTCCTGCATCACGAGCAGGCCGGGCGCCTGAGTCGTCGCGAGCCATATCGACCAGCCTACGTAAAACTTACCCATTCAATCTGGAGGCATGAACAATGCTCATCTTTAGATTTGCGGGGAATCTTCGACGACATTTCCGCCAGATCGCTTTAAACGTTGATACTCCTTCTCAGGGATTAAGGCTGCTCCTGGCGCAGTGCCCCGCATTTAAGCGTGACTTCTATAAAACCCGTCTGCGTATTCGCGTTGATCGTTCAGACGTAGCCAGCAATGAACTCGAATTTCATATGAACCGTCATCTTAAGGATGGCTCGACGGTGCTGTTCGCGCCCGTCGTTGAAGGTTCGATAAGTGCTGCAGCGGCGGCATGGATCATGGTGGCAGTAACGGTGGCTTCGGTCGCTTACTCGCTCTACATGACTTCCCACATGAAGACCAAAACGTCAGCTGATGACGCAGCAAATAACTCGCTAACCAATAACTCGTTTACCAACGCAGAGAACCGGATTGGTCAGGGCCGTCCGGTACCGCTTTTGCTTGGCGAGATGGTTGTTGGTTCCAATGTGATATCTCTAGGCATCGACACTTCTAATAACCAGGATTGGTCGGAATCCATCAGTTAAGGTGAAAATATGAGCTCAGGCGGCGGCGGTGGAAGCACACCAAAACTTATCGACGACAACTTAAAATCAAAACAATTCCTCCGCGTTCTTGACCTGATTTCAGAAGGCCCAATCTACGGACCGGTAGACCAAAACAGCCTCTCTTCATTCATGCTTAACAAGACTTCAGTCACTGACAGAGCAGGTAACCCAAGCATTAATGGCGTTAGCATCGCGTGGCGGCCGGGCTCAGCAACACAGGCACCCATAACCGGATTTGATTCAATCGAATCAACGACTGTAGTCAACACCGAAGTGACGCTGAACACGCCACTTGTGCGGACCGTAACAGACACTGATGTCACTCGCGTGAGGATGAACATCGGCGTGACAGGGTTAGCGGAGCAGGACACCAAAGGCAATCAAAAAGAAACGTCCGTCAGTATGTCGATTGACGTCAGGGTAGGGAATAGCGGATGGGAAGTGGTCAAGATGGTTACCATTTCCGGCAAAATATCCGGCGAGTATCTTGAAGCGCATATGATTGATGCGCCTGCAACAAAGCCCTTCGATATACGCTTGCGGAGGCTGACCGCCGACAGCGGAAGTGACCTGCTCACCAACGGCACCATCTGGAACAGCTTCAGTGAAATAACAGATCAGAACCTTTCCTATCCGTATGCAGCCATTGCAGGGGCGGTAATAGACCGCGACCAGTACACCGACACACCCACGAGAACCTATCACCTTCGCGGGCTGATTGTGGATGTGCCGGACAACTATGACCCAATAAACCGCACCTATGCAGGAATCTGGACGGGCGGATTTAAATCGGCCTGGACAAACAATCCTGCGTGGCTGTTCCGTGCACTGGTTAAAAATACCCGCTTTGGGCTGGCTAAGCGTGCCGGTTATATCGATGTCGATGACGGAAGTTTGTATGTGCTTTCACAGTTCTGCGATCAGCTGGTTGATGATGGTTATGGCGGGAAGGAACCGCGCTTCACGCTCAATGCTTACATCACAGAGCAGAAGACGGCAAGAGACCTGCTGGATGACATCGCCGGGATGTTTCGCGGCATCGCCCTGTGGGATGGGCTGCGCTTTTCAATCATGCTCGACAACCCCCAAGACCCCATTGCTGCAGTGACTAATGCCAGCGTTGTAGATGGCCTGTTCACATACAGCTCGATGAAGCGATCGGAGCGTTTTAATGCCGTAGTGGTTTCGTGGACTGACCCAAACAACGGCTGGGAGCAGGTAAAAGAATACGTCTCCGATGATGCAATGATCGATCGTTACCAGTACAACGAGACGACGCTGGAGGCATTCGGATGCACGTCACGGGGACAGGCATTTCGGGCTGGCAAATGGTTGCTGGAGACGGCAAAGCGGGAAACCAAAAAAGTCAGCTTCAGGATGGCAAGAGATGCGATCGCATTCATGCCTGGCGATGTCATTGAGCTGATGGATAACAATTATGCGGCAACCCGTCTGGGTGGAAGAATAACTTCGCATAGCGGAGCCAGAATTACCGTCGATGCTGACGTTTCCAGCCTGGCTGGAGCCGGAGACCGGATGTCGCTTATGGGCTCTGACGGCAAATTCGTTAAGTATGAAATAGCATCTGCTTCAGGAAGGATTATCACTCTTAAGTCGGTGCCCGCATGGGTGCGCGACGGCACTATATTTGTCATCTCAACGGGAGAGGTTGCCACCCGACTGTTCAGAGTAATGGGTATCACAGAGGACGATAACAACTCGCTTTACAGCATTTCGGCCACTCTGTATGACCCTAACAAGCAGTCCATTGTTGATGATGGCGCCGTATTTGATATTCCCAACGACACTCTGAACGGATATCGGGTTCCGAATATCGAAAATCTGCGCATTATCAATAACAACACTGAAACGGTGCAGGTAACGGCCACCTGGGAGACGGCAACGACAACAAAGAGAATGATGTTTGAGCTTTATGTGTACAGCCTCGATGGAAAGGTTGTCGCGCAGTATGAGACCGATCAGTTTCGTTATGAGTTTTACGGGCTTGATGCCGGAAGCTATACGCTTGGCGTTCGTGGTCGCAATGACAACGGAATGAAGGGCACAGAGACGCAGGTAAGTTTGGTTATCGGTGCACCTTCTGCCCCTTCATTCGTGCAGTGGACTCCTGGCATTTTTTCCGCGGATATCGTACCTGTGATGAGCGTGTCAGCAACGACAGATACTTCATTCGAATTTTGGTACACAGGCGAGGTCAGGGTAACCAGCATTGGTAACGTTGAGAATGAAGCTCAGTTCCTTGGGCGGGCATCGCAATGGACGTTACACGGGCTAAAAGCTGACACAACCTACTATATGTACGTTCGCACTAAGAATGCCTTCGGCGTATCACTTTTCGTTGAGGTATCTGGAAAGGCATCCGACGACATCCCTGGTATGCTGGATTACATCGACGAGGCCATCAGAAAATCCGAAGCCTTCGATCGCCTGTCCTCAATAATTGACACCAATATTGAAGGCCTGCTTCAGAACGCACTTAATCTGGACGCGTCAGTCGACCATCAGTTTAAAGCTTATGGCGAGAACCGGGCTGATATTCTGGTCGTCAAGAAAACCATCGTGGATAACGATCATGCCTATGCCGAAAAGTTCGAGCAGGTGCAGGCGCAGTCTGCGCAAAACACCGCAGCAGTCCAGCAAGTCTCCAGTGCTTACGCTGATTTAACCGGTAAATTATCCGCTCAGTGGGGTGTGAAGGTACAGGTAGACAGTAATGGTAATAAGTATGTAGCAGGCATGCAGTTAGGTGTTGAGGGAAACAACGGATCGGTGCAGTCCTATGCGCTATTCAGCGCGGATAATTTTGCAATTTACAACACCAATAACGGCAGTTATCAGCTCGCTTTTGCGGCAGTTAACGGGCAGACGTTTCTGCGATCCACTTTTATTCAGGACGGAACGATAGATAACGGCAAAATTGGTAATTTCATTCAGTCGACGAACTACAACGGAACCATCGGGTGGCGAATTGATAAAAACTCCGGTTTCTTCTTCGGAGGGGCGGGAGGTGGCGGATCAACACGCATGGACGAAACTGGCTTTGCCGTTTACGACGGTGGTGGGGTTGAGCGGTTTAAAGCGGGGAAACTGAGCTGATGGCAGATTATTACGGCGTAAGGATTACCCCCGATGATGGAGGTAAGCAAATCATCCTGGATGCAGGGACGCGCTTTCTTTCTTATCTGTCGACCATGCAGCTCAACGGCAGGGATCGAACCCGAGGCATTAAGGCGCCAACGCCCGGTGCTACGCCACTGGTGGTGCCGCGAAGCCTTGTGGGCGTCTTTCCGGGTGACGGTCAGGTGCCGCAGTTCTTCTATGTGAATGGATGGGGCGTGGATGCTGGAGGCAACTTCAGCTATTCCGTGGGCGGCAGCAAGGGCGTGGAGAACGTGGTCAATAATTTCACCACGGTTGACGTGTTTTCGATTGCCGGGCAGTCAAATCCGGGAAGCTATGGCGCGCGCATCACGGACGGTGCCAACTTCATGGAGATCAACGACACGAGTTATCTTGGCTACGTCACATGGCGCGGAACTGTGGATGTGAATGGATACTGGGACATCCCGGCCAGCGTGCTGAATATGGGCCCGTATGTGGTTTTTGCCCGATGGAACAACACGGCAACGCCATTATTCCTCAACAGAGATAACAACCGGATTGAGTGCTACACCGGCTTTGGCAGTGCGGGTGGGGCGGGCGTGGGCGACTCTGTTGCAGGCGTGCAGCTGGTCATCATTTCCTGCGCATTCTCTCCGTCTCTGCCAGCGTCGGGCTGGGGCATGGTGATTCGTAATGCACAGAACGTCATTACCTTCTCCAGCAAATATCCTCCGGTGATGTGGCGCGGCGGTTCATTCAACTTTCCCAACTATGACAACTTCGACACGTCCTCTGGAGAGGTGCTGAGCTGGGTGGGTCCGTCCGGTAACGTTGCGCAACCCATGGTGCCGCTCTGCAGCATTGGGATTCAGCGCGGAGATTTCAGCCGGTCATCAGGGAACTACTCATTCCGGCCTGTTCTGTATGCCGGTTTCAAGATGTCAGGTAACAGCGTGTCCTGCGCGCGTGCCAGACCAGCAGGGGCTGATGCGCCCGTTAGCCTTTATCAAAAGGCCAAGCAGGTAGGGTGCTCACTGCCCTGCCTGGACGCTGTTGATTACTTTTGAATTAAAACCCCCTTCAACAGACCCGGCCACTGCGCCGGGTTTTTTATTGCCCGGAGAAAACTATGCCAGCAGGCACTATTGCTTTAACCAATAACTCAGCCGCAGTAACAGGCACAGGAACCAGCTTTAACAGCGAGCTGAAAGCTAATGATTTTGTTGTTGTAGTGGTTGGAGGCGTGACTTACACGCTGGGGGTAAAGTCTGTTGATTCAGCGACTGCGCTCACACTGACAACGGCTTACGGTGGCGCAACCACTTCCGGTCTGTCATGGACTCCCGTTCTTAATGCAACGCTGGTTGGCATTACTGCGCAGGTTGCGGCGGATGTAGCAAAAGCGATTCGCGGGCTTAATCTGGACAAGGCCAACTGGCAGCAGGTCTTTACCGGCACCGGCAACGTCACGGTTAACCTGCCGGATGGCACATCATTTACCGGGCCTGCATGGAATGGAATAACCACGTCTATTGCTGCCAAGATGGATAAGAACAAAAATCTCAGCGATGTCGCTGATAAGCCCAGCGCACGCTCTAACCTTGGGCTTGGCAACTCAGCTTTAAGGGATGTGGGAACAACGGCAAGCACTGTGGCATCAGGAGCAGACGCGCGATTAGAAACCTTAAACGGAAAGTCGGGCGGGAGAATTTCTAGCGGTATTGAAATGCGATATGTCAGCAGCACTGGTTCACAGGGACATCGGCTTGTTTCTGCTATCGGCAACACGTATGACGGCTCATACCATACTGCAGTAACCCTGATGCCAGAGATTACATCCACCGGCAGCCGCTATGCTCATCTGATCGTTAATCAGGATTCCAGCTATAAAGATTGGTTTTTCGATTACAGCCAAGGTAATGCTTATGCGCCAAACTCATGGGTAAACCAGTCTGACAATCGCCTTAAAGAAAACATTGAGGCCGTTACCAAACCACTAGAGAAAATGCGGCAGATACGCGGCTGCACTTGGATACGTATTGATGAGCAGGCCAAAGGGAACTTTGGCATAGGATTCATTGCACAGGAGATTCAGGCAGTTTTTCCAGGCGCGGTTAGTGCAGGCCCAACTGGAAGCGTCAAAGTGAACGGAGAAGATATCGAATCACCGCTAGCTCTTTCAGCAGGAGATATAGCTGCCGCTCTACATCATGAGGCAATACTGGCGCTGATGGATAAAATTGAGCAGAGAGATGCTGTTATCGAAGAGCTTCAAAATCGCATGAAAGCTATTGATGGTCTCGATGCATAAAGAAGCTCGGCGATCGGGCAAGCTTCGAGGCGTCTCGCATCTTTGTGCAAGGCCGCATGCACAGTAAGGCTGGCACGTATATCGTGAGCCTTCATCAATATGGAGGCATCATGGAAAGAGATTTCGCAGACCAACTATATGACGCAGCGTGTCAGGAGATAGGGGCAGCAGTGGTGGAGATAGTCAGCTCCGGCCACGCAGTCACGGATGAGGCGATTAAACTCACGCTGGCGCGGTACCTCGAAGCAGGCGATCAGCTTGCAGCGGACACCGCCATCTACCTGATGCAGTAGCGGACTGACAAATCTCCTGACCCATTTCGCTTGATCGAAATCACCCACAGATATTACTGTTGTTATATACAGTAATTTGGCTGGGGGATTTTATGGGCGGCAAGGACAGCAATTTCAGGGTTGTGTATCGGGGTGAGGCGCTTGAGAACTTCAGGGAGGGTGAGTGGGTATTCTTCCAGCGGGCAAAGGAGTGCGGCGGCGGCTACTGGTTTGGCCGGACGTATGCCTTTTACTTCTTGCTTGAGTTTGAGCAGCCGACGTCACTGGCGCAGGGGATCAACTACCTGCTAGTGCTGGAGAGCAACAGGCCGCAACTTGAAGTGTTCGACGATGACCAGTTTGGCCTGCCGCTCTGAATCACAGACAGGATTCTGGGGTAGCACATATGGAGCACAAAAAAATACCGCAAATCAGCTTAAACCAACTCAAGTGCTGGAATCTGCCTTGCGGTATAACTCTGTGAAAGCTTAAAGCAACTCACATCAACCTAACTCATTGAATGTAAAGCTCGGTATCATGAATATGCAGCTGTAACATCGCGCATCCGCAGGCGCGCCGTGTTGCGGCCAGCCTGCATGCCACGCCCTTAAATGAGCACGGCGTACAGGATCGCGGGTGGACAGCCGCCGCGATAATCATGCACGTCGCCTTGTTTTCACCGCACCCGTTGTTGTCATTCCCCCAATAATCTGGCGCGTTCGCGCTGCTTTGCCGGTCTGCAAACTGACCGGGGCAGAGTTGCACGCTGCGGTCTGACGCAGCGGATGTATCGTGCGGCTTCCCGCCTCTGAAAAGGGCCGGGCCGTGCGTTCAACCGCAGCGATCTCAGGATAAAATAATGAAAAAAAACCTGCTTGCCGTGGCCCTGATGCTGCTGGCTGGCTGCGCCACCAAACAGTATCCACAGGCACCCGCGGTCACTGCTGAAGAAGCTGCCGCCTTTGATTGCCGGGCGCTGGATCAGGAAATTGCCAGTGCGCGTAGCGTGCAACATGAAATCGATGAAACCGGCCGCTTCGATGTGCTGACGGTGATGGGCTTTGTTGGTGATTTCGGTCTGGGGAATGGCATCGCCAAAAGCCGCGCTACCGGCAAAGCGCAGGCGCGATTACATCAGCTTAACCAACTGAAAACGGTACAGTGCGCCGGAGCGGTTACGCCTGCCGGTGCGGGCTGATCGACACGGAAATCACCTGCGCGTGGCCACCGTTGCTCATACAAAAGCGCATAAAAAAAGGCCGCTTGCGCGACCTGTCTGTGTTTGTTCCACCACGGCGACTCAACATCACCCGACCCATTGGCGACGAATTGTCAGGGTGGTGCGGGCTGTCAATGTAGTCAATCCCACTGCGACTGATAATACTGACATTATCAGGGTAATCAGCATCAGCTCACCTCCTTACAAAGAGATCGTTATTTTGCCTGCCTGCCTGCATCCGCGCCTCATCACCATTTAACTTTATCGTCGACGCTCATCTTTAAGATGTCTGGTAGCGCTATGGCGTAGCCTGTCCCTTTCATCGCCTATCTCGCGGTTACTGCTTTGGTCGGCTTAGCGTGCCCAACGTTATAAAGCGTCGTGATGCTTCCACCGCCATACAGGCCACCTGTTGCAGCAAGGATACTGCGCTCATTTTCCCTACGTGCATGGCGACGCGCCCGGCAACGTTGTCTTGCATTCATCATGACCTCTCTTTGTCCGGTACAGAACGTTATAACCACAAGCGGTAACTGGATTTTTTATCCAGCGGTCGCCCGGCATAAGGTATCAATAACGTTGAGTGTTAAAGCGCATTGGCTTTGTGACGGTTAATGCTGCCTGTTAGCGGGATAAATAATACCTTTTGGTATTGATTTCGGCAAAGAGTATTGGCTGCTAATCAATAGCTAAACGCATAAATGCTTGCCATGAAAAGAAAAATATTTTCGACAGGAGGAGGAGATTGCGCGGAAAAGTATCGATTGAAATGGATTGATGCGAATAATTAACGTCACTGCCTTGTAATTTCTTCATTCTGTGGCACAGTATTAAAACACTGTATATAAAAACAGTTTACTGGATTATCGTGAGATAACCCATTGATTAATCTCGTCACGAAACGGAGGAGTTGTGGCTATAGCGTTGCTGAGAACAGGAAAAGGAGGATATGTTGAATACGTCCCGCCGGCACGGGACGAGCGCTATTTTCTACGTTTTAAATCGCGAAGAAGAAAAACAGCAACGCCGATGAGTTCGGCAGAGGATGAGATATCCAGCAAGGGAACGCGTGGATCATCTACTGCAAGAAATCCAGATTCTCCGCCATCCAAAAAGCGATAAATTGAATATGATGAATTGACTTTCGCATAGACCAGATCGCCATTCCCGGGCTTTTCACCGGTATCGATAACCACGATGGTTCCCGCTGGTGCTTCTGCGCATCCGCTGTTTCTTGGCAGGACGTAAGCCCTGCAGTCGTTGCTCTTAACAACGTCAGGAACATACACTTCTTGTCCAGTCCTGCCATCCTGATCCCAGATGTTGACAGAAAATACGCCGCCTGGCTGCATGCTGTTTGCTGGAGGATGTGGGTAACTCATCTTTCCGCCAGCGTCCATTTCCCCAACGCCATTTGCAAGCCAGTCAATATTGACTGACAAAGCATTAGCGATATCCACCAGCTTGGTTGAGCCCTTCGCCTGTCCGTTCGCAAGTCGCCAGATAGTAGGTTGAGCAACGCCAGACGCTTTAGCTAAAGCACCCTGAGAGAAATTACGCGCAGTCATGGCCTGCGTGAGCCGTTCAGCAAGAGTTGTTTTCATGAGAGGCAATTTATAGCCGTGCGTATTGCACGTCAATTGCAAAAAGGTATTGCATCAAATAATACTTATTGCTATTGTTTGTGGCATGCAATACGAATGTGAATAATTGATGGCGGCCAGACTATTTATAAAGTCGCCATCCTTACAGGGAGCCGGTAAAGCGCCTGTTCCTGCACAGGGTGATGCATCCCACTAAGTAGTGCGAGTTACACGGTGGTGGAATGGATGCTTTTAACATTTTTGTGAACGTTAAAGCACAAGCGTGTCTTCCGGATTAGGCAGGCCGCCTGTAGCAAGTTAAGCACGACCGCTCTTTATCAATTTGAACCCTCACCCTATGCCGAGAAGGCGTCTGGTGAAAAATTACGTGACCTGCTCACCGCACTGCCACACCGGTTAAATACGGGTTAAGGCGTTGTCGGCTACAGGACGCGAAAAAAAGCAACGAGGTCGAAAGCAGCGGGTTTAACCGAATCGTTGTAGCAGGCCCTGACAAAAGTGCCGCTGCTGCTGTCGACAATGCGTAGATCTCTCGCTGAAAACGCGACTGCTATAAACATCCCTATGTTGCTGGCGTTTAAAGCAGTATGAGCGAATCACTCGCTGTCGAAATACACAGCCGATAACGTCGTGAAGAGATGTATGTATTACCTGTCTCTGCTGACGAAGCTCTCTAACAGAATTCAGGGGGCAACATTTTCTCTGCAGGGGCAGGCAATAGCAGGGGTATTTAGTCGCCACAGCATCATTTTGCTGTGAAAGTCATACCGGAATGAGAACGGGTATCTCTGGCACCAGGTTGAAGCATACCTCACGCCTGAACGCTCATCCCGGTGCGCTGTTTATTTGACTCCTGCACGTTAATCACTTTTTAAAGGCCGCCATCAGAGCGGCCTTTTTGCGTTTCACGCCACTCGATATTTCTCAATATACGCCTGCCAGCGAAGTGACGTGCTTTCTTTCCAACCATCAACAGCACCGACCGTCGTCATGGAGGTGATATGAGTATTGATATGAGCAAACTGGCATCAGGCGCTGCTTATGGCGCATCTGCCGGGACGATCGCCAACGGGCTTTTGACCTGCTTAAGTCCCGATGAATGGAGTGCTGTAGGCGTGCTGGCCGGTATTGTGGTGGCGCTTATTACGCTCGGGATCAACTGGTATTACAAACGCAAGGCCACGCTGGCGCAGATCAAGGCGCTTCAATGCTGGCCCATCGCATCACATATTACAGAGGACTAACCCATGGCTATGTCAAACAGCCTGCGCAATAAGCTAATGACTGCTGCGGGCAGCGGCGCCATGTTTATCGCTATGGCGTTCCTTGGCGGAAAGGAGGGGGTGGAAGGGCGACAGTATACGCCCTATCAGGATGTGGCTGGTGTCTGGACGGTCTGTGACGGGCACACCGGCAGCGATATCGTTCAAAGTAAGCAGTACACCGATCGTGAATGCAATCATCTGTTATCGGTTGACCTGCAGCCGGTCAAAAAGACGGTCGACAGCATGGTAAAAATCCCGCTGGGCGAATATCAGCGCGCCGCGCTCTACAGCTTCACCTATAACGTCGGCACCCGCGCATTTTCTACATCAACGCTGCTAAAACAGCTGAATGCCGGTGATGTGAAGGGTGCCTGTCAGGCGCTTCGTCACTGGGTTTATGCAGGCGGCCAGAAGTGGCGTGGATTGATGAATCGCCGCGATATGGAGCGGTCAATGTGCCTGGCGGAGAATGCTGATGAGCTGGCTGGCAAATAACTGGCGTTCGGTATTGTGGTTCTTGCTGGTGGCGGCTGTGGTGACGTTTGGCACCGCTGCCAGCCACTATCACGCCAGGATGTTGCAGGCACAGGAAAAGGTATCGGCGGCACTACAGGCCCGGAAAAAGGCAGAGTCGATCGCCAGTAACCTTATCACTGCCGTGACGCTCTTCAACGATATCGGAAAGGCGGCCCACGATGCTCGGTATCAAAACGAGACAGAAAGTGAGAGGCGTATTGTTTACATCAGGCAGTCAATTCAACGCGATGCGTGCGCTGCTCATCCTGTTCCCGCTGATGTTGCTGACAGCCTGCGCAAACACAACGAAAGAATACGTTCAGCTTCCGGCAGTGCCCATTCCGGCAGAACTGCTGGCTGACTGTGAAATACCTCCCGTACCAGAATCGGTGACCTATGGCGACGTTCTCGAAATGAATGAAAAGCTTATGACATCGATTGAAAACTGTAACCGGGATAAACGAGCCATAAAAGAAATTGAATCCCTCAGGTAATTTATAAATTAATAGCTAACTGCATTTTAAAGATTATTTATTTTAAAGAATAAATAAACATCCCCCCATGAGCAAAATGCTCAATAAACCATGAAAGGAAATACCATGATCGAAGTAAATTCATTTGCTGAACTCCGTACCACCAAGCCTTCTGCATCAGGCGAAATCGCATTTCTTAAACGTTATTACGACAAGGATTCAACTTTTAATGGCGGCGGCCGCTTCGCAGGTTTTATTGACACCAAGGGGAAAGCGCCTGCGGATGACAATGGCACCATTGCGGTATCTTCTGCCGGAGATTATTACTGGCAACGTATTATTGATGATGTTTCTACTATCAATATTTTCCATTTTGGCGGTAAGCGCTTACGTGGTTCGGCTTCATTTGATGCAGATAACGGCACGGTTAACCACGACGCCTGCATTAACATGTATCGCTGGGCCAAAAGCTTTGTATCACCGATCGATGATGCGTCCAAAAGCCCTATCCGTGATATCGGTATTCGTTTTCCAGCCGGTAAGTTCATCATTAACCCTGTTGATTTAACCGGTGAGGGTGAACTACCATTTTTCAATATGTATGGCGATGACTGCGAATATGGCGTTGCGCCCAGAACAATTATTACCTCTGATAAGTCTGCTAATACAGTATTCAAGGTTAAAGCGCGACGTACGGCTATTCGCGGTATTTTCTGGGATGGTCAGGCGACCGCCGATACCACTGCAAATACCGGCGCAATTACCTCTGCCATGGTAAGTAATCAGCAGCCATTTTTTCAAAACATCACGATCGAAGGGCAGTATATTAATGTCACCTGTTTTCGCGCAGAAAACACCGGTAACTCCGTGTTCAAGTTTATTGATACGCTTGATACACGACTGGATCAGATCTACTCCAAAAATACCTATAGTCGGGTATTTGACATCACCTGGTCAGATTCAACTCAGGGTAACTGGGACCATTCCACGGCCGTGGAGTTAACCAACTCCAACTTCCAGTATGGTTATGGTGAAGCCACGCTATTTATGCCGCGCGTGGGCCAGGGGCTGATTCGTAATGTGTGGATTGAGCACACGCGATTCCCTGGCGATCTAAGTAATGGTCAGTGGATCATTGATGCGCTGAGCATTGAATCTTCCGTTAACCCCTTAAAGCTCAATTATTCACGCGTACTAATGCGCCAGCTGAGCTTGCAGTCTGGTGCCAGCATTGATACCGAGCGCACCGGTTCTGCACTGCTCTCAAATTACGAACATGGCTGGCGTCGTGATGAGAACTATGGCACTCAGATGACCGGTTCTATGAAGGCTGGCTGGTACTCGGGCTATCGCGTCACCAATACAAGTACTGAAGATAAATGGTTCCGTCTGGGCAAGTTCTTTTTCCCTCGTGCTAATCAGCACTGGCATATTGAAATGCTGGGTAAAGCACTCCGTGATACCACCACACCGTCTGGCACTGCGCCCTTACTGGCCAATGTCTGCGGTAAAACACTGCTTAACATTTACCGTGGGGAGAGTTCTGTCGGCGGAAACCTGCATTATGAAGGTGATTCCGGTGTGATTGACTGCATTGTTCGCACCAGTGACGACAAAGGAAAATATGGTGAAGTCTGGATCAAGCTTAAAGCACAGTGTGGTGATGTGGTAATCAACCTTACCACTGATGGCCCATCGCGCTTCGAGGCCGGTGAATGCTCTCTGTTCACTGTTGATTTGTCTGAAGTAACCGATCTGAAAATAGCTGACCGTGTGGCTCTGTCAACCGTGATGAATTATCACAATGGCGCAGCTGGCGTTGGTTTTGACGGCAAGGTCGTTACGCTGGCTTCGGAAGTGACTTCGGCACCTGCTGCCTCCGCGACACCAGCGGGGTATATCACCGTTAAGATCAATGGCGTTAACCGCAAGCTCGCGTATTTCTAATCACTTCAAACAGCGTTTATCCCAAGGCGCACTCTTCGGAGTGCGTTTAAATATAAACGTCTTCGGCAATTATCCGTTCTGTGATTTTTTGAAAATAGTAAAGCCAGGGTGAATGACTGACAGTCACTCCCTGGCTATACGTTTATTTTTTGCGTGTATGAAAAATAAACTGCGTGATGTTAATGCGTTTTTTGGCTGAGTTATAAAAGGAAAATTTATGTCTGATATGATTGTTATTTCTCCTCCTGTGGTTACTACGGGCGACAGTAGTGTGATGTATCCCGGTGGTAATGGCGGCGGCGCAGCAGCAGGCGGCCCGCCACCCAATGTAAGATATGCGACAGAATTGCATGGTGGGAGTTATTACCGCAACGCCACACCCGTTATAGCGAAAGATTTAAAAGGTAATTTATCTGAGGAAAAGAAATTAGAGAATGCGATGTGGTGGTTTAAGAACTGTGTATTCATTAATATGTGCGAGCTCGCAGCAAGCCCTGTTGCAGAATTGGCTAGTCGATTTGATACGCGCGAGCGAATTAATTTCTCCCCTGATAATGGTCCGCCTCAGTTAAGCAACTCTCCTTATGCAATTGCAGCTGCGCTAAGCAATTTTTTATGGGGTAATGGCAGAACAATGAGTGTGGATATCGGTGCACTTTCATTGCAATTTATTCAGGCAGGTAACATCCCTGGTTTCAATGAACGAATGAATGCAATCGGCAACCCGGGACGTCATAATCTGACATTTTCGTTCCCTTATAACACAGCCAGCTCTAATGTGTTTATGCCTTATATTCTGGGCAATATTACGCTGCAACTTGATGGTACTTTTACCCGTAATGCTACCGGAACCTGGTCTTTTGATGGCGTGGTCAGAGCTCAGGCGCCAGATTTATATGATTTCAACGCCAGTACGCACCGAAGTAAAACTAACGAAGACTTGACCACCATCGGTCGATGGATGGGCGAGCGCTTCAACGGTGTGCCTTATAAGATAGAAATTAATGGTGAAACCGCTGTTAAGTTCTAAAAGGTAAACGAGTAAGATTTTCATCTTGTTGCCTGAAGGAGGAGTCATATGAAAGGCGTAGTAAAATTTTTAGTTATGACCGCCATAGCGTCAGGCGTGCTTGCTTTAGCTGCGCTGATCGTTCTGATTATCTGGAGCAGACCTTCAAAGATCGAAGCTTCCGACGTTGAAGCATGTCGCCATTATGATAATCAGGCAATCATGTCAAAGGTTATCAGGGCTAAATCGGGTGACAGGTCTCCGTGGAAAAGCTTCTCTGATGCTCAGGATGTCGCTGAGAAAAGTGGAATGCTTATCGACCCCGATCAGATATCATTTGGTAATGATATTTGGCTGGTTCCTTTCACTCAGCGCACAGGCCAGTCGGTGACCGAGGCGTACTTCGGCATGCTGGACTGTACAACCGATAATGTTGAATTTAGTAAAAAGTGACGCCAACCCTCATTGGTAAGACGGTATCACAAGGCGCATTCCTGGAGTGCGCCTGATGATATTAGCTGCCATAACACGCCTCCCGTTAACGGTTAGCTACGCTGACCCCTCTCTGCATTAAAACGATGCGCTTATTCTCTTCAGTTATCTGCGAAACAGTGTCTTCTTCGTTATCCGGGGTGAAAGTTCAGGCTGGTCCAGCTTGCCTTGCTGCACGCTAAAATGCCCGGCAGCGGCGGTTGTTGTTATCACCGGCGCAAAAGCGCATAAAAAAAGGCCGCTTACGCGACCTTTTTTGCCAACTGTGCTGGATTACGCCGCTTTCAGCGCTTTCACATCGATATCTGAACGGAAGATGCCGTGCTTTGATGCCTGCTCTTCAAAGAAATCGTTCAGCGCGCGTACCACGCTTTCACCCTGAATCAGCAGCGTATCTTCAATAGCCTGACCGCTTTTCTTCACGATGTAACTTACTGACCAGCTCATAGGTTGTGCATTCATTTTATTCACTCCGCTTCATGTCATCGCTTATTTCGCCTTACCTTATTAATCGACCACATCACATCGAAACTTTACTGCTTTCTGTAAAATTTCCGCGCCCGCAGCGGCCAGTGTGCCGCGTTACGCTGAACTCAGCTTGCGCCGATTTCTTCTGGCCCGCATTTTGAGTTAGGCTGTTGGCGGGCAGAAAGACCTGCTGAGCGGCATCAGGGTGCGCTAATCAGCCCGGGCCTGGGGTCGTTATGGCGGCGAGCAGGCCGTTTATTTTCCAGGGGACGTAAAATGAAAAATGTTGTTCTGAGCATACTGGCGAAAATTTCTAAAATGGATGTCACCACCAAGCAGCTGAGCGCCAGAGTAGAAGCGCAGTCGCTGCTGATCGGCGCGCTGGTGCTGGCTGTAGGGAAAAATGGCGGCGTCATTAATATGATTGAGAGCGTCAACAAAGCGATCAACTCGGTGCTGAACTCAGCGGAAGACGATGCCGGTTTAAAATCAGATGCGGCGATTTTGCTCGGCGAGTTTCAGGAACTGCTGGCGATTTCAAAGCTGATCGAAAGTGAGGATCCTGAAGTCGACCATCAGGAGCTTTCGGCGCTGACCATCGCTGCGGAGGCCGAGCTGGAAAATAAAAAATAGTGGCCGATAGTCCGTTTTCCCTTCATTAAATGTCGCTTTTACCTCGGCGGGCCTTGCCGGACCCGCCGCATTATTCTTGCTCTACCCCCCTCAGTTAACCTTCGTCACACCTCTGCACTGGCTGGCCAGCCGCATGCGATCGTCTTTCTGTGAAACAGGCGTCACAAAAAAAGGGCGCGCTTCGCTTAAAATTTAAGTAAACTTAAATTTCAGAGTGATTTTTCAGGAGTGTAATATGGCGAGTTTTAACATTTCGATTGAACTGCGTGGGGAAGACGATGCGGCAGCTGACTATCGACGGCTGCGCAGCAAAATGAGCGAGCACGGTTTCAGGCACAGCGTCTCGGATAAAACCGGCACGCATTTTCGTCTGCCGCGTGATGAATATACCTGGTCAGGGTATGCCACGCGCCACGAGGTGCTGGATAAAGTCTATCTGATTCTGGTGGAGTTTATTCCCGATCCCGGTGTGATGGTCACCGAAGCTGCCGGACGGGCGTGGCGCGGGCTGAAAGAAATCGATCTCTCGTGACGGTTATCACGGCTGCCGCCTGGCAGCCTGCTGTCATCGCCGGCGTCAGCCGATCGTTTTTTCTGGCGTATCCTCGCCAAAAAAGGGACGGCTTGCCGGGCACGCTGCCGTTTCGGCTGCTATCTTTAACCGGCAGCGAATCCCCCTGAGCGGCGGGGCGCAGAGTCGATACCTGCCTGAGAGCGCAAACAAACTTGACCTGGTTTGTTTACCGGGAGGCACCCGGCGCTGCAACTTCAGTCACGCTCTTTATCCGCGTCGTCGGCACCGTAATAGAGCTGGCCTAATTTAATTAAGGGCCTGCCCTGCGATTTACGATGCAGGTTAGTGTCGCGCAGCGAGTAAACACAGCCACAATATTCCTGCTGATAGAACTGCTCGCGCTTGCTGATCTCAATCATGCGCGACGATCCGCCCTGTTTCCGCCAGTTATAGTCCCAGTAAGTCAGGCCATAGCCCGCGGCGGCGCGATGCCCACAGTCGTTGATCTGCTTCATATCTTTCCAGCGCGAAATGCCCAGTGAGCTGCTGATCACGTTGAAGCCGTGTTCCGCGCCGTACAGCGCAGTGCGCTCGAAGCGCATATCAAAACACATGGTGCAGCGCGGACCGCGTTCCGGTTCCCACTCCATGCCTTTGGCACGTTCAAACCAGTTATCGGTATCGTAATCGGCGTCGACGAAGGGCACGTTGTGCTTTTCGGCAAAACGAATATTTTCTTCTTTGCGGAGAAGATATTCCTTTTGCGGATGGATATTAGGGTTATAGAAAAAGATGGTGTACTCGATGCCAGAAGCCTGAATGGCTTCCATCACTTCTCCTGAGCAGGGCGCGCAGCAGGAGTGCAGCAGCAGTTTTTTTTCACCGGCGGGCAAGGTAAGAAGAGGGCGTTCAAATTCCTGCATGGGATATCCACAAATCGATTAACGGTTAGCGCGCACCATAACAAGAATGGCGGCGAGGGTTAACCGCTAATGTGGTTCTGCTACGGTAAACAGCCTGCTAACGGTCGATTATCAGGCATCGCAGAAGCCGGTTTTCTCCAGCAGGCGGCGCGCATAATCGAGCTCTTCGCTCGACGCGCCTTTACTGGCTTCGCGCATCAGGCAGTCGTCATTGTTTAACATCGGCGGACGACCGTAGCCCGGTTTGTCATACCACTCCAGCGACCAGCGGTTGGTGTGGCGATAATGATAAATCGTCAGCCAGCGGCTGCAGTTGGCCGGATAGCCGCTGAGCACCTCAACTTTTTGCTGTGTGAGCGTGCCCATTAATGAGGACAGAAAGCTAAGAAACTCGGGAACTTTTATCGCGCCGGTGATGGTTATCATAGGGACCTTGCTGGGCAACAGCGCACGCCTCGAAAAAGCGTCGCCTGAAATTCTGAATATTGACTATAGCCGCAAGGGGTAATAATTCCCGTTCCTGATGAATAAAAAGTAAAAAAGTTGACCGGGCGCGCGATTTTTACGCGGCGTAAGGCCAAAAAGGCTGCGTGGTAAAAGAGACGCTCATACCAGATTAATCTGTTTCCTGCGCAAAAGTCCCCCAACTTAACTAAATTAAAGTAAACTTAAATCTCATTTCTCGACAGGGTAAGGGGTACCATATGGCTAGTTATACCATCCGCGTTGAACTACGCGATGCCACGGCAGAGGATTATGAAAACTTGCATGAACGGATGAAACATCACGGCTTCCGGCGCAGCCTGATTTGCAAGCAGGGCACCGTTTACTGGTTGCCGCATGAGGAGTATGTCTGCGTCAGTTTTGATACACGACAGGAGATTCTCGATCGCGCTTTTCAACTGGCCACTGAGGTCAACGTCAATCCGGCAGTGCTGGTCACGGAATCGACCGGCCGCACCTGGCGGGGACTTGAAGCACTGGACTGCCTGTAAAACAGGCACACATTAACCCCACCCGATTACGCGACGCCGCTGGCTAACGTGATCGGGTGGTCTTGCCGCGGAGGCGCACGAACTAACTGGCACCAGGCAGGTAAGCGCCGCTGGCGATAAACCAGACCAGCAAACCCACGCCGGCGATAATGATCGCGATGGGAAAAAGCACACCGATACGCATCTCTGTTTCCTTGAGGTTGAACTGCGCGCAACTGGCGCAACGGACCGAAATTATAACGGCTATTGCCGCCCGGCAACAGCGCTTGCCTCGCACCCTCCACAACAAAAAAAGGGCCACACACCTTGCGGCAGTGGCCAAAAAAACTCTCCCATTCGCGCTGCGGCACATGTTTCCGCATAAACGCATTGATGACAGCACGTCATCGCTGGCGCCACTCACTGAGCAGCGCCAGCGCTGCGGTCCCGGCATCGTCCTGCTAGCAACCATATTAAAGATAACTTAAATAAAATTGCAAGCTTATTGCGCGCTCAATGAAAAAAAGTCAGTGACGGTAATCTGTCGCTACGCCTGAGTCGTGGTTTTTTGCCGATAACGACGATGCTCTATCAGCGTGCCTGCCAGGCTCACCGGCGTTTGATTAGATCGCAGGGAAGGGTAATCGTCATTCAGCGGCACCAGTTCGAACACCTCTTCACCTTCCACCATGCCGCGCGGCCGGTATTTCGCAAACAGCGCTTCGCTGCCGGTGGCGGCCACCACAAAATCACCGGGTATCGGCGTGACCGCCGGGTCGATGATGATGGCATCACCGGCTCGAAATTCCGGCTCCATTGCGTTACCGGTAATGATCAGGGCGAAGGCAGCGCTGGAGAGATCCACATTACTCTGTAGCCAGCTAACCCCTTCAGGCGACTCAAGAAAGGCGGTGCCGCGCCAGTTAGCGGCCTGTTGATAGCTGATAATCGGCACCGCATGCGCGCGCTCCGTCGGGCTGGTGGGCAGCATAAACAGATCGCCTTCACCATCAAAAACCCAGGCGGGCGTGCAGCCGAGTGCTGCCGCAACCCGCAGCAGGTTTTCCCCGCGTGGCACGGTTTCATCCTTCTCCCACTGAGAAATCGCGACGTGTGAAACGCCGACTTTTGCCGCTAACGCTTTCTGCGTGAGCCGGCATTCTTTGCGTCTCGCCCGAATGCGATCGCCGATAGTTTGTCTGTTCATAGTTAAGTAACCTTAAATGAGCTTGACTTAAGTTTTCTTTAGATAAATAATTTAAGTATTCTTTATCTTTGGCTGGTGCTAATCAGTCAATTGGTTAACGAAGCTGAATTACCCGCTCTTTCACAACGGACATGATGTCCTATAGCCGCCGAACAGGTGGCAATTCTTTGCAGTGATTTCCTGCATTTATAACGTCAGGCCCCGCTACGTCCGTCGCGAGGTGCCTGCACTCTCCCTGATACGTTTTTTTCTCACAATTATGCACCCGTGCTGGCGCCTTGCTTTTGGCGCTGCCTGGTGCGCTATGGCAGTTCATTAGTGACGTCAGGAGGCATCATGACCACATTTTATTGCATCGCCAGCAGCGCTCGCCGTTGCCCGCTTTGTACTCCGCAGGCGCTTTACCTGCCTTATAACCGCACCCGTTTTGGGGCAATACCATGGGCATCAGGATTTCCCTCGCACGCTAAACCACCACGACTTACCCGCACCACCAGACTTTGGCTGATTGTTAACACGCAGAAGCACAAGCAAATGCATGAGCTTCTGAAATGAGGGCGGGTTGTTGTCAACGCGACCGGCTACCCGAGCGGGAATTGCGTTTCTTACGACAACCTCATTTGTGGCAGGTTTTAGCGGAAATAACGATGAGCAAATATCCCTTTTTATCCTTGTTAACGTTTTTTAGCCAAGTCGAAGAGGTGTGGCATGGAAAGTAGTTTGATTACCAGCATCGGCGCACTCCTTCTTGGCGGTAGTGCCGCGGCACTGTTCTGGAAACCCCTGATGGCGGGCTTAGCCACCATCATCACCAGCAATCGGGCAGGAGGTGAAATTATTACCAGCTACAAAGAGCAGGTCGTGTGGCTTAAGGAAGCCAACATCGCGCTCAGAAAAGAGAACGACGATCTGCGTACGCGTCATGAACAGAACATGCGTTGCATCTCTTCACTCGAAACCGATATGCGCCTGATGAAGAACTCGCTTGGCATCCTGCGCACAATGACCGAGGTTGAGCAAAGCGACAAGTTCAGTAAGGAGATCAATCGTTTAATCACCACTTTGGAGACTATCAGCGATGACAACTGTTAACGACTCAATACGGCCCCGGAACTTCAGGCGCAACATCATACTCGGCAGTATTCTGCTGATTGCCGCGGTGTTCTGCGTGGTGATGACGGTGATTTTTGCCTACGTCAGTAATCAGGCAAACCAACAGCTGGACAGTATTCGTAAGGATTATCGTGAAGCGGCTATGCGCCGCGAAGCCAAGGTCGATGCGGTATCTGAACAGGTAAAGCAATTACAGCACAAACTGGATGTGCTGCCGAACCGGACGGCGGACATGACGGCAGATAAAGTCAAGTCGGTGGTTAAGGAAGAAAACGCCCGTTAAGCACCTTGGCAGTGGCGTTTATGTTGTCACTGCCTGTTTTACCCCCCAAGGAATTAGCCATGAATGTTACCCCTTTAATCTGGAGCGCTTTTAACGCGCTGCTTTTCTTTAAAAAGACGCAGGAGTCTACTATGTCCGATATCAATGCAGTTACCCCAAATACCGCCGCAAACCCTGAGCAAAATCTGGTCGATTCGGCAGCGGTACAAAGTGCGCAACCCGCCGCGACAGCGGCAGAAACGCCCACTGAGGCCAGCCCACGCGACCCGATGTTTGATGCTCCGCCCGCGCGTACGATTGACGCTGTCGAAGAGGCGTCAACCGCCGCACCGGCGGCCACCGCGCCAGCCGAAAAAGCTACCGATGCCGCCGATGCCGTCAGCGCCGCACCGCTGGAAGCCACACCAGCCGCGCCGAAAGCGGTAACCGCTGCGCCAGTAGATGTTGCCGCTGAGCCAGCCGCACCTAATGCTGATGCTGCGCCCGCTGAACCGGCCGATGTCGTCGCAACTGCCAGCGCCGCGCCGGAAGCGGTAACCGCTGCGCCGGTCGATGTTGCCGCTGAGCCAGCCGCGTCCAATGCTGATGCTGCGCCCGCTGAACCGGCCGATGTCGCCGCAACCACCAGCGCCGCGCCAGAAGCGGTAACCGCTGCGCCAGCCGATGTTGCCGCTGAGCCAGCCGCGCCTAATGCTGATGCTGCGCCCGCTGAACCGGCCGATGTCGCCGCAACCCCTAGCGCCGCACCCGC
>Ga0265797_10001203_pt1 | contig 46140 bp, 26 predicted proteins | sample P2T30metagenome_FD_192433 | JGI IMG/M metagenome (GOLD analysis project Ga0265797, IMG submission 192433) | Plant litter microbial communities from East Loma Ridge, Irvine, California - P2 T30 | ecosystem: Environmental > Terrestrial > Plant litter > Unclassified | place: USA: California...
GAGCAATCGTTGTGCACCAGAAGCTCGACACCCTTACTCTTCGCCAATACCAGCAAGTCTCTCGGAACCGAACAGCAGTCGCGCAAGTTGATCTGGTCCACCATTGGCCGTCTGGTCGTACCCTCTAAGAACATAGCCAGACGCTCTGCGCCGAACTCCGCAACGCCCAGCTTGTTCACAAGACCTTCCTCCTTCAGCGCTTCCACTGCCTTCCAAGACTCCAAGCTGTTATCGATTCCCTCCGGCTCGGACTCCACGGGTCCGCGGGTTGAAATTTTACTGGGACAGTCTTCTTGCTCGTCGAAGTAGATACCAGGGAAAGAGACGATGAGCAGATCAACGGAAGAAACGCCGAGCTCTTTCAAGACAAGATCGATAGCCTCACGGGTCTGCGTCGTGCGAGACGCCGAGTCCGTCGATCCACCCGGAAGATAAAACAATTTGAGCGTGATATCGTATTGTTCCCGCTCTTCCTCCAGCCCGGAGCTGGCCAATCCCAAGCTCGGGATCTGCAACTCCTTGCCGTCTGTTGACAACTTTGTCCAAGTCTTGTAGTGCGATTTTGCAGGAGGCGTTGCGCCATTGCCGTTGCCGTTGCTCTCGCCATTGGTGTGCTCGTGTGAGGATTGCTCGTCGAGATTGGAGCGCAAAGACGAGACGAACTCGGCGTTCGATTTGCTGCCGAACGAGCGGTGGATGGATGAGCCGCCGCCCATGATGTTCCTGTGGCCATTAGTCAGACACGTTCAAGAGCAGATCGAATGTCGTGATTGAGGGGTCTGGCCTGTCGTACGAGGTCGAGAGAATAAGCTTCATGGTGGGCGAGCTGAGGATGGTGCGGCTTCCGATTGGGTGTGTTCTTGGGAGAAACGGCTCAGTGTGGTATAAATGTGTACATGGACTGGCTGGAGGGATATGTATTAATAATAGACAGGGCGTGTATGCATGAGGAAATTATCATGCAGGCGTAAAGATGACGAGCGAGCGACTCTTAGCAAGACGAGCACGGCTTAGTCACCTACGGTAGATAAGCGGGGAGGAAAAGGCTCCGAGGCTGAGGCATGGGCATCACATGATGGAGGCGGCCGGAGCGGTAGTTAGTTTGACGGTCACTCCACATACACACAATACCAGCCTGGATTGAAAGACTCAGCACTCACCATTACAACAACACGACCATGGCGATCAGGTAAACACGATTCAAGAGCCTGCCGCAGTCTGCCATCAACATCCCTGACTGACAGCGCTGCGCAGGTATCTCATCCTCCTCTCTCGCCAGGGCAAAGTCGTATGTCCTCTCCATGCGGCCACAGTACATACATCGAGTATTGACCCCCTCTCCAGCGCCTGGCCAAGTGGTTTACTACACTCTCGCCCAAGGACAAGGCCAAGATTATCAAAGATGTCTCTCAGCTAGTCCTCGCCCGTCGCACGCGCATGTGCAACTTCCTCGAATACAAAGGTACGCCAGCCCATCCCTTGGCCATGGTCACCAACCCGACAAGCCACCACGCACTTATGTGCCCGCAACCTCACCTGTGTCTGCTTTCTCTTCCACATGCTGACCTCTCCTACCACAGACACAAAGGTCGTCTACCGCCGCTACGCCTCGCTTTTCTTCATCGCCGCTACCGACAACACCGATAATGAGCTGATCACTCTCGAGATCGTCCACCGCTATGTCGAGCAGATGGACAAGTACTACGGCAACGTGTGCGAGCTGGACATCATTTTCAACTTCCAAAAGGCCTACTTCATCCTCGACGAGCTGTTGATCGCCGGTGAGATGCAAGAAAGCAGTAAGAAGAACGTGCTTCGTGTCATCGGAGCACAGGACAGTCTGGAGGACATGGAGGTGAGTTGTTGCTTTTTCACCGCAGTGCACCCCAGCTACACACGCGATGCACCGCCCTGCGCCCTTTCCTCTCCCACTCACTGATGCCCTGTTGTCTACAGGTCGAGGATGAAGCTATCACAAGAATTGGCTGATGCATATCCCCTCCATCCGCCTTGACACGCTTCCCACTGCGTCACGCAGCGCCATCGGTCGCTAACCGCGCACTTCGCGCTCCAGGATCAAGTCGAGAGCAACTCGGAACTCGAAAAGTCGCTCCGAGAAGCCGGCTTCCTCTGACAATCTTCACAGCGCGACAACACGCTGCTTAGTACCTCTCGTTCTTTTTTACAGAGAGGGAACGGCTAGCGTTTCCATCGCATAGCGCACGGCGTTGATGGTGTTTTACGGGTGTTTTGGGAACCAAGTATATGATACCCTTTTGCCAAACGTCCAATGGGACCTGGCATTGATCATGGCTGTTGTTTTTGAAGCCTTTCTTTGCCATTATGTATGCTAGAGTGCCCTCGCCATAGGCAGGGTCCAAGGGCTTTGATTGCCTTCCGCTCAATGCAAACTATGAATGATGTACATCTCTCTCGAAACGCTTGACTCTCACTGTATCTGCCTGCGGTTGAGGCATGCGGCACTTTCATTTGCTTGGAACTACTGTCAAACGGTACTGACTAATAGGTCGCAAATGGATGCAAACCGATGCGGAATCAGACGACACTGATAAACCTCGGAGCTGACGGAGACCAACAACAATCCAACGTGTACAGGACCAAACACACAGACCCGAGAAGCTCGAACGCGTGTTCACTGCGTGCTTCAACGGAAACCTCATGTTGGCTGGCGGTCGCCGTGCGTGGATGCTGGAATTGGTTCCGATTGGACACCCCAAAGCCGACCCCAACTCAGGATCCACACGTGACCTCGGATGGGGTCTCCGCCAACTCGCTGCCACCTCATGCCGAGCGTCATCGGCGCGGTGACTACAGTACAGTTGGCTCTCCTTATCAACGGCTACGATTACACCACCAAACCAATAGACTCCGAACAGATAACAACAACCATGAGCCCCTGCATCCGTCGCGAATTCTAGACGCGCGCGCCAACTGGTGCGTCTACAAGTCTATCCGTCAGCTACCGCTCGACTGCAACTCTGCGACTACCGGCTTCCGACCGAGGGAAGTGATCGCGCAGGCTACTCATACCACGGACATACGAGAAGATAAGGAAAGAGATTGCTGGTCGCAGACAGACAGCAACACCGAACAACTACGCGACAGCGCAAGAGAGCTCTGGATCGATAACAGCGCGACGCGAAGTACAAACAAGGAGACGCGATTTGCGCTACCACTGAAACAACCACCAAGATGAAGGTAAGCAATCACTGAATTGGATTATCTGAGCCGCACGCTGGTGTCGGTAGGCGGTCGTGATGCCACCGATGATAGGCGCCTATCGAGGCGCGGCGCATCGCCCAGAGAGCGCCAGCGTGTCCTGATAATGTGCGATTCTGCGTTCACAATCACGGTCGCTAACATATTCGCAGTATCTTCCCATCGGCGAAATCAACGCCGTTAACAACGCGATCAACTTCTCCACGCCCGATTTGCACGTCATCGGCGGATGCGACATCTACACCACGAAAGCTGCCGGCAGTGATAAGAAGCTATACAAGAACATCGAAGACACCTTGGAATCACAATACGCGACCCTCCTCCAGCTATCCGCGTCGCTTAGTCCGCCTCCCGAGACCAACAGAGGTGGTAGCAAGCAAGCGGGTTCAGACGGAAACAACAAGGATGCTGGCACGAATGAGAGGAAGCGCAGCCGCACTGCTGAGATGATACCCGAGATCGACCTTTCAAGAGCCTCTCCCTTCGGCCCATTAAGTCAGATCTCATCAAGACGCACGTTCGCATACCTAATTGCGACGCTCAACGCCAGCCACTCCGATTACGACTTCTCGCATCTGCTGCGACCCTCGGACTTCCGCAAAGAGCGATCTTTGCGCTCGCTTGTGCACAACGTTGACTCGACTCTGTACAACTTGCGCCCTCGTCACAGCAGTCTTGTCGCAAACCAGCAGTACCTTGCGCCACCGACGATCTCCAGCTCCGCTCCTGTGGCTAATAGTATCGGGAATGAAATTTGGGGCCCTAGGATGTGGGCCGTTCTCGACAAGGAGATGAACCTTCGCCAATGTGAAAGGTACAGCTACATGCCTCAGGACGATCCTTTCGACGGTGAAGAGGGTGCCATCTGGAGCCTGCATTACTTCTTCTTCAACAAAGAGCGCAAGCGCGTGTGCTACTTGTACCTGCGTGGGTTGAGCGTTCTCTCGCACTCGCCCGTGCACGCACCAATGCACATCCACAGAACGCGCCAGACCCGCGACTCTGGTGTTTCCGTCGGCGAAGGAGCAGGCAAGCGCGCCAGCTACTGGCTCGGCTCGAGTATTGATGAAGATGCCATGGACCAAGGCGAATACGAAGACGACGACGACGAGCTCATTCACGACGAGTACGAGAACCTGGATGACGAGGTTGAGGTGCCATACATGGACCTTGACGAAGTACGAGCCCGCATTGTTGATGGTTACAACTACGACTTCGAGAACATCGAGTACGAAGAAGATACCTCCGCATGGGCGGTCGAGAACGGAGGACAGAAGAGAGGCGTGCGAGGCATGAGCGAGGAGATCGGCGATGCGATGGAGTTGTAACGGCATCATTTCACTCCAACTACCGTACCGGACTTGCAATCCGAGCACAACAGATATCACTCGACCAGATCCAAAGCTGCTTCAAAGCGCACAGCGATCACACGACACAAATTCAACAATGCACGAAAGACAGAACGAAACTTCGACCTTTCGGCTCCTACCACTGGGAAATCGTGTTCCACCCTTGAAACCGCTTGGCACGACGTTGACAAATGTTAGAACGTCGACGACTTTTCCCGCTATTCCTCCGGCGTTCCTCTTGCTTTCTTTTTTTGGGCTGTTTCTGACCGACCGCGCTTCGCAAACGAAAGTGGAGGATTTGGGTATGGGTGTACGCGATGATACCCGCCGGGGCTCTGCTGGTGTGTTTGGTTGCTGCGTTTTTTCCTGGATTCGGCGTCTTTGGGGTTCTTTTTTTTCTTTCTTTTTTTTTCCGGGGGTTTGGTGTCTTTACTCGCTGTTTTTTGGTTTTAATTTTTGGAACAGTGCCGACGGGGGAAAATTGAGTGAGAATCGAGGGACGAAAAGTGGCTTCGTGGCCCTCGAATGTCAGAGTAGTGTTTGTTGTGTGCGGTCAGAAGGCACACACATACGTTTTAACGTACGTAGAGCAGACAGCGTGGAAAGCGTGGACAGCGTGGACAGATAGCGCAGGTCGGTCCGCAGAAGCGAGATAATTGAACAGTCATGCATATATTAACCCCTTTTACTCTCTTTTTTTCCCTCTCAATCACACACACATCTTCATGGTTTCTCTCCGTCATGGGCCGCGGGTTCCTCTACTTGTTGCTACTCACCACACTTCCGTGCCATTCCGATACTATCGATGATACTGTACTCCCAGCATGAAAAGAAGGGCACGAACCACTGAGTGAGAGCATCGGCGCGTGTCCGCTTAATCTTCCGCTCTGGTAACAAATCGCGATAAATCGTACACGCAAGTCTAGGCCGTCGATATGTATGTATACACAAATGTCTCCATCTAATGAACAGCAAAGTCCCGTCCTCCCCAACACACCAAACAAGCAAGTCCACAAACCTCCCTCCCTCAAGCACCATCCCACTTAGCGAACCTCTTCCAATCCTCATAAACACCCCTCAACACCGCCCTCTCGCTGTTATTCATCGCCGCACTCAACACCTTCACCGAGTCGCCGCTCTGCACCTCCATCGCCTCGATCAGAGCCCACAGGCCGGGCGTCAGCGCTTCGCGCACCCCTGCGCCCAGCGTGCCGGTCAGGATCGCTGCGCAGAAACTGTGCAGGAGCAGGGGGGCGAATTCGCCTACACGGGCGCGGGTGCGGCGGGATTCGTCGATTAGGTTGCTTGTGTTGTTGTTGTTGTTGTTGCTGTTGTTGTGCGTGCGGGTGGGCGGGTTGCAGAGGAGGGTTAGTAGGCGGATGTAAGCGCGGGCGTGGCGGGGAGTGAGTGGTTTGCGGGCTGCGTTTTTGGAGGTGGGGTTGGTTGTCGGGATGAATAGGCGGGTTTGGAGGCTTTGGAGGGTGGAGATTAGGAGGTGGTAGCGGCCTTGGAGGCGGGCGCGGTGGTGTAGTAGGAGGGCGGAGAGGATGGAGCAGAGGTCGAGGTAGATCAGGGGTTCTGCTGGGGATGAGCGGGCCAGGCTGTGGATTGTTTGTAACGTGGCTTCGGTGAGGTATTGGTTGAGGATGAAAGGTTTCTCGCGGATTATTGTCAAGACGCAGGGGACTGCTGCGGTATAGGTGGCGAAGTCGGATGTTTGGCGTAGGATCTCGAGCATTTTGAAGTAGAGGGCGTGAATCCCTTGCTCGTCTGCGGTGAGGGTGTCTTTGGTGATGGCGGCGAGCGTGTTTTCTAGAATTGCAAATCCTTGGGCGGAAGCTTCGTGGGGGTTCGGAACGACCTTCTGGAGCACTGTGAGGAGTACGGACGATTTGGAGTCTTTGGCCAGCTGTTTCAGCTCTTCGGTGAGGTAGTGCCTGTCTTCTGGGGAGATGCTTGATCCCAGGAGAGCTTCTCCCAACGAGATACAGGCTTCGAATCCATGGATATGTGCCAGCAAGCTGAATGCGGGCACTAAGAGGTTGTTGATGCCACGACCAGAATCCGCAACATCATCCGAAGACCTCGCAAGTATCTTGTTGCAGACTTTAACCAGGGCCTTGTCTGACTCGACCAAGATTCCACCAACGATGTTGGATTTGCGCAGGCAGACGAGCATTTCCAACAATATCCTGAGCTTCGTATCGGGTTCGGGCACGTCGTCCTTTTTCTTGAGTGTCTTGACAGAGCTTGACGTCTCTTTCAGAACACGCTCAGCAAACTCGACCAGAGACGGTGCAGCGTTCCCAGCAAGGTGCGAGAGCACACCTTTACCGGTGCCGCTGTCCGTCTGCCGAATGATGGTCTTCAATACCACCAAGTGGTCGCAGGAGGCACTGCTCAGGTCTTGAGTCGTGCTCGCCTCTGCGATCGCCGCCTTGACGAGATTTTGCAGCACTGCGCGAGAGCGTTCCTGGTCCTGCGTCACAAGCAGGTACGTGCAGAGCTGGCGTGTAAGCTCGGCGAGCATTGCCAACATGCTAAGATTTGGCTGTGCTTCTGACTTGGTCGACTTCCTTTCCTTCCCTGACTTTGACTTCTTCGAGGCTGACAAAGTACTGCACAAGCTCCAGATGACCGAGGCATCGGTGCAAAGGTTGGCAGTCGCATTTGGGAGTTGCATGAGGTGAATCATTACCGCGTAGCGCTTTGTAAGATGAGCCTCGTCGACCTCTACGCTGTAGTCGAGGTCCGTTGCCCAGTTAAGAATGCGCTCACGTTGCCCTCGGACGAGCGTGGATGCGGGGATTTGAAGGAGTAGATCTAAGACTACTGTTTCCTTGCTGGTCGAGTCGGAAGATGCCAGAACCGTCGCAATGACATCGTCAGCAAGTTTTGTGTTGGAAGACGTGACTGCGAAGTGCAAGAATGCCGTAAGAGCAAGATGTGTTGACGCATTGTCGGCATTGGCGGCTTGCGATGCAGTTCCGGACGCAACAATACTTTTGATCACACTGAGACGGTCGTCTTTCTCAAGAAGCGAGAGCAGATCAGGGAAAGCCAGGAACACGGGAGTGATCTTGGAAGTTGTGGACGGTACAAGGCGTTTAGCAACAGTAGCGGCCAACTCGCGACATCTCTCGTACCTTTGGGATGTTGAGCACAGGAGGCCTATGAATGTCTCCGCTATGTCGACATCTTTGCCGGAAGCCTTCGCTTTGAGGATACTCTCCACGGCTGGGTGTGAGAGCAAAGATCGCGCCTTCTCTGATGCATGATCTGCATTGGGCTGCGTAACAGCCCACATAGGGAACCAGAGCCTGAAGGTGAGGGCAAGCAAATGCCATACTTGAGGCGGTATTGATTTGACTTTGCTGCCTTGCACGAGGCTCAGTAACGCGTCAAGCAGATTCCCAATCTTAGAGTGCAGCCTTTCAATCAGACCATCGCTCCTCACGCCCTGTAATAATGCGTGCAGAAGTACAGCGCCGGCTCGCTGTGTCTGTGGCGCGAGTGCGTCTTTCGGAGAGGACTTCTTGCTCGACTTCTGGTTTTCGATATTCATATCGCCATAAACGTTGTCGAAAAGCTGCTCAGTCTGTTCGGCTGTCAAATGTAATTCCAACAATTCTGCCAACACATCGTCAAGTTCAGTCCAAATGGTCCAGCTCTTGGGATCTTCCAATGTCTGCAGTTGCTGCTGCCAGCGTGAGACGAAGTCCTCAAGTTTGCGGCTGCTTGCGAACGCGCGCATCACCGGCTTGGTTATCGAGTCGACCAACAATGATCTCGCAACTGTGACGTCCGCTGCGCCTTCCAGGAAATCTGAAGTTCCGGTCAATGCAGGGAACAAGTGATCTACCATGGCAGCGTCCACAAAGACTGTAGCATCCAGCGCTACGACTTCTGCAATCAGAGAGAAGTCGACAGACTCGGTCTTCTTCGTGCTTGTGAGGCCACTGTACCGTTGTACAAGATCCTTCAACGTTGTGGCTGGCAAGGACGCTCGCTTTCCTACAGTTTGAAGCATTCTCGAGAGAGCCTCCTGGCTGACAAGTTTGCCATTGTCATCCAAACATGTCAAAAGCTCTTGGAAACTGTGCTCAACCCATGGTCGCTCTTTACTGCGCTGTCGAGACGTTGTCATTGGAACGCAACGCAAGGCAATGTCCAATAATACCGGCAAGGCCTTGCATAATTGTTCTTGTGGTGTGTTTGCTTCTGCAATAGTTGATTTGATGCTGGACAGCTTCATGGCGAGATCTGAAGTCGTCTCCTCGGATCCGGAGGTTCCCGCAGCTTGGAACAGAGCTGAGCGAGCTGGCAAGAAGATGTGCCTTGCAATCAGGATTTCCAAGTGATGCGCAACATCGACATCGCTGGAAGAGATGGCCTGAGGCCGGTTTCGTTTCTTGGATCCTGAGATTGTTGAGTTGCTCAGCTGCTGTAGCAATAAGGAGCATGGGACCAGGCATTCTTTCGCGAAGACGTCGTTGTCAGAGTTGCTGGGCTTTCGAATGGCCCAGAGGCGAATTGCAGGAAGAACTAGTCGTAGATTGTCGTTCGAGCCATTTTTTGAGGGAGTGTTCCCACTTTCCAGACTCGTCACACGACCTATCCAGACGCCAAGCAATGCTGCAGCCGAAGCACCATCCTTGCTGAGCAGTTGCTTGACAACAGCGCCCTCGGTTCCAGATGAGATTTCTTCCAAAGTTTCGATCGACTTCGCAACAGCAGTCAACAGACGTGAGAGTTTTTTATCTTCCAGTTCCTGTAATGCTCCCCGTGCTGTGTCCAGAAGGTCGAATCGAGCCAGTAAGATACCCATCTTCTGAGGGGCAACAAGGCGGAAACACCGTTCCAGCAAGCCCCATGCCTCCGCATTAGAAGCGACTTTTTTCTCGGTTTGCATCTTCCCTGTGATCCATCTGAGAATCATCTCTGCTCTGTGGCGATGATTGCAGAATGCATTGGCAGTTTTGAGTTGCGATTTGAGATCCGGGAGAGAGTCAAGTGTTTTCAGTCGTTGCAATGACGGCTCAGCATGCTGCTGAGCGTCCGCATCCGGCATCTCCAAATCTTTTCCACCCATGGCGAATCTTGCGGCTCGTCCAAAAAAGGATGTCAAGCGTAAGGCAGTCGCTCTAGAATCTTTGAATGCGGCTTCAACTTTTTGATATGAGGCCCGTGCGAGCGCGGACGGGATCGGCTCAGTTCCGAGGATGCAGCTCGCATTGGCGACGACGAGCTCCCAACAGCGACTGCAGCCGGACTACCTATTCACGATCCTCTCAGCCTTACTCAATTCCCAACACCATACTCACAATGGCTGACTCCAACACAAATGCGCCCATCACTGCGGCCGCCGTCCGCCCCAACAGGCCCATGAGCGAGGCTCTTCTGAACGAGAAGGTACGGATTGCGCGGAGAGAGAGAGAGTGTGTGTGTGTGTGTTCACAGTTGGACATTGAAGATTGAACATCACATGGGCGCGATGTGAAAATACGAGCTGACATTGTACTCTGTAGTGGGACCACTGCCTCAGCACCCTCCTCATCCGCAGCACTCTCGGCGCGTCGTTCGGTGTGATCTTTTCTGTTCTGGTATTCAAGCGCAGGTCGTGGCCTGTGTTCACTGGTCTTGGCTTCGGTGCTGGAAGGGCTTGGGAAGAGTGTGACTCTGTAAGTTCGACTGGAAGAGGGATCGCGACAACAGGTGGACGGAAGTGCTGTCTGAGGAGTTCTCCCGGCATGCTTATTTTTGCTTGCGGGACTCTGCTTTCAAAGTCGAGCTTCGCTAACCCTCAACCTTCAGAGCTTCAAGCGCGCATCTGCGTCCTCGCGCGACGGCCTCCGCACATTCCCTGGCCGCTCCAACTAGATGGCAGGTCTTCTCGAACAGATGGCAACACCTATGATGATATCAGGCGAAGATGCTGGACTCGAAATTGTGAGGATCGGTACTATGGGTCTAGAGGGTCGGCTTCAGCGCCGCGAACCGGCAAGTGCCTGCTGGAAAGTGTACATATAATGGCGGTGTACTACAAACTTCGGACATGCAACAGCCATGCAATTTTCACATGTTACTCACTGACGTGGTCTACCTTGCGGCATTCTTCAGTCTGACACGTGGATCTTCCTACGGTGTAACGACCGTGAAGCATCGTGAGACGATAATGCAGTAGTATTGATGATGATGGTTGTCTTCAGGGTTAGGGTTGGGGTTGGCCGTTGTCGCTGGAAACCTTATGATCGATTGAATGAACAACTGCTCGACGCCTGAATGGGTGATAGGGCTACATTGTATCGTTCGTGTGGTATCCGTTGATTCCTGCTGGTGCTATCATCACTTGGGAGGACACTTGATAATTCTGGTCAATAAGATCGGAAAATCGTTGATGCTCAGGCGACTGCCACCTTTAGTTGCTTGTTTGAAGATGGAGTTACTATCCTCACAAGTCGATACATCGAGATCAACGTAGCCTGCAACAATAAACATCGAACGACTACGCATCGCCTGCGACAGATATTGACGGTGCGGTGGAAGTCAATCAGGTGTGACCCGGGCTAAGAACGACAGAAATTGAGCAACCTACGAACAGCAGTGGAAACGTGAATGTCACACCAAATACCTGGAACGTTGTATTTGTCTCTCCAGATGTGAGAGTCCAGACCAACGACTGCCCCATGTACCCGGGCCTACCAAGCCATTGTCCAAAAGTCAAGACTCAAAGCGAGAGATAGTCAAAAAAGTTACTTCCGATACCGGGAGTCGAACCCGGGTTTCGGCGGTGCTCCTGTTGAAAGCGCCGTGTGATAGCCGTTACACTATATCGGATGTCATGGCAAACTCTTTGTTGTGACAAAATAAGACCGTTGCAACAATGGGACGAACTCACTGACAAAATTGCACGTGATGTGCTTGGTGAATTGGTGCGTGAGCATTCGAGGGCATCATTGCGTATATTCAATCATGTCTCGAACAATGCAAATCGACCTCCACTATTGTAACCTCGGGACGGGATGCACCCAAGTGCAACGTAGACACCGACCTCCATTCATGGCAACAGGTGTTCCACCAAAACATGAGCTAAGACAGACATCTCAACCCGGTGGAGCATTCAAAAACAACAAAGCGATCTCGTTGACAGAGGAAAATACGCAAATCACAAGCGCCCTTGAAAACGACAAGAATAGAGTGGACGCGACAACAAAAGAGACAGAGCGCAGAACATGGCATCAAGGGTCCAAACCTCAAGCGCCCTTAGATGCGACAAAATCAGAGTGCACGCGAGAAAATCGCCGGAATATATCCGAGAAGATTGGTGCAGATGCGAAAAGAACACTGGCGTGGATATTCCAGATGGGGCTCAGCTGGTTCGAGTGATGCCGCGGCCAACGGTAAGAGGTCGAGCAACGCCGTGCCGACGGTGAGAGGTCGAGCAACATAGCGGGTTCGAGTGATGCCGCAAACGGTGAGAGTTCGAGCAACACAGCGGGTTCAAGTGATGCCGCCGCCGCCGCCGACGGTGAGAGGTCGAGCAACACAACTGGTTCGAGTGATGCCGCCGCAAGGTGTCGCTCTCGTTAGCAGAATGCTATTGAATCGAGTCGGTGGCGGATGGTACTGCCATGAAACAACACGGGCACCTTTGAGAACCTGGACGGTGAAGATGTTCCTCTCAGCGGCATATCACAATTAAATCGGAGTGTTAGTAAAGGATAACACCATCAAAGACTCTCCGAGTGCGGCGAGAAGACGTTCGCGGAGAGGCCGCTGACGGTGAGAGGTCGAGCAACTCAGCTGGTTCGAGCAATGCCGTGCCGACGGTGAAAGGTCGAGCAACTCAGCTGGTTCGAGTGATGCCGTGTCGAGCCGACGGTGAAAGGTCGAGCAACTCAGCTGGTTTTCCCCGATTGTCGAAGGCGAACGTGCAGGCCGCAGACATGGGTTGGGTTCCCCAGGAAAGGTGAGCTGTGGCAAGGACCCAAAGGGCCTGAAAGGTCGAGCAACGTTCAGCCTTTTTTTTTGGGGGGGTTTTTTTTCCAAGTTTTTTTGTGGTTTTTTTTTTTTGTGGTTTTACTTCATGTCGTTGTTAGCAACCACCGAACTTATGATGACATCAATGCTGATGTACGTACAGGTTTCGAAAAGCCAGACGTCTTCTCGTCTTGTCTCTAGATTGAACGTCAGAACGCATGTTTGACGGACGTGCTGGTGTTCCTTACACTTCTTGGACTTGGTCCAGGTAAGAAGTTAGCGAATTACTTTCTGATAAACTGAAATTGCATCACATACCAGCCAGCCAGACATGAACTGGCGCTGGGCTGTGACAGGCTGTTAGCACTCGCCGAGATGGTCGAAGCAGATGATGCATACGCTCAGTGGTGGTGTCTGGTTTCTGTCAGCATTCATCTCAGGTGGAACGCCCGGATACACATACCTTTCTTCGACTTCTTGGCCTTCTTGGCCTCCGGCTCTGGTTCTACTTTCCAAACAGTGAGCATACTGTTCATGTGAGTATTCTCTAGAAGGGATAAGAGTGATAGAGACCGTCAGCCTCAGCGGCAGGCTCCGCAGCAGCACGTTTCTTGTCGTTGGCCTTGCGCTGCCAAACGGTTTCGTCGGAGAGCCGACGTTCGTGCAAGACCACGTCCGGCTTCCCATCAGCCTCTACTTCTTCGAGAAGCTCGTTCCACAGAGCGGTCTCTGGGTCGATGCAACTCTCCATAGAGGCTTCAGGTCCACCTTCAGCGTCTGCCTCTGCGCTACGCGCAAACCACCCCACAACCGGACTCCAGAAATATTCGACCCATTTGAAGTGGCGCAGGGCAGGATTAGTCATCCTGATGATTGTATAGGGCTGAATGTAAGTGAGGTGAGAGTGAGTACGGTGCTACCTATCGAGTACCTCCGGGCTTCAATGCTGCTATCGCAAATCCGCGCCCTTCGGGCGATGCGCCATTGGCTATGCTTAATTTCAACCTCACTTGCGCTTCTAATACGAAACTCTTCTGCGCAGCTGAATAACTCCACAACACAGCCGTGTATTGTTTTCATATACGCACCGGAAATTCATAAAAAGCTGATACTCATGTGCACAAATTTTGAATCAATTAATTGGTCAGATGTGGCCGCTTCTAAAGAACAGGCATGAATGAGAGCCCCGAACAGCGCCGGGTTCGATTATCTTATAGAAACGATACGATCATGCTTTATAATCATCAAACTCGATCGCAGGCGAACGAGCGGTCTGAAAGCAAAACACGTCTGCTTGCACCTCTCTGCTATTCTTCAACTGAGACATTTGACAGACTGCCGAGTACCCATACGTCAAAAAATCTATAGACAAGCATGGATTAGAGCATGATACATCGCTCTTCAGTTGCTTTTGTCGCAAATTTATCAAGAATCCAAAGCGCCCTCTCGCCAGAATCATTATGGCACACTGAATAATTCTTTTTTTTGGTGAGCTGGTAGTAATTGCTGCCCTGGAGGCTCCTGTCTTATTTACTCGTTGAAGGGAAAAGGGATGTAATTTTGTGTTCGTGCTTGGCCATCATACCCCGGCGACCACTGACCACGGAAGCAGTCGCTTCAAAGACCATGCACATTTCGCTCCATTGCACTACCAACAGCTCCATCGTAACGCTAGAAAGCTTGGTACGTTGGATCGCCTGTATGTGCGAGGCAGCAATCCATAAGTACATGGAGGTATAAAGATCTGGGTGGCAAGAGGCAGAACCTGTTGTAAGGTGATGGGAATGAGCAAGAGGCAGAATCCCACGCAAGAATGTGAATGGGCAAGAGGCAGAACCTCGTGTAAGAAGATGAATATTAGTGCCACCCATCATGGCATCATGGCTCCACGCCAATCATGCACAAGATCAACCACCCCTCACGGGTGTGTACCCATTGATCATGAAGAAGAAGAGATCGCGCACGACGATGCGACGCATGTAGCGAAAGAGGTTTGGGGGAAGTACTCCCGGACGAACAGCGTCAGCAAGTTGGGAGAGCTCCGACATACCGGCCTCGTACTGATCGGAGCCCATTGTCTGTCTTGTCGTATGGGTTATGACACGGCGAACGTTGGCGTCCCAGCGATTGAACGTCGTCTGCTCGGCTGGAGTCAGCTCGTTCCAATGAACGACGACACTGTGCGAAACATTATCGTCCATTTCAGTAAGATCGGCATCACGGCCGACGACGTGAACTTGGAGGGCGCCTGCGCTGTAAGGGTAGCAGTGTAGAGCCTTTACAGCCGCGGCGTGAAGCTCTCCCCTGGAAGTCTTCTTTTTCGCGTCGTCATCCTCCCAGCCGGGGCCGAAAAGGTAAGGTAAGCCAGTCCAGGAACACGGTCTTCCCATTTTGTTGCAGTCTTCACAGATGTTTGTACCGGGTATACGCTTGCATTCCATTGTACCGACGTGGGTACCTGCAAGATTCGACTAGAATGAACGGTCAGTAAGCTGTGTTCAGAGGTATCAAGGAAAGGAGTTTGTCACGTACCCTCACTGAGAAATAGCAGTAATCGCACTTCTTCCGACCCTTATAGCCGCGCAACGACCTCGGCTCGGGAATTATCCCGTTCTTCCACAATGACCGATCGCTGAGCCACTCGAAAGTGAGGCCTTGCCAGGGCCCTTCCACATGGTGCAGGCCGAGGCGCACCATGCGTGCACGAGCTATCCTGGGATCGAGAGTCGGACCAGTGAGCCTCTCGTACAACGCTATGTCTGCTGAGGCTACAGTGATTTTCTGAGCAAAGTTGTCGACGGTAGCGGTGACAATAACCGCTGGGCCAAAGTTCGCGCTCCAATCTTGTGCTCGGGGAAACCTGGTGCGAGTAAAGAAACAGTAGATGCCGACGCCCAACGAATAGTCGAGTAGACTCCCTGGAGCGACGCAATTCTCCACGAATCGCGGCCTTGCCTGTCGCTGCACGTACTTCGTCTTCCAGATTCCCGCTTCTGGGCCTCGAGCGCATCTCCATACGAGTTTGAAAGCCACTTTGTTGGCATAATGCCAGTTGCTCCAGCAGCCGATCTCACAAAGCCGGAAGAAGGGTACGGGATGTTGTCCCTTCTTTTGCACTTCCCAAACCACAAAGTACTCGTCACCGACTTTGATGCCCATGTCTTTGATCTCCTGAGAGGTAGGTTGGATCATCAAGTTGGGTCTCTTGTCGCTATGGTCACGGTAATGCATTATGGTCACACGCATATCTTTCTGGAGTTCCAAAGAGGGTCGGTGGAATGACCAATTGGTCGCGTTGTCCTTCCTAGTCCAGACCGTACGTTCATAATCGGCGAAGCCTTCTCCGCCAAGGGGAATGGTGTAGTTGCAGCCGTAGCGATGAAGACCAAACGGAGGCAGTCGGGGCAAGATGATGCCTTCCCTTCCGAAGGCCTGTTGTGCGATTCTTGTGAACATCTGGGCCAAGTTCTGGTCGTCGAAATCCAGCGAGATGTCTGATGCAAGCGTCGGTGTGTTCCGAGCTGTTGGAGCAATGACACGCACTGACATTGTGCTGAAGATCATCATGAAGGTTGTTTCCATGATGTCGCGCATAGCAAAGCCAAGTGAATCCGAGCCGCCTTCATCCACGTCGTGCTGTGCGAGCTTATACCAGCGTATTGAACGAGCGTCTCGCATGGTTTGATGAACCTCCTGTCCTTTGTGGTTGCCTGCGGCAGTGTCGGTGTGTTCTTTGATACGCCTACCAATGTTGTTGCTTTGTCCGACGTAAGTATGAGGCCGCATACCGTGTCGGGTTGATCCGGCTCGAAAATCGCTTATCACTGCGAGGTAGACGCCGGCAGCTTTGCTGCTCGCGTCTGTCCTTGCCAGGATAGCTTGAAAGTTTTCCATTGTAGATTGGGCGTTGCCGAGAGTGGTAAAGAACTGAGGGTTGACACGTTTGACGTTGTCGCGAAATCGTTGGGTGGTCGACTTGATGAGGTCGTCGGTGCGGAGCCAGGCCTCATGGTGTCTGCTGAAGAATGGGAGGCGCGGTCTGTTAACCCAGACACCAGAGAGGAAAGCAGCAATTGACCGCCGAAACGGGTCTGTGTCGTTGCGGTACGATGAGGCACCTGGTGGCCGGCTGCTGACGGCGATGCTGTCGAATCCTCGCAACTCGACTGGGATGTCCTCGGTCTCAGCGATGTAAAGAGGTCCAAAGTCGAGGTTTGCGATTGGGACATGCTGCACTGTGACTCTGGTCGGTCGAGAGATTATAGTGAGATTCACAGTGGTGCTTGACACGCGAGTGATAAACCCAACTTCGCCGCGTGAGATCTGAATTGAAGTGCCGTGCCGCTGCCAGGATGTCTTGCAGCGAAAGGTGTGACCTAGTTGAGATGACATGCCTCCTGATAGCCGTTCTCGCTGCGGAACCGGCGGAACGTGTGATACTTGGTGGCTTGGTGAATGAGGTAGTTGTGGTGTCGATGTAGCTGTGGTGCCGAAGTAGTGTGGTGATGTAGGAAAGGAGTTGAAACAATCAGGTGGATGCCGCTACTTATAGTAGACAGAGCAGTGATTGTTTGCTATGTGAAGGGACTGCGATCAGTGAATAGCGCAGGCTTGTAATTGTTCATCAAGGCATTTGAAAGCACGTGTAGTGAAGCAAACACGTCGGTTGCCCACGTGCTTGTCGATTGCCTTGTGAAGAATCTATTGTCTCAGCTAACAGGATTGTTTTCTGAGTTGATTGCCCGTGAATCTGTGATTCAAGCACGTCGTTTGCCTCCGTTCTTATCGATTTCCTTGTGAAGAGGCCATTGTCTAGCCAATAGGACCATTTCCCGAGGTGAATGTGATTGTCACTAAAGCATAACATTTCGAAGGGGAGAAGAGGGACGCAAAAGCGATGCATGTGCCCTAGCGTATGTCCAAGACTGAACTCGACAGTAGTGAAGGCAGTAATGAATACGTACAATAACAGCAGACGCCATGATAAACATGTGAAGTCTTTGTAGCCGGCAAGACTGTTGCGACTGGCTACACCAGGCTGCCGTCAAGTCTCTTTTGACGACATGTATCATGATTATATGTCGACTCATGATACACGGTCCTCTCACTTGTCATTACATGTGATCTTCTGCTGCTCTAGTAATTTTAGATTTACCTCGAGAGTCCAGCAGCTTACTGTACCAGACGCGTTGATGCTGCATGTGCCGTCGAAAGCGAAAATTTCAGACACGTCCATTAGTCTATTAGCCACCAAGAAATGTTTGTAGGAAGAAGCTGAAGTGCCGCGTGCTGTTGTCTCTTGAGAGCTCCGAATAAAATGATAGCCTGGAGGCTGGTGGTCAGTCGACCACGTAGGTGTAGCCGCTCCGTCCGAAACTCGGCTTTCTAAGCTGTGGTGACGAAGTCACTAAGGGGCGAAAATCCTCCCCCAAGCTGCTGCAATATTGCCTTCATTGGCATGAATGAGAGCTCCGAACAGCGCCGGGTTCGACTCCCGGTACCGGAATCACAGCCATAAGTCATCCATCGATGACTCAACCTTTTGCCAGATGACCATATCTGTGTGGAAGGAGTTAACGCCCACATGCCGTCTCCCTTTTGCTTGGTAGAGGTACTCCATCATCTATTCAATCGAGCACTTCAGTGCTCGAGATTGATCGATTTGCAATTGTTTTGTTTTTCTACTGGGTCCGAAGGCTAGTACTGTTGGTACAACCATACAAATTGGCCAATGGCTTGAAACCATATCCCGTTCAAACGAATACATTACCCAAACTCGAGTAAGATCGATTGAATCGATTGAATCGATTGACGATCTTCATCTTTGAATGTAAAGCCGGCCGCACAAGCTGAGCTTCACCCGGCTTAGGATTTACATGGGGGCAGCCAGCTATGTCGATGCATTGAGAATACCACAACAATATCCAAGAGGACGGGATTATTCAATAAGATATATATGTACTCGTATGTGACGACAGTGCTCTGTTGCATTGCTGCGACCATTCCTATCGTGAATCTCAACAACTGACAGTCAAAATTCGGACCTGAAGTCCGCGCCAAGACTCAACCTTATCTCTCCCTCCACGATAAGGAAGAAGTCTATTCACACCATCCATCATCACCGACGATAGTCATCGATATTCAATACTTCATCAATATTAATGTATCTTTGCCAAGTATACGGAACTGGCAAAACGGGCTCGTCGACCGGATGGAGATATCGGACAACAGTGATAACATGAGCCCTACACACCTATGCCGCTGAGGGTGACGAGTCCACCCTTTCCTCCTCCGTCCGAGCTTGCGACTAAAACCACACGTCGTCACCCTTTGCTTGCGCCCAGTTGACTCGCGAAGCTCCTGATGCCACGAAACAGCCAAACAAGGAAGCTTGACATTATGGCCTGCGAGTTTGATTCCTGAAACATGTTCACCTTGAACATCGATCAAGACCACGTTCAAGTGGAGGGATATCGGCTACGGAAGCGACCACGCGACCTTGGAAGCTTGGACATCATCTCCCAAGAACAACTATTCCGCCTTGCCGGCTGGGCTGAAGCCCCTACTTTACATACATCTCACAACCCTGCCATCCCTGATTGGCGACTGCATACTACTGGAGCCGAGTCCGGCGACTTCGGAAGCACACGCGTATGCCCTCCACGATGCCAACGGTCTGCTCTTAGCATGAATGGGGGCTTGGTGTCGATATCGCAGAAGCGCAGATGCTTGCGCATGTCTAACAAGCCATGCGTTCGTCGCCGCGCGGACGTGGTGCTTGCTGTGCGAAGCTCCTCCCTGCATCTTAGGTAGGTCGTGGCGATGTTCCCTGTTGCGATTCTGATCGAACATCCCCTCTACTCTTCTCCATGGCCATGATGTTTCTCTTCTCAGTCGGTGTTGCCAGCCTTAGCTGGGTGGTATCGTGTCTAGCTGATCAGCAGGCTTTCGTCAACGATGACAGGTACAACAAAGGAGACTATGGTCACTATCCACATCAGACGTTCTTTAGCCGGGACGGCATCGAAGCGCCGCGACCGAATTTCATGAAACCTTTCACCAATTGCGATGATGGATCATACCTCTTTGTGTCACTGCGAGGCAACTTTGCAGAGGCGAAACCGTATATCCTCGACCCTGCTGGTAACTTGATATGGACACTCGATCACTACGTCGGTGAAGTCTACAACCTCCAGGTCCAGGAGTACAAAGGCAAACCCTACATTACTTACTGGGCTGGAGACGACTCGGTCGGCGGACATGGTGCTGGAAAGTATCACATGCTTGACGAACACTACGAGGAGTTCAAGCAGATCGAAGCCGCGAATGGCCTGGATGCAGATTTGCACGACTTCCGTATCACGTCCAACAACACTGCACTGATCACCGTGTATGAGATCATCGAAGCTGACCTCTCCAGCTTGAATTCTTCTTTGGTCAAGGGCGAGATCTGGGACTCGTTGTTCCAAGAGATCGATCTCGAGACTGGCGAGGCCATTTTCCAGTGGCGTGCATCGGAACACATTGACTGGGACGAAGCGTACCTCGACATCAACGACCAGGGAGATGGCGACAAAGGCAGACCCTGGGATTTCTACCATATCAACACCGTCGACAAAGACCCCGCCGGCAACTACCTTATATCTGGCCGTTTCACACGAAGCATCGTCAACGTTGATGGCCAGACCGGTGACATCCTCTGGCGCTTGGGCGGTAAACGTAACGATTTCGAAGACCTTTCGAAAGGCGCAGCAACCACCTTCGCAGGCCAGCACGATGCTCAATGGACCGACTCCTACTCGTCGATAACCTTCTTCGACAACCGCGCCGACTGGTTCAACCAAATCGACACCAAATCAGCCGGCATGAAAATCACTCTCAACACCTCCTCCGCCCTCTCCAAACCCACTGCCGAGCTTGTCCAGACCTACATCCACCCGTCTAAAATCTTGAGCACCTCGCAAGGCTCAATGCAAACCCTGCCCTCTGGCAACATCCTCCTAGGCTACGGCTTCAACGGCGTGGTCACCGAGTTCTCCCCCTCAGGAACAGCGCTCTGCGACGCCTTCTTCGAAGCATCCACCTACATCGGCTCCGGCGACGTGCAGAGCTACCGCGCTTACAAAAACCACTGGACAGGCCGACCCAATTCTCCACCCGATATCGCCTTGCACGACGGTATCTTCTACGTTTCGTGGCTCGGAGCGACGGAAGTGCGAGAATGGATTCTGCGCAGCGGCTTCGCGGAGGACGATGAGTGGACCGACGTCGCGCAATTCCGCAAGGATGGCTTTGAAACCCACTATACCCTTCCTGATCATCGCCGGATCAAGCGTTGGGTCAAAGCGTTTGCGCTGGCTGAAAACGGGGAAGAGCTGGGAGTTAGCGACGCTCTCGATGTTGCGGATCAGTTTACGATGTGGTATGTGCATGGACCTGTGGAAGAGGAGGCGGAGGAAGATGCAGAGGAGGATACAGACGAGCATGACTCGCCGGTGGATGGTTACTACAGCTTTGCCGGGGTTGCGGTTGCCGTGTTTGGTCTGTGTGGGATGCTCGTTCTTGTTCTCTTGTTGGCGTATCATTCCGCCCGGACGCGCAATCTGAGGAAAATCGCCGACGATGCCAGCAGTGCTCGGGTGAAGTCTTTCGTCTACGAAGAGAGGACTGCTTTCCTCGGCCCGGAGGACACTGGAGAGGAGATGTCAAGCACTGGACATGGAGGTCGATTGGAGTCCTGAAAAGGCGCATCGGGAGCTTGACACGACACGACATGTCAATTTCCAAGCTTCTTTCTGATACACAGAAGCTGGCTCGAACTCTTTCGAGATCTCGGCACTTTATCCCGACCTTCGAAACCTTTCTATCGAACACACAGCCACCTATCCATCGCCATTAACGATGAGCTGCCGCCTGCCTAGACGCAAGACTAATCGGCTGGCTCTCTGTACCGCATTGCCAGCCAATGAATATCTCGCTCACTGGGTTTCAACAAATCGACCCCGCCGAGGCCACCCCGTGTCCTGGAAGACAGAGGCTTTCACGAGGCCCAGTCCTTTTCCAAAAGCAAGCTCATGCTTTTCAAGGGACTCAGAAATTACCACCGTTGAATCCCGTACCACAGACTTCCACGTATGGTCTAGAACACAAATACTCAAGCGTCAAACAAGAGTGAAGAAGGCAGGAAACCCGCCATGAGGACAGTCCCAGCTCTTGTCTTCAAGTCAAGAGACACGGATCGCTGCCTGTGGCCGTACTGGCAGCTGCGTGCTCCCGAGAGGGAGGGGCAGATCCATACCACTCAAGAACATACTGTACTAGCTTAACCACGCCACCTCTGCCGAAGTTCGCGGTCAACTCTGAAAACAACCTTGCATAGCTCGGAGCTTGACTGCACTTTCACCTTCGAGAACGCATACAGCTCTGGCTGGTCGTGTCATAGACGCTACCTAGTGTCTGTCGCTGGCGTCCCCGGTTGCGGTCGTATCATCAGCTGTACACTCATGTGAATCATGGTTGATGAGAGAGCGATTTCCGAATTGAGCAGGGATATACTCCCAAGGCTGGCCGACCACATGCACACCCGCTATGTGGTTCGAGGAATGGACGAGTCTTTGGCGCTCGCTATCTAATGCGGACAAGTTCGCGCTGGAACTTCACTACTGGAGTACGGTCTATGGGAGGAACGTTTTCGGATCCGATCAAGGAGGTCGATCCCACTCTTGTTGTGTAATTCTAAATAGACCGCGTTGCTATCGTTCTGTGTAAGTAGTCATTATGAGCTTCCTGCCACATCCGAAGCAAAACCGAATGCGACATCACTTGCACAAAAACAACAACAGAAAGTACACGATTCTCATTTAACAAAGTATGGGAGATAAAAAAAGGTAAAGAGCAAATCACTTCTCGCACTTCCAATGCTCCCCGACCCAATCACTGATGACATCCGTCATCGTCTTACCATCCAACGTGCCACTTGTGTCGGTCTTCTCATACTTGACGCCCAGATATCTCAGAGCCAACAGGACCCAGTCCTGGATGAATTCGTTGTAGACCAGATCGACAGTCTCAGGCAGGTCACCATCGTCCTGCTTCTCCTTCCCGGACGGCAAGTCAAAGTTCACATTCGCGCCGACGCAGTTGGGCACGTCGTAGAATCTGATCGCTTCGTGGATCGTGTCGTCGCCCTGGCTGCCGAGATCGTCGACTGTAGTGTAGCCTGGCACTGTGGGTTTGCCGTTGGAGTATGGGCTCGAAGCACCAGGACCGGCAAGAGGCGTTTGCAGTTCGGGGCGGAAGAGAGCGTGTTCGGTGGGCGGATGGGCGATGAAAGTCTCTAGATTGACGGGCGGGGCGGGAGGTGCTAGCTCGTCTAGTCTGTGGAGGCCGAGAGTGTTGATCTCATCACTCTTCTGCAGGGCGAGTAAATCCTTGAGGAGGATTTGGCCCTCGTTGTTGAGCAGTCGCACGACTTGGCTCGCGGCTTTGTATGGGACATCTTTGGCCACCCTGAAGCCGCTGGTGAAGGGTGAGACGAGGAATGTGCTGTCGATGGTGAAGGGTCCCTTGAAGATGTCGAAACGCAGTGCACCGGAGTTTGTGACGACGATTGACGGCCTTTTGTTGCCGGAGAATGTATCCGGTAGGACCTCCTTCTCCAACCAGGTGAGCAGACTGTCGTCCGAAGGGTATGGTGCGCGGTTGAGCCAGTAGTCGTGGGGCGCGCAGCCAAAAGCATGGTCAAGGTTAAGCTTGCTGCGTGCGTTTGAAATGGCAGTGGAGACATTCTTGCCGACGTCTGTCGGGAAGGTCGATGCATTGGTACCAGAGTGGTGATGCAGAGAGTAGAGGTTGTTGTCGATATAAAGTCTCTGGTAGTTCGGTGTCGACTTTTCGGGCAAGATGCTGTCCTTCTTCCCGGTGCTCAATCCAGTCATCGACAAAAAGCCCAACGTCTCCATGTATCGACCGCTCTCAATACCCTGAGCCTTACTCTCCCACTTCCTGTAGTCCCGAATATGGGTGTGGCCTCCGAAGAAAACGATGGGAACATCCCATCTTGCAGCTCGTATGGTCTTGTAGATGATATCATACTCCTCGCTGTCCCTGACTGGCACGTGTCCAGCAACGAGGAACAAGTCGATATCCTTCGTTCGGATCGCGTCCTGAAACCACTGCTCCTTGACAGTGTCTTGTACGGACTGTACAACGGTGTTGTTTGCATTTCCATGGAAGTTGAACAAAAATCCGAACGAGACGATCCGGATGCCTTGGTTTTTGGTGGTGAATTTCCGAAATCTAGGTGCCAGTGGCTCCAACTCTCCAGTCTTCGGGTTCTGAATATCCAAGTTCGAAGCAATATACGCGTGTTTGAAGTTAGGGACTGTGTTGAAATACTCGTTATCGCTCGAGTTGCTTTTGTATAATTCGTGGTTGCCACTCGTGATTACATCGATGTCTTGGTGTTTGAAGATGTCAAAGGTGTATTTGCCCTTTGGATCGCTGGCATCGTAGAGACCGTTGCCCTCGACGCGATCTCCGGTATCGATCAATAGAAGGTCTGAACCGTCTTCGTCGGCTCGCTTATGCAAGTGGCGTGCGAAGCTAATGTAGTCACCCCAGTCTGCACTGTACTGCGGCTCTTGGAGGTGACCGCCATGCCAGCCATGGGTGTCTTATGAAGGGTTTCGCGATCAGCGCGTTATTCATTTATCACGATACAAACCTCGACCTACCGGTTGTATGCAAGAAGTTTAACTGGCCCCAAGGCAGTTCGCGTAGAGGCGCGCTGATGGGCGACGGAGCTGATGGCTGCTCGGAGTACGCGAGGTGTGACAGAGCCAGGAGTAGTGAGACACGTGAAAAGGACATGATGGATGATAGAGGTCTTTCAACGATGGACGGTGGACGTCTCCCCCGGCCGCCACACGTTGTTGATGTCGAAAGAGAGGTGGCTGGTACCTTGATGTTGCATGCAATGCAAGGCTGCCTAGCGGGCGAAGGGCTACGTCAGACGAGCGAGCCTGCCCTGAGCTCGAGAGAGCTTAAAGTTCAAGCAACGAAAATCACATGCCATTGGACACCAGACAACACCACCACCACACTCACGCTATTCGTTTGACTGCACTCTGGACGGCTATTCAACCCTTTGAGAGCCAGCAAAACTACCATCATGTCTGACAGGCGCAGTCCCTCGCGCGGCCGCTCGCCAACCCCTCCGGCCGCAAACGACGACATGGCGCGCTCAGTAACACCTCGCGAAGCCTCTCGAATACGCTCTCGATCCCGTTCGCGCTCACGCAGCAGAGGACCTACCAACGGCGCACGCGACAGTCGCAGTCGCAGCCGCAGTCGCAGCCGTAGCAATAGTCGCAGCCGCTCTCGATCAGCACGCCCAACCAGCCCGGACCGCGCCCAACCACGCAGCGCGAAAATCGTCATTGAAAAGCTCACGAAAAACGTCAACGAAGCACACCTGCGCGAGATCTTCGGCAGCTACGGCGACATCGAGGACCTGGAAATGCCGATCAACAGGCAATTCCTGACGAATCGTGGTATAGCATACGTGCTGTATGCCACCCCTGCGCACGCCGAGAGCGCGATCGCACACATGCACGAAGCGCAGATTGACGGCGCGACCATCAATGTTTCGATCGTGCTGCCTCGAAGGCGCTTCAGCCGCAGTCCTGCACCCAGGAGACCCCCGCCCAATCGTTTCGGAGAGCCGCACAGATACCGCGAGCCGCCACCTTCGCGCCCTGGACCGGAGCGTGCGTTTGGCGGACGAGGACGTGGTGGTAGAGGAGGCGGAGGCAGAGGCGGCGGTTTCATAGACGAGGACAGGAGTTATAGGCCACGCAGCTACTCGCCGGGTCGCAGCCCGCCGCCGCGCAGGCGCAGGAGCCCGAGTTACGACAGCAGGAGTCCCAGTCGGAGCCCGCCACCGAGGAGGAGAGAACGCGATTACAGTCCTCCTCGGCGGGGTGGCGGAGGTGGTGGAAGGCGCAGTCCCAGCTATTCGAATGCTAGCAACAGGAGCGACAGCAGAGACCGCAGTCGTAGCAGGGATCGCGGTGGGCGTAGACGATGAGAGTGAGGCTTGCCGTTTACTCGAATAGCGGTAGATTGTGATTCGTACGCATATTGTATCATTATCGTTCAAAAGCAAGAAGCTGGAATGGTAGCACGAAAAGGAGACAATTCCCCTTCTAGGATCAGATCTCCGCAGCATTTCAGTTTCAAACAAACCTATATTCCGAACGCATACCTAGACAACTCAGATGTACAATCAAGATGGGCGGTGAATATAACAAAATGTTTCGACTTCATATGCACATCAATAATGCTCTGAGTTGCACTCGACACGGACAAGATGGGCCAATCGTTCCTCGTTTGCCCGAGCCTGCGCTCTGCACTTCAATCCATCATGCCGCTTTTCCTTTGATCCTCTCAGGTCAAATCGAACGCTTATTCATCCGCTGTCTCATTTTCATTATGACCAAGAAGTCGAAACCCGCTCTAGCGTGCATTCGCTTGCATTCTATGCCTCTCCCACTTCGTTCATCCGATGCGCCGATTGCTTAGTAGCCGACGCCGATGAGGTAGTCGGCGAGCTGCTCGACAGTGTTGGCCGCCGGTCCAGGCTGGATGGTCTCAGGGTAGTGGGCGACGAGCATGGCTTGGTTGGTCTTGACGATGACGACACCTTCTCTGCCCTGTAGAAGAAAGATCCCGTCCGTTAGCAGACTGATCCCAAACCAGCATCCAACAGTATTCAAGAATTCGCCATCTGTTGTCTCTAGCTGATGTTGAGAGCTTTGCGACCCACCTTCTTGCCGTAGATACTCCTCTCGTCGGCCTTGATCACAACGTAGCGGTCGCCGGCGATGTGGAGGCCGGTGCTCTGGCACTGCTTGACGTCGCCCTTGTCGTTGTATGCGGCAACAACCTCTTTCATCTCGGTGGGCTGGACGGTGAAGCCGGAGCTTGTGGCCCAGACGCTGTCGCCGGCGCTGCTGAAGATGGCGGCCTTGTCGACGTTGCCGGTGCCAACGAGGCTGTAAGGGAGTCTGTATCAGTATTGCTAGTTCGATTGGTACGGATGCGTGGCGGAGAAGGGTACCTGGTGTCAACGTATGCTGCGAGACATTATCGTTAGCTACTTTGGTCTCTCTTTGCTCATGATGCGAGGCGATGACTGGGCGGGAGATGGTTACCTTGCCAAGACATGATGAGTGTGATGTGTGTGTGTGTGTGTGTGCGTGTGTATGTGATTAGGTGCGCTGCGAGCGTGTGATGTTATGGGCTTGTCGAGGGGATTTGCAATTGGAAGATGCGGTGTGGAAGTGGATTGTAGGTATGTGGTTAGTGGTTGAATTATAAGTCCCCATTTGAAGTCCTGCGGTCCCTCCTCCACCCTGACGCCGCCGCCTCCGTTTCAGCGCTGGACAAACCGTGCCCCGCCTATTCTTTAAACTAAGCCTACAATTTGTTAAGGCTTCCCTGCAACTCTGAAGATCGTCACGTGTTTTACCTGGTATAAACTATAAATTACATGTAGTGACGTCGAAACGCATGCCCCCAGAATGTCGGGAGCGTTGCATTTGAAGAGTCGATATCGGCATGATCATGTTAACGGTGCGAGAGTCTTCTTGCTGCTCGCTAGCAATGTAATGTTGCTGATGCAAAGTATATGTATGCTGAAGATTTCGTAGTCTCGTAATCTACATCTAAATATATGTACAACCGCTCTTGTTTCCGATCTACCATTTCGATCGCTCAGTTGCACTCTATACCACAATGGTACTCATGCTTCGCACTCTTAAATGCCCTCCGGGCAAACCCCTCCAAGAAGCCTCTTCACTTACCAGCACTCTGCTCCCTTCTATGCTGTTCTTTAAGCCTCTTTTCAATCTTCATAAACTCGCGAATCCCCACCGGTACGCCCTCAAACAAGTCCTTCCCTTCGTCAGGATCCGGAGCGTCCCAGTTCGTCTCAGAACCTCCTCCGTCGTCGTCCATACTCGTCGTAACATGACTAGGCGTGCCACCTTCCTGAGACATCCCACTTGCAGCCTTCTCTTTCGCACGTTGCGCTTTCATCTTCTCTCTGGCTTCCGCGCTCGCCGCTGCCCAGTCTTCCAGCTCGTCGCGGTAGCGGTCCCAAACGCAGTTTACGCAGCCGGACATGCAGCAATTATCCGGTTCTTCAGGCCGTGGAGGAACCAGAACACCAGCAATAGTTGTGGACAATTTCTTAAGCTCAACATCGCGCTCTGCCTGACGCGCTTCGGGATCCGTTGGCTTTCCGAACAGCATTTGCGCCTTCAGTGCCGCTTCTTCCGGGCCGGTTCTTGGGCGCTCATTAGGCGGCGGTGTTGGGGGTGGCGGTATGGATTCGGTGACGGATTGTATGGGATTTAGAGGCGCATTAAGAGGATCCTCGGCGTATTCATCGATTGGGTTGGCTTTGGCGGATTTGCGCGTGCTGCTGAACGCCGCGCGTGATGCATTGCGAAGCGGTCTGCTTTGTGCTCGCCGGAGCGTGAGAAGGGCTAGAGATGCGCATTGTGATCGCATTCTTTGGAGGTGCCTGATAGGGACGTTTTGTGGTATGGAGAACGCATGCGACAGCAACACAAGACGGACGGAACCTTCCAAGTTGACTTTCACTTCATTCGAGTATGACGTCAGGGCCACAAATACCAGACTTCAAGATCTCGGTTCTCGGCATTGAGGCTGCGATATCTTCCGTGACGTTTGATGTGTTTGTTTCGGTTGACTACAACCACCTACTGTAATAAGAAAAAAGAAGTTCATCGGCGTTGTTGAGACCAGAATGCAACGTACATGTTTGTCTCGGAAACCATGACCGCTGAACTACTATCTGAACACTCTCCCACGAAAAGATTGACATTCAACAGTGAGAGAGTGGGATTGCAACCTGTGCTCTCCCATAGCTTCAAGCTAATATCTGAAATAATCCACACGAAATCAACGACTTTGGCCACCGGGGGAGTGAAATCTGGCATTTGGCACTTATTTTCTGCCATACCATCAAGCTAACACCTAACGACTCCGACACGAAAGAGGCATTTGGCACTTGTTCTCTGCCATACCATCAAGCTAACACCTAACGACTCCGACACGAAAGAGGCATTTGGCACTTGTTCTCTGCCATACCATTAAGCTAACACCTAACGACTCCGACACGAAAGAAATTGTTCGCCAACGAGAGAGGCACGATCTCTCTCTCGCCGTCAATCAGTGTCAATCTGTTACGAAACGTCCGTCTAGCTGTCCAGAGGTAGAACTGTAAATTGGACCGACATACCAAGGCTCAAAGGAGAAGGTTCGCCTGAGGTGTGATCCGCATAGGTACCTGGACTTGCCAGGCAGACCCAAGACGTCTTCCCTCCTTCCCTTCCACCATTGATCTATCGCCTCTCCCTCCTCCAAATCAACAAGGTATCGATGGCCCGGCAAGGCTTGATTGAAGAGGTTCGGATCGCGCCATGGCATCTCGAAAGACATGTTGAAGATCATGGGGTTTCCAGGCTCCCGAGTGACAAGGCAATTTTCATCTATGCCACGGTAAGCTGATCATGCTTGCGAACGAAGCTAAACACTGACCATCAAGTTTCCTCTCTTCCTGCTCTCGGCGATTCGAGATTACTACACCAATCATCTCTTCCGATCTCCTTTCCAATCGCGACCAGGCGATTTCTTGACAGACCTGCAGGTGATTCCCGAGTCCACTGCGGGAGTAGTAGTTATATAGGAAGCGCAGTATCATTCCCGTCTGCACTTAATCACGTATGTGATATTCGCTCGATCACCCAGTGCTTCGTACCGGTTGCAGCAGCACGGTGAGTAACAACGGCTCCTCTGCATTTCTTTGCATAGCTGCAACCTCGAACGATTTTGGGAATTAGCCCGCGGATGCCCAGTCGAGAACGTAGGTTCGATCCCCTCTAATTCGGTTAACAGCGATCAAGATCTAGAGGGGTAACGTTTTCAGATGAGGCATCGTGGTTCAGCCTGTGGAGTTTGGAAGACAGTAGCGAGGAAGACGATGGAGAGGAAGAGGGAAGATAACTTTAGTAGTGCAGATGCGAAGGGGAGGGTGAGAGATGGTAGGAGATAGAAGTAGGGTTGATTATGATGGTAGAGTCTGAGTGGTATAATAGGATGATTCGGGCTTCCATTCCTTAGGTTTATACCAATGTCTCATGACGCAGTACAGTCTTGGACAGGTCTTTCGATAGCTACTATATCGTCGGACTGACAACTCCGCTTCGACGAGATTATAATTGATACTCGCGGAGGGTTCAACCCGATGTCACAGACTGAACATATTTGCAATGATCCGTAATAGCCTTGTATACACACACGAAGCTTGTATCCAAAAGAGAAGGAAGTCAGTATAGACTCGCCGCCGAACCGATGCATGTATCATCGCCGTCATATACAAATCGTCTCTCTCAAGCATCGCAGTCTTTGAAGCTCCCAAGCTTAAACAACTGTCTTGCATTCCCCCTCCCAATCTCCTCCTGAGTCCCCTTCGGAAGATCAACCCGATCATACCAAGAACAAGCGTCCTCGAACGACTCGAAAGGATAGTCGATACTGAAGAGAATCCTCTCAGCCCCAATCTCCTCAATGCAATACTTCAGCGTGGGAGTCGAGAAATGGCCACTGGTAGTGATCCAGATGTTCTGCGCAAAGTAATCTCTAATAGTCTTCTTGCACGTCTCCTTCAGGCCGAGGGGTTTCTTGACGTCCTCGAACCAGTGATTGATCCGCCAGAGGTCGAAGGGGATGTGCTCGCCCAAGTGGCCGATGACAATCTTGAGTTGGGGAAAGCGGTCGAAGACGCCGTTGGTCACCATGCCGAGCAGGTGCAGGCTGACGCCTTGGGCGAAGCTGAGGGGAGGTCCGATCAGCCATTTGCGGTCCGCCCAGAGTTTGTCGTGGATGGAGCCGGTGGGGTTTCTTGGGTGGAGGTAGAAGGGGACGTCGAGTTCTTGGACTGTGGACCAGAAGACGTCCCAGTCTGCACCGTCGTAGAAGATCATGTCGTCGCCGTCGGTGCCGGATCGTTGCGTGTCGTTGACGAGCGCACCGAGGAATCCGAGCTTGGTCACGCAGCGTCTGAGTTCGTCTGCTGCCTCTTTGGGGTCGTGCATGGACAATGTTCTAGATAGTCCTGTGTCAGCGAGAGTCTCAGCAATACTCCAAACGGTAAGATCAAATCAACATACGCGAAACCTCCGAGTCGATCGGGGTGATCTTTGATAGAACCAGCAAGGTAATCGTTGATTTCCACCGCCAGAGCTCCAGCTTCTTTGGCATCCCACACGTCCTGTACTCCGGGTGCTGTGTATGATAGGATAGTGTAGCCGACGCCGTGCTTATCCATCTTCTCGATCCGGAGTTTCTGGATGTCGTTCATCTGCTGTGCATGTTGATCCGGGTTGACGGCGAAGAGACCAGCCCACCAGCGAGTCCTTTCTGCGAATCGGGGGAGAGCAAACGCTTCTTCGAAGGCGACTTTTCCTTTCATGATTGTTGTGGCTTCTGTGGTAGATTGACTGTTTTTCGTTGTGGGTATATATCGATTATGGTCAAAAGTCGGTGATCGATGTTAGTGGAATGCAACTGTAGGATCAATTTCTTTTCTATTGACAAGTTCTCTCGCTTGAATGCGTTGTATATACCTACACGCCGGCAAGCAGCGGAACCGTTCGATGTGTTCCAGGTTGTTGGCGGATACAGTACCCGATCAGCACTTGTAGAAGCGGCTACTGCACAATCCCGGCCTCGTTGGAAACAATGCACGCCTTACGCAGCGTTTGTGAGAGGGGAAAAAGAGGGGAGGCCTGGAGTAGGTATGGAGTATCTGGGGAAATTTAGCGTGCTTATATTGTGTACATGTATGGTCATGCTGACTCTGAAGTGAAGGATCAGGTCGATGTCATGATGTCGCAGAGGGTCAGATCGGACGGACCATTGCCGCCCTTATTGAAGTCATCCTGTTGAGCCAGAGAGGCACCTTTACGACAAGGCCTTTTTCGATCCACTTACGTGGATGCTATCGTACAGGCTCCCGCATGGAAAGAGTAGACGTTCGTCTCAGTGTCATGTCTCATTCATACACATTTCTCTCATCATACCAGATACAGTGACTCACCCATGGGCCATCGCTAATCAATCCCACGAACCAAGCGAAGGACCGCTCCACTCGCGTAAAATATCACCAAACTCGAAATTATTGTCTTGCCAATCAGACAAAAACTCCGAGATGCCACTAAATGCCATCGCGTCCGCGTCCAAAGGCTCGCCAAAATTTTCCGTCGTCGGCACCATGGACACCTGCCTTTCGCCCTGGAAAGTATTACCCGCAGACGTCTCCGGGGGCCCTCCAGGCGTGATGTTGAGGAACTTCCGGACGGACTTCCCACTGCGCGGGGCTGATTTTCGGATCCTCTGGTTGCTGATTACCTCCTCGAGATTGCCGAGGATGTCGTTGTAATGGACGGCTTGGGGTGAGCGTACGCCCAGTTTCTGCAGTATGTTGCGGACAGATCTGAAGGCCGAGTCGATTTCGGCTACGGCTGCGCTTGTTGCAAACATCTCGAACCCGAGAATGAGACCGGCTGCGAATAGCCAAGCTCTGTGGTTTGTTCGTAGTCAGCTATTGCCAATTTTTCGATACGCCAGGATTTCCAGAGAAGTTCTTGGTTTGACTTACTTCAACAAGGACATGCTTTCTTTGAAGAGGCCGGCTTGGAGCACCTCCGCACACGTTTCGGCCATGTATTTCGCAGCTGTGACGCACTTCTCTGCCAGATCTGCAACCTCAGGCCCGTCCTCAAAACTCATATTGCTGTCGGTTCCGCTAGCTGTGAAGTCTTTGGGGGCCAAGCGGCGTCGTAGTTGCTGTATGAGAAAGGGCCTGCATATAAGAGTGACCGCAAAATGGTAAAAGCAACTAACGTGCAGGCTGCCAATCACTTGCGCCCAAGCTTCTGGCTCGATGACCGATGGTTTGTCGTTCAAGCTGAGACTCTCGTCCAGGTTCTCGAGCCAAGTGTCGATTTTCTCCATGTATAGTTGAGCGGCTTCTATCGTGACAGTCTCTCTCTGGTAGAAGTTGCTCATTACGTCGTTGATCAACCAGGATAGTTGGTAGTTGGCCTGAAGCGCCGGATCTGGTGTGTTGCGTTGTCTTGTATGCATCATCTGCTCGAAGTTTGCATGTCCCGGATGTACTAAAAGCGATGCTGGTTCTCGTCCAAGGATTGAAGTCACGACGAATTCCAGTGTGACTAAGCTCTTCCAGATTCGCTCACTAGGAATCGATCAACACATGTATACTTCCAACACGCCAAAGTAGAAATAACAACCACTTACTGCTGTTCCACACCGTTTACCGGAAGTGACTCGTAAAGCTTGGCATTGTGTAAACCCAAAGCATGCGCGGCACGAGCAGCCACGCCGAGATACATGAAAGCTGCATTCCGCCGACATGCGCCTAACATGTAGAAGGCCAACAGCAAGAAGGTCTGAATGCCCTGCAAACTCGGACTTTCGAGAAGGATAGAAGAAGCAACACTTTGTGCAACGGGAAGGCACTCTTGCTCTATCTGAGCTTGTGCGCCGCTTGCCGGTGCACACTGTGCTCCGATGGCGAGTATCATGTTTTGATTAGCAAATCGAGCCGACGCTTTCTCCTTCTGGTCGGCAGGGCACCAATGGAGGATTGCATCGAATTCATCGTTCGAAAATGGATCGATCAAGCCCCTTGTCTTTCACAATCCGTCGTCAGCTTAGCGATGATGGGATTGAGTCGGTCCATCACTCACAATAATGCGGAAGTCGCACCCATACTGCAATTTAGTCGAGACATCAAGCGATCCATCGGGCCCAAGGTTGCACTGCGAAGGCTGCGCCACCTCAAGCATGTTCTTTATGCTGGGATCCTGTTCGAAACGCGAATTGCCCGAGGTGGATGACGATACAGCATCTCGGATGAACTGTAAGAAGGCCAACGATGCCGACGAACCAATGTAGACTGTGACCTCACAAGGTGAGCATGGACGGTATGGGCTCTCATACTGAGGTTTCGCTTACCCTTTTCGCCATGTCCGTCGCGGAGTAATCTAGGATGTAGTTGGTGGCGGATTTCGGGGGACGACGGATTTGTCTCTTGAGTGGGGATCGATGGGATCGATGGTATTGATGGTATAGGCACGGCTTCATGAAGTCGCTGTGGTTGCTGTCCGTCCTGCGAAGACCCATGCGGAGTTACCAGAGAGCCGATAGGATGAGAAGGCGATACGCTTTGACGGTTCGCATCCACGGCGTCAGGCGGTGTTATCGGATGAGCCGGACGCGACTGGTGAGTCTCATGGTTTGAATTCTCGTCGTACACACATTGGCCGCGTATTCCTCTTCTCAAGCAATTGGAACAAGGCCAGTGTGCATTGCATCGTTTCTTCGACTGCTTGCAGGGGAGACAAGCCCTCGCTGCCCTCAGCCGATTCGCAGGATCCACTTTCCGCCTGCCCATTCTCGCAGTGTGATCGGCCGACGCACGCCGCGGAAGCAAGACATGGAGTGTCGGGATGCAGACGAAGGGCGGCAAACAGCTCGCATATTAGCAGACATGGCCGGTTATCTCTCGTCCCCGTCTGTCCTGACGATGGTTCGGCGGTAAAGCGGGGTTGGATGCAAGAAAGGAATTGATAGGCGGACGAGATAAGAGGTGCCGAACCCGACAACGAGATGGTGCCGTAGCCGACCGTAGGGTTAGGGTTTGAGTGAGTGAAAGATGTCCCGAAGACATTCATCTGACCGTGACAGCAATGCCAACTCATAATGTGAGAGGGAAAAGTACCACTGCCAATTTTGTCCTGATTGTAAATGTACTGCAGGTAGCCTCGTCGTCAACGGGTTCACTTTCGCAAGTTGAGTAGGATTTCTGCTTTGTACAAGCATCGGAGCAAAAGCGTTCTACACGTTGTCGTCTGCCATCAAGGTCATCGAATGGTAACTCCCAGGAGTGGACTGCAGGACTCACTCCTTTCTGTTGCAAACAACAGCTGATACACCTTCGTCCAAAACTTGACCGAATGCTGTTGACCCAAACCCACCAGACATCTACCAAAGCCTTGCGGTGACATCCAAATCGTCGTCTCCCGTCACACTGCTTCCGTGCAGCCACCTCGAATCAAAGATCAAGAGCAGGATCGGTGGTTGGCGATATCCTCTCGAGCTTCGAGCAGCCTTCAAAGATATCTACGCGGTTTGTCTGGACCTCGATAACCGATTACTCAAGTATTTGAAGAATGGCGTAGACGTTGAGCTATGTCGTCTGGAGGCTCACTGGCTGGACACGTGTTGGTGAACAGGCAATGTCTGCATCATGGGCGATACAGTACGTCCGACACTTTCAGATCAGAATCACCTGGGAGCTTTGAAAGCCATCAAAGATGTCACAGCTGTCGGCCTACAAGTGGTGATCGACCATACAGACCTCCACGGTGATGCAAACAAGTTCTACAGGTAAGCGAGGGTAGGAGCAGCTTGTGCATAACTCGAAGCGTGAGCATGAGTTGGAAAGAAACCTCGTGATTGCCATCACCGATAGTACGTGTCATTCTTGACATGTGGATGTCTGGAGGATCGAAGAAAGCAAGAGCAAAAAGGCAGCACATGTGCAATAGGAACGAGAATCACAAGCCATGCCGCCAATGGTAGAAGAAGTTCGTCAGCACAGAGACTGCTAATGAAACAGATCGAGCAACATGCCAATCACGAGCGGCGGTATATCTGCTTACCAGACACGAGAGAGGAGTTTTTGTTAGTCTGATGCCGCCGCATGGACATGGTTCGAGAAAGCGGTCGGCCACGAGCGATCGCCACCAAGTGGAGCAGCACTCCGACCAATCAGAAGCGTTGCGTTGGTCAACTTTCACGAGCGTGACCAAGATTGATTATAGGAATATCAGATCTGAATACCACATAAAAGACCTTTGTTCTCGCCGCTTGACTTTGACTTGTCTTCGATACATCCCATCATCATCTCAGCAAGCAAATCATCAACACAACACCTTCTTCCATCAACCAACTCTCATCACATCCACTCAATCAGTCAATCGACTCAACTCCATCACCATCAATCCAACCAACCCAACCCACATCACAATGTCTTCCACCACCGGCGCCGTCCCCATCACCTGCTGCGGCCGCGACGGCGGCTGCATCTGCGCCCAAGAAGCCAAGTGCTCCTGCGGCAAGCAGCCCGCCCTGCAATGCACCTGCGAGAAATCCTCCACCGAGAACAAGACCTCAGGCGCCAGATGCTCATGCAGTAAGTCCAGTCCCGTGCCGCACATCAACAACATCAACAAATCCCACCAACTTGGACATACATACTGTACCTTCATACAGTACACCTCAAAAAAGACACACAAACTCTAACGCAAATACCTCTCTAGACGCTCGCCCCGCGGGCTCCTGCACCTGCAGCCGCGCCTCGAACGAAAACGACGCCCCCTCTGCTGGCTCCGCCTGCGCCTGTGGCAAGCGGTCCGCTAACGCTTGCAATTGCGAGGGGACTGAAGTCGGGAATGCCTCTGAGCTCGAGACGGACTTCACTACCAAGGCGTCTGGCGCTTAGGTGGGGGGGTCTATCTAGACTCCTGCTGATGAACTTTCGATTACTTGGGGTTTTCGCGTTTTCCTTGCTATGCATGGGTTCTGGTGTTTTTGATGATGAATGCCCGAGGGAAGGCGTGGAAATGGCGTTAACGGGCGTGGAAAGGCGTCGAATGGACTGAACTGACTGAACTGACGAAGGGAAGGCATTGAAGTGTTTCGAAAGATGCATTTCCCTTCTCTCTTCTTCTATAGCTCAAGGATAATTCCTGATCAACGAGATGAACAAAACGATTCCAATAATAAAATCAACCATGTAATCCTAGCATTCCGTGTTTGTTGATAACGAATCTATTCAAAAGACGATGATACATTCGCAAAGAGGGATCACTTCTATGGATTCTGGAGACGTACCGTACTTGATCCCTTTAGAAATACAAATTTACTTTACCATCGCAATCATAATGAGAAAAAAAGAATGAAAAGACCGATCAATTTACTACGCACGCACGCAAACAAGACCTCAAAAAAAAAAAACAAAAAAAAAAAAAAAAAACGAAGAGAGACAAAGACCTTCCATCCCATTTTCCCACATGATATGATTGCGCCTATCCGTACGTTCCGTTCCTAACGTTCCCAATGGTATCTGAAACTCATTTCAAAACTGTACTGCCCCCATCCATCCATCACAAAAACTTTCCTTGCCTTGCCTTTCCTTCCCTTTCAATTTTCAATCCAACCCAATCCAATCCAATGTCAACGCCAATCTCCTCATTGCCACACTTCAGTGATACACCAACCGCCTCCTCGGACTCCCCTGCCCGTCTCCCAATTCATACCTCTGATGACCCGGCGCGGGCTCCAGAGTCGGCCCTCCATGCCAAGGCGTCCCCTGATAAGCGCCGGCACCAGGACCATCGACAAGGCCGCTGAAACTCCTCTGAGGGGTGGGAGGAGGAGGGGGGCCTTGGAAGCTGTACGGCGCGGCGGCGCCCCAGGGGTGTTGCTGGTGGTGCTGGTGCTCCATTGCCTTGTTGCGCAGGACGCCGAAGGCGAAGTTGGAGACGGCGAAGCAGCCGAAGATCAGCAGGGCGGTGAAGAGCATTGCTTTGTAGGAGATGGGCTCGATGAAGGAGTTGAAGATCTCGGCGAAGGTGTGGGCGGAGACTTTGGCGCGGGCGATTTTCATCGGGTCCTGGGCCATTAGGCGTTCCCAGTGGTCGCATTGGGTCTTGAGGGCGGGCGCTCGGTCGCTGGCGGCGCATTTGTTGATGCGGTAGTTGTCTGTTGCGTCGTTGATTGTGGCGATGATGTCTGCGCTCGCTTCGAAGGCTTTCTTGTCGACGTCGCCTTGGATGGCGGTCCAGAAGCTGTAGATCATATAGGCACAGGCGGACAGCAGGAACAAGTTGAACAGCAGCTGCGCGTAAAATGATAGGATGTGAGGGACGGTCGGGTGGGCGCCGATGAAGGTGAAGAGCGAAGATACCATCCCAGGCTCCTTTGATGGCGGCTGTTGCTGTTGGGCATCTTGAGGCTCGAAAGGAGGCGGCTGATTGTACTTTCCACTGCGCTTGCGTGGGCTGACAGACCGCGGCGGTATTGTGAGCTCGGATTCGTCGTCCTCGGCGTCGGAGCCAGATCTACTATAACTCTGGAGAGCCAGCTGGCGATACGAAGTCTCTCTGCTTCTCTGCTTGCGAACACGGTGTTCCTTGTTCTGCAACACCTCACCCCGAGGGATTTCCCCGCGGCCAGGGCTGTTGAACGATTTCTTCATCCTTCCCCAAACGCTGTCCTTTTTGCCAACCGGACTTGGCCGCCTCTCCCTCTCCCTCTCCGACTCCTTCTCTCGTGTCCACTCTCTCGCTCTCTCTTTGCGAGGACTCACCGCCACACTCGCCACAGTAGGCACTGCGGGCGCGCTCCTCGAATCCAGACCACCGCCCAGCCTCCTCCGCTCAAACGCCAATCTCTCCGCCGGTGTCCCCGCCTCGCTGTCGTCTTGTCTTTCAGGACTCTTGGGAGTCTCACCAGCGCTCGAATCCTCCATGTGCACGTCTTGTACCGGCTTCCTCGGAGTCGTGTACAGGGCGTTGAAAACGGGAACAGGCGGTAAGGGCTTGGTGGGCGAAGTGTTCCTACTAGCACCCGCGCGCACAGGCGAGTCGAAAGTGTTGTAGTCTCCTTGATGTGCTGCGTCAGCCGTACTATTCAATTGCGTCTGCGGCTTGCGCACGAACGGTGAGAACACACTCTTTTTGCTGGCGCTAGGCGCTGGTTGGAAGCGCTGGTTGTTCATGACCTTTGCGAATGGGCTCGCGGCGTTGATCGGGCCCGTGCCGTTCTCGTATTGGAAGTCCATGGGACTCTCATGATAGCGTTTTGACATTGCCCGTGAGAATGTCGTGTCGTTGAGGAGTGATGTACATGTATGTTGGTAGGTGGGGTTGGAAATGTTGTCCCTGTTGCTTGGGCAAGTCCGGTGTAAACATTGCTTTCTGGCTAGCGTGGAGGCTGAAAGTTACGCCGCCCACGCGACCCGCGGTGACGCCTGATCTTCTTTTCACTTCACTCTTCTTGCACAGTGCATAGCGGTGAAGTTAAAACAGAGACATGCAATTCGAGTCACTCGAAGCCAGTCACAAGATCATTTTCGTCTCAAGAAAATCAGTGCTCATCTAGTGACGAGCTACGGCACGTACATGTGAGAGCATCATCACAAGCACAAAAATCAAACCCACCCACCAGAACCACCCGAATTCGAAGTGAAGAAAGGAAACCCGCTGTACAATTGGTGTATCCTAATTCCTCGATGCACTAACAGCAAGACTTACACCGCAACAGAGGGATGAAAGAAAAAGAAAAAGAACACCTGCCCCATCAACATCACCACCCCACCCCACCTAGCCTGTCCAAATCAATCCCGCTATAGCGAGAGGAAAAAAAAGGGCTTGTCTCAAAAACCATAAGAGATCCTGCTTTTTCCAAATCCCCTGTCTAGTGTGTCCGTCATGCAGACAACGAAAATCAAGTCGGGTACGGCAGCTTCAGCCTCTCCTCCATAGATTTCATAAGAATAGGAGGGACAGTCTCGTCCGTGGCGCGGATAGTAAGACGATACATCTGTTTGAAAGAAGACAACGTTAGCGGACATGCAACAAATACCAATCAAGGAGCCCAACACAAGACAACACAACAAAGACGAAACAAAACAAAAAAGACATACCTTATTCCCAGCATTCGGCTCCAACCTCAACAAACACCCAAACTTGCCCCCACTCGTATGCAGCACCGTGGCGCCAACAAAGTTCCTAACGTTGGGATCCACACCGTCGAGAACACCCCACTTGAGACCGAGCAGGAACTTCCGGGTAACATCGCCCGAGACGTCGTGGCCGGTGAAGATCTTCTGCGACTCGCGCGGGGCGCCGCCGATCTGCTTCCAGCGCTTGAAGAAGTCTTCGCCGGACAGCACCGCGCCCTCCATGTATTTGTGCAGCAGCACGGGGAGCTGCAGGGTGACGGCTTGCAAGGCGCCGGCGATGTAGGAGACGCGGATGGTGGGCGGCTGGGCGAAGACGGATTTTGCTTCGAACATGATCATTTGGGAGGTCTGGGAGCCGGGCTGGACGGTGGTGTCGGGGAGGCCCTTGATGTCTACTTTCAGGCTTGTGGCGGCCGGGTTGGGATTGTCGATGGTGGTTGTGAAGGAGTGGATGGGCGCCGAGGATTTGTTGGAGAAGTACAGGATGATGCAGCCGACTTCGGCGCGGTATTCGGATCGCAGGCCGACTTGCAGTTGGACGTCTTCGTAGAGGAGGCCTTCGGGCTGGAGCATTAGGCGGTTGTAGCCGGGTTCCCAGTCTGGTGAAAGGTGAGAGGCGGTTGCAAGGTTTGGCCCGCTGTTGTTTGAGACATCGAGACCGATGAGGTCGTCCAAAGGCGACTTCGACGTGCCGTTTGTTGCCGCAACGCCATTAGCGGCGGCTGCACCACTGGACGCATCGCCGTTGGTCTGACTGTTGTTGTTGAAGTTCCTCTTAAGTGTTCCTCCTCGTTGCAGTGCAGGACCATCCTTTGCCGTCACAGACCAAGTCCGCTTATCCGCAGAAGCACCCTGCTTCTTGTCCAGACGAGCGAGCAGAGCAGATGTTCTCTCTGGGAAGGGCGGCATCTCGTCGCAGACAGTCCGAATAAGATCGTCAGTGGGCATGGTCGCCATGGCCAGATATTCGCAAGCGCGTTGTTGCAGTTCCGAGTCGAGTGTATGGCTGTACACCCTGAAAGCCTGCAGTAGTTGGGGCTTGATTTCGGGGAAGAGGTTGACGAACTTGACAAAGGCAGACAGAATCATCGCTCGTGTGCTCATCGAGCACGAGTTGAACTTGTTCTGCAGTGCCATGAACTGTTCGATAGGACTTGAGCCCTTGGTGTCTGCAATAAGGTGTCCGAACTCGCCCAGGATGTAGCTGCCAATCTTGACAAGTGTCTCATGGCAGTGGTCGGCTTTGCAGTATTGCAAGATGTTCTTCGCAGCATAGACTTGAAGCTCTTCGTTGTTTGTGACAATTTGGATGACACGCTGCCACACTTCATCGCTGACGTGATCACCAGCCATGGCAATCAGTCGCATGGAGATGTCGACATACCACTTGACATCAGTGGCGTACTTTTCGGTGAGAATAGCAATCTTGAGGACCATCTCCTCACGTATTGCATAGTCAGCAGTCTGCAAGAACTTCAATAGCTCATGAACGATCTTTTGTGAGTTGGTCGAGTCGCACATGCTGTAGAGCAAATCGAGACCTTGCCGCCGTACAGTGATATCCCTGTCTTTCAGTGATCCAATGATGAGATCTTGATGCTTCTTGATAGGATCCAGTGTTTCCGCTCGTACAGCCAGATGTGTCATGGCTTCGAGGCCAAGGTATCGCACGTTCGTCTCTCGCGAACTGATGAACTTGCCCAGCCGTGAGGAAATCTGCACCATGAGATCTCGTTCGGTGTCAAGATGGATGATAAGATTGATTGCCTCGAAGAGGACGGCGTTCTGGGCATTGTTCTGTTGAACATTCTTAGGCATCTCCATAGCATTGTCCAGAATCCGCTGTAACGACTCTCGTAGCATTCCCCGAATGTGTGTGTCCTCAGACGGCGGGAAGTACTGCAGCAGTCGAAGGAGCTTCACCTGAAGCCAGGGACAAGGCACCTTGTAGTAGACGTAGTCGCCAGAGTATTCCTGATCGATGACAATCTTCCGTAGTCTTTGGCAGGCCTTGATATAGCTGCCCTTGTACGCTTCAGGATCGGCTTGCGCCAATGCTGCTACGAGCGAGGTCACCGAGAGAGCCACACCCATATCCGGGTCATCCATGATAGCGACAATCCTCTCCCTCCACTCCATTTGTACGATCGTTGGCACCTTGCGGAACAACCTCAGCAGGGTGAGTGCAGCCTTCTTCTTCACAAACGGCTTCGATGTTGGCGAGATAAGCAACCTGTGGACATCCGCGGATAGCGCCTCGCCCATCTCCCTGCTACCCACATTGGCAATCGCATGCAATGCCAGGCAGTTGTTCAGTTCGTTGTGATCCGCCAGGTCCTTCCGTATGCTGTTGACGACCAGGTGTAGCAGCTCGTGCGACTCGTGCAGGAACAGCGTCACAGCCAGGTAGCCAATCTGCTTCTCCGAGTACTTGTTCGCCGAGATCAAGTTGACCGCCTCCAGGTGTCCGAAATCCACGTTCCAGCCCAGGATGTAGATGTACAGCAGCTTGCACACGTACTTTTTCTTGTCGTAGCCGGAAAGGCTGCCGCCCTTGAACTTGGAGCGAATGTTCGCGAGCTCCTTGTTGATGCGCTTCTCTTCCAATTCTCTGGCGCGCGCGTTGCGCAAGTCGGCTATGAAGGAGACGAGCCCGCGCATGGTGTTGTCCTTGCCGGCGGACCCCATGCCCCGGTTGAACATGGCGGCGGCGGCTTGCGCCATGTTGACAGATAGGTTGAGACCAGAGCCGGTGTTTACGTGGAGTCGATTGGTGTTTCTCGGTGGCTTTCCAGGGAGGGTCCAGGATCAGGGATCAGGAGCTCGAAGTGGGATGTGGACGTAGGAGTATTTGCTGGCGGAAGAGGGCTGGTGTTTCCTTTTGGGTCACTCGCTGCTGTACAGCGTATGTCACCGGAGGAGAGTGTTGGTCAATGTTTAGGAAATGTAAGTAATCTCCCGTGCGGAGCAATGATGCAGGAGGGGTGGTTTGGAGATATGGTCGTCGGCGTCTTCAAAGCCCCAGCCAGCTTGAGAACGTTCCTCAGGGTTTCGGAGCCGAAGGAAAGACATCCGGCAATATAATAAGGTAAGGTAAGCATGCGAACACAGATGCATACTACAGTACTGTTCGAATATCTTCAAGGCGTCGTTATCTTGCTGCCATATCATACAATCTCGGGAAGTAATTCTTCAAACAGGTTACATGAATACACACATATACATATATAATCGAATTCTACCCTCTAGCCAGCAGGTAGTGATACCTTATCCCTCCCGCCCAGTCCTCTCATACATGTATAAACATCATGTGCGAGAAGGCACCAGCAGCAAAAAAACGCCTTCGTCCCCCATCCATGTATCGCAATGCTAAAAGCGCGCGAAACAATAGTAAGCAATAACAAAACCATCTATCGTAGGTTTCCACACCACCATCCCCTCATCTCAACCATCGAATCTAAAACGAAGAGATGGCAACGGCAATGACCTGCGCATCGCTATGCGAGATGCTAACAGTAGTATCCTTGACGCCAGCCTTGTCGGCAGCGGCCTTTGCATCACCGTGGAGCTGTGAAAGAAATGTGTTAGCCATAAGTGATTCCTTTTCGTTGGGTTGCAGAAAAGCAGGTTCATTGTAAAATCTTACCAAGACAGTCGGGGCACCGGTCTCCGAGTTGACAATCTCGATATCCTTCAGCGGGGCGCCGGCGCCCTTGCTCTCGACCTTCAAGCTCTTGAAGACGGCTTCCTTGGCGCTCCAGCGGCCGGTGAAAGAGGCTTGCGGGTTGGGCTGGGCGCGGCAGTAGGAGATCTCCTGCGGGGTGAAGTTGCGCTCGACAAAGGTGTCGTTGTGGATGTCGAGGGCGTCGATGCTCTCGATGTCGACGCCGGGGTTGGAGTTGGCGGAGGCGTTGACCTTCATCAGGGTCTCGACCATGTCGGTCGTGCTCTTGTCTTGAGGCTTGGTGGGCGCCTTCTTGGGGTAAAGAAGGGTCGAGGTCTTCTTGTCTTGAGCGACGCGAGCGTCCGGGTTGAGGAAGACGGAGCTCTGCTGGGCGTCGTCGTAGGGAGACTTGTCCTTGGCACGGAAGATGGTGTTGTTGATCATACCGTCGTGCTGGTAGCGGTAGGCCTTCTTCTGGCGCGCCTCGACCTTGGTCTTGTAGGCCTGGAAGGTTGCCTCGTCGAGGGTGGCGAACAGGTACTTGGGGTGGATACCAATGGCCTGGGCGCCCTTCTGACCGAAACCGAACGAGGTGACGGAGAAGGCCTTGACACCGTCGGTCTGGATGGACTGGTTAGGGTAGACGATGTAGTCGAACTTCTCCATGATCTTGTCGACGTTGTCGGCGTTGCGGTTGCCGGGAACCAGACCGGTGTTGAGGACCTGGAGAGCACCGTTGAACATGAAAGCACCGGCGGCACCCTTGGGGTGACCAGTGAGGTACTTCTGGAAGATACCCATGAGCGCGTTGCCCTTCTGGCGGCCGAGGTGGTTCATTTGCTGGCAGAGCACGTCGGACTCGTTCTTGTCGTTGGCGACGGTCGAGGTACCGTGGAAGGAGGCCACGTTCAAGTCGTCGATGGTCAAACCCCAGGTGGCGAGGGCACCACGCAGGGGAGCGATCTTCGGGTCGGACTTCCAGAAGTTGTTGCCCAGGCTGTAGAGGGCATCCTTCTCTTGACGCCTGGCCTCGCGCTCGATGTGAGCGGCGCGGTCCTCCATGTACTCGGTCTCGTCGAAAGCGCCACCCTGCTGCTTCATGGCGGCAACCTCCTCCTGAAGGTACATGAGCTCCGATTCTTGCCATGTCTGGATGTTCTTGCGGCGCATGTCCATCTGCCTCTTGCGGTACTTGATGTCGAGCAGGGGCGAAGGGAACTTGCCAGGGGTCTCGCGAGCAGTGGTGAGCACACCCTGGCCCGGAGCGGGAACGGAGCGGCCAATCTTGTCGGTGGCAGTGGCGGTGAGGCCAAGGATACCGTAGATTGGCACACCCATGTCGAGAGCGAGCTTGGCGTCCATGATGACTTGCATACCGCAACCCTGGGACTCCATGAAGCCGTTACGGGTAGTGGTGGTCGGGCGAGACATCTCGGCAGGGGTACGGCCGTGAGCAAATTCATCCTCGGCGTTGCTGGTGGCCTTCATGTTGGCGAACTCGTAAGAACCCTCCTCTTGGAAGTCATCGAAACCACCGACGAAGCACATGCGGGCCTTGCCCTCGACAATGCAGTCGTAACCGATGTCAATAGATTCGACGGCGGTGGCGCAAGCACCGACAGGAGTGCGGATGGGACCGGTGGAAGACATGAGCAACATGTTGATCCAGGCACTCATAGTGTTGATGAAGGACTCTTGCAGAATGTCCTTCTGCAGAGGCCTGTCAAGGTAGCGGTCCTTGTACATACCGCGCAGGGCGCTGGTACCACCAATACCGGAACCGATGCAGTTACCAACCTCGGAGATGTGGACGTACTTGTAGAACTCGTACGGGTCAGTGATACCAGATGAAAGAAGAGCCTCGACAGTGGACACGAGCACGTAAAGCGTGACGGGGTCGACCTGGGAGATGATGTCGTCGGGGATACCGTAGACCTTGGCGCTCCAGCCGGTAGGGATCTGGCCAGCAACGAGGCGGTCGAAGCGGAGAGCCTTGGGGATGAGAAGAGTGGCGCCCTTCATGAGACGGACGGAATACTCGCCGGACTCGAGTTCGAAGATGTCGACCTTGTCGCCGTGCTGGCGCTTGAACTCCTCGGCAGTCTCCTTGGAAGCCTCGAAGGGGTCGAGGTCCTCCTGGGTCTGGATCTCCTGGAGGAGCTCCTTCTTGTTAGGGTCGTAGCCGTTGAACAGCTCCGGCTCGATGAGACGGATACCGGAGTGCTCAAGGATGTGCTTTTCGTACTTGGGCTTGACGTCCTTGTCGTCGACAGGCTCATTGGTCTTGGCATCAACCCAACCAGAGTAGCTCTGGCCCTTGAGGGGACCGTTGTGGTTCTTGATAAGACCCATCATCCAAGCCATCTCGACGCAACCCTCGAGAGAGAACTGGCCGTAAGCCTCCATCTCCCAGCGAGTCCTGGAGTTACCCCAAGGTCCAACCTCGGCGAAACCAGTGACGACGACAACCTTCTCGAGGTCCACCATGCCCTTGAGGTCGCTGTTGATAGGCTCGACCTCGGACTTCCAGTCGGGAAGCTTGGGGAAGTCGAACTTCATGTTGGCGCGAGAGCTGACATTGACAGTCTTGTACAGAGCCTCGCTGGCCTCGCCGTTGACGATCTTGTTCTCGACAGCAGTCTCGCGGGTGACGGCACGGCGGATCTCGGAAGTCTCGGTGATGTCCTTGCGGAGCTTGGTCATAAGCTCCTTGAGATTGGGCAGGAACTGCAGACCACCGTTGAGGTCGGCGAAGACGGGCTCTTGCTGGCAGAGGTTGACAATGGATGGTGCCATCAGACCGAGCAAGTTGAAAGCCATTTCCTGCTGGGAGAAGGTGCGCACACCGTACTTCTCAACACCCTCAGCAACGATGTTGTTGCCACCCATAAGACCAGTGCCACGGGTCCAGCCGATGACAGCACCGCAAATGGTGAGGAAGTTGCCCCAGTTCTCGGAGTGCCAGCGGTTGAAGA